>Ga0172382_10003799_pt1 | contig 23681 bp, 20 predicted proteins | sample Leawel138RmetaG_FD_122245 | JGI IMG/M metagenome (GOLD analysis project Ga0172382, IMG submission 122245) | Leachate microbial communities from a municipal landfill in Southern Ontario, Canada - Leachate well 138R metaG | ecosystem: Engineered > Solid waste > Landfill > Unclassified | place... | reverse complement strand
CCGGTGGTATTCGACCGAAGGGCTCGGCGGCATAAGCAATATCGACATGGTCGTCGTCGACGGACCACCCGCGACCACATGCAAGCTCGCACGCTACCCCGCCCTGCCCATGCTGGAAGGACGGCTGTCAGATCTCAGCCACCTGTACATGGACGACGCGGCCCGTCCGGAGGAGACTGAAATGGTCAGACGCTGGATTGCAGAGCGCGACCCGGGAACAATCTCGGTTATACAGATCCCTTGCGAAAAAGGATGCGCTGTATTGAGCGTCAACCGTCGCCCGTAGGATGCGCGCCTTTGCCGCAGCCTTAAGCAGGACATATCGCACACTTGAGTGCGCGGCCACCACACGCCAGATAACGCAGCCACTATAATCACGGCCGTTCCCGTTTGCATCGTCAGTCGCCCGACACCGGCGCTGCGCTTTATCGCCACAAGGGCCACCTGCCAGTGCTTCAATCGCTCATGCTATATCGGTCCGACACGAGTGTGCGGCAACCGCAAGGAATCCTGCACACTGACCGGACGCCAAAAGTTAGGCACATACGGAGCATCATCCTGCGGTTACGGCAGGCCGTATGAAAGGAGTCCGCCTCGGCCTTCTGATCTCGGTTTCCGAGCGCTACGCGCTCGCGATCGTAGCGCTCGCCTCCTCAATCCTGGTCGCCCGCATCCTGACACCGGAAGAGATCGGCATCTACTCGGTGAGCCTCGCCGTCGTCGCTGTCGCCCAGGTTCTACGCGATTTCGGGATCGGCAGCTTTCTGGTCCAGGCAAAGGAACTCACTGACGCCTACGTGCGCACCGCCTTCGGCATTTCACTGGTCATCGGCGCCTCGCTTTTCGCCATCGTGTGGGCGCTGGCGCCTTTTGCTGCGCGCTTCTATAACGAACCCGCCTTGCTCGAAACGCTGTTCCTCAGCTCACTCAACTTCCTGATCCTGCCCTTTTGCAGCATCTCGATGGCCATTTTGCGGCGCGAGATGCGCTTCAAGCGGATTGCCGCTGTCAACCTCATTGCAGCCATCGCCAGCGCCATCACCATTGTCTATGCGGCCTACCTCGGTGCGGGTCCGAACAGCATGGCAATCGGCTCGGTGGTGCTGTCGCTCGTAACCGGACTCGGCACCTGGTTTGCCCGTAGCAACCGCCGCTTCCTGATGCCTGCGTTCACCGAGTGGCGAGCATTGCTCAGCTACGGCGGCCAGGCCACGGCGGCGTCGGCCGTCACCTCGATCGCGGTCAGCAGCAACGATCTCGTACTCGGCAAGGTACTCGGCTTCGGCCCGGTCGCGATCATTAGCCGTGCGCAGGGGCTGATGAACCTGTTCCACCGTGATTTCATGACCGCGATCCGCAACGTTGCCTTCCCCGCGTTCGCAACCGCACACAGGGAAGGCCAGGCGTTAGAGGAGAAATACATTGCCAGCGTCACCTCCATCACCGCGATCGCCTGGCCATTTTACGGCATGCTGGCCCTGTTTCCGCTTGAGATCATGCGGTTGATGTTCGGTCCACAGTGGGATACCGCTGCCAACCTCGTACCGATCTTCGCCATGGCTGGTGCTGTCTCGGCATCCGTCAACCTGGTTCAGCCGCTATTGATCGCATCGGGACGGATTGATCTTGCTTCCAAGGCAGAATTTATCGTGCAACCCATCCGTTTCGTTTTAATTGCGGTAACGGCCATTGTTTTCGAGAACATCACCGCCTGCGCCATCGCGTATCTTCTGGTCACGATTCTTACGACCCCTGTGTTCTACTGGTTCAAGCACAGGGCCATCGCCACCGATTTCCGTCATCTTGCACAAGGGCTTGCTCGCAGCGCGCTGGTCTCGATCTGCACCCTGGCGGCACCTGCGATCTACTCGTTTTCGGCTGGCTTCGGCCGCAGCGAACCGGAACCCATTTCCTTGTTCGTTACGACTGCCATCATCACCGCCCTCGTCTGGCTTGTGGCGCTACAGTCCTTGGGACACCCTCTGTCGAAAGATCCCGCCTTTTTGCGTATCCGCAGTCGCATCAAGAGACCATTCTGACCATTCTCGATGGAGCGCCCCATGAGTTCGATCGCCATCGTAATCGTGACGTATCAAGGCAGCGAGTGGATTCGACCGCTACTCAACTCCTTGCATGAAAACTCACTGTCAACGTCGATCATCATCGTGGACAATGCTTCGAACGACAACACATGTGAGATCGTGCGCAACGAATTCCCCGACACCACACTTATCGCGCTAGACACTAACCTGGGATTTGGTGGCGGCAACAATGTCGGGATTACGCACGCACTCAAAGCCGGATTTGAGTACATCTTCCTGGTAAACCAGGACGGTATTGTTCCGCGCGACACAATCCGGACTCTCCACGACTTCATGAATAATAATAGGGAGTTTGGCATCGCGACGCCTGTACATTGCAGCCCGGACGATACCTGCCTTGACCAGAAAACCTACACTGGATATCTCCGCTCCTATGGATTCGAATACCTGTCAGATGCAGCCCTCGGCAATCCAATACGCGCCGGTTACCGCATCCGCGGCATCAATGCCGCCGCATGGTTCGTGCGGGCCGACACGTTCAGAAAAGTTGGCGGATTCGACCCCATCTTCTTCATGTACGGTGAGGACGATGATCTGATCGCACGCTTCGAACATCACGAGATTCCTTTCGCACTCGTGCCTGCTGCGCGTTTCGTACATCTAAGGCAACCCCAACGGGGCATGCCGAGCGCCATTTCGGCTCGAATCAAAGGAGAGGCCCGTCGCACTCGCGCAACGCTTCTGGCGAGAATAAAGCGTCCCGGAACGTCACTGACATTTGCCGCAAGCACCCTGATCGCGCTCGGCATCATCCAGCCAACCGCGGCCTTCATCCTCAGGCGCGACTTTGTGACCGTAATCGCACATTGGATCGCTACTTTCCAAACCGCGATGAGCCTCAAGAAAGCATTCCAGCACAAAAGCATCTGCGAAAATGAGGGGCATCACTACCTAGAGTGTTGAGCCCACACCATTCATTGGCTCGCAAGCCAATGACACTTTGAACCAGTTCTGTTTAGGCGGCATGGCGCGGATCGTACAACCAGCTAAATTGACGGGGCTCTCGGCCCAGCTCGTTTCACTCGGATTCTGCAATGATGATTGATGCTGTAACTTCAACCCTCGCTTCATACCTTCTATATTTTAAAGCGTTAGTCAAGAGTTCCGGCGTTTTCCGGCAGGCGCCCAATCAAATTCCGGCAGCGGAGAAACACCTGCTCCTGATAACCTGGGCCTTCCCCCCCGTTGTATCGGGGGGCGTCTATCGACCGCTGTCGTTTGTGCGGGCTGCCGCGATGAACGGGTGGAAGGTAACCGTCATCTGCGGGCCCGGCCCCGCGAAGACGGATGCCGCCGGCCAGTACCTTGCGCAGCAGATTCCGGCTAACGTCTCGATCCACCGAATAGCCCTCCCAGAGCGCAGACCGAGCCACAACTGGTTCCCTCGCGTAGATGGAGGGCTATTGAATGCGCTTTCAATTGCGAATATTGCAGTCCCAGCGACTCGTGGCAAAACCATCGTTATGGCGTCCGGACCTCCGTTCTGCAGCTTTGTCGGCGGATGGCTCCTGTCCAGGCGACTCGGGGCGCCACTGGTCCTTGACTATCGCGACGAATGGACCCAGTGTCCATTCGAGTTCGTCACGGCCACTGGACACGACAGGACCTGGGAAAAGCGTTGCCTGCGGGCTGCCGCGACCGTTCTGGTGACGACCCAGTCATTCACACACCAGATCGAAGAGTCCTTCCCATTTGTCCCGGAGGAAAAGATCAAACTCATTCCCAATGGCTACGAGCCATCAGATTTCGCCACGGATGAAGTCGACTCAGTGCCTTCCTCAAAGGCGCAGGATAGCCTATTGACGATTTCGTACCTTGGATACCTTGCAGAACACATCGATCCTGACGAATTCATCAATACATTCGAGCAGGCATTGGAACTGGAGCCCAGCCTGCAGGCCCGCCTCCGCCTCCGGTTTGTCGGCAAACGGAACCCAATCGTAGAGGACAAATTTCGAGCATCAAGGATGGCGGAACTGATTCAGTTCACAGACCAGGTGAGTAAGCAGGACGCGGCGCGGATCATGCGGGAGTCCAGCGCCGTTCTGCTGTTCAATCCTCCCAGGCTTTCACGCTATCTCCCGGGTAAGCTCTTCGACTATGTTGCATCAGGGGCAAGCCTGCTCGTCTACGGAAGCGGTGGAGAGGTCCAGAAGGCCATCGCCAGGTCATCGACGGGAGAGGTCGTTACGGCAGGTGACCCGCAAGCCCTCGCACAAGCACTTGTCCGTCTCCTGGCGACAGAAGACTCCTCACACAACCCTGACAGGCAAAAGTGGCTCCATGCTCACGAGAGAGGGCGAATTGCCGAAACGATGCTCGCTCACCTTGAAACAATCCTCGACCAGAAAGGCTAGATCTTACGATGGCCGTTCGCTGCATATTCTATTGCCATGCGAGCGAGTTCCACACCCGAAATCCGGCCCCTGGACGAACACATAGGAAAACCGCCTGCAAACGCCCCCAACAAAAGGAACCGCTCCAGCCCATGTTCTCGACGCAGACTTCTCTCTCGCCCTTACCATGGCACGTTCGCTGCACCACAAGGCGTCCAGGTAGATGTCACACTTGGCAGATGAAGATGATCGGGCGGTATTCGACGACAAGGGTTACGTCGGCAACCAGTTCAAGCCCTCTAACCACAGGATGTCCTCGAACTATGCGCGAGTCGAACACGTGTGTCGTGTCATCAAGCGCCAGTTCGGCTACACGAAGGTGTGTTACAGGAGGATCGCAAAGAACGCCGCGCAGGAGTTCTCGTTGATCGGGCGGAGCAATCTCTACTCAAGACGATCCCTGATAAGTTAATGGGCGAAATCCACCCGCTGCGTCCAAAAACGTCCGATCGAAGCCGAAAGGGCCTCGAAGAACAGCGACTGAAGCGGAAAGGTCGATCACCGGAGCCGGCGAGAAATGACTGGTTTGAGTAAGTTGCTCAGAACACCAATTGATCAGAGGCTCCCTAAGCAATGAAAGGTGGCCACATTCAACGCTCGGAGCAGTCGTGAACGTACTATTCGTTACCACTCGCAACTATCTCCCCCAATGTGTCGGAGGGTCCGAATGGTCTACTCACTTTTTGTGCCGGGGCCTTGAGTCCGCTGGCGATAAAGTGGGCCTGCTGTGCCATCTGCAGAATAGCGGCTGGCTGGCACTTGAGAATCGCCTCAAACGTAAACTCACCGGCAAGAAATTTCCGGCAGATCGCAGAATGGGGTATCGGGTATTCAGGGGATGGGGCTCTGCAAACGGTCTATCCGAGGCGGTTCGCGATCTCGCTGCCGATGCCATTGTTGTCATCGGCGCGGCACCCAATCCGGCACAACTCGCTCGCGCCGCGCTCAAGACCGGCTTGCCCGTGCTATATCAACTACGCGACGTGGAGTTCGACAAACATGGCGACGGACTCGGCAATCTCTCTGGCATTCGATTCATCTCGAACTCCGCGTTTACCGCGAACAAGTTTCAGCGCGAGTTCGGCAAAGCCTCAGACATCATTCTGCCGCCGGTGCTTGCATCTCATTGCAAAGTCGAGCGGCCTGGCAGCAAGGTTCTCCTGATCAATCCCGCCCCTCCCAAGGGCGGTGAGATCGCAATGGCCATGGCAGAGCAAAGGCCCCATATCCCGTTTATTTTTCAGGAGTCCTGGGCAAGCAACTCGCAACTTAACGAACTCAAGCGCAGGGCAAAAGAAGCCGGAAACGTTGAATGGCGAACCCAGGTGATGGACATCCGGACGGCGTATGCAGATGCTCGCATCCTGCTCGCCCCTTCACAGTGGGAGGAAGCATGGGGGCGTGTTGCTACCGAGGCTCACATTAGTGGGATACCGGTAATTGCGAGCGATTGCGGAGGATTGAGCCAGTCGGTCGGACCCGGTGGCCTCCTGCTGAGGCCAGACGCCCCTCTGGAAGACTGGCTAAAGGCACTGGACCGTCTGTGGGACGACAAAATCGAATGGCAGCGACTGTCAACCTGCGCATTAGAATATTCGGTGCGGAAAGAGACTGATCCCGAGCACCAGATCGCGAGTTTCCGTAAAATTATTCTGGACACGATACGCCAACATGCCCAACGTCCAAACATGACACAGGTCTGCGATTCATGAGAACCAACACGAGCGCCCGGCAGGACCGCGCTGACGGACCAACATGATGCTCGACACACACACAAAGCCCGTGCTAATCCTCGACGCCGATCTGCCTCCGGCGTTGACCATCGCGAGATCCTTGCACCGCAAAGGAGTACAGGTCGAGGTCGCAAGCCACGAGAGTTGCCCGCTCGCCGGTTACTCGCGTACGGTGGCAGTAAAGCATCGCTACCCTGATCCTCTGGAGCATGAATTCGACTTCATCGAGTGGGTGGCCGAGCGACTGGCGAGCGAGTGCTACAGCCTGATCGTGCCGGTAACCGAACGCACGGTCACGCCCTTGTTACGGCACCGACAGGGATTGACGGATGCGCGCCTGGCAATGGCTCCGAGCGATGCGCTGGCAGTAGTGCTGGACAAATCGCGCACAATGGCACTGGCCACTCAGCTTGGTATCCCGACACCTTCGGGGCACACAGTGACGGACTTGGCCGAACTCGGTCCACTTGAACCAGAACTGCGCTATCCCGTGGTCGTGAAGCCGGTAAGCTCGGTGGGCTCGAACAAATCTCGCAACGTACAACTCACTGTAAGCTACGCCGAAAACCGGAATGAGCTTGAGACCCTGTGCGCCCATGCGCTGCACCACGGCGCAGCCCTGCTGCAGGAACACTTCTCCGGCGATGGGGTAGGAATCGAGCTGATTGCTGACCATGGAAAAGTTGTTTACGCCTTTCAACACCTGCGACAACACGAAGTCCCGCTGACCGGTGGTGGCAGCAGCCTTCGCATGAGCGTCCCGATAACACCCGCCCTTCTGGACGCATCGCAGAAGCTGATGGCGGCGCTCGGCTGGCACGGGGTGGCGATGGTGGAGTTCAAGCACCGTGCGGACACGGGCGAGTTCCGCCTGATGGAGATCAATGGGCGGTTCTGGGGATCGCTGCCACTGGCGGTCGAAGCCGGTGCGGATTTTCCCGCAATGCTCTATGAACTGCTCGTGGAAGGACGCGTCGGAGAGTGGCCTCCTTATCGCCACCCGGTCTATTGCCGAAACCTGGCGCGCGACGTGGCATGGCATGAACTGGTGTTACGACGCGAGGCGCCCGGCGGTTTGGTCAAGCTGCCCAGTGGCAGACAGGTCCTGCACGACCTGGCACTTGGTCTGAGTCTGCGGCATCGATTCGACGTCCAGAAATGGAACGACCCTTGGCCTGGACTGGTGGATCTTTCACGCATCTTCCGAAGCTATGCGGGGCGTCTCGCGGGCCAGTTCAAGGAACGCGCAGAACTCAGTCGGCAGCGGAGAGTATGGACAAATGGAACGGTAGCCCAGCAACTGAAAGATTCTAAAAATCTGCTCTTCCTGTGTTACGGAAACATCAATCGCAGTGCGGTGGCAGAGGTTTACGCACGCCGGCGCCTCGATTCAAGCGTTGCCGTCGACTCAGCCGGATTCCATCACGAAGCCGGCCGCCCCGCTGATGCGACCATGACGGAAGTCGCAGCTGAGGTCGGCGTGGACATGCTAGAGTGGTGTTCGAAAACGCTGACAGCAGCAATGATCGAAAAAGCCGACGCCATATTCGTGATGGAACTTGCACACCGGAGACGGCTCCTGCAAGCCTTCCCCGAAACAGAAGGCAGGGTTTTTCTTCTCGGCATGGGGAGTTCCCGTACCGCCGCCGGAGGCGAGATCGCAGATCCGTATGGCAAGAGCAGGAGCCATTACGAAACCGCGCTCAATCAGGTCACCAACGCCGTTGATGCGATCGCCGAAACCCTTAGAACTTGCCGATGAGTATTCAGTTTTCCGTTGCCGTTCCCGCATACAACAGCGCGCTCTTTCTGGCCGAGACACTGGACAGCATCCTCGGCCAGAGCCATCCGCCCGCCGAAGTAGTGGTTGTTGACGACGGTTCGACCGATGAAACACCCGACGTGCTTGCGCGCTACGCGGACAGACTGACTGTGGTACGGATCGCGAACGCGGGCCCAGGCATTGCGCGAAAGACGGCCGTTGAGCACTGCTCTGGCGAGTGGGTCGCGCTGTGCGACAGCGACGACATCTGGCACGTCGACTACCTCGCCCGTAAACAGGAGTTGATCGACGCCTTTCCGGAGACCAATCTGGCGTTCTCCAATTTTTCAAGCTTCGGCCCTGGTGCCACGGACGGGCACACCAATCTGGATGAAGCGCCGACTGACTGGCTCGAATCGTTCTCGGACTTGACCGACGGCGTAAGACACTCGCTGCACGACGCGTACCGCGCGCTGCTCTACTTCAACGTAGCTTATCCAAGCGGAACGGCTTTTTGCCGGACGCTCTACTCCCGTGCGGGCGGCATTCTTCCGCGCTACAGCCGTTGGCTCGCTGAAGACGCAGAGTTCATGCGCCGGATGGCCCTGCATCCCGAGGCGCATGCGGCCTACGACACCAAGCTTTGCTGGTCTTACCGCCGCCACTCGTCCAACTTCTCAACCTCGAGCGAGCACCGCAATATCATCGCGGGGGTCCGGATCATTGAGGAACATCTGGGCGACGGCATCATTCCAGCAAGTTTGCGCGACGAGGTTGCGTCGAGGCTGGTACAACGTCGGCTTACTGCCTTCATGCGGGCCTACTGGGGTGGGTTCGACGCGGAGGCGCTCGAAATCGCGCGCCAGATCCCCGCCGACCGGAAGTCCGCTGGGCTCAGGGTACGCGAACTGCATTGTCGCTTCCGGGCACTTCTTTCCGGAGACAAGGGCCAAGGAGCCGCCCATGGTCGGAACTTTCAATGAATGACACCACGCTCCCTCGCGCAGAACTGACGCCCGACTTCAGCGTCGTGATACCGAGCAGGAACAGGCCGTCGCTGGTACGTGCGGCAGTCGAGTCGGTTTTGCGACAGACCCACCGCTCGCGCGAGATCATTGTGGTCAACGACGGATCGGACCCGCAGCACTCGTCGGTGTACGAAGCCTTGCAAACGCTCGGCCAAGGGGAGATCCGGCTGATCGAACTGCAGCGCACAATCAACGGACACGGTCCGAGCTATGCAATAAACCGCGGGGTAGAGGCGGCACAGGGGCGGTTTGTCTGCTTTCTCGACGACGACGACAGCTGGACCGACGAGCAACACCTCGCCCGGATCGCCTCCGCGGTGGCGGGTCGCCCCTCCGTCGATCTCTATTTCTGCTGTCAGGCTGCGTTCAAGGGCGAGCAATTGGTGACCGACGAGCTGTGGCTGAATGGATTAAAGCGACAGCTGGACTCCGCAAGGACGGCGAGGCCAGGAGGAGAGTATGCGGTTGGTGTGGCAGACCTGTTGCGCTGCCCCACCTTCGCTCACCTCAACACGATGGTGGTGCGCAAACCACTCTATGCGGAAGCGGGCGGCATGGATGAAAGCATTCGCTACGAGTGCGAATGGGATCTCTACTTCAGGCTGATCGAACATGCACAAGACATCCTGTACTTTCCCGGCACGGTAGCGCGTCATAATGTACCCGATCCGACGCAGCGCACGAATGCATCCACGGTGGTGCCCGATCTTCACAAGTTATTGCTGCGCATCCGGGTGATGGACAAGGCCTTGCTGCTTTCGGACTCAGCTCCCATCAGGGGCCGTGCCGGCGAGGTCAAGTCAACCTCGCTCAAACACATTGCGACCATGCTGGCCGGTGCAGGCAAGTGGCAACAGAGTCTGCGCTACGCCAGTGAAGCACTGATACCGGGGTTTAACGCGAAATGGTTCGCCTATTGGTGCTACCTCGCAGCACGGGCAACATTTTCAAGAAACCAGAGATAAATCCGAAAGATAGGGAGCAGCAGCGTGATCGTAATCGGACTGGGTTCGGGTCGAACCGGAACCGCGTCGCTGGCAAAGCTGATCGACAGCCAGCGCAATGCACTTTGTTTTCATGAACTCAATCCGGCCGGAGCGGTATTCGAAGGAAACCCGCAGCCGCTTCGCAATACGATACGTGAGTTCCAGGCGATTCTTCAGGGAGGAGAGAAGCACCTGCTCGCGGTCGACTACACCCGTCCGCCTTCCGTGAAAACGTACGAGAAGCTCAAGGCCATGGACAAGGTAGAGATTCTCGGTGACATCGCGTTCTACTACCTGCAGTACGTCGAAGACTTGCTGCAGATCACTCACGACATCCGCTTTGTATGCATCCGGCGCGACAAGAACGAAACGGTAGAAAGCTGGCTCGAGAAATCGTCGATACACCGCTGGAAGTCGTTGTGGGTAGCCGACCGGCTCAAGAGTGCGATCGTACGTACGCCTTTCCACAAGTCACACAATTATTGGCAGCGCCATAACGGAAACACGTGGGCGATTGACCCGGTGTGGGACAAGACTTTTCCCAAGTTCGAAGCGACCTCCAAGCGCGAAGCGATCGAAAAGTACTGGGAGTATTACTATGCCAAAGCCGCCGAGTTGGCCGCAAGTCATCCGGAAAACTTCCGGATCTTCGAGATCACCGACATGAGCACGCCAGATGGTCAACGCAGGATACTCGAATTCATCGGAGTCACGCCGGAGCACATGGTAGTGAAGGACTCGTTCCATGAGCACAAGAGCGGACGAAAGACTGCCAGTGCTTGATACACCGCCCCGACAATCCGGGCGTGAACAATCAAGAAGGAAATTCCAATTGAACGCAATCGAGATTACCCGAGAACTGTTGCGCCAAGCATTACAGCTGGGCCCCCGTGCCGATAGTCTGAAACCAGAATCTGCCCTGATGGGGAGTTTCCCTGAACTCAATTCCCTGACGGTCGTTGCCCTGGTAGCCGGAATCGAGGAGCAATTGGGTTGCGAAATCGGTGATAACGAGATCAGCGGCGAGATATTTGAAACCTTCGGCACGCTGGCGGCTTTCGTCGAATCCAAGCTCTGAGGGTGCGTCTGCATGAAACCTGAAACCCGGCCGGTTTTCATCGAAGGTAGCTGTGGTCGCCTGTTCGGGCTGTACTTCCCCGCCGGCCCCGCGCCCCGCGGAGCCGTGCTGTACCTGCCTCCCTTCGCAGAGGAAATGAACCGCTGCCGAGCACTCGCGGCAGAGCAGGCACGTGCATTTGCCAGCAGCGGCATCAGCTGCTTGTTACTGGATCCTTACGGAACCGGAGACAGCGCCGGTGACCTTGAAAATGCGACGTGGGCGATCTGGCGCGAAGATGCCCTGCTTGCAGCCAACTGGCTGGCGCAGTCGTCTGGCTGTCAGGTTTCACTTTGGGGACTGCGGCTGGGCGGACTGCTGGCAGGCCAGCTGTTCCAGACTGCACCGGACCACTTCGACCGTCTGTTGCTGTGGCAGCCCGTGACCAACGGCAAACAATTCCTTACCCAGTACCTGCGACTGCGCGTTGCGTGGCTGATGGAACGCGGCCTGCCGGCAGAAACCACCGATGGTATCCGCGCAGCGATGGCTGCGGGGACGCCGGTGGAGGTGGCCGGCTACCTTCTGTCCGGTCCACTGGCGACCAGTATTGACGATGCACGTTTTCCAGAAGGTGACACCCCCCTTCAAGGCAAGCACATCGATTGGCTCGAGAATGCGACCGGAACAGGTGCTCCATTGTCCATCGCGGCACGGCGCTCGGTGGACTCGCTCACAGCACGGGGTGCGCAGATTCACGCGGCCACCTTTGCCGGCCCGCCCCTGTGGCAACTTCACAAACGCGACGAGTTGCCTGGGCTGATCGAGATCAGCAGCGCACTTTTTGGAGAAGCCTCGTGAACGTCGTCGAGATTCCAGTCACTTTCGATTGTGCCGGCGAGGCGCTGGTCGGAATAGTCCACGCTCCCGATCAGCCTGCATCGCGGGGGGTACTGGCCATGGCCGCCGGTGGCCCGCAGTTCCGCGCTGGTTGCTGTCGGCAACTGCTGTATCTCGGACGCAGGTTGGCAGCTGGGGGCACTCCCGTCATGCGCTTCGACTATCGAGGGCTTGGCGACGCCTCCGGTCCGTTTGGAGGCTTTACCGAAACAGAGGCGGATATCCGCGCAGCTATCGAGAAGTTCCGCCAGACCGTACCGGCGCTGCGCGAAGTGGTGTTGTGGGGCGGTTGCGACGCGGCCTCGGCAAGCATGATCCACGGCTGGAAACTGCCAGAGGTCACTGGCTTGGCTTTGGGCAACCCCTATTCCCACTCCGAGGCAACGGGCGAACAAGCCATGGTAAAGCACTACTACTGGCAGCGTTTGCGCGAGCCGACGTTCTGGAAAAAAGTGTTCTCTTTACGCTTCAATCCACTGCCGGCACTCGCCACCGTTGCACGAGTCGCCAAGCGACGCCTGCGGCCGGATGCATCCGTCGCAACGTCCGGCACGACCGATACACTTGAGCAGCAACCGTTTCAGGTCCGCATGCGAGTCGGTACAGAGCGTTTCGCCGGGCATGTGCTGCTGCTGATGAGCGGACGCAGCTTGGTAAGCAAGGAGTTTGACGAGTTGGTCGCCACCGATCCGGCGTGGCCGAAAGCACTGGCGAGTTGTGCCTCGCTTACCCGCCACGACCTGCCCGAAGCCGACCAAGCCTTTTCGACCATCGCCGCACGTGACGAAGTGATCGAACTCGCTGCGCGCTGGCTGGCCGAGCTTCCCCCCGCCCCACCAAACGCACAGAAGTAACGCAAGCAGAGTCGTTCGCCGATGCTCAGGCGGACTGCAACAGGAGATTGCGGAAGCTACGGGCAAAAAACGCGTATTTGCTGCGGTCCCATGGGGTGAATCGCGGCAACTGGAACAGGTCACTGCTGCAGTCAGCAGCCCCCCAGGCGGTGGATACAGCGGCTCGAAACCCAAGACGTTTGACCAACCCGACATGCTCAGGCAGATAGTCCTGCCCTGGCTTTCCGTTTGGATAAGCGAAAAGATTGATACGCTTGCCAAGCAATCCTTCCAGTGTCTCACGGCTGCCCGCAATTTCCTGTTCGGCTGCTTTCACGTCGAGGGTTGCAAGAATCGGGTGATTGACAGTATGCGCGCCGATTTCCACATCCATCGCAGCCAGGGAACACAGTTGTGTTGACGTCAGCATCAGATCGTCAGGCAGGATGGCGCCGCAAGCTTCCACGACGTACTGAACGGCGTCCGCACGCGCAGCCGGCGGTCGATGCTTGATGGCCCGGAGGATGTTGTCGATAGCACCACGTTTTTCTGCCGTAGTCCCGAGCGGCACTGGTCGACGCCGATGGACGAGAGCTCGATGTGATCAAGCGTGGTATGACGTACGGCTTCGATCACATTGTCGTTGAACATGCGGCCACCGTCGAGAAAGCCTGTGGCAATAAAGAAACTTGCGGGCATGCCCCGCTCAGCAAGACAAGGCGCTGCATTGAGCAGGTTGTCAGCGTAACCGTCGTCGAAGGTGATCGCCGCGGCCCTGGCAGGCAAGGTGCCTGCCGCCAGATCGTCGACCGCCCGGGACAGCGGCACGACGTTGAACCATGCGCCAATCCAATCCAGGATCTGGCTGAAGCGTTCGATGTCCACCTCGTCGGGGAACAGCGGGTCCGGCGCACTCAACACGCGATGAAAGATGAAAATGCTCAGCCGCCCGCGCTCGCCCGGGCGGCTCAGGGTGCCAAGCGCGGCGCGCATCAGCATTGCGACACTCCTTTCGTATAAACCTTCACCGGAGCCCCGTGTGCGACGCGGCAGAAATGCCTGCTTGCAGGCTTGCCTTTGCCACATTCTGAGGATCTTCCAGCGTTTTCCTGACCAACATGTCCGTGGCAACCAGCGCGACCATGATGTAGAAGGGCATGTCCCAATAGGCCAGGCTCAGGAATGCCCCCCCCACCGCAAATCCGACCAGGCTCACCTTCGCCATCGACCCGAGCTGTCCTGCCCACTCCAGATCAGGATGCCCTTTGGTCAGCCGTACAAGACGACCCGCGGTCATGTAGGTCAGTATCCAGAACAACAGATACAGGACGAGCCCGATGTAGCCGTGGTCTCCGAGGACCTGAAAGTAAATGCTGTGCGCGACCAGCACGACTGACGGATCAGGTGCGTACAGTCCATATACCAGCTTCGATGCGGTGGCGAAACCTGCGCCCATCAATCGATCGTTGGCGATGTTGATCGCCATCATCCAGGCGTTGATTCGTCCCATGGCTGACGCGTCTTCATCGTAGGTCTGAATTGTCGACATCCGTGCAGACCATTCCTCTGGCATGAACAGCAGCAAAGCAGGGGCAACGATCATCAACGCGATACCGAGCGGAAGCTTGGACTTGCTGCGCCACCACAGCATTGAGCCCATCGCGCCAATCGCCAGGAAGGCTCCCCGGGATTGTGTTCCGACTGCGGAAACAGCACACAACACCATGGCAACATATAGTCCGCGCCTGAGCCATTTTACTGGCAGCTTTTCGGTCAGTTTGTATCCTTGCAGGCTCGCTGACTGCTGCACCAGGAAGTACATGAGCGGAATACATATGATCAACGCAATGGCCAACTCGTTGTTGCCGTTGACCAAGCTTGATGGCGGCCCCCAAACACGGCTGCTGCCACCGGTCAGCAAGGTAAACACCCCACCCTTGACGCCGAAAAAACCGATTGAACACACGATGACCCAGAGCAGCCCCAGGATTTCCTCGCGTGTGCGTACCAGCGAGGCAACCACAAGTGTCATGCCCAGCACCTTGAGCACCTCGACGTACTTGTCGAGGCTGAGTTCTACGTGAAAGGCATTGAGACTCGTAGCAGCCATCCAGACGACGAAGCACAAGAGGACAGCGACCGGCGCTCCACGTGGCCAACGCACGTCCTTCGGCACCATCATCATGCCCAACACAGTCACAGCTGCTGCGGCGATCCCGAACGGGAGCGTGTAGGCAAACCCCCAGCCGAGCCGATGAGGATTCATCAGGCCAATCCAGACCCAGAGCAAGGCACCGTAATAGGGCCGGCGCAACGCCAGCAACGCGCCAGCAGTAAATAACAGGGTAACGGCAAGATCGCGCATCAGGACACTACCGTTGTCATTGAGCGCGTCGCTTGCGAGACGCCCCTGATCTGTTCGAACAGCGAGATCTGTCCGCGGGTGGTATGTTCCCAGTCGAACTGTTCAGCATAGGCACGCACATCTGCTCGCAAGGGGTAATCCGCCAACAGGGAGCGCACCTGCGCCACCAGTGCGGGCACGGACCGCTCGTCCATCAGTCGCCCGGCCACCTTGCTCTGCACCACTTCAGGCGTACCTCCCGTCCGGGTCGCGACCACCGGGGTGCCGCAGGCCATCGACTCAAGGAGTACGTTGGCCCACCCCTCGCGACTTGAGCACAACACGAGAACGTCGGCAGCCGAGTACCAGTATGGAAGTTCCGACTGCGGTTTCGCGCCAGCAAAGGTCACACGATCCGCGACATGAAGGCGGTTTGCCAGTTCCCCCAGTCGCGTGCGCTCCGTGCCATCGCCGACGATCAACAGTCTTGTATCGGGCAGGTGGCAAAGCGCTTCGATGGCAAGATGCTGCCCCTTAAGTTCGACGAGATTTCCAACGAACAACATCAACGGCCCCTCTGGAAGTCCGAGCTTGTGGCGCGCCTCAAGCTGATCATGCGCCCGGAAGCGGTCAAGCTCGACCCCATTGCGCAGTACGTGCATTCGGTCTGCGCTACCTCCAATCGACGCCAGTTGATCCATCAAGGCCTGACAGACGCCGATGGATGCGGCCGACCTGGACTCTGCCCACTGAATCCATCGCTTCGGGATGGCATAGGACGGAAGTAGATTGAGATCGGATCCTCGTGCAGTGACAACGAACGGTTTCTTGAACCACGTCGCCAACAGCGCCGCAGCAACGCCATCGGGATAGTAATAATGCGCGTCGATCAGATCGAAATCGAATCCGTTGTTTATCAGTTTTGCGATTGTGGCCCGGGCACCCAGCGCGAGCGTTAGCGGGGCGATGTTCATACCGACCTTGGGCGGAAGGATGTAACGCGGGTGCCAGACCTCGACCCCATGGTGCTCCTCAAACGCAGGGGTGGCGGCAAAGCGCGCCCACTCGCCAAAACGTCCGTTCTTCAGCGGAAACCAGGGAACAGGCGCGACGACGCGGGTTTCGACCTCGCCGCTGGCGAGCAGATGGCGCAGACGCGTCTCAACGAAAATGCCATGCCCCAAGCGCACGCTGCTCGGGTAAAGCGTGGAGAACAGCAAGGTCCTTATTGGGGCTGAAGTGGCCTGCTCGCTCAAGCGTCCGCTCCTCGGCCGGGCACCAGGGACTTGTACACATCAACGTAGTTGGCGGTACTGTTACGCCAGTTGCGTACCTCTTCGACGAACAGTCGGCCTGCGGCTCGCATAGCCGGCCAAGTGTCACGGTCGTCAAGCATTTTGTCGACCGCTGCGACCAGCGACGAAGCGTCGCCGGCGCGGAACAGACGCCCGGTCTTGCCGTCCTCGATCAGTTCCTTGTGCCCGCCCACATCCGAGGCAACAAAGATGCGCCCTTGGGCCATGGCCTCAAGCGGCTTGAGCGGGGTGACGAGTTCAGTCAGGCGCATGGAATGGCGCGGATAGACAAGCAAATCGATCTGGTCGTAATAGCGGCTCACTTCGGCATGCGGGACACGACCGGTAAAGATAACCTTGTCGGCGACACCAAGTCTTCTGGCCTGGGCTTTAAGGTTTTCATCCTGAGGGCCTCCACCGACGAGCAGCACGCGCAGTTCGGGACGTTGTTCGAGAAGGCGGGGAAATGCTTCCAGCAGCAAGTCGAGGCCTTCGTAGGCATAGAACGACCCAACGAAGCCGAGCACCGTCTTGCCGCCCAGATCGAGCTTCTGCCTGAGCGCCGGATCGGGTTCTCCCGAGAGTTGGAACGCCTCGACATCAACTGCATTCGGGATGACGGTAACCCGATCTTCGGGAATTCCACGCCCCACAATGTCACGGCGCAGCCCTTCGCAGATAGTGAACGCATGATCAACTCGTTTGAGCGCCCAGGTTTCCATGCCACGCGTGAAACGGTAACGCAAGCTACCTTCCGAGGTGGTCCCGTGGTCGACCGCAGCGTCTTCCCAGAAGGCACGAATCTCATACACTACGGGGATACCAAGGCGCTTGCCAACCCTGATCGCGGGAATGACGTTGAGCACCGGTGAATGCGCATGAAGGATGTCGGGGCGCAGTTCGCGAGCGAGTTGCCCAAGGCGGGCTTCGGTGGCACGCATCAGGCGCAATTCATTTATGCCTGCCGGTCCCGCCGCCGGCACCGGGCTACGGTAGAAACGCAGGCCATCGACATCTTCAACCTCGGTCGCCGTCAGGCCCTGCTTGGGCGAGGTAAGGTGAAAGGTCTCCCAACCCAGCGCCCGCTGCTCACGAAGCAGTGCAGCTGTGCGGAATGTGTAGCCGCTATGTAGGGGGATGGAGTGATCGAGAACGTGGAGGATGCGCATGAATCAGCCCCTCTCAGCTGCGCGTACGGGCATCCGCGTCGAACCCTCGCCCGTCTCATTGCGGACGAAGGCTTCGAACATCATGATCGTCCACAAAGATGCGCTGTAGTCACGCGCCCCCGACTGGTGAGCATCCACGAGATGCTCCAGGTAACTGCGGTTAAAGATACCCGTAGAGGCAAGCGTTTCGCCAAGCACTGCGGTGCGTACACGCTCCCGCAGCGGACCACGAAACCAGCGAGCAAGCGGCACCGCGAAGCCCATTTTAGGTCGATACAGAACGTCGTCGGGCAACAACGGCTCCATCGCCTTCTTGAAAACATATTTGCCTTCCTGCCCCTTGATCTTGAGGGCTGACGGAAGTGTTGCCAGCCATTCGACCAGCTTGTGGTCCATCAGTGGCCCACGCACTTCGAGTGAATGCGCCATGCTTGCACGGTCGACCTTGGTATTAATGTCGCCTACGAGGTAAGTCTTGGTGTCGATGTACTGAATCAGCGCCAGTGGATCATCCGTCTCTGCTGCATCTGCATGGCGGCGAAAAACGTCGATTGCGTTGTATCCGCCTAGCTGGCGCTGAAAATCAGCAGAGAACAGGCACCGGCGCATGTCGTCACGCAAAATCGACACCGAATGGAAATAGGCTTGCACCGAGTCACGCGCCAAGGCCTGAAACGTCGTTTTGGCACGAAACACCCGCGGTGCCCAGTCAGCTTTCGGGTACATCCGTCCGAGCAGACTAAACACCGGCTTGCGCACCCCGTGCGGCACTGCACTGCGCATCTTTTCTTCCATAAGATGCATGCGATAGCGCCGATACCCCCCCATGCTTTCGTCGCCACCGTCTCCAGAGAGTGCTACGGTGACATGTTTGCGCGCAAGCTGACACACCCTATATGTCGGAATTGCCGAGCTGTCGGCATAGGGCTCATCGTAGAGTGCGGCAAGGGTGTCAATGAGGTCAAAATCGTCCGATTTGACAGCCTCAACATGATGATCTGTCTGGTAACGATCTGCCACCATCTTGGCGAACGCAGACTCATTGAAAGCAGGATCATCAAAGGCAATCGAACAGGTATTGACCGGTGTGTCGGACAATCCGGCCATGGTTGCAACCACCGCGCTGGAGTCCACTCCGCCGGACAGGAAAGCCCCGAGAGGTACATCCGAAATCATACGCAAACGCACCGACTCACGCAGGCGTTCAGTGAGTTCAGCGCAGGCATCGCCAAGGGACAAAGGGTTGTCGAGCGAGAAATGCACGTCCCAGTAGATTTTGGGGGCAGGGACAGGCTGCCCCCGGCGGATGCAAAGGCTTTCGGCCGGCTGCAGCTTGCGCGCGCCCTTGAAGATCGTGCGAGGCTCGGCGACATAGCCCAGAGCGAAATACTCTTCGACCGCGTAAGGGTCAATGCTGCGATCAAGTCCGGGATGCTGCATGAGCACCTTGAGTTCGGAGCCGAACACCAACGTACCATCATCAAGAATTGCGTAATGCAGTGGCTTTACGCCAAGACGATCACGTGCCATGAAAAAGCACTGCTGATTACGGTCCCACAGGCCAAAGGCAAACATGCCACGAAAGCGCAGTACGCAGTCCTCCCCCCACGCCTCCCAAGCGTGGACGATGACTTCAGTATCGCTGCGGGTGTGAAACACATGGCCCAATGCCTCTAGCTCGGGCACCAGTTCCTGATAATTGTAGATTTCGCCATTGAATACGACACACACCGAGCCATCTTCGTTGAACAGCGGCTGCTGGCCGGATGCGAGATCGATGATCGACAACCGACGATGTCCGAGCGCCACACCTGGTTCAAGGTAAAGATCGCCTTCATCAGGCCCGCGATGAAACTGGATGTCGTTCATCCGCTGCATGAGTGCGCGATCGAAGTCGCGTTTGCCACGGTAGTCGAACAGACCGGCGATTCCGCACATCGTTGTTTTCCTGTATCAGGCGGCTACGCGCAGGGCACGTGCCGCTTCAAGCTGAGTCTGATAGAGCGAGGCATAGCGTTGAACCATGCCGTCAAGACTAAAGTTTGCTTCAACGCGATGCCTGCCAGCCAAACCATGCTTCGACCGTAGCGCAGGATCACGAATGTATTCGCAGATCGCTTCTGCCATTGCGTTTGCATCTGCGGCAGGCACAAGCGCACCGGTCTGACCCGCCAATATCAATTCTGAATTTCCACCAACGTTGGTAGCAACAACTGCCAGACCACTGGCCATGGCCTCAAGAATGGTGTTTGAGATGCCTTCAGCGCGGGACGGTAACACAAACAGATCCATCGATTTCATGACGTCCGGCACATCGGATCTAGTCCCTGCAAGCCATGCGCACGCCCCCAGACCGGCACGCACAATTTCGGCTTCGACCTCCGGCCTGAGCGGCCCATCCCCTGCAATGCAAAGTCTCATTTTCTTGCCAGCATCTCCCAACATGCCTGCGCTGGCCGCAAAAGCCCGTACGAGAGTGAGCTGATCCTTGACTGCTTGCAGGCGGCCGACAGTGCCAACAACAACCAGGTCAGATGCGTTGAAGGGCGAGCCGCCCAACATGCTTCGGTGCTCGGGCGCTGGCATAAAACGAGCCGTATCAACGCCATTGCAAATTCGGCTCAAGCGCGCCTCTGGCACCTTTACACCGCGTACAAGATAGTCCGCAATGTGTCCCGAAAGGGCAACATAGTGACTCACGAAAGGTCGATATAGCCGGCGAATCAGCCGATATTTTCTGCTCTGCCCGCCAGGGTCCGACACATCCCATCCATGCTCGCCATGAATACGCACCGGTACGCCTGCAGCCCTTGCAGGGACAACGGCCTCTAGTGCTGCAAGATTGCGCGTATGCAGAATGGCAGGGCGGAATTCCGAAAAGTGCCGATACAACCTCGGGTAGAGCTTGATACCGTGACCGGGAGGTTTCTCGAGAGAGATAAAGTCAACATCATCACGCACCACCCGCGCACAGAACGCAGGGTTGCAACTCGTGAGCGCAACGACCTGATGGCGGAACAGTTCCGGACTCATGCGGTTGATCAAATTGACAATGCCGTTTTCCAAGCCCCCAACATCAAAGCTATAAACCAGGTGCATCACCAGCGGACGACTATCCATCATCTTTCGCCCACATTCATCGCCTGATGCGCAGCCAGTTCAAGCGCGCGTCCATGAGCTTCCAGAAACGCACGGAGACGCGTGAAACCTTCCCCTTCTTCGGTATTGGGCGAAGCAAGGACAAACACCATGCTGGCGTCAGACTGACCCAGCAGCCGTTTGGCCGCCAACCGTAGTTTCACCTCCCAGTCACGAGTCACCACGCGCCCATCGATCAAGTACCATTCGAACACGGCCAACTCCATACCCTGACCAATTACTCGAGCGCCACGGACAGTACCCAATGTGGTCTCAAAACCGCCTGCGGAGACAAGGTTAAGCACCGTGGTATCCGGCGCGATGAGCCCATTTCCCCACGTCACCATTTCCGCGCCTTCTTGCTGAGACTCGAACAGCGCGGAATAAAGCACGACCTGTCCATTCTGTGCATCGCGGTAAGCCTTTACGGATTCACCACGATAACCGAGGTAGTGGGGGCGATATGAAAGGGGATCGACGCGGTCTTCGAGCCAGCCCTCTGCCGGGGCTGGCAAACTGTAATGAACCTCAAAGGGTGTGACCGGCTTGTCGAAATACGCATTGACCACCGAGAAAAAGGCAATACTCGCGGCGATGGGCAACACCCCCATCCAGTTGGCAGCTGGATGGTCAAGAGGTTCTGCCAGTGACTGCGGCGCAGTGATGGGCTCATCGCTCCAGCGCTGTCCGATCGAGAACATAACCATGATCACAATACCAAAGAACACCCAGCCATAGATCAGGTGGTCCACGCCTGTTGCAAGTTCGTTTCCCGACAGATAACCCAACATCACAATCATGTATGCACGAAGCCAGTTCGCAACGATTGGAACGAAGATCGCAACCAGCATGAAGAGCAATCGTTTTCGAAGGCTGGCGTAGTTGAGGTAGGCATACAGTGAGCCGACCAGCAACGATGCAATCAGGTAGCGAATGCCGCTGCAGGCCTCAACCACCGACCAGCGACCATTTGGAACAACAAAGTGAAGCCCTTCCTGATAAACCGGAACGCCACTGGCTCGTACGGCAAAAACGGTGAACTGCGCTGTCAAATTCATCAGTGTCGGGAGGAGAAACTCACCGATCGGGATGCCAAACAGCAAGAATGCAAGCGGGAACATGAGCACGCGAGCAAGCCGCCACCCGATAGTGCCGATCATCCCCAGGATGACCATCAAGATCAGTCCGGCATGAACCGCAGCAGCCACGGACACCATCTGGCCGAGCAACCAGAGCGCGCCAGCACCCGCAGTCGGTATGGCCATCCAAGGCACAGGACGAGGGATGAGTCCGCCGATTTCCGTACGCTTTCGCCATACCAGCCAGGCAAAGACGGGGAACACGATAAGACCATGGGCAAAGGTCTCTGAGCGCCACCAGATAGACGCAACGTCCACCGCAGTGGTCCAATACCACGCTACGCACCAACCCAGCACGCCGCACAGGGCAATGACGAGCAACCAGAGCCCGTTGCTGCCACGGGCGTCATCGCAGTGCATCCCCGCGTCTTTTTCGGCCAACTTGGGCGAGAGATCTGCCGTCATTGGGCAACCTTGTCAGTGATCATTGTCTTTTTACCTCGTCCGCTGCAAGTGGCGACCCCTCTAAAAGCCCATCGAGGCAGGAGAGATGCGCTGACCACGAATAACGGGCAAGCACCCGCTCCCTGGCTGAGCATCCCATTCGATGGCAAAGACCACCATCGTTGAGCAACGCCAAGATACGCGAAACGAATTCCTGTGCGCTGTGGGCAATCTCACAGTCGCGACCAGACTGTGCCTCAAGCCCCTGCGCGGGAGCTTCCGCGACCACAACCGGGCGCGCCATCGCCATGGCTTCCAGGACCTTGTTCTGAATACCGCGTGCAATACGCAGGGGGGCAACGACCACGTCAGCGTGAGCAAGATAGGGACGAACGTCTGGTACTGTTCCGGTCACGAACACGACGTCATCAGCCAGCGCCAGTACCTCCGGCGCGGGGTTCATTCCCACAATCCAGAAGCGGACCATGGGCATCCGGGCACGAATCAAGGGCAGTATGTCGTTCGCAAACCAAAGCACTGCGTCAATGTTCGGCCAGTAATCCATTGCACCGGTAAATACGAGGACCGGACCGCCATCTGCGTATGGATTCTCAAATTGATGCTCGGGAGAAAAATATTCTGCATTGACGCCGTTTTGCATGACACCAACACGGGACGCCACTTCAGGCGCGGCTTCGCGGAAAAGTTGAGCCTCAGCCCCGGTAACGAACAAACTTGCATTCGACGCTGCTGCAGCCTCGCGTTCGAAAGCGAGGAGCTTTTTCCCTTCGCGACGATACAACCACGACATCGGCCAACTGCGATCAGCCGCATATTGTGTCCATTTCGCCGAATCGAGATCGCAGAAATCGACTATTCGATAGCTCAAACCCTCAATATTGAGGTATTGCGCCATCGGCCCCGAGAAGGCAACAGCTTTTCTGATCTGCTGCGTCGACGTGACCCGCTTGACCCATTCAAGCAGCGCAGCGCTCCGATAGTAAGGCAAGCTCAGGGCTTCGCCCGTCAGCAAGCCACGCAAACTGGTTGCGCGAGCTACGCGAGGCGCAAGCGTCACCGCAAACACCTCTTCACACCACTCGAACAGCTTTTCTATATGCCGAAAATCATCCGGGTCGTCGACGAATGTCCCCATAAACACCCTGTGTGACTTTGAAAGCTGACGCAGGATGTTGAATGAACGCACCTTATCGCCCTTGTTGGGCGGATACGGAATTCTATGGACAAGATAGAGGAGCGGGGGACGATCGTCAGCCACCCGTCGTCATCCGAGATTGCGCACGATATGGGGCCCGACAGCATTCGCAACGCTCACAGGCAGACGCTTCCACAACGCGATAAAAAGTCGGTATTTCGGATTCATCGGGTTGTTCTGCGGCACGCCGTCACGCTTG
>Ga0172382_10003797_pt1 | contig 23685 bp, 24 predicted proteins | sample Leawel138RmetaG_FD_122245 | JGI IMG/M metagenome (GOLD analysis project Ga0172382, IMG submission 122245) | Leachate microbial communities from a municipal landfill in Southern Ontario, Canada - Leachate well 138R metaG | ecosystem: Engineered > Solid waste > Landfill > Unclassified | place... | reverse complement strand
TCCACCAAAAACCCCGACAACTACCACTTTGAGAAGATGATTAGTGGTGCTTATTTAGGGGCGTTTAGCCATGTGGTGGTTGAGCAGGCGATAGAAGAGGGACTTTTATCAAAGGAGTTTAAAACTAGGTTTGAACAAATTGCCCCCCTCAATACAACGCGTATGAGTCACTACCTGGAAGAGCCTCACAACCCCAATTACGATTTAGTGAAGTGTATTACCAATGAAGAGGATGCGACTGCCCTCTACATAATTTTAGATGCTATCATCGCCCGAGCCGCCAAGTTGACTGCCGTTAACATCAGCGCGGCACTCCTCAAAGGAGAGGGGGGGCGCAATCCTCGCTATCCGGTGTGTGTCAATGCCGATGGGACAACTTTTTATAAAACAGAGAACTTAGCCCTCTATACTAAATACTATCTAAGAGAGTTTTTAGACCAGAAGCACCATCGCTATGTGCAGTTTGTACAGATTGAGGATTCACCTACGATTGGGGCAGCGGTTGCCGGTCTATCGTTGACACTTTAAGGCACTCTTCTCTACCAACTCCCGTTGCCACTCAAGGAGGTAGTCGTGACGCTCTGGAGAGTCTCCCTTGGCATCAGCTAAAACCCTAAAGAGGGTTTCGGTGCCACTGGGACGCATCCAGATAAAGTCGCTATCTTCCCCTTGCTCGTCGATGAAGACAATCTTTAGTCCCCCCAGATAAGGAGGAGTCCTAAATTGGGCTCCCAAGCCAACCCTTAAGTGGGTCCCTTCGGTCTGTTCTACCCTGAAGGAAAAGATCTTAAAACGTTCTAAAAGCTCCCCTTTTTTCTCCTCAAACTGCTCTAAAAAGAGCTCTTCGTAGTGCCCCTTTAACTCACCAATTGAGGCTGTATCAACATACATTACCCCCTTAGGGGAGAAGCTTTCGGTGGTGGTCCTCTTAGGGAGGGTCTCTAAAGCTCTCGCAATGGAGGGGGGACAATCCAAGCCTGTAATTAGGGAGAAGTTCGCCTTAGAACTGAGGAGTTTTATGAGGGCTACTAGCGTGTTGAGAGGGTCACGGACGCGACTCGGATAGGTTATACTCCCCCCATTTGACCCCTCTCCCAAAAGCCTAACATGCCACCCCTCATTGCGCTTCTGTTGCGCTAGAGCTACAACATTGGCTTCCCCTACTTCACTTCTAAAAACAGCGACCCCCAAACGGGAGGCAATCTTGTCGATTATTAACGAGGTGGGGCCGTTGACAACAATCGCCTCTTTTTTATCCCCCCTCTGGGAGAGGGTTAACTCAATAAGGGCAACTAGGGCAAACAGTTTTTGGGCACTTAAGGTGTGGGTTTGACCACTCTTTTCATCGCTATAGACAATATTCCCCCTATCCCCATCGTTATCGGGGACATAACCGAGGGTGAAACTATTATCGGTGGAGTGTTGGACAGTTAACGCATCCTTACAAAGATCTAAAGCGACCCCTTCTGGGACTATTTGGTGGACAATTTCTCGAGGTCTGTCGTTGATAAAGTGACATTTGAGCCCCAAGTTTTCAAAGAATTGGCGATCAATGGAGAGGGTACGGGCACTGCCATTGAGCTCTCCCACCAGCCCCAAAGGATTCTCCTTTAGCCCCTCCCTTATACCCCTTAAAACCTCTTCAATTTCACTGCCATTGGCGAGGGTTTTAAAAGCTAATGCTGTGTAGGTCTCTTGAGCTCTCTTTTTTTCCTCTCCAATTCTCTCCAGAGTTGAGCGATAAAGCTCTAAGTCGAGCCTATCTATCTCCTCTTTGAGCTTTTCAACGCTCTTGGGCCTCTTTAAAAGGTGGTTGAAGTGGGTGAGTATTTTATCAGACTCACCTCCACTCAACACCCCTCCGTTATAACCAAACTTAAAGCCGTTGTGCCCTATTGGGTTGTGGCTAGCTGAGATGTAGATAAAGTGGTTATCTGAGGCGTAGGCCATAATTTCGGGGGCAGCAACGATAAAGAGGTGTTTAACCTCCACCCCAAGGCTCAATAAACGTCGGGCTACAATGTCACCAATAATTGGACCAGTGGGTCGCGTATCAATTCCTAAAACTACTCTGTGAGGCCGTTGAGCCCAATAGAACGCTTCGGTTGCCAAGGCTACTAAGTAGGCATCTGCACCCCTTATTTCACTACTAAAGCTCTCTTCGTCTCCCCCTAGGGCGAATACTTTACGCCAGCCTGAAGCCCCTTTTAACATCGTATTGGAGGCCTCAATAATTGCCTCAATCGATGGCGGGGGAGAGGGGAGGGGCGAGATTCCTAAATTGGCAACTGCAAGTTGTGTCGAGCGCTCGATATAGAACATTAATCGATTATAACTCTCTTGCGCCGAGGTAACAAGACTGGTAGTATTGCACTGATGAAAACAATGATTACCATCCACGATTTCTCGTGCCACTCAAAGAGCTCTTTGACGGTTGTTCTGCCAGCTTTAAGTGCTTTGGGAATCGACTATTCGGTCCTCCCTACGGCTCTCCTTTCGACCCAAACCGATGGGTTTGAGGGGTATGCCTACCTCGATTTAACCCAATTCATGGAGGAGACCATACTCCATTGGGAGAGGCTGGAGATAAAATCGGATGCCCTCTACAGCGGCTTTTTGGGGAGTGAACAACAAATTGGAGTTGTCCAGAAAGTTATAGAGTGGCAAAAGGGGAGAGACGCTAACTTCTTAGTGATAGTTGACCCCGTCCTTGGTGATAAAGGGGAACCTTATGGGCCGGTAACGCAAGCCCTAATCAACAAGATGGGAAATTTAGTTAAAAGTGCCACTGTTATAACTCCGAATACTACCGAGGCAGCCCTCCTCTTAGGTGAGACCTACCAAGAAGGTCTTACTGTTGAAGAGGGATTAGAGTGGGCTAAAAGGTTGAGCCAGATGGGACCAACAAAGGTTGCCATTACCAGTATTATGGAGGGAGGAGATGGTGTTGTAGTTGCCTACGATGCCTCTAGTGGGGCGTCGTCAATTGCTAAAGAGCACTATTTGCCAATCTCTTACCCCGGGTGTGGGGACCTTTTTGCCTCAATTTTAGCCGCCCAGTTGGTAAAGGGAGTAGAGTTTTTAGAGGCAACAAAAAAAGCCTCCTCCCTTGTCTCCCAAGCGGTAGCCCTCGCGTATGAGGCTAAAAGAGAGCGCAACCTTGGAATCTCTGTTGAACTTATAATCCCCACGCTGGTGGAGTGCCGCTGATGATTTTAGTGGTCGCCTCATCTCCCCTCGAGCTGAGCGGGGTGGAGTCTCTCTCCCCTCCACTAAAAGATAATTTCAAAGCACTCACCGTTGGTGTAGGGAAAATTAATGCAACTCTCAACACCCTCCAAGCCATTCATAGATATTCCCCCTCGCTAGTTGTTGCTGTTGGCAGTTGTGGAGCTATCAGGGAGGAGCTAGAGATTGGTGACTTCATCTTCCCCAACAGGGTCGTCCAGTGGGATATCGACCTCGAGCGTTTTGGGTGGTCCCGTGGAGCTCTCCCTTCAGCTAGTGGGGAGATTGAGGGGGTACTAGAGCTCCCCCCTTTAAGTGTAGACTACTCCTCCTACCAGGGAAGAGGGGTGAAACACAGCCTAACTCTCGGGAGCGGGGATCGCTTCCTGTTGCGACCAGAGCGGGAGGAGATGGGGTGGTTAATTGATGAGTTGGACCTTTGGGCGGTCGATATGGAGAGCTACGGGGTGGTGAAAGCTTCCCGTGAGATGGGCATTGAGGTGATGGTGGGGCGCTTTGTGAGTGATGATGCGAGGGGACGCCGCCCCAAAAACTTCCAAAAGATGATTAAAGAGGCTTCAAGTGACCTCTTTACACTCATCGCTCAATCTATAATGGAGAGGGAGAAGTCCCCTATAATCTTGTAAAGTTGACCATCTTTGACCACTTTTAGGTCTCTTTTGGGGAAGTGCTTTGGCAAATTCTCTTTTAAAAAATCAAAGGCTGCCTGGTCAATTGCTGAGCGCATCTCAGGGTCAACTTTCTCCAAAGTAGAGACCTCAACATCGACGAGATAGCCCCTCCCATATTCACTGCCAATTCCTAAAGTGAACTTTGTTCCGGTACTAAAAAGGCCGTCATAGGCAACCCTAGCGGCTTTCCCCCGGGGAGGGCGGTTGGGGTGGAGGTTGTAGATCCCCTTAAACTTATCCTCGAGGTGGTTGTCTAGTTCATCAAAGAGGAGTCGTAGGCGATTCTCCAACACTCGCTGTTGGTGGCTCATTAAACTCATGCAATCCCCTTTGAGTTAATATTACGTTGAGTCAATGGGAGGCAGAATGTTTCAAGTTTCTCCCTATTCTCAAAGAAGATCTGATTAGCCCTCTCAATCATTTGTCCTAAAACTAGAGGGTCAGTTTCGTCAAGCTTAATTTTACGCTCTAAAGCTCCATCGATGCGCACATATTCTAAGTCATCGATTGCAGAGGCAATCTCATCAGATGTTTGCATCTGGGAGGTTGCATAAACTTTATAAATTGGTGTTCCTCGGGTGGGGTCAAACCATCCAATAACACCATTTAGCCCCTTATTAACCTCTTTGGGGGGAGTCGTTCCCCCCGTACTAAGGGAGAGGATATGGAATCGTTTTGCATCTGGATATAATCTTTTAGCTTCACGATAGGCGTAGAGGACCGGATTGTTAGCCACCACCCCTCCATCAATTAGGGAGATGTGAGAGGCACTCTCTTCATCGTAGATAGTGGTGGGAGAGAAGTAGGTGGGAGCAGCTGAGGTAGCTCTTGCTGCCAAACGCATCAAAGTTTTAGGAGTTTTATAACTACTTAAGATGTGGGGACGATTGTTGGTGTAGTCGTAAGTGACAACCATAGTGGGAGTCAGAGCCTCGCCTAAGGTTGTCTCCTCAAAGAGCTCCTTTAAGAGGGCATTGAAAGAGATATCATCGTACTTTTGGGAGAAGAGTTGCCCCAATACGTTGAGGGGTAAAATGGGTGACCCTTTAGGGAAAATGGAGGGGCCGTGGTCAAGGTAGAGGTTGACAATCTCCCTTGTCTCTAAGTTGATCTCGTTGGGGTTGCTCAAAGCACAGGCTATTAACCCCCCCGTTGATGTGCCTGCTATGAGGTCAAAGTGGGCGTGGAGAGGGCGTTTATCGCCCAGTTCATGGAAGAGCGAATCTATGTGGCCCAAGATTGTTGCAGGGATGACACCCCGCATACCACCCCCATCTAGGGAGAGGATATAACACTCTTCTTTGAGACGTTTTTCAGCTTTTCTTTTGCGGTAATTTCGTAGTATCACAACCAATAACATTATATATTTAGCCCCTATGGTCAAGGTGGCTACTATTAGCTAATAAGGGTCCCTTCGTATTCCCTTCCCTCTAAAATGGCTAAGGTATTCTCAATGTTGCGTCCATCGCCACATACGACAGAGATGCCTGCTTGATGGGCTTGGCGAGAGGCTACAGGGTCGAAGGGGACATTTTTTCCAGGAATCCACTCATCGCCCACCATAGCCCTAAAGTCGTCCCACGAGATTGAGTCGAGAGGCTGAGCTGATGGGTCAGTTTTGGGGTCGCCTGTATAGACTTTGGCAATATTGGAGAGGTTAATAATCGTTTTGGCTCCAAATCTTTTGGCTAAGATGACAGCATCGGTATCGGTTGAAAAACCTGGCTTCCACCCAGCAGCCACCAACACCTGCCCCTTAAAGGCAATCTCAGCGGTGGGGTCCCTCACCAAAGGGTCGAAGCAGTAATCACTCAAAAGAGAGAGGAGTAAAGTGCCGTTAAGGTGGGTTGCAGCAATTCCAAGCCAATCTAAGAGCTCTACTTTAGGAGTTTCACAAAGGTCCTTATAAGCCCCTTGATACTGACGGGCGAGGGCACCGCCCCCCGTCACAATAATCACTTTGCGCCCTTTATTAGCCTCTAGGTAGCTACGAATAGCTGTCGTAAATCTTCTAAGAAATGGGTGATCAATCTCTTTGGGAACAATAATTGACCCCCCCAGTGATAGCACCGTAACCTTCTCCATAATCTGCCTCCCACCCTAGATTAGCAGATATTGGCTAAAAGGGCACTATTAAGTGGTATAATCTCACTGTTAGAGAAGGTTTATTGTTATTGATAGTGTGCACTGACGGAGAGTGAGACTAGCTACCCAGTTTTGGGGAGCTATAGTGTTGAAGAGACGATGGGTTATGTTTGAGTAATAGAAGAGGGTTAAAAGATTCAATTATTTGATAGAGAAATAGTTTGCTGGCGAGGGCGAAAAACCTTTTGTGGAACCCACTATCAAAAGGGATATTTTGATTACTTACGTTGTTAAAGATGTTTAGAATTTTAGTTTCATCCAAATCAAAAGGCAAATCTCCCTTCTTGTATTCTTTACTAAATTGGGTTTTGTAAAATAGGCATTTGGAAGTGGAAATTACTTAATCTATGTTCTAAAATACAACCCCAATCTATGCTATAAATAAGCAAGATATATTTAAATCTTTTCTTTTAGAGGGGATAACTTTAGTAATGGAAGCTAACGGAGAGAGACTCTATTTGACTTATCAACCACCCTATTGCTTTGATGAAATTTTAAGATTTCTAGCCCATAGGGTTATTCCAGGGGTAGAACATGTAAATGATAACGAATATTTAAGAACAGTAAGGTTTCAAAACTCAGATGGAGAAGATTTGAGGGGTTGGATAGGTGTTAGTAATCTCCCTCAAGAAAACACTTTAGTTGTAACTCTAAGTAATTCTTTATCAGAGGCTACTTCACAAGTGTTAGCTAGAGTAAGCCACCTATTTGACCTCGAATGTGACCCACTAGCAGTTTATGCAGTACTAGATTCAATGAACTCTATTCGCCCTGATTTGTTTACAATGGGAACTAGATTACCATGTAGCTTTAATCCTTTTGGGATGGTCGTTAGGGCAATCTTAGGTCAGCAAATAACAGTAAAAGCTGCGCGAACTTTAGCAGGAAGATTTGTAAAGACCTTTGGCAAACCTCTAGAATCAGGGATTTCATCACTGACCTACACCTTCCCCCTCCCTGAGGAGATAGTTGCCCTAGAGGGGCCAATTGAAAATCATCTGGGACCATTGGGAATTATGGCGAGGCGGGCAAAAGCTATTGGTCAGTTAGCCAAAGTGTTTGTACAAGGAGAGATCGATTTTTACCACTGTGAAGAGTCGCAAGATGCAATAATAAAACTGCTCACTATTCCCGGAATAGGGCACTGGACGGCCAACTACATTGCAATGCGTACCATGGGGTGTAAAGATATTTTTCTTGAAACAGATGTTGGTATAAGAAAGGCGCTAGCACCCTATCAATCTAAAGAGCTGCTCCAGGTAGCTGAACAATGGCGACCTTGGCGCAGTTATGCTACTGTTGCTTTGTGGAACTCACTTTAAGGGGGACTTACTATGTTTTACACGACCACATATTCTTCACCCATAGGTTTACTAACCTTAGCCTCCGATGGGGAGAGCTTAGTGGGGTTGTGGGTAGAGGGGCAAAAGTATCACGGTAATACCATCCTCAAAACAATGGTTGAGAGAGATGATTTAAAAATCTTTACTCAGGTTAAAGAGTGGCTGAAGAGCTACTTTGCTGGTGGTAACCCCACCATAACACACATCCCTTTAGCCCCTCTCGGCACCGTTTTCCGTCAAAGAATACTGGGGATTCTAACTGAAATTCCCTATGGACAATTGACCACCTATGGGGAAATCGCCAAGAGGGTTGCAATAGAGATGGGTAGGGAGAGCATGTCGAGTCAGGCAGTAGGAGGAGCGGTTGGGCACAACCCCATCTCCATCATAATTCCGTGTCACAGAGTAGTTGGTTCAAATGGGAGTTTAACCGGATTTGCCAGTGGCATTGAGACTAAAATAAAGCTACTTCAATTAGAAGGGGTTGAAACCTCAACTCTATTTATTCCTAAGAGGGGGAGTGCTCTTTAAAATAACACTACCTCCTATACGTAGGTATTGCTTTGTTATAAGTGGAGAGTGAAGCTGGGTCAGCTATAAATGGCATTACATCAGCTTTAATTTGGTCGTAATTTACTTCGCTAAACTGAGTGTTTAGAAGGTCAATTAACACCCCAGTGGTTAGTTTGGCGCATCTTCTGTTCAAGGTGGTTAATGTTAAGTTCTACACTATTTTGGATCTCTGACTTCATAGTTCTTCTCTCCACTTAATAAAATTATGAATTGTCGTACTGATGCAGAGTGGCGCTAAATCTGCCATAGTCTCCCAATCGAGTTCTTGCAGACACTCTTGATTTAGCCTTAAATCGGCGTAGATTAAATCTATAACCCCCTGCTTAGTTGGTGCCCCCCCCCCGATTTTGTAGAGAGTGGCTTTCTCGGCAGTGGCTAAACGAAAGCCATAACCTTGCTTTTCTGCCGGCATTAAGGCTAAAGAGAACAATTCTTCGGGGAGATAGTGAAAACTATATCGCCCAAAAGGGGTGTTAAATACCCTATCTTTGTTGAGGCGAAAACCTACCCTTTTTATTGCACATACACGCTCACCTATCATCCCATGATAGGCTCTGGTTCTCTTTTTCAACTCAATAAGCGATGCAGAAAGGGGGGTGTTGAGGTTATTCAGATAGAGAACTTTAGAAAGGAGATTTTATGAATAATCTAAACAGCGTACTAATTGAGGGGAATTTAACCCACGACCCCAACTTAACAATTTTGCCCAGTGGCAAGAGTGTCTGTAGTTTCTCGATTGCGGCTAACTACTACTACCGTAATAAAGAGAAGGAGCTAATCAATGAGGTCACCTATATCAATATTGACACCTGGGGTCCCTTAGCTGAAAACTGCGATAAATACCTAAAAAAGGGGCGGGGAGTGCGGGTCGTGGGACGCCTTAAGCAGGATCGGTGGAACGATGAAGAGGGGCGTCCTAGGGAGAAATATATTGTAGTGGCTGAACATGTCGAATTCCAAAGTGACACATCAAGACGAAGTGAAAAAGAGGAGATTTCAGAAGAGGAGTAGGTCCCCCTAAATGGGGTTCTCTCTTTTGTTATTTGAGGAGACTTTTGTCTAATAATAATTGATAGAGCCCCTTCGTCTATGTGGGCAAAGGTATCAAAAAGAATCACATTGAGTAGCACAACAACTAATACATGGAAATTTTTCAGATAACCACTTTTTTTAACAATTGAGAAACATCTATGCTTTATACTGTAGTGGCAGTTATGAAATATGGAGGGAATCAATATGGTTAACATACTAGTTGTTGAAGACGATAAACAATTTAATCAAATTGTCTGTACCTACCTCAATAACAACGGTTATGCAGCAAAGGGGTGCTTGAACCCCAGTGAGGCATATGACCTTATGTATAGCAATCTGTATAGCCTCATTATCTCCGACATCATGATGCCAAGAGAGGATGGTTTTAAATTTGCTAAACCAATTCGAGAACAGAACAAAACTATTCCAATTTTGTTTATCTCTTCTCTTGACGATTTTACCTCCAAACAAAAAGGCTTTCGGCTTGGCATTGATGACTACATGGTTAAACCCATTGATATGGATGAAATGGTTTTGCGGGTGGGTGCTTTACTGCGACGCGCCAATATTGCAAACGAGAACAGACTCAAAATTGGTAGCTTAGAGCTGGTGAAAGATGAAAGGGGGGCATATCTTGATGGGGAGGAAGTTCCTATTTCGGTAAAGGAGTTTAATATTCTATATAAGCTACTAGCTTACCCGAAGAAGATTTTTACCCGCAGTGAACTTATTGATGAGTACTGGGGACTTGAAAATGATACTGGATTGCGCACAGTAGACGTCTATATTACAAGATTGCGCAATAAGTTTTCTAAGTGCAAAGACTTTGAAATCGTCACAGTGCACGGTTTTGGATATAAGGCGGTGGTGAAGTGAAAGATGAAAAAAAATCTAAAAAAGGTTTTGATGAACGTATAACGGTCATTTAGCCAGTACGATCATAAAATATCTAAAAGATAGTGACTGTGAAATTAGAGGATTGATTCTCCCCAATGAACACGGAGAAGATGATGGGACCATATCATTCTTTAAGGGGGATGTTACCGACATTGCCTCACTTCAAGAAATATTTTCAAATTTAAGAGGCTACGAAGTCGTTGTTATCCATGCAGCAGGGATTGTCAGCATTGAGAGTAGAGTTATACCCCTCTTGTTCAAGGTCAATGTGTTGGGGACAAAAAACATAATTGAACTTTGCTTGATTAATAATGTCCACAAACTGATTTACGTGAGTTCGGTACATGCAATTCCCTCGACGAAAAAGATAGCTGAAATAAAAGAAGTAACCAATTTTTCCCCTAATAAAGTGATAGGCCCCTACGCAAAGACGAAAGCGGAAGCCACACAAGCTGTTTTGGAGGCGGTAGAACAGGGATTGAATGCCGTAGTTGTCCATCCATCTGGAATTATTGGTCCCTATGATAATGGCAATAACCATATCGTTAAGCTTGCCAAGGACTATATCTCCGGAAAGCTCCTAGCTGGAGTAATCGGTGGGTATGATTTCGTTGATGTTAGAGATGTAGCCAAGGGGTGTATTGCAGCTGTGGATAAAGGAGAAGTAGGCGAGTGTTATATTCTTTCAAACCGATTTTTTACGGTTAAGGAACTTTTAGAATATATGCAAATAGCCTCAAATGGACCCAAAAAAATATGTGTACCTATATCGTTAGCGAAAATAATGCTCCCAATGATTGAATGGATTGCAAAGATCAAAAATAAAAGGCCTTTATTTACTAAATATTCATTGTACACCTTAGAAAGCAATGGGCACTTCTCGCATGAAAAAGCAACAAAAGCCTTGGCATATCATCCAAGGGAAATGAGGACCACAATTGCCGATACAATCCATTATTTACAGGGTAGACAAGTACCTCTTTTGGCATAAACAATCTCAAAGCGATAGCTTTAAAGGGGGTTCTCTCTTTTCTAATTGAGGAGACTTTTGTCTAATAAGAATTGATAGGCCCCCAGATGTACTATTCCCATCTCATCGGTTTAAGGCTTAGCGTGGGTCTTGGTAATTACCACCTTTTTGGATGATCTTTTATATTAGTTAACAGTCTCAATGCTCCATTCGAAAGTTAGTCTAAAAAGCGACCAACTTTCGATTATATCATTCTCTGTATAGTGAGCTAGTTCTTAAATGGTGAGTCTTAAAAGTAGCATTACCCAAAAGTATTCTCTTCTTGATGAAGAGGGTGATGAGGTCACATAACAGCCTCATCTACCTTTTCTTTTGTCCCTCTCCGTTGTATATTTAGGGGCGTACTTAATGTAGGAGGCGAATGAATGAGTGAAGTAGTTTTAACTAAAGCTAATTTTGAAGACGAGGTCTTAAAATCTAAGGTCCCCGTGCTTGTCGATTTCTGGGCTGTCTGGTGTGGTCCTTGTAAGATGGTTGCGCCTGTTTTGACGAAACTTAGCGAAAAACATGCAGGAAAACTTAATGTTGGCAAGGTCAACGTTGATGAGCAGATGGAATTAGCTGAGAAATATAGTATTTCAAGTATCCCAACCTTAATCCTCTTTAAAGATGGTAAAATTGTTGATCAAATAGTCGGAGCTATGCCATTTGCTGCTCTTGACGCCTTTGTGAATAAACACATATAGAGCGACTAGTGCCGGAGCTCTCCGGCACTTCTAAGGGGTGTAAGCCTCTTCAGAGTTTTCTCCCCCGAAACTGGCTTTGCCGGTAGCACAGATGTACCAGTCTCCTTTAGTGTTGGTGTCAGTTTCTCCTGAACGGCAAAAAGAACGCGTAGCCGTAGAGTTGGTGCTATCAATAGCTCTTTCAGGGGTAATTGGGAGGGGGAGCCACTGGCCACTTTTATTCAATGCTTCCACTCTCTTGAACACCTTACTTGTCCCAAATCCCCCATAGTTAGTATCGCTATCACTGGTGCGGTTGCTGTAGACCACAGCATCGATAATCTCCCCATTAGGGGCATCGTAGAGGGTAATAACCCCATTGTTGGACCCTAAACCAGCTTCGCCCCCATAAAATTCAATCGGGTGTTTACCACTCAACTCTTGGTTATACTGCACCACGATGTAATCCCCTTTTTTTACTTTATAGGGGGGAAGGATTACTTCACTATCCCAATCACTATTTACCCCATCAAAGATGGTCACCCCTGCTAAATCGCCATTCGAGAGGGCTAAAAGTTCTATTCGGTCGGGGTTGTTGCCACTCCCCTTGGTGGTGAACTCGCTGATTAAGAGGTGGGGGACTTGTGGGTTATAACCCCAAACCCCACACCTAAAAGAGAGGGTGTTGCCACTGGCATCACGCACCCGCCCCTCAATATCGGTACGCTCGCCTGGTGGCAATTTGTTTTTAAAAGTGACCGTCACCCCCTCTTCGTAGGGGTGAAGAGCTATTACTGTGTTATAAGAGTCGACAACTTTAAAATCTTTTAGGTCACAAAAGATTAGTTTATCAAAAGAGTAAATAGCCTGATTCTCATCAATGGCTCGACCCCCCATAAGAATTGGCCCTTGTTGCTCTCTACCTGCCAACACGTTTATAAATTCACTTTGACTTTGAGCTTCGCAGCTTGAGGTGGCTAGGGTAAAGAGGAGCAGTATTGACCAAAAAAATACCTTTTTCATCGGTTTCCCCCACCTCAATTACCCTCTCGAAGGGTAATTTGATTGACCATTTGAGGTGAGTTCAACTAAACTTGCCCCATGAGGAGGTTCCTATGGGGAAACTTTGGGATAAGGGAGAGGCTCTTGATGCCTTAATTGAGAGTTTTACCGTTGGAGAAGATTATCTACTAGATAACAACCTTGTGGGGGCCGATGCCCTCGGTTCAATTGCCCATGCCAGAGTTTTACACAAGGCGGGGTTGTTGAATGAAAAGGAGCTCTTAGACCTTGAAGAGAACTTAAGTGTGATTATTACCCTCCATCAGAAGGGGGAGTTCCCTATTACCCTGAAGGACGAAGATTGCCACACGGCGATTGAGAACTTTTTAACCAAAGCGGTGGGGGAGGCGGGTAAGAAGATCCACACCGGTCGTAGTCGTAACGACCAAGTCCAAACAGCGCTGAGACTCTGGATGCGGGAGTTTGTCCTCACCCTGTTAAGTGAAGTGACTGCCCTTGTTGAGACCCTCTTCACCTTTGCACAGGAGCACGCCGCTCTTCCAATGGCGGGGCGCACCCATATGCAACTGGCGATGCCCTCTTCAGTGGGGCTTTGGGGGGCCAGCTTTGGCGAAGAGCTCTTAGATGAGGCCCATCTCCTCTTTAATCTAATTCACCTCCTCAATCAGAGTCCCTTAGGTTCAGCCGCCTCTTACGGCACCCCTCTTCCCCTGGACCGTGAGTATGGAGCTCAGCAAATGGGGTTTAGTCGCGTTCAAAACAATGTCCTCTATGCTAACAACAGCCGGGGAAAATTTGAAGCAATAGTGGTCGATACTTGTGATTACATCACCCTCACTTTGAGCAAATTGGCCCAAGACCTTCTCCTCTTCACCCTCCCCGAGATTGGCTATTTCTCCCTCCCAGCGGAGCTGTGTACCGGGAGCTCTATCATGCCTCAAAAGAAGAATCCAGATGGCTTAGAACTAATTAGGAGTCGTAGTGCCCTCGTCTCGGCCGCCTCGCTACAGATAAAGTCAATTATTAGGAGTCTCCCTTCGGGTTATAACCGTGATTTCCAAGATACCAAAGCCCCCCTCTTCAGTGCCGCTAAGGCGACCCTCCTTTCGGTGAGGGTGTTATCCCTTACCATCGATAAATTAGTTGTCAATGAAGAGGCCCTCCTCAAGGGGTTCTCTCCTGAGATCTTTGCCACCGATGAGGTCCTTAAGAGGGTCATCGAGGGGGACTCTTTCAGAGAAATTTATCTTAAAGTGGGCAAGAATCTAAACCAAGTGGGAAATTGGGACCCCATTAATGTGATAAAAGGGCGCACCTCAGTAGGCACTAGCGGAAATCTAAATCTTGATCAGAAAATTAAAGAGAACCTCTCCCTCCGCTCAAAGGGGGAGGAAGGGCTCAAAGAAGTTCTCAAGAGCTATAAAAATCTATCTCCAGTTGCTGGTCAACTCTTGAGGTGGTAGCTAAAAGCCCCACAAAACGCCAGCACTTGTGGTGAAGATTCCTAAAATAGGGATTGCCCAGTTGAATATCGCTGCAGACTCAATTTCAGATCCCGCAATGTAGGCCATAACTGGGACATCCATGTGCATAAAGATTCCAATCTTTTTGTTAGGGATCCAATACTCTCCCTTAATAGTTCCACCAGCTATTCCAATAATGCCGTACTCAAAATCGGTACCGGCTAGGGTGCTTAGACCAATCTTTAGGTTAAAGTGTTCTCCTAGTGCTATTGGATAAGTGAAGTCTCCCCCCACCATGAAGAATGGGGCGATACTACCAATATCGTCCTCAAAAACATCCCCAGTCTGACTCAAGATGTAGTTTATCATCAGGGGAGTTCCAAGACTTAAGCTGAGTGCGACTGGTCCTAATCGGAAGTCGGCTACAACGCCAGTGGCTAGTGGTCCGACCTGAGCTCCTATTGCAATCCCCCTTGTTGGACGTGCAAAAATTAGAGTAGATGAAAGGAAAATTAGCAATAGCACAATAAAAATTCTTCGCATATTGCTACCCTCACAGAAATGTTATAACTAAATAATAATACAGTTATAGTTAGGTGTCGATACCCAAAATGTAGCCTTAACAGGATTGAATTGGCCCCCTCAATTGTGGTACTGTTGAGCTATGAGCATAGTTAAACCCCAAAAGCTAGGGATAATAGCTGGACCCGGCTCCGAATACTTTACTGGAAAAGTTCTTAAGCATTTAAGGAGACTCTATTTAGATCGTTATCAGAAGTTAAGTTCTTCGTTAGTGAAACGTCACAACATGACACCTGAGGAGCTTCTCGACATTGTTACCCTCAATGACGATCTTTTAAACAAGAGAATTCCGAGAGGTAAGAAGCCAAAAACCTTCACCTGTCCCAATTTTGAAATTCCGGTTAAGTATGTGAGGTTTGCCAATGGCGAGGTGAAAGCTGAGATTCTAGAACCTGTTAGAGGGCTACGCCTGTTCATTGTCTACGACCTCTCTAACTCCTACCCAATTAAGATTCACGGTTCTGATGAACCCATAAGTCTCTCAATTAACGACCACCTTATGTTCCTTTTTACCACTATCAATGCCATTAAAAACGCCGGAGCCGATAGTGTAACACTGGTGTTACCCACTTATCCCTACGCTAGGCAACACAAGAAGAGTTCCCGTGAGGCCCTTACAGCCGCAATGTTTGGGAGGATGTGTGAGAATATGGGGGTTGAGAGAATCATTACCCTCGATATCCACTCAAGGGAGATAGAGAACTGCTTTAACCAGACCCACCTTGAAAACTTGCATGCTAGCTACCAGGTTTTAATTAAACTCCACAAAGTAATCGACTTTAATGACCCCGATTTAGTGGTGGTGAGCCCTGACACTGGAGCAGTTCAACGTAACCGGTTCTATGCTGAAGCGCTCCACCGCCCATTGGCAATCCTCTACAAGGAGCGCGACTACTCAATTGTGAGTAAGGATGCCCGCCACTCCAATATTAGAAGTATTAGTCTATTGGGAGATGTTAAAGGAAAAACAGTCCTCATGGCTGATGATATGATTGGCACTGGAGGGACTCTTTTGGTCGCTATGCGTGAGCTGAAGAACTTTGGAGCTGAGAAGATAATTTGTCTTGTCTCTCTCCCCTTCTTCAACGGCAATGCCCGTGAGGAGTTTGACCAAGCCTACCGCGAGGGAGTTTTCTATCGGGTAATTGGGACCAATGCTGTCTTCCACGATAAAACCCTCACCGATAAAGAGTGGTTTATCCAAGCCGATGTGACCGAGCTTTTTGCTAGGGTTATTAGTCGTCTCCACCACGGTAGACCTCTCAGCCCACTTCTTGATAACCGTCAATTTATTTATCGCTTAATCGATATGACCCAATCAGGAACTGCCCCTAGTCAGAAAAAATAGAGCGACTAGTTCTCCTCTTTGCCCCTCAAAAGGGCGAAGAGTTGAATTCTGCTAGAGATTTCCAATTTAGAGTAGATATTCTTAATGTGAGTCTTGACCGTATTGGTCGAGATGTAGAGAGTCGCTGCAATTTCAGAGTTTGTCTTCCCTTCAACGAGCAGTTCAATAATCTCCCCCTCACGCGTCGATATCCCCATCGATGTCAACACCTCTTTAGAGACACCCCCTTTAGGGCGAGGAGGTTCGTGCTCTTGGAAATAACGTCGACTGATAAAGGTGTATAAGAAGACGATAAAAATTACAAAGGTTAAGAAGGAGAGCTTAAAGATGTGGTCTCTAAAGAAGATCATATCTAGGGGGAAAGTGACGATTAACGGGAGAAAAGAGGCACTAATTCCAATGAGTAGATTCTCCTGTTCCCACCCCAGTGCCTTTTTATAATAGACCAGAGAGGTTATCCCATAGATAACCATCAAGACGTTGGCAAAGACAAGGTGATAACCAAAGGTGAGGTTCATAGCCACGACCCAAGACCCCTGACTTTTACCTATTATGAAGAAGAGGCTTAACACTAGGAAGAGGAGTACTATAACCATCATTATCTGCTCTCCAATTTTTCGTTGTTTAGGCGTTGCTGGTAAGAGGGAGATCAGGTAACGACTGGTTGTAAATAGGAGGATAGTGGTCATCAAAATAGAGGAGAGACTAATCCAGAGGCAGAAGATCTCGTAAGCTTTGCCTGCCAACAGTTGGGGAGGGTAGACACGGTGGATGTAGTTTATTAAGGAGCTCGCACAAACTTGGAGACAAAGGGGAATTAAGACTAATAGAAATTCTCGCGTGTAGGTGTCGCGGGCTCTAACATGGAGCAAAATTGATAAACAGGTGATTGAGAGAACCAAGGAGGTGACTGCAAATAACAAGATGTCGCCAATAATAAACAAAACTGCCTCCTTGCAGAGTAGTCTAACACAACGAGTAATTCTATTCTATTATAAAGGGAAAAGACAAGGATTAATACTACAGGATTAATATTACTACTTGATAGGGATGTTAGTTACGAACGTGGCTAGGTTAGGGAGGACAAAACCTAACGGGAGATCGGTATCCTCAATCTTATAGAAAGCACTGTTAACCCCAAAAGGACCTAATTTTCCCCTGATTATTAGGATATTGTCTTCAACCCAGGCTTCACAGTCAAAGATGGTGCCGTAGCGAGGGTCTAGAATCTTACCCCCACGCCACTTATCTCCATCGCGGGTAAGCCCCCACACAATATCGATTGTGTGGATGTGGGGCTTTCCCTTCAACTTTTCGACCCGTTGAATGGGTCTATAGATAGTGTCAATTAAATGACCACTTTTCTCATCATAGCCAATGACTGAGCGTCCATACATTTGACCATTGTATTCGTAGATTCCAATGACTGAAGTGGTAATGTTTTTGCGTGTATCTACGGTTTTCCAGTATCCAAAAACATCAGAGAGTTCTGCCCCTTTAAGGGGAATCCGTATCATACATAAAATAGCACACGCTATCAGCACTGGTATCTTTTTAGTCATAATTATACCATTTAGAAAAGATAAGCGATCTCCAGCTTAGCAGAACTGTTATCCTTCCAACTCTCAAAGATGCTGGGAGATCCCTCTCCAATCGAGCCTAAGACACGACCACTAGCTTTAAAAACTAAGTCGTCGCTAATATTCCACTTAACCGAAGGGAGCAGAGAGAATCCTTGTGTCTCTATCTGGTAGGTGCCTGCCAACCTTATATTTACCTTCTCCCTTGCTAAAGGAACCTCTATAGCTGCAGTAATAGTATTTAGATACCCCTTCCCATCGGAAGAGAGGAGGGCTTGGAGGGTATCAACGGGGATGTCGGTAGTTGTACCCATGGTAAACTCATTAAAATCCATAATATAGTGCCCATTGTAGGTAACTGAAGCGTAAACACTTGTCCCAGGAATCATAATCCCCATACCAGCTAGGTAGACCCAACGGTTGTTAAATTTGTCTGGTTTCTCATTCTTAAAGTCTTCACTCAACCAGAATCCCCCCTCAACCATAAAGGTTAGAGGACCTGTTACAAAGGTAGCCTCAAGACCAAAGAGCTGTGCTCGGGTGAAGTCGACATCTATAGTAGCTGAGGCACTAGGACCTAGTGGATTAAGCATGTCCACATCTATATTATTCACGTAATAACTAGGTTGGTAATGGTACCCATTGTAGTAGATAACCCCTAAATCGAAGGGACCCAAGGTTTGCTTGAACCTGGCACCAAACTGGTACTTCGATAGCTGAGAGAGCTCTTCAGTGGTAGGAGAGTTCCCTATTGCAATTTTAAAGGACAATGGTGCGAATTGTTCAGTCAGAGCATCTGTCGACATCATTGACCATCTTCCCTCAGGGTCCTCTTCACTTAACATTGGAATTAGCATCGGTTTGTAGAAAAGATCGAATGAAGACTTGTTCCAACCAATAGTGGTGTAGAGCATTGGTTCGGCTACTTTCATAGCTAGGGGGTCATCGACAATACCGTAGCGGTAGTCGGGAGCATTAATAACATCGACAACGTGGACACCGTCTCCAGAACCCCACTCTTTTTTCAGTAATCCAGCCTCAACGCGTCCCCCTTCAAAGAAGGTGGCAATTGAGAGACCGGTAAATACATCAATCCAACTCAACTCGTTTTCTAGGGAGGGGCGTAGCGAGAAATTTGCTTTGGCATCAACTATAGAGCCTCTCCAAGAGAGGTCTATGTCGAGCCCCCCACCAATATCAACAGCAGAGTCTTTAGGGTTAGTTTGATCTATAAACCCCTCAAGAGAGAAACCGGCTGAACCGGTTATAGCAAAGCCACTTTTAGAGGATGAAGATACTGAAACTTCCTCTACTGGGGCATCGAAAATATCGGCAAACCCATCAAAAGCAAATATTGGTAGAGTTAAGGTTAATAAGATAGCTGCAGAAATTATTATCTTTCTCATAAGACCCTCCCTGTCTCTAAGAATGAGGTGGTGAAATAACCCTTGTTCATTGCAATATTGTATTTAGCTTGCAAGATCTCAATGCGGGTGGAGTGTTTTGTGGCAACAGTTGTCATGGTTACTGTCTGGGTTATCCAGCGGTCCTCCACATACTTCATCTCATTGGTTACTAAGGTTTTCACCAATGTCTTCCCATCTTTGGAATAGAACTCTACTTGAAGGGGGAGGCAGTGCTCTTTGTCGACCCACAGCCTTGTCTTACCATAGTCACTGGCGGTAATAGGGATCGACTCAATTAGATAAGCCTCTCGATTAAATATTGTCTCCTCCCCTATAAGGGTGTGGTTAGCTTCATCTACATCGAAAGTAGTGGAGGCCATATCGGAGTAGGAGAAGTCACTACCCATAAAAGAACCACTCCCTTCACTGGCAGCAATGCGTTTAATTCTTCCGATTGAGGGGAGGAAGATCCATTGGTCATCCCCTCCCGATCTATTTTCTTTGGTTAAAAAGCGGGTATTTTTAACACTTGCTGGCGAAAGGAACACGGTAATGGTACTGGTAAGACCATTCTCTGTCATAGTGAGTGTTTGGATACGACGCTCTCTCACCTCTCCATTCGCTTCAATGAGACTCAAGTTTATATCCATTGCTGAACTGTCAGCCTTTTGAGTTGCCTGCAGCTTTTCCATTATTGAAGCACCCGTCTGGGCAAAAACGGAGAGTGGAAGCACTGCTAAAAGGAGTGCAATTAATAAAAGTTTAACTCTTTTCATGGAGCTATCCTCCTCTTATGATTTAAATTGTTCTTTCTTGTATTTTCTTTCTTTTTTATCCCGTAGATAAATTTCGGCTTCAAGATAGTCGTTGCCATGGGCAAGACAGTTAAACTTGAGATTCCTGCAAAAAGCATTGAGACGCAGAAGAGAATTCCCATCTGTCTAATTGGCATAAAGCGGCTGAAAATAAGTCCTGCAAAGCCAACGATAACCGACACAGCGTTGATAACAATTGCTTTGCCTGTCGTATTCATAACCTGCTCCAACGACTCTTCAATCTTGTCTAAGTTGTTGTGGCGTTGTAGAGCTGCCATGAAGTGGATGGCATAGTCGACCCCTATCCCTATGGCTAAGGCTGCTAAAAGACTCGTTATAATGTCTAGATTAATTTGTAACACCGACATGAAGATGAAGATTCCCATCAGTGCAAAGAAGACAGGGATTGTTCCCAATAGCCCTGCCATGGGGGAGCGGAAAATTAGGCTCACTAAAAGCCAGACAATAAGTAGGGCCCCCACTAGAGAGTAGATTTGTGACTTGGTGACTAAATCGGAGAGGGTCAGGGCTATTGCCTCCCCACCTCCCACCGAGTAGGTCCACCCACTGGGGATATTTTCACCCCAGTATGAATTTATCTTAGCGGTAACTTGACGTAGCAACTGTGTATTAGACTTCTTTAACTGGATAGTGAGGAGGGTAGCATCTGGCTCTAAAGCGTCATTGATAAAGTTGTCCAAGTTCCCCGAGAAGAGGATGAGGTATTGGGAAATCATATTCTGGAGCTCTTCCTCTGTCTCAAAACCATACTTTGCTGGGTCTGTGGGGATCTCTTTATAGGTGTTGGGGTCCCAGGTCGCGGTTAATGTCTCCTCCACAACCTCTTCTTCAAAGCCAAAGGAGTCGTCAAAGCCAAAAGAATCGCCAAAGAAGTCGAAACTGATATCATCTTGAACAGCTTGTTTATAAGGCTCATTCTCGTGGTTCATGATATAGTTCATCCGTTTAACGTAAGGGGTAATTGTCTGAACTTTGCCCACTCCATCCATTGCTTCAAACTCGGTTGAGAACTGTTCAATTGTGGTGAGGAAGGTGGGGGAGAGGACAGCACCCCGCTCATCTGCTTCAATCATAACGGTTAAGATTCCAGAGCCACTAAGCTTATCGTTAAAGTGGTTGGTATCTTGAACCATCGTACTCTTAGGGGTAAAGAAGTCGAGCATATTTGTCCCAACCTTGATATTTGGCAAAAGGGCAACGGTCAACACTAAGAGGACTACCGAGACGATAATCAAAGGCCATTTACCCTTCAGGGCAATGCGGGAGAAAGCCTTAAAGAAGATGTTACTTTTACTCTCTTTTGTCCCTTTTTTGGAATACTTAAATCTATCAGGGTTGATGCCGTGACGATAGGTGACTCTCAAAAGGGCTGGTAGGAGATAGAGTGAAGAGAGTTGGGAAAGAACCACTCCAATGGCACTTAGTAATCCAAAGGTTCTAAAAGGACCTAAGGGGCTGGTGAATTGGGCAATAAAGCCGGCAGCAGTGGTTGCCCCAGCCATTACTATTGGCATCCGGTTTCGTTTGATTACCGCATGGATTACTATACGCGTCTCATCTCGACTAAGGGCTCTGTTGGCTAAGGCAACCTCTCCATAGAAGTGGCTCATCACGTGGATAACATAAGCGCTACCAACTATTAAGAGGAGGACGGGGACTAACATGGTGGCCATCGTAAAGGTGATCTTAAAGAGGGCCATTATCCCAAGAGTCACCGACGCCGAGATTGCCAAACCAATAATTGGTAAGACAACCCCGGCTAATCGGCGGAACGAGAAAAGGAGAACCAGAATAATAAGGAGGCCTACAATCGGAGCCAAAATGGCCATATCACTCATTAGGCTCTCATTTATTTGTTTCTTCACCACCGGTAATCCAACGTATGAAAACTCTAAGGAGTCGTGCGGTGATAAGTCGACAACACTTTTAAGGCTATTTAAGATAGCATCTTGTCCATCTTGTCCTAGCCCAGTTTGGGGGTGGATGATAAAGGCAACCATGGTACGATCTTTGGAGATAAGAGACCCTTCGTAGACCTCACTCCAATCGTCTAAGCGCTTGCTAAGGCACTCAATTGCCCCCTCTTCATCCTTATCGTAGAGGGGGATTGCTTCAAAGCCGTCACTACAGGGTTGCATATGGTCAGTGTTGGTTATTGAAACGACCGACTTCACCCCATCTATTTTACTAAACTGGTCGGAGAGGTTAGTAAGGATAGCTAGATTATCTTTAGTCAGGATTGTTCCGTTAGGGTTGGAGACCCCAACCATCATTGCATCAATGGAGCCAAATTCTTCTTCTATCTTATCATTTATGGCAACGACTTGCTCTTTCTTTGGTATAAAGACATCTGTTGAGCTATCGATATGGAGTCTCCCCATTAAAGAGAGGGAGGCTACCGCTAAAAGAATCGCCCCTAAGATAATCGCTAAATCACGCTTAGTAGTTTTGTCCATAAACACTCTCCGACGTTATATTAGGAGCAAAGCGATTAACTTAATATAATCTTCATAGAGTATTTCTCTACCAGAATAGGGGGATAATAGTGGTCACCCTTTGGGGTGATACCCCATTATAATGCCATTTTGGAGGGAACAGCATAAACCATATTAGAGAAATAGTGGTTGAGAAATAGAGGTTGGTGCTTTTCCTATTACAAGGTTCCCTTTCGTGTTATAATTAACTAAACTTTATTATTAGGAGTCAATATGTCAAATATTCTCAAAGAATTATTGCACCACGAAGATGTGCTTCAATTTAACCGTTTTGATTCAGAGATTGCGTGGCGTTTAGGGTCTTGGATAGTCAATAAAGCACGCCAAGAAGAGCTACCAATCGCTCTCGACATTACAGTCAATGAGAGATGCCTTTTCCACTACTCTTCCAACGGTGCCTCTCTAGACAATGTGGGTTGGATGGATCGTAAGAAAAAGACCGTCCACCGCTTCAAACACTCAAGCTACTATATGGGACAACTCCTAAAAGAGAAGGGGAGAAGTGCAATGGAGGAGTTCTATCTCGATGAGACAGTCTACTGCTTCCATGGGGGAGGCTTCCCAATAATCTTAAGGGGGAGTGGCCCTATAGGGATTATTACAATTTCTGGTCTCACAGAAAAAGAGGACCACAATCTAGCTGTTGAGGGGTTGGCTTGGATTCTGCGCAAAAAGGATCAAGTTACCCCCATCCCATAAAAATAATTTAGGAGAAGTATTAGGTATGTTAAATTTCAGTTATTACAATCCAGCCAGGATCGTTTTTGGAGCTGGGACCATAAAAGAAGTAGGGGTTTTAGCCTCCGCTTACGGTAAGAAAGTGTTGTTCCACTACGGTGGAGGATCAATCAAAAAGAACGGTGTATACGACCAAGTAATTCACTCTTTGAAAGAGTCGGGATTAGAGATTATTGAGCTCCCTGGAGCAGTCCCCAACCCCCGCCTCGCCCTAGTTAAAGAGGGGATTGAGGTGTGTAAGAGGGAGAAGATTGATTTCATCTTAGCTGTAGGGGGAGGAAGCGCCATCGACTCAGCTAAAGCTATCAGCTTTGGAGCAAAGCTACGTGATGGTGAAGATATTTGGGAAGATTACTACATGCGGGGCGACTATAACATTAGAGAAGCAATTCCTCTTGGAGTTGTCCTCACTATTCCAGCAGCCGGCTCTGAGAGCTCAACTGGAAGTGTCATTACCGACTGGGATAAAAACTTGAAGCGAGCCGTTAACAGTGAAACCATTATACCTAAGTTTGCTATCATGGACCCCGAGACCAACTACTCCCTGCCAGCCTACCAAACTGGGTGTGGTATCTCTGACATCTTAGCCCACCTCTTTGAGCGCTATTT
>Ga0172382_10003795_pt1 | contig 23687 bp, 22 predicted proteins | sample Leawel138RmetaG_FD_122245 | JGI IMG/M metagenome (GOLD analysis project Ga0172382, IMG submission 122245) | Leachate microbial communities from a municipal landfill in Southern Ontario, Canada - Leachate well 138R metaG | ecosystem: Engineered > Solid waste > Landfill > Unclassified | place... | reverse complement strand
GATATACCCCGCCGCCACATGGTCGATCACCTGAGAGCGACGTTTCCGTGTCGTATCCGCCTCCAGCAGCGCCCTTTCCGCCGCGACGGTGGACAGCCGTTCGTCCCAGAACCCGATCGGCAGTTCGATGATCCGCAACTGATCCGGCTCGCCAGTTTTCTTGCGCCCGTCATGGCCATAGCAGGTGGTGCGATGGCCAGGATCCGGGCGCTTTTCGGCGGCATCCTGATGCTTCTGGCCAGCGGGCTCATGTATGCCGCTTTCGGCTTCAATGTCTTCACCATGTTCCCCATCGGCTTCTGCGTCGTTGGCGGGCTGTTGGCGCTCGCCGCCGGCAAACCTGACGAGCCAAAGGCGCATTTCTGACGTTGACGGACTTTTTCGGGCCGCAAGCGCCGATATCGGGGCAACCCGCTTGAACGGATCACAATGTCCCGCGATGGGGGGGGGATCATGTAACTATTTGTTTAGTTTATTTTTTTCCAAAGCATCCCCTTGAAATTGCCCTTATGTCTGCCCATATGGATTACAACGTGCCGCTTGGACGGCAGTCAGCTGCTTTGCAGTTCCCCTGCAATTTTCGACTGGATTTGGCTGACATCCGGCATGCCAGTCGCTTTCGCAGGCGTGCCAACAGCCTTGATGGAAAGGAGCTTCTTCCATGAACCTGACGACGACGCAGTTTGCGCCCGCCCGCAAGCCCACGCGGGCTGAAATCACCGACCGCGCCGCGCGTGAAATCATCACGGCGCAGCGGGACGCACAGCGTCGGCAGATCGCACGACTCCGTGCAGCCCGCCTGAAAAGGGAGGCTGCTGACAGATCAGCCCAGAAAGTGAATGCGGCCTCCCCGCAAAGAAAGAAGGCGCGCTGAGTGGCTTCGCCCCGGGGCGGATTGCGGCTGTCGCAACCATGATGTCCCGCTGCCGGGGCCTGCCGACTCGACTCTGCATCGGTGGAATTGCATCAAGAACAAACAGGGAGCAACTGGGCCATATGATGTGCGCTGGAATGGCGCGACGGCTGCTTTCCAACTGGTTCCCCGGCTGGCAAGCGATGTCAGCCTGATCCGCAGCGCATCCATGTCGGCCCGCAGCACGATGGATCGGTTCGAGGTCCCGCGCCTCAGCGTGCCGATAACGCCGGTGCCGCCGATCCCCTCGGCCACCTCGATTCCGAAGCTGCGCAGGGTCCGGACAACGAAGGCGGCAACCGAAGGAATGGCGTTGATCGCATTCGGTTCGAATCGGATCGTGCCGACCGTCGCCGCCATGCCCTCGGCGCTCCGCGCCAGCCCCGCGCCCGGCATGGTGACGGTATCAACGGACAGCGGCGGAAGCCGGATGGCCGCCGGTCCGGCCGCGCGCCGCCAGAAGGCTTTGCGCGCGGCCTTTGGCGCCATTCGATGCGGCACGGCCTTTCCGGCCGGGGCATCCCGCCCGGAAAGCGGGCCGCGAGCCGTTGTCCGGGCCCGTGGGCCCGGTTTCAGTTTGCCGCGGCAAGGGCCGAGGCGATCCAGTCATCGACCAGATCCCGGTGGGCCTCGATCCAAGCGTGGGCCTGGGCCTCGATTTCCTCGGGACGCGACGCACCTGCGTTCATTTCGGCGTTCTGGGCGAAGATATCGGCCAGCGGGATGCTCATCGCGGCCAGCAGGGCCGCCGCGGCCGGATTCCCGGCCAGGAACCTATCATTGGCCACAACCTCGATGTCATTGGCGGGCCAGCCCATCACGCAGGGGTCATCGGCACAACCGACGACACCTTCGACCGAGATGAAATCCTCCATGTCCTTCTGGTCATCGGGCAGGGCCGCGGACTGGACCTGCAACCAGACGACATCCTCGCCCGGCTTCAGTTCGCCCACCGTCCAGTTGGGTGTCCAGGTATAGAAGAGGATCGGCTCTCCGGCCTGGTGGCGTGCCACCGCATCGGCCATCGAGGCGGAATAGGCCGCCTGGATCTGGTTGACGGTCCCGTTCAGGTCGTAGGCTTCCATCTGGTGGGTGATGGTCAGTTCGCAGCCCCAGCCGGGCGGGCAGGCGACCAGATCGGCCTTGCCGTCGCCATCGGCATCGAAGAGGGCGGCGATATCAGGATCGCGCAGTTGCTCGATATATCTGATGTCATGGGCTTCGGCCGTCGCCCGGTCAATCAGATAGCCCTGAAGCGCGCCGCCCCTTGCGACCATGCCGACACGGCTGGCCGCTCCTTCGATCTCGCCCAGATAGGTGTTGTGCAGCGGGAACCAGCCCGAGGCCCAGAAATCCACATCCCCCTGCGCCACCGCCTGGTAGAACGGCGGATTGTCGAGCGCGACCGGCTGATCGACGGTATAGCCCAGCTCTTGCAGCAGGGCGCGGTAGATCTGCGCCTGGAACCATTCGGTATCCCAGGTGGGCTGCGCCATGCGCACGGTCGTGCCCGTCCCCGGAAGGTCCTGCGCGCCCACAGGCGCGGCGAGGATCAGCGCCAGCGCCCCGGCAAGTGCGAAACTCTCTTTCTTCATGGTGTCCTCCCTGTTGTCACCCGATCAGGCGAAGCGGTCGCCGCCTATTTCTCCTTCCCGCGATCGCGGGCCGCGGCCCGGCGCCTCCGTGCCGCATCTCCGCTGCCGAAGGCTTCGGTGATACGGTCAAGGATAATGGCCATCAGCACGATGCCAAGGCCGCCGATCGTGGCATAGCCGACATCGAGCCGCCCCAGCCCGGTATAGACGGTCAGCCCAAGGCCGCCCGCCCCGATCAGCGCCCCGATCACGGCCATCGACAGCGCCAGCATCAATGTCTGGTTGACGCCGGTCATGATCGTGCGCAGCGCCAGCGGCAGCTGGATCTCCCACAGGATCTGGCGCGGGGTCGAACCGAAGGCCTGCCCGGCCTCGATCAGTTCGCGATCGACCTGGCGGATGCCGAGGTTCGTCAGCCGGACCAGCGGCGGCAGGGCGAAGATGATCGTGGCGATCACCGCCGGCACCATCCCCACGCCGAACAGCATGACGATCGGTACCAGATACACGAAAGAGGGAATGGTCTGCATAATGTCCAGCAGCGGCCGCAGGCTGCGTTCCCAGATGTCGCTCCGGGCCGAGAGAATCCCGAGCGGGATGCCGATGATCAGGCAGAAGGCCACGGCCGTCAGGATCATGGCGAAAGTGACCATGGTGGCCGCCCACAGGCCCAGCCAGTCCAGCAGCAGCAGCGAGACCACCGTAAAGGCCGAAAGCCAGAACCCCTTGGCCCGCCATGCGACATACCCGGCCAGCACCACCAGCAGGATGAAGGGCACGCCCAGCAGCACCGCCTGCAATCCGTCCAGCACCTTGGCCACGGGCCATTGCAGCGTCCGGAAGGTGGGGCGCATGACCGGCACCAACCATTCGCGCACCCCGCTTTGTATCCATTTGTCCAGCGGCAGGATCGCATGTGTCGAGGGCCGCAGGATATCCGCGACAGAGGTGATCTTGTCGAGAAACGCCATGGATCAGCCCTTTCCCGGCGGGGCGGCGATCGCCGCCGCATCCGCCGCCGTGACGATACCCTTCAGGTTCCCGTCGCGGCCCGTGACGCGCAGCGGACCCTGTCCGAGCCGGCCCAGGACCGAGGCCAGCAATGCGTCGGCATGAACTTCGGGCAGGGCATCCATGTTTTCGGCCGTGCTGCCGCGCAGGGCACATGACACCGGCAGGATCCGGGCGCGGTCGATATCGCGTGTAAAGGCCGAAACATAGTCGTCCGCAGGCGAAAGCACGATCTCGGACGGCGTGCCCACCTGGGAAAAGCGGCCGTCCTTCATCACCGCCACGCGGTCGCCCAGGGTCAGGGCCTCGTTCAGGTCATGGGTGATGAAGATGATCGTTGTCCGGTGCCGCGCCTGAAGTTCCAGCAGTTCATGCTGCATGTCCTGGCGGATCAGCGGATCAAGCGCGCCGAATGGCTCGTCCATGAGCAGGATCTCCGGGTCGAGCGCAAGCGCGCGTGCCAGCCCCACCCGCTGCTGCATTCCGCCGCTGAGGTCCGAAGGCAGCCGGTCGGACCAGGGCGAAAGCCCCACCGCCTCAAGCGCCTGATGTGCCTTTTCGCGCCGGGCGGCGGGCGCCATCCCCCGCATCTTCAGCCCGTATTCGGCATTCTCGGCCACCGTGCGGTGCGGCAGCAGCGCGAAATGCTGGAAGACCATGGTGATCTTCTCAAGCCGCAAGCTGCGCAGCCGGTCATCATCCGCGGCGCAGATGTCTTCTCCGTCGATCTCGACCCGTCCGGCGTCGGGGGAATGCAGCCGGTTGAGACAGCGCACCAGTGTCGATTTCCCTGAACCCGAAAGCCCCATGACGACAAAGATCTCGCCCGCGGCCACATCAAAGCTGACATCGTTGACGGCAATGGTGCAGCCGGTGCGCCCGAGGATCTCGACCTTGTCCAGCCCTTCGCCGATCAGGCGCCGGGCTTCGGCCCTGTCGCCCCCGAACAGCTTGCTTACATTGGCTACCCGGATACGTGGCGGGATGGTGTTTCCTGGCGCCGGTCCAACTGTCAAAACGGGGGCCCTTTCATGGTCACATCCTGTTTCGGTCCCGCGATCATTCCATGATCGGTCCGGCCCGCGATCAAGCCTGCAATCGGCGCGATCCGGTCACCGTGAGCGTTCTGGCCTGCTTTCATGTTGAGCATGGCTTTTCAGCCTGTAAACATCACTTTCGTTTATATTACGCATAAGCAGGGATCATGCGCTTACGTCGGTGCGGCATCCAGCGGGGGAAGGGCGGCCGCGGTTGCGGTGATCCAGTCCACAAAGGCGGCCACAACCGGACGATGCTGCCGTTCGCGGTTGAGAATCAGGTAATAGGCTTCGCGGATCTGCCAGCTTTCGGTTGCCACGCGGACCAGCCGCCCGTCGGCGACAAGGCCCTCGATCAGCCGGTGCCAGCCCAGTGCGATCCCCGCGCCCGAAAGCGCGGCCTGCACCGCGTCGGTATAGAGATTGCAGGTCAGGGCGATTTCGGGGTTGCCGCCCGGCAGGCCGAAAGATGCGGTCCATCTGCCCCAATCGACCCATTGCGCCTCCTGCGGATGGGCGGCGATCAATCGGTGGCCTGCAATGTCGGCGGCACAATCGGGGCGGCCATGGTGCTCGATGTAATCGGGGCTGCAAACCGGATAGACGTGATCCGTCAGCAAAAGCCTGGCCTTGCCATCGGGCCAGCGCCCCTCGCCATAACGGATCGCCAGATCGGTGGCCCCTTCGCGCAGGTCTCCGGCCACATCCTGCGCGGCAAGATGAAGCTGCACCGAAGGATTCGCCGCGCGGAACGCGGCAAGCCGGGGCAAAAGCCAGAAATGCGAAAAGGCGACCGAGGCGCTGATCACCAGCCGGTCGGGCCGTGCCTCGCCCGAAACCGTATCGACCGCCGTGGCAATGTTGGCAAGCGATTCCGCCAGCGCACAGGCCAGGATGGCGCCGCGTTCCGTCAGCGCCAGGCTGCGATGCCGGCGCAGAAACAGGGGAAAGCCCAGATGCGTCTCCAGCGTCTGGATCTGTCGGCTTACCGCGGCCTGGGTGACGCCGATTTCCTCGGCGGCACGGGTAAAGCTCATGCGGCGGGCGGCGGCCTCGAAGGCAATCAGGGCACTCATTGACGGCAGGTTGCGGCGATAGTCTGGCATGACCTCACGTTATCCATCCGATGAATTGCGATGGCGTTGACGCATATCAGCAATAGCGCAGAGTCATGTCAATTCCCCCGCAGCCCGTGGAGAGCGCCATGCCCGATCTTGCCGAATCCGCCCCCGCACGCGGTTCTGCCCGCGCCCGCCGCAAGGCCCGGGCCGAAAACCCCGAGGTCGCAGGCCCGCCGTATATCACCCGTGGCGTGCCTCCATACGAGATCATGTCCGAGGAGAACCTCGTCCGTATCGAGGCAATGATCGACCGCATCCTTGCCGAAACCGGCCTTGCCTTTCACGACGACCCCGAAACGCTGGAACTGTGGCGCAAGGCGGGGGCCGGGGTTGAGGGCGATCTGGTGAAGTTCCCCCCCGGCATGCTGCGCGAAATCCTTGCCTCTGCACCGTCCGAGTTCACCCAGCATGCGCGCAACCCCGCAAATTCGGTGCGGATCGGCGGCGACCACGTGGTTTTCGCCCCCGCCTACGGGTCTCCCTTCGTCATGGAGCACGGGGGGGACCGGCGTTATGGCACGATCGAGGACTTTCGCAACTTCGTAAAACTGGGCCAGTCCTCGCCCTGGCTGCACCACTCGGGCGGCACGGTATGTGAACCGACCGACCTGCCGGTAAACAAGCGCCACCTGGACATGGTGCTTGCCCATATCCTCCATTCCGACCGCGCCTTCATGGGGTCGGTCACCGCCGAGGAACGCGCCGAGGATTCCATCGAGATGGCGCGTCTCGTTTTCGGCGCGGAATTCGTCGATCGGAACTGCGTCATCCTCGGCAATGTGAATGTGAACTCGCCGCTTTTATGGGGGGGCGATGCCACTAGGGTGGTGCGCGCCTATGCCCGTGCGAATCAGGCGGCGGTGATCGTGCCCTTCATCCTTGGCGGGGCCATGGGGCCGGTGACGACGGCAGGCGCGATCGCCCAGGGCGTGGCCGAGACGATGGCGGGCTGCGCGCTGACCCAGCTTGAACGCAAGGGCGCGCCGGTGATCTTCGGCAACTTCCTTTCGTCCATGTCGCTGCGCACGGGATCACCGACATTCGGCACGCCCGAACCGGCGGCGGGATCGCTTGTCGTGGGGCAGCTGGCACGGCGGCTTGGCCTGCCCCTGCGCTGTGCGGGCAATTTCACCACATCGAAACTGCCCGATGCGCAGGCGATGGTCGAAGGCACGATGTCCATGCTTTCCGCCGTTCAATGCGGGGCGAATTTCATCCTGCATTCCGCGGGCTTCCTTGATGGCCTTCTGTCGATGTCCTATGAAAAGTTCGTGCTGGACGCCGATCTTTGCGGCGCCCTGCACAGCTATCTTCAGGGCGTGAAGGTGGACGACAACCAGCTGGCCGGCGACGCCTTTTCCGAAGTCCGGCCCGGCGGGCACTTCTTCGCCTCGTCACACACGCTGGCCAATTACCTCGGCGCGTTCTGGGAAAGCCGGGTGGCCGACAACGATCCGTACGAGAAATGGGTCGAGAACGGCGGCCTCGACGCGGCCACCCGCGCAAACCAGCGCTGGAAGCAGGCGCTGGCCGATCACGAAGACCCGCCGATCGACCAGGGCATCCACGACGCGCTTGTCGATTTCATCGCCCGCCGCAAGGCGTCGATGCCGGATGCCGCGTATTGAACGGGGCCGCTGTCCGGGGGATCAGCCCCCCGGCCCCCGGTCCTGTCCTTCAGCGGCCTATTTCACCCGCGCGTTCCGCGTCGCGATCAGCTTGAGTCGCAGCGCATTGAGGCGGATGAAGCCTTCCGCGTCCTTCTGGTCATAGGCGCCGGCGTCGTCCTCGAAGGTCACATGCGCTTCGGAATAGAGCGAATGGTCGGACCAGCGCGCCACCGTCCGGGCCGAACCCTTGTAAAGCTTCACCCGCACCGTGCCGGTCACGTGTTCCTGCGACTTGTCGATCAGCGCCTGGAGCATCTCGCGCTCGGGCGAGAACCAGAAGCCGTTGTAGATCAGTTCCGCATAGCGCGGCATGATCGAGTCCTTGAGATGCCCGGCGCCGGAATCCAGCGTGATCTGCTCGATCCCGCGATGCGCTTCCAGCAGGATCGTGCCGCCCGGGGTCTCGTAGACGCCGCGCGATTTCATGCCGACAAAGCGGTTCTCGACGAAATCCAGCAGGCCCACGCCGTGCTTGCCGCCCAACTCGTTCAGGCGGGTCAGGATCGTGGCCGGGCTCAGCGCCTCGCCGTCGATCGCCACCGCGTCGCCCCTCTCGAAACCGATCTCGATGAACTCGGGCCGGTCGGGCGCATCCTCGACCGCGACGATACGCTGGGCAACGTAGTCGGGGGCCTCGACGCCCGGGTCTTCCAGCACCTTGCCTTCGGACGAGGTGTGCAGCAGGTTCGCATCGACCGAGAACGGCGCCTCGCCGCGCTTGTCCTTGGCGATCGGGATCTGGTTGAGTTCGGCGAATTCCAGCAGCCGGGTGCGCGAGGTCAGATCCCATTCCCGCCAGGGCGCGATCACCTTGATGGCGGGGTCGAGCGCATAGGCCGACAGTTCGAACCGCACCTGGTCGTTGCCCTTGCCGGTCGCGCCATGGGCCACCGCATCGGCGCCGGTCGCCCGGGCGATCTCGACCAGCCGCTTGGCGATCAGCGGCCGGGCGATCGAGGTGCCCAGCAGGTAAAGCCCCTCATAGACCGCATTGGCGCGGAACATCGGGAACACGAAGTCGCGCACGAATTCCTCGCGCAGGTCCTCGATATGGATGTTGTCGGCCGGAATCCCCAGCATCAGCGCCTTCTGCCGCGCCGGTTCCAGCTCCTCGCCCTGGCCGAGGTCGGCGGTGAAGGTCACCACCTCGCAGCCGTATTCGGTTTGCAGCCACTTGAGGATGATCGAGGTATCCAGCCCGCCGGAATAGGCGAGCACGACTTTCTTGGGTGCGGACATCCGTGTCTCCTACGGCGGAAATATCGCGCCGCGCTTAGCCGGTTTCGCCCGCAAGGGCAAGGCGGCGGGGCGGACTTGCCGCCACCGCCCGCGATGCGGGCCGCTACTTGCGCGGTTTGGACCGGGCCAGCGTCTGGTTGCCCTCGCCGCGCTTCATCTCGAAATGGCCGGTCTTGGCGATCAGGTCGGAAAGCTTGGCGCTGCCATAGCTGCGGCTGTCGAAATCCGGGTTCTGCGCGGTGACGAACTGGCCGATCTGGCCCAGCGAATACCATTCGCCGTCCGGGTCGATGGCGCGCATCGCCGCCTCGATCAGCGGCACGGCCTTGGCGGGGCTGTCCTTCTTGGGCGCGGGTTCGGCCTTGCGGTCGGGGGTGGAATCGGGCTCGGTCTCGCCGATCAGGTTCTCGATGAAGATGAATCGCTTGCACGCCTTGCGGAAGGCTTCGGGCGTCTTGTGCTGGCCGATGCCATAGACATCCAGCCCCTGTTCGCGGATGCGCGAGGCCAGCCGGGTGAAGTCGCTGTCGGACGACACCAGCACGAAACCGTCGAACCGCCCGGAATGCAGGATATCCATCGCGTCGATCACCAGCGCGATGTCCGAGGCGTTCTTGCCCACCGTGTTCGCGGGCTGGTGATGCGGCACCAGCGCCAGCGCGGCCAGCCGGTCGGACCAGCCCTTGAGCTGGCTGCGCGAGAAGTCGCCGTAGATGCGGCGGACGGAAGCCTCTCCGAGCGAGGCGATCTCCTCGAAGATCGCTTCGGCCCAGGCGGGCGAGGAATTGTCGGCGTCGATCAGGACGGCGAGCAGCGGGATACCGGCGCGGGCCATCAGAGCCACCGGACGAAGGAATTGCAATGAGTCATGCGCCCTCGTAGCATGTCCCGGCCCGCGCCGCCATGGGTTGCAAGCCGCCGCTTGCCCGCCTGGCTCCGGGGCGCTACACCCCCCCCGGCACAGCCCCCCGGGACATCGCCGGAAAGGAAGCCCCCATGTCGGACGACATCATCGTGAAAGACAGCAACGGCACCCCGCTGGCCGAGGGCGACAGCGTGACGCTGATCCGCGATCTGAAGGTCAAGGGCACCTCCGAGACGATCAAGCGCGGCACGTTGGTGCGCAACATCCGCCTGACCGGCAAGCCGGGCGAGATCGAGTGCAACACCAGGCAGGTCAAGGGCCTGGTGCTGCGGACCGAGTTCCTGAAGAAGGCGTAGGCACCTCCGACCCGGAATTGCCCCCTTCCCGCCCCATTGGCTGTCATTTTTCCTGACACAAGGGCGGGCGAGACCGGGCGGACCACCGCGCCCCGCAGATCAGGAGGGGTGCGCGTGCGGCCCATCGTCGTGGTAGCCATACCTGCCTTGCTCTCGGAGGTTGCTGAAAAGGTTCCGGCATCCCGGGTGCGCCACCCGTGAACCCGGAAAAACGTTTCTCTTCCCTCTCCCTGGCCGAGGCCATCGCCTCGGCCACGCGATGCCTTCACCACTTGTCAGGCCGGGGGCCCAAAGCCCCCGGCCAGCGCCCGCCCCGCCCGTCACGCCAAAGGCGTGCCTACGCGGCACGACGCGGGCGCTTCTCGCCCGCCGGGTCGGCCGCTGGCTTCTGTCAGGCGCGGGTGGACAGGGGGCTTGTGGCAACGCTGTGCGGCGGACGGGGAAACACAATACGTTTCCTGATCCGCCCGTGAGGCCACGCGTTTCGGGGCAGGACGGAAAAATGTTCCGCCTCCCATGTCGGTGCAAGACTTTTCCAGCAGCCCGCCAAGGCCGGGCCCAAAGCGTGCCGTGCAGGGGGCGGATCTCATGGGAAAGCAGTTAACAGCCGGTAAATTCGACAGGGCAACCCGTTGATTTCAAAGGATCGGCGATTCGTCCCACGCATGGGACACCCGCTCTGCCCGATCCTGCTCTAAAGCGACGAAGGGTCGGCCGGGGCGATCCCCATCTCCCGCGCCGCGGCGAGCGAGAGGATATCGCTGTCCAGCCCCCGCGCCGCCTGATACCGCCGCACCGCCGCCGCCGTGGCCGGGTCCATCGTGCCGGTGACCGGCCCGCCATAAAGCCCGCGCGCCTTCAGCGCCCGTTGCAGCGTGGCAAGAAACACCGGCGTCACCTCCTCCGCGCAGGGCGTGCGGAACCAGACCTCGCGCCGGTCGGCCAGCATCCGCTGCCGCGTATCGCTGCGCACGGTGGCAGGGCCGCTGCCGGGCTCGACGGTCTGTTCGGTCACGGTCTCGAACCGGGCAGGCAGCGTGGTCCGGTGCCAGCACCCCCCGGCCTCCGGCCCCGGCGGCACGGCCCGCGCCTCGGGGGCGAGCGTGGGCGCCGTGCCCGGACCCGGCACCGGCTGACAGGCCGCGAGCAGCAGCACCACCATCCCCGTAACGCCCCGATGCCCCACCTTGCCTTCCCCGGCAGCCTGTCCCGGCGGCGACCATAACGCCCCGCAGGCCGGGGCGGAAGCCTTTCGCCCGCGCCGCCGCTTCGGGTCCGGCCCGGCTCTGGCGAATCCCCCGCGCATCGCCTATGTCCGGGTCGGCAAGGCAACCCGGAGCCGGAGTGAGCGATGGCGAGGATCACCTATATCGAGTTCAACGGAACGCGGCACGAAGTCGATGTGCGCCCGGGCCTTACGGTCATGGAAGGCGCGCGCGACAACGGCATCCCGGGGATCGAGGCCGATTGCGGCGGCGCCTGCGCCTGCTCGACCTGCCATGTCTATGTCGATGCCGCCTGGGTGGACCGCATCCCGGCCAGGGACGCGATGGAAGAGGACATGCTCGACTTCGCCTATGAGCCCGACCCGCTGCGCTCGCGCCTCACCTGCCAGATCCGGGTGACCGATGAACTCGACGGGCTGGTGGTGCATTTGCCCGAGCGCCAGATCTGACGGCGCGGGCAGAGGGACGCGGCGCCGGAACGGGGCATCCTTCCCCCCTGCCCGGAACAGCCGCGTCAGCGCCCGCATTCCCTCTTCTTCTGCCCGACAAATATCCCCGCCGGAGGCATACGCGGCCGCAAGGCCGCGCCTCCGTCCGCCCCCTGCGGTGGTTTTAGCTGTTTCCCCCCGCGCGCCGGGACGCTAAGAGCGGTGCGGGTTTGCAACTGGCAGGGAACCGTCATGGCCAATGTCGTCGTCGTGGGCGCCCAGTGGGGCGACGAGGGTAAGGGAAAGATCGTCGATTGGCTCTCGGAGCGCGCCGACGTGATCGCCCGGTTTCAGGGCGGGCACAACGCCGGCCACACGCTGGTCATCGGCGGCACGGTGTTCAAGCTGTCGCTCCTGCCTTCGGGGATCGTGCGCGGCGGCAAGCTGAGCGTGATCGGCAACGGGGTGGTGCTCGATCCCTGGGCGCTGCTGGCCGAGATCGGCCGCCTTGCCGATCAGGGGGTGCAGGTGACGCCCGCCGACCTGATCATCGCCGAGAACGTGCCCCTGATCCTGCCCGTGCATGGCGAACTGGACCGCGCGCGCGAGGCGCAGGTTGCGGCCGCGAAGATCGGCACCACCGGGCGCGGCATCGGCCCGGCCTATGAGGACAAGGTGGGCCGCCGGGCGGTGCGCCTGTCGGACCTTGCCGATCCGGAAACGCTCGACCTGCGGCTCGACCGGCTCCTGGCCCATCACGATGCGCTGCGGTCGGGCCTCGGGCTTGGGCCGGTGGACCGGGCCGGGCTGCGAGCCGCGCTGCTTGAGGTCGCGCCCAGGATCCTGCCCTTCGCCGGGCCGGTCTGGAAGGTGATGCACGACGCCCGCCGGGCCGGAAAGCGCATCCTGTTCGAGGGGGCGCAGGGTGCGCTCCTGGATATCGACTTCGGCACCTACCCCTATGTCACCTCGTCGAACACGCTTGCGGGCATGGCCGCGACCGGCACCGGGCTTGGCCCCACGGCGGTGGATTTCGTGCTGGGCATCGTCAAGGCTTACACGACGCGGGTGGGCGAAGGCCCGTTCCCGACCGAGCTCGACGACGCCGACGGCCAGCGGCTGGGCGAGCGCGGGCACGAATTCGGCACCGTCACCGGGCGCAAGCGCCGCTGCGGCTGGTTCGACGCGGTGCTGGTGCGCCAGACCTGCGCCACCTCGGGCGTCTCGGGGATCGCGCTGACCAAGCTCGACGTGCTCGACGGTTTCGAGACGCTGAAGATCTGCACCGGCTATGAACTCGATGGCGAACGCCTCGACCATCTGCCCATGGCGGCGAACCTCCAGGCCCGGGTCGCCCCGGTCTACGAGGAGATGGAGGGCTGGTCCGAAAGCACCGCGGGCGCGCGGTCCTGGGCCGATCTGCCCGCGGCGGCGGTGAAATACGTCCGCCGGATCGAGGAGTTGATCCAGTGCCCGGTGGCGCTGCTCTCGACCTCGCCCGAGCGTGACGACACCATCCTTGTCACCGACCCATTCGCGGACTGACCCATGGCGCTTTCCTACCGCAGCCGCAGGCGGCTGGCACTGCTGATCCTGCTGGTCGGGTTGCCGGTCTATATCGCCGCGGCGGTCTATGTGCTGGTGCAGTTCGATCGGCCGCCGGTCCTTGTCGAACTGCTGATCTACGCGGTGCTGGCCTTCGCCTGGGCGCTGCCGTTCCGCTTCGTGTTCCGGGGTGTGGGGCAGCCCGATCCCGGGGCCGGGCCCGAACAGGAAAAAGGCGGGCCGAAGGGCCCGCCCGCCTGATCTCTTCGCCGGGTCTTTCCGGCCTCAGTCCCCGATCTGTCGCGCCCGGGCCAGTAGCCGCGAATCACCGGCAAGCATGAAACGCCCACGCTGTTCGGCGCGCAGGATGCGGCCCTCGCGCAGCAGCATGCCGAAACAGCGCAATTCGTCCTCACGGTCGCGGCTGTCGTCTTCGGCATCCGCGGTGCGGGCAAGCCGCAGCAGGCCGGGGCGGCTGAAGTCCTCGCGGTCTTCGCGGATCACGATCCAGGCGGCGGCGGCTTCGATCCGGTCCATGGTGTCATGCGCATCGAGCCGGGCGGCGAAGTCCGGAAACCCGCCCGCCGGTTTCGCGGCCACGGCCGGGGTCTCCGGCTCCGCCGTTTCGGCGGGTTCGGGGGTGGTTTCGGGCATGATTTCACGAAGCGTGGTTTCGGGAGGCATGGATTCGGGGGCCATGGCTTCGGGCATGATTTTCCCGATGATCTCCGGCTCCATGACGATCTCCGCCTCTCCGGTGATCTCCGGCATCTCCTCGACCCCGGGGGCCAGTGCAAGCACCCCGTCCGAAAGCCGCAACGCAGTGCGCGCGGGCTCGGCGGGCCGGTCGATGCGCTGCTCCGAGACCAGCACCAGGGGCGCCACCCGCGACGAGCGGGCCATTTCGGGTGCGGCGGAACTGTCGGTCGCGGCTTGGGCCGGGCGCACCGCCTGCGCGAGGTCGTCGCGGTAGGGTCCGGCCTGATCGGGCTGGGCGCTGCGGCGGCCGGGCATCAGCCGGTCGGCGATGGTCGCGGCAACCGCGGCCTTGAGATGCGAGAGCGTGGCCACCCGGCGGCGGTTTTCCTGCCCCTGCATCTCGGTATCGGTCTGGCGCATCAGCCGGGCCACGGCCGCATCTTCGGGTACGGCGGGCGCAGCAGGTGCAGCCCGGCGCGGCACGCTACGGGCGGCGGGGCGGCTGGGCACCACCGGGCTGCGCGGCGCGGCGTGATCGGGGGCATATTCGCGCTCGACCTCGGCGAGTTCACGGGCCAGTTCGTCTTCCTGCTCCGGCGTCAGCATCCCGCGCCCGGAAGGCCGGGGCGTCGAGGCCGCGCCAGCCACCCGGCGCACCCGGACGATGCGGGCATGAAGCGGGCGGGGGTCGCCGTCGCCGTCCTCGTCCTCGTCTTCGTCCCCGTCGTCATCCTCGCTGACAGCCGGTTCGGCCTCCCCGGCTTCGTCGATATCCGCAACCGTTTCGGCAAAGAGATTGTCGTCACCGGCATCGACGGCGGAAACCGTCCCGCCGATATCTCCGGCTTCGGCGCCGGCTTCCGCCTCGCCGTCTGTCGCGGCGATGTCCCGGGCCTCGTCCTGCGGAAGGTCGCCGCCGACCAGGAACACCCCGCCCAAGCGCAGTTCCCCGGTTTCCGCCCCGGTCCCGGCTTCGGGCCAGGGGGCGAAAGCCACCACGGGCTTGTCCTCGTCATCCTCCGCGGTCTCCACGACCGCTTCATCCTCGAAGCCTGCCATATCGTCGGCGGCCCCGGCCTCCACGGCGACGAAATCCGCCAGCGGAGCCTCGGCTTCCGACTCGGCGGTCTCTTTGGCGGTCACGTCCTCATCGCCGTTCTCGTCGGAAATCCCGGCGGCGATAGAGCCGATCAGCGCGTCGAGCGAAGGCGCCTCTGCCTGCCCGTCCCCGTCTTCCGGCTCGGTGATCCCGGCTGTCGCCTCGACCCTGGGCGATTCGGCCTCGGGGGCTGGTTCGGGGTCCGGCAGCGCGTCGCCGGGGGCCTCGCCCCCCGAAATCGTGTCGATAAAGCCGCCGATGTCGAAATCCTGCACCTCGTGCGGCTGTTCTTCGGCTGCGGTTGCGGTTGCCGCCTCTTCGGCTTCGGGGGCGGGTTCAGGCAGCGCCTCAACCTCGGCCACTGCGACTTCGGCTTCGGCCGGAGGTTCTTCAACCTCTGCGACCGGCTCCGGCATTTCCGGCGCGGCTTCGGGGCCTTCTGCCCCCGGGGAAACCGCGGAGGCGTCTTCTGCCGGAGCTTCTTGCCCAGCGACATCCGGGACGGCGGCAGGTTCCGCGGGTGCTTCCGCAACGGGTTCGGGCCCGGCAACCACCGGCGCTTCGGCGGCGGGTTCCGGGGCGGGTTCGGGCATCCGGGCGATCACCGGATCGGCGGCAACCGGGGCAGCCACGGGAACAGCCACAGGCGCGACCGGCACGGGACCGGACAGGTCGACGATTTCCTCGGCATCCTCGATCGCGTCGTCGGCCTTCCATTCCGCCACCTTCCCGGCGGGGCGCGAGCGATCGACCGCCGCGCGGATCCGGGCAAGCTTGGCGGCCACGCTTTCCTCGATCCGGCCCGGCGCGGCGGCAGGAGAGGCAGCGGGTGCAACAGCGGCGGCAGGAGCGGCCGGGGCCACGGATGGCGCCGGGGCGGGGGTTCCGGCCGGGCTTTCCAGCGCCTGCGCCGCTTCGCCGGCACGCAGCACGACGCCATTATCGCCGACCCGGGCCTCGACCCGGCGGCGGAGCTCACGTTCGGCGATCTGGTGCAGCATGGCCGCATCAGGGGTCGGGGGCTCGGCCCCGAAATAGCGGTCGTCGGCCGCAAGGTCCCGGAAATACTCCGCAATCGCCTTCATCGTGCCGAAGGGTTCATCGAACCCTTCGAGGGTGCAGGAGAAGGTCCCGTAGGAGACGGTGAGTATCTTGCTCGTGCCAACCATCGCACACTCGCTTTCTGCCGAACTCGTCTGTTTCCAAATCTAACGCAATGAAGCGCGAAACCATGATGGGAACAGGGTCATTTGATGGATTGATTGTGTTCCCGGTTGTGCTTTCCTGCCTTAATTGAGAAACCCGTATCGGAAACAGTTTCGGCAGGACGGGCGTGATTGTCCAATCACAACAGGGGGTGACGCTGGTGGGCGCCGGGCGGTTTTCCGCCGCCGCGCTGGCGGACGCATTGGCATTGGCGCCGCATCTGGTGGCGGCGGACGGGGGGGCCGACAGCGCGCTCCGGGCCGGGCACATGCCCGAGGCGGTGATCGGCGATCTCGATTCGCTGACCGCGCGCGCGCGGGCGCTGATCCCGCCCGGGCGCATCCACCGGATTGCCGAACAGGAAACAACCGACTTCGAAAAGGCGCTGCGCTCGGTCGCGGCGCCCTTCGTGCTGGGGCTGGGGTTCGCGGGCGGGCGGCTTGACCATACGCTTTCCGCGATGAACGTGCTGGCCCGGCATCCGGGGCGGCGCTGCCTGCTGGTCTCGGACCGCGACGTGACCTTTCACCTTCCGGCCGAGTTGCGGCTGGTGCTGCCGGTCGGCACAAGGCTGTCGCTGTTTCCCATGGCGCCGGTGCAGGGCGAAAGCGCCGGACTGCGCTGGCCGCTGGGGGGGCTTTCGCTGGCGCCCGACGGGATGACCGCGACCTCGAACCTCACCAGCGCGCCCGAAGTGCGGCTGGCGCCCGGCGGGCCGGGGCTGCTGGCGATCCTGCCGCGCGCGCATCTCGATGCGGCGCTGGCGGGGCTTCTGGAGGCGGGTTGACGGCGGCTCAGCGGCGCGACAGGGCGCGTTCGCGCAGGATGATATACAGTCCGGCCGCCATGGTGACGGCGATACCGGCAGCGGCAAGCCCGTCGGGCAACTGCCGGAACACCAGCCAGCCGATCAGCGTCGCCACCGGAATTTCCAGATACTGCATCGGGGCAAGCGTGGCCGAGGGCGCGAAGCGCAGCGACCATGTCATCAGCAGATGCGCCACCGTGCTGACCGCGCCGAGCACGAGGATCAGCCCGGCCTCGCGGCCCGTGGGCATGACCGGGGCAAGATCGGCAATCCCCGCCGCCGCCCCGAACAGCACCACCGGCAGCAGCAGCCCCACCCCCATCACCCCGGTGATCGCCTGAAGCCCGAGCGGGTCGGTCAGCGGCGCGATCCGCCGCGTCACCAGCATGAACAGCGCGAAGAACAGCGCGACCAGCAACGGCAGCAGCGCGGCGGGGCCGGTCTCGGCGAAGGTCGGCTGGATCACCATCAGCGTCCCGGCGAAGCCGACGATACAGGCCAGCAGGCGGCGCGGGCCGACTTCTTCGTTCAGCACGAAACGGCCCAACAGCAGCAGCAGGAACGGCATGACGAAGGCAATCGCGATGGCCTCGGCAAGCGGAAGGAAGCGCAGCGACAGGAACATCGCCCAGACCCCGGCCACATGCAGCGCCGCCCGCAAGAGGACAAGCGGCAGAAGCCCCGTCGGCAACCGGAACCGCCCGTCGGCCAGCAAAGCCACCGGCGCCAGCAGCAAGGATTGCAACGAAAACCGCAACAGCACCAGAAAGGCCAGCGGCACCGTCGCCCCCAGCACCTTGGCCAGCGCATCGGCCACCGGCGCCAGCAGGCAAAAACCGAGCATCAGCAGGATGCCGAGATAGGGGCGGTCGGTGGCGTGCGTCATGCCCCGGGCCTAGCCACCCGGCGCGGCGCCGTCCAGCCGAAACCGGCGCTCGGTGGGGGTGTTCGGAGATGGGGGGAGCCAGGAGGTTCCTGCCCTTTCCCGGAACGGCTATGGCCCTGTGTCGCGCCTGTGTGGCGACGAACGGGGATTCAGGTCAGAATCAGAGATGTCTGCGAGCCGTGCTGGTCGGCTTTCCCTGAACGGGGTAAACATACTGCGCAACAGAGGGCAGCGGGTGGCCGCTGAAGCGGCTGTTCCGGGCAAGGGGAGTTGTGTGAAAGTTGCGCCCCGAACGCCCTGCCCCTTGCCGACCGGCACGTCCCGCAGACATTGCCTCAATACCCGAACCTGCCCGCCGGTTCCGGGTCAGCCCTTCATCCCGTCCCAGAACCCCTTCACCTTGTTGAAGAACGAGGAGGATTCGGGGTTGTTGTCCTCGGACAGTTTCTCGAACTCGCGCAGCAGTTCCTTTTGCCGGGACGTCAGGTTCACCGGCGTCTCGACCGACAGTTCGATCAGCATGTCGCCGGTGCCGCCGCCGCGCAGCGCGGGCATCCCCTTGCCGCGCAGCCGCATCTGCTTGCCGGTCTGGCTGCCCGCCGGAAGTTTCACGCGTGAGCGCCCGCCGTCGATGGTCGGCACCTCGACCTCGCCGCCGAGCGCCGCCGTGGCGATGCTTACCGGCACGCGGCAATAAAGATGCACCCCGTCGCGCTGGAAGATCGCGTGGTCCTGCACCTCGATGAAGATGTAGAGATCGCCCGACGGCCCGCCGCGCAGACCCGCCTCGCCCTCGCCCGCCAGCCGGATACGGGTTCCGGTCTCGACCCCGGCCGGGATATTGACCGAAAGCGAGCGTTCCGTCTCCACCCGGCCCGCGCCGCCGCAGGACTTGCAGGGATTCTTGACGATCTGGCCCATGCCGCCGCAGGTCGGGCAGGTACGTTCGACGGTGAAGAACCCCTGTTGGGCGCGCACCTTGCCCATGCCCGAACAGGTCGGGCAGGTCACGGGCTCCGCCCCGCCTTCCGCGCCCGAGCCGTGGCAGGCATCGCAGGCGACCGAGGTCGGCACGTTGATGGTCTTCTGCACGCCGGAATGGGCTTCTTCCAGCCGGATGCGCAGGTTGTAGCGCAGGTCCGACCCACGCTGCGCGCGCGAGCGCCCCGGCCCGCGCTGGCCGCCCATGAAATCGCCGAACAGGTCTTCGAACACATCCGAGAAGGCCGAGGCGAAATCGCCCTGTCCGCCGCCACGGTAGCCGCGTCCGTTGCCGCCGCCGCCCATGCCGCCCTCGAAAGCCGCATGGCCGTAACGGTCGTAGGCCGCCTTGCGATCGGCGTCCTTCAGGACGTCATAGGCTTCGTTCACTTCCTTGAACTGGGACTCGGCATCCGGCTTGTCGGCGTTGCGGTCGGGGTGAAGTTCCTTCGCCTTGCTGCGGTAAGCCTTCTTGATCTCGTCGGCGGAGGCACCGCGTTCGACCCCCAGAACATCGTAAAAGTCGCGTTTCGCCATTCCTGACCCCTTGCAGAACCACGGGGCCCGGCCGCCGGATGGCGGCCGGGCCGCGGGGCCTTAGCGGCGCTTGTCGTCGTCGCCGAGGTCTTCGAAGTCGGCATCGACGATATCGTCATCGACCCCGCGCGGCGCATCGGCATCGGCCTCGGCGCCCTCGGTCTCGGCCTGCTGGGCCTTGTAGATCGCCTCGCCCAGCTTCATCGCCGCCTCGGTGAGGTTCTGGATCGCCGACTTGATCTTGCCCGCGTCCTCGCCCTTGAGCGCCTCTTCCAGCGGGTTCATCGCCAGTTCGATCGCCTCGACCGTGGACGCATCCACCTTGTCGCCGTGCTCTTCCAGCGACTTGCGGGTGGCGTGCAGCAGGCTTTCGCCCTGGTTGCGGGTCTCGGCAAGGTCGCGGCGGGCCTTGTCGGCCTCGGCGTTGGCCTCGGCGTCCTTGACCATGTTCTCGATCTCGTCATCCGACAGACCGCCCGAGGCCTGGATGGTGATCCGCTGTTCCTTGCCGGTGCCCTTGTCCTTGGCGTTGACCGAAACGATGCCGTTGGCGTCGATGTCGAAGGCCACCTCGATCTGCGGCATCCCCCGGGGCGCGGGCGGAATGTCCTCAAGGTTGAACTGGCCGAGCATCTTGTTGTCGGCCGCCATCTCGCGCTCGCCCTGGAACACCCGGATCGTCACGGCGTTCTGGTTGTCTTCGGCGGTCGAGAAGATCTGCGACTTCTTGGTCGGGATCGTGGTGTTGCGGTCGATGAGCCGGGTGAACACGCCGCCCAGCGTCTCGATGCCCAGGGACAGCGGCGTGACGTCGAGCAGAACCACGTCCTTCACGTCGCCCTGCAACACGCCGGCCTGAATGGCCGCGCCCATCGCCACGACCTCATCCGGGTTGACGCCCTTGTGCGGTTCCTTGCCGAAGAAGCCGGTCACCTCCTCGATCACCTTGGGCATCCGGGTCATGCCGCCGACCAGAACCACCTCGTCGATGTCGCCTTTCGACAGGCCCGCGTCCTTGAGCGCGGCGGCGCAGGGCTTGAGGCTGGCCTTGATCAGGTCGCCCACGAGGCTTTCCAGCTTGGCGCGGGTCAACTTCATCACCATGTGCAGCGGCTGGCCCGAGTTCTTGTCCATCGAGATGAACGGCTGGTTGATCTCGGTCTGCTGGCTGGACGACAGTTCGATCTTGGCCTTTTCCGCCGCTTCCTTGAGCCGCTGGAGCGCCATCTTGTCGAGCGTGAGATCGACCCCGTGTTCCTTCCTGAACTCGTCGGCGAGGTAGTTGACGATCCGCATGTCGAAATCCTCGCCGCCGAGGAACGTGTCCCCGTTGGTCGATTTCACTTCGAACAGCCCGTCGTCGATTTCCAGGATGGTGATGTCGAAGGTGCCGCCGCCGAGGTCATAGACCGCGATGGTGCGCGATTCCTTCTTGTCCAGCCCGTAGGCCAGCGCCGCGGCGGTGGGTTCGTTGATGATCCGCAGGACTTCCAGACCGGCGATCTTGCCCGCGTCCTTGGTCGCCTGCCGCTGGGCGTCGTTGAAATAGGCCGGAACGGTGATCACGGCCTGGGTCACGGTCTCGCCCAGGTAGCTTTCGGCGGTCTCCTTCATCTTTTGCAGGATGAAGGCCGAGATCTGCGCCGGAGAGTATTTCTCGCCCCGCGCCTCGACCCAGGCGTCGCCGTTGCCGCCGTCGATGATGTCGTAGGGGGTGTTCTTCCTTTCCTTCGCGAGATGCGCGTCATCGACCCGCCGCCCGATCAGCCGCTTGACGGCGAAGATCGTGTTGGTCGGGTTGGTGACGGCCTGCCGCTTGGCAGGCTGACCGACAAGACGCTCGTTCTCGGTGAAGGCGACGATCGAGGGCGTGGTGCGCGCGCCCTCCACGTTCTCGATCACCCGGGGTTGTGCCCCGTCCATGATGGAGACACAGGAGTTGGTGGTTCCAAGGTCGATCCCGATGACTTTGGCCATGTCTGAATTACCTCTTCATTCCGGCGATGTACTGGCGCCCGGTCCGCCCGTGCGGCCCCCGGCGCCGATCCCAATATTCGGTTCCGGGGGCTGCCCGGTTCCAGCTTCCCGGGGTATATAAGGAGGGGTCTGTGGGGCTGCAAGCGTCACGGGACTGTGATTTTCAACCGGGTTTGCGGGAAATGAACGGGAAATGCGGGCCGCCCGACCTGACGGTACGGGGAATCGGCGTCTGGCGCGGGCTGGTGACGCCGGAAGAGCAGCCCGCATGGGTCGATGATATCCGCGCGGTGATCGCCGCCGCGCCGCTGGTGCGGCACGCCACCCCCGGCGGGCGGAAGATGAGCGTGCGGATGAGCGCGGCCGGTCGGCTCGGCTGGGTCTCGGGGCCGGGCGGCTACCGCTATGCCGACCGCCACCCCTCCGGCATTCCGTGGCCGCCGATCCCGCCGCGGGTGCTGGCGCTGTGGCACGCGGTGACAGGGCTTGCGCGCGAACCCGACTGCTGCCTGATCAACTTCTACGGCGAGGGCGCGCGGATGGGCCTGCATCAGGACCGGGACGAGGGCGATTTCTCCTTCCCCGTGGTCTCGGTCTCGCTGGGGGACGAGGCGCTGTTCCGCGTGGGCGGGGCCGGGCGCGGCGGGGGAACCGAGAGCTTCTGGCTGCGCTCGGGCGATGTGCTGACGATGGGCGGCGAAGCCCGGCTGGCCTGGCACGGGGTGGACCGGCTGCGCTTCGGCTCCTCGCGCCTGTTGCCCAGGGGCGGGCGGATCAACCTGACACTGCGGGTGGTGGCGGGCTGAGGGGGCACCTGCCGTCACCCTGCCGGGCCGCTGACGCGGCTGTTCCGGGCAAGGGGGGAAGGACTTCCGGTGTTCCGCTCGGCACCGGAGGTCAGCCGAACAGGTCGTCCGTGCCGCTGCCGTTCCCCATCCGGGGCGGTGCGATTCCCAGATGCCGCCACGCCCGCGCCGCCAGCATCCGGCCGCGCGGGGTGCGCTGGATCAGGCCCTGCTGCATCAGATAGGGCTCGATCACCTCCTCGATCGCGTCGCGGGATTCCGACAATGCCGCCGCGATGGTCTCGACCCCGACCGGGCCGCCGCCATAATGCTCGGCCAGCAGCACCAGATAGCGCCGGTCGGCCCCGTCGAGCCCGAGGTCATCGACCCCCAGCCGGGTCAGCGCCCGGTCGGCGATGGCGCGGGTCAGCCGCCCGTCGCCCTCGACCAGCGCGAAATCCACCACCCGGCGCAGCAGCCGCCCGGCGATGCGCGGGGTGCCGCGGGCGCGGCGGGCGATCTCATGGCACCCTTCGGGGTCGGAGGGCACGCCGAGCAGCCGCGCGCCCCGGGTGACGATCTCGTTCAGCTCCGCCTCGGTATAGAACTGCAACCTTGTCGGAATGCCGAAGCGGTCGCGCAGCGGCGTCGTCAGCAGACCAAGCCGCGTGGTGGCGCCGACCAGCGTGAAGGGCGGCAGGTCGATGCGCACCGTCCGCGCCGCCGGCCCCTCACCGATCACCAGATCAAGCGCGAAATCCTCCAGCGCGGGATACAGCACCTCCTCGACCACCGGGTTGAGGCGATGGATCTCGTCGATGAACAGCACGTCGCGGGGCTCCAAGTTGGTCAGGATCGCCGCCAGATCGCCCGCCCGCGCCAGCACCGGACCCGAGGTCATGCGGAAGCCCACGCCCAGCTCGCGCGCCATGATCTGCGCCAGCGTGGTCTTGCCGAGGCCGGGCGGGCCGTGGAACAGCGTGTGGTCCATCGCCTCGCCGCGCATCTTCGCGGATTCGATGAACACCCGCAGGTTGGCACGGGCCTCGGCCTGGCCGATGAACTCCTCCAGCCGCTGCGGGCGCAGCGCCTTGTCCAGTTCCGGAGCGGCATCCTCGGGCAAGGGCGCGGGGCGGAGGGCGGGATCGGGTTCCATCCCCTACCCCCTCGGCTGCAACAGCTTGAGCGCTGCGCGGATCAGCGCCGCCGTGTCGGCCTCGGGCGCCTCACCCCCGGCCTGAGCCACGGCCGCCGCCGCCTCGCCCTGCGCGTAGCCGAGGTTCACCAGCGCCGAAAGCGCATCGGCACTGCGGCTGGCGTCAGGAGGGGGCGCGGCGGGTGCGGGGCGGGGCTTCGCTCGCGGTGAGGGAGCGGCCTCCACCACCTCCATCGCCGGGGCGGCATGGGTCGCACCCATCGCCATCAGCGCCGGGGCCTTGGCCTTCAACTCCAGCACCACCCGCTGGGCGATCTTCGGCCCGACCCCCGGCGCGGCGCGGATCGCGGTCACGTCCCCGAGCGTGACGGCCCGGCCCACGCCTTCGACCCCCAGCACGCCGAGGATCGCCAGCGCCGCCTTGGCCCCCACCCCCTGCACGGTCATCAACAGCCGGTGCCATTCACGTTCGATCAGGGTCGGGAAACCAAACAGCTGGAGCAGATCCTCACGCACCAGAAGGTCGGTATAAAGCGCCGCCGCCTCG
>Ga0172382_10003791_pt1 | contig 23702 bp, 30 predicted proteins | sample Leawel138RmetaG_FD_122245 | JGI IMG/M metagenome (GOLD analysis project Ga0172382, IMG submission 122245) | Leachate microbial communities from a municipal landfill in Southern Ontario, Canada - Leachate well 138R metaG | ecosystem: Engineered > Solid waste > Landfill > Unclassified | place... | reverse complement strand
CTTCCAATGCTTACGAACTTCCTTTGTTGGTCTGTTGGTACAAAAGGTCTCTGTCAGATCTACGGCCGAAACGCGTAGTCCGTTAAATGTCCCTTCGGCTGGGTCATTCTGGTTCCTTCGGTTTTCCCATCTTAGTTGCGGAAGTGCTGACAAAACACACCCAGGTATTGACCGCTCATGGGAACTATGATACGACTACTAATATAGGATTTATTATTCCGGAGATCATGATTAATCCATTAGCACCGGACAAGAGTCGGTTGTTTACAAGAATGAAATTAGGTAAACAGTTCCAGGCGGGGGTCTACAACTATGGACTCAGGGCCTCAAATGTTAATCTGGGGCAAATCAAGCAGCCTGAGGTATATCGCATGGGTGAGTATGCTATCGTCGGGCTCTATTGTATAACTGAAGAAGCACACCACTTGGCCTCAGCGCAGCACATCTCTGATGTCCTAACCAACAGGGATAAAGAGGGTCTTGCTATGCTATTGGATGAACATAAGTACGTATTAACCATAGGCCTATGCTTATCCTTATTGGAGCAACGTTGATATAAACAATCAGTACGAAGTCAGTCTAGAGCGATTTGGTTAAAAATCATCGTCTAGCTCGCTGGGCAGACAAATGTGACTTCCATATTGTTTTCATGGAGGAGGCTGTTCTATGCAGCGCAGGGTTCGCTTAGGAATCACCCTATGCATTTGGGCCCTTTTTGTCGGGGTAGCCGTCTGGGGACGAGTGGAACGAAGAGCACCTAGTTACGAAGCCCCATTGGAGATCCTAGTAGTTGATGAGTGCTATCCACATGAGAGCATCGCTAACATCCTCATGGAAATTGGCATCGAAAACTACGAAATAAGGCCGGCTCTCATGGACAGCCTGGTCCTTATGGTTGTTGGAGAACAACTGCCTGACGTGGTTGTCCTATCGGAAACAAACGCATCCTATCTGTTGGACAGTACTCCACAGCTACTGGTGGATCTTACCCCCTACGTGCTGAACTCATCCATTGACTTTTATGATCTAGATTACAGCGGTCTGCACTACCCCTGTTATTGGAATAGGTGCTTCTACTTCCTGCCCACCACCACAACTGTGCAGCGCAAGGCGTTGCTCCATTATTATAATGAGGATGGAAAGGTGGGTAGCATCAAAACCATCATGCATCCGGAGCAAAAAGTAGTGATCGGAATCCTGACTAGTAACACGAGAAATGAAGAAACAACCCAAGACTTATTCCAGGGGCTTGAGTTGCTTACGGCTTCCCGGGGCCATAATGCCGAGTGGCGCAACTACATCGGAATGCTAACCCGCTGGCTTTTTGCGACCCAGGACGCAAACACGCTCTACAAAGCGTTTCTACATAGTTCCCTAAGGGAGACCTGGGATTTCTCACAATGGCAGTCCTTCTTTCAGGGGGACTTTCTACCATCCCTGCCAGTTGCCGGATATCCACGGTGGACCACCGAGACGACTAGAGAGGTCACAATTGAGCTCTTCGATAATCCGTGGAATAACCTGACCTATGAGGATGTCTTACAGATCAATATCAAGGTTAACATGTCAGACACAACTGGTCGTTATATAATCCCGGTCCATCACTACATCTACCTGGCCAAAGATATCTGGTTTCCCCCCGACGATACACTGCCGCTGTTTTAACGAATGGAAGGTGATCAGTGCTGGTAGGCAGGAGATCGGGCTGCCCCTAATAGGTGCTACAGGAAACGACACCAGACCTTGGAATCAAGATCATCCTCTGTACATGGCCACCGCGTTCTGCAAAGACTTCTTCTACGGAGATGCCAAGACGATGTTGCCGTATCTGTTTCCAGAAATTGATCTAATATACAACATTCCCGATTCGCCGGAAGAAGCGCCGATTAAGGTGACCGCCAGGGAGTTTGATACCTACTACGCTAGCTACTGCGATACATACCACCTTCCAGAGATCCCGCCCACCTTTGAGGTTACCTGTACGTGGCATGATTGCCTGTTTCCCGATCCAGATAGTGCTGTTGTATCCGGTTTTCTGTCGATACGTCCAGCTTCACGCGGACTTGAGCCTCCCGCGTTCAGCTCCAGAATAACAATCTGGTTTGCGAGAAGGCGGGAAGACTACCGCATCGAAAAGACTCACTGGGGTAGACTCTATGATCGCATCCCCTTTGTCTGGTCGGAAGACGGTGGTTCCTGACTATGTCTGTCTCCCAAACAAGCATCAGCCCGTTCGAAAGCTCTGGCAATCGGCCATCTGGACGCACACCGGACGAGGCCACTTCGAGACCCTGGCCGTTTGCCGCTAGTGTCCCCGTCCTTTGTTCTATGGTCAAGACTATGTTATCACTATCCTGATTGGCTACCAAGAGCCAGTCACCAGTTGGATCGATCGTAACATTCCTGGGTGTTTGGCCTAAGGTTGGTTGGTAGCCCACATAGGCAAGTTTTCCCGTATCCTGCTCGATCTGGTAGATCACAAGGCTATCATAACCTCGATTAGATCCATAGAGAAATCTGCCGGAGGGGTGCACGTGGATGTGCGCACCGGTGTTTTCGGGATGTTTCGGCGCCCGGACTGTTTGCACCGGTACTAGCCCCTGACTTTCTGAGTTACTTTTGGCAATAAACCCTGTAACGCCCTTTCTATAGATCAATCCGTAAGGACCATTCCCCGCACCCTTCGAAAATACAACCCTCACTATTCCAGTTATGGCGGTTGAAAGGATGCTTGAAATGGCCCAAGTAGAGTATACCTACCAGATATTTGCGTAGCAAAGAAGGATTTTCGATCGCGGAGACTGCTACGCGGCTTCCTTTTGCTCGGCGATCCCTGCCTCTAGTAGCATCCACTCCGCCAAAATGCCATAACCCCGCGTGGGATTGCTGACAAAGACATGGGTGATGGCACCGACTAGATAACCGTCTTGGATGATAGGACTACCGCTCATCCCTTGTATGATCCCACCAGTTTTCTCTAGTAACCGTTGGTCGGTGATCTCAATCACCAGTCCCTTATCCGACGCCGAGGATTGATTCCCGATGCGTACAATCTCCACGGTGAACTCTTCGACTTTCTCCCCGCTAAGGACCGTAAGGATCGTAGCCGGTCCTATTTTCACTTGACGGGCCAACGCCACAGGAATTGGCGTAGTGATCAATCCATGGTCCAGTTTTTGGGTAAGCTTCCCATAGATCCCGTAGGCACAATTCTTTGAAATCTCCCCTAGCTTCTTGCCATCATCAAGCAATGCGCCAATCTTTTCACCAGGACGTCCTTTACTGCCACTGGTAATCCCGGCGATCACCGCCGGCACAATTTGGCCTTCAAAGACCCTAGCCTGCTGGTTACTGCCGTCAACTACCATATGCCCTAGGGCGGCGAAGCGACCGCTCTTTGGCTCATAGAAGGTCAAGGTCCCCACGCCCACTACCGGTTCCTCTAAGTACAACCCCAGCAGATAGGTGGTTAGCGAACGTCCTCTTGACGTTCTTTCCTCGACCAGTACCGGTTTAATATTTGTATAAAAGACGCGACCATCCCTTTGCACTTTTAACCGCAGACTGGTACCCATCTGCCCCGCCCGCTCAACGAAGGTACGCACCTCCTCAGACCTGCGGACAGATTGGTTTTCAATACTTAAGATCACGTCTCCTTTGCGCAACCCAGCATCCTTTGCCGGATTGACTACGCTCCCTTCAATCGTATTCAATGGAACATAGTCAACGACGAGGAGGCCTTGGGGAGCCACCATCACCCCGATGGCTTGACCTCCAGGAATAACTTCATAGCGGGGTACCACATCTACCACTAGGCCCTTAATCGGGAAAATCCCCATAAAAAGGACCTGTAGATCGAAACTGCCGGATTTGTCAGCGACAATCGTCACTAGATTCTCTGGGTCCACGGTAAAACCAAGATCTGTAGATTTCAAGGAGAACAACGAGGCAAGACGAATCTGCTGGCTATCTCCGTAGGGTAGACGAAGGCTACTGGGCAGACCGATCACGCCGTAGCAACCAATAAGACCTAAATTGACAACCAAGATTAGAAAACATAAAAGGGTTCTAAACTGCGATTTGTTCACAAAAACCCCCCCAAGCGCATCATAGTTGTAATATGCCCTCGGGAGGCTTACATTATTTAAGCAAGATAATGCTAACTAATCGATAACCAGGACACAGCCGCGTCCTGGAACCCGGCATGCTGTTTAGCTGCTCTTGGCAATTGCTAGAAGCTCCCGGGCTAACTCCCGGGTCTTCTCGCTTAAGTCCGCCCCTCCTAGCATGCGTGCTATCTCCTCGACCCGCTGGGACTCGGTTAATGGCAGCACCTCCACGGAAGTAGCCCTGTGGGTACTGGTCTTACTTATTTGGAAGTGGTGCTCACCAATGCTGGCCACCTGGGGTAGGTGGGTAATACACAGGACTTGGCGAAACTTGGCTACCTCTGCCAGCTGTGTGGCAACTTGACCTGCTGTCTTTCCACCGATCCCCGCATCGATCTCATCGAAGACCATTGTCGGTACGGGATCGCTTTCGGCAAATACTAGCTTTAAGGCCAGCATCACCCGAGAGATCTCTCCACCGGAGGCAATTCTACTAAGGGGTTTTGGCTCTTCCCCGGGATTTGTAGAGATGTAAAACTCAAGCTTCTCCGCTCCCTCGGAACCAATACTACTACCATCGCAATCCACGCTGCCCTCTCCAGCTGCAGGTTGCATTTGAACTACAAACCGTGGATCCTTCATGTTTAGTTTTGTCAACCTTGCCGCAACACCATCTTCAATTACAGCGGCAGCTTGTTTTCGCAGTCTGGTAAGATGCTGTGCTGATTCCCTAAGCGATTGCTTCTCTTGTTTAAGCAGTGTCTCTAGTTCGGCGATACGCTCCTCGGAACCGCTAACCAGTGTTAATTCCTCTCGCATCTTTCTACAGTAGATGAGTATTTCCTCCACCGAATCGCCATACTTCCTCTTAAGGCGTCCTATGTCCGTCAGGCGTCTTTCCACTTCATCAAGCTCCGCTGGATCTGCTTGTAGTTCGTCTAAATAGTCCCGTACAACCCCCGAGACTTCTTGAATCTCCACCATGGCCGATTCCAGCATGGCCACAGTCTCAACCAGACGCTTGTCCGTTTCTGCCACTTCCCCAAGATGGGTCAGGGTCTCACCTAAAAGATCTATTACAGCTGGCCGATACTCCTCCCCTTCATAGAGAAGCCGATAACTAGCATAGCAATGCTCCTGTAGGGTCTGTTGATTGGCCAAAACCTGACGTCTAGCTTGCAGCTCTTCCTCTTCCCCGGGTACTAGCTGCGCCTGTTCAATTTCGGAGATCTGAAACTGAAGTAGATCAACCTGCCTTGCCGCTTCCTTGCTCTGTTGCTCTAAGGTAACCAGCTCACTTAAAATCTTCCGTACCTCTTGGTAACTGCGGGCCACATCCTTGCGGTAGGAGAGTAATTCCGCGCCTCCAAACTGATCTACTAACTGTGTATGCAACTGGGGTCTCAGTAATGATTGATGTTCATGTTGACCACATAGGTCCACAAGATAACTACCCACAGTCTGTAAAACACCTACGTTAACCATTCGGTCATTAATCCGACATCTATTCCGTCCGGTACGGGTTACTTCCCGCGAAATGATCAACTCATTGTGCTCCACAGAAAGTCCATACTCATCGAGGATCTGACGCAATTGCGGTGACTGGGGAAGTGTAAAAAAGCCCTCAACAACCACTGATTCACTTCCGGTGCGGATCAAATCCCCAGAGGCCCGACCACCTAATAAAAGTCCCAACGCTCCTATGATTACTGACTTGCCCGCACCCGTCTCGCCGGTGAGCACATTCATCCCCGGCCCAAAGGAAAGGTCCACACTCTCTATTACCGCATAATTCCGGATGGAAAGCTCAACCAGCACAGGATTTCACCGTCCTTTTGTAGGTTTTACTACTAGCGTAGCTTCAACAATTTCGCCAACACCTGTCTTACCAAGGGATTAGCAGGGACCCCCTCTTCCCGCACCAGGACTAAAATAGTGTCATCCCCACCAATTGTGCCCATGATCTCAGACCAGTCCAGACCATCAAGCAGTCCCGCGACTGTCTGAGCTGCCCCCGGTAACGTCTTGATAAATACAAAATCTCCGCAGGGAGCAATATCCACAACATAATCAGAGAATGCACGGCGGATCCTGGCCTCGACGTTACTTACCGTATGTGGACGAGGCGGCGCGTAGCAGTAGCGTCCTCCTTCCACCTTCACCTTAATTAGACCCAGTTCCTTAATATCCCTGGAGACCGTCGCTTGGGTAACGACAAATCCTTGTAGCTGCAACCGATCAAGCAACTGCTTTTGGGTCTCGATGGACTTTTCCCGGATAATCGATAGAATGGCAGCTTGACGTTTGCTTTTCATGTGATCTAGGCAACAACTCCCCGAGGGGAAAGTCGCCGCACCGCCTTTCGTAAGTATTGTCGTCACTTCGGCTCTCCACTGCGCAATCGGCCGATCTCCTCGGGTGTTATCCGTCTTTCCTTAGGATAAACGCGTTTTTGCCTATCCCACACCCTTCTTAGACATCGGGATGACTAAGACGATTCCGCAGCAGCTCATAAAAACCCCGTTTACCCAATCTGACGAGCCTAGCCACCCGCTCGCTTTTCTGAATAAAGATACGGTCTTCGGCCTGAATTTTCATCCCTGGCTGTCCATCAACACTTAGGCGTACCTGATCGTGTAGACTATGAACACTAATCTCAATTGGCTCATCGGGATGAACCACCACTGAACGGCTGGCCAGAGTGTGGGGACAGATGGGGGTAATCACAAAGGCTTCTACCCGAGGGCTAACTACAGGACCTCCGGCAGATAATGAATAGGCCGTAGATCCGGTGGGGGTAGCTACAATCAATCCATCAGCAGAGAACCTTGCGGTCAATTGTCCATCTACTCTTACTTCCACCTGAATCACCCGGGCGAAGGTTCCCCGGGTCACCACAATATCATTAAACGCGGCAAAGGGTCCTTGATGCTGACCCTCCCGCAGGACTTCCGCCTCTAGCATCATTCGTTCTTCAATAACATACTCATCTTCCACCAGCTTGTTAACAGCCTCTGGCAGATCAGCTATTTCTGCTTCGGTAAGGAAACCCAAATGACCCAGATTAATCCCCATGATGGGGAGGTGGCTATCGCTAACTAGGTGGGCTGCCCGCAAAAAAGCCCCATCCCCACCTAGAACTAGCAGAACTTCAGCATCGGCTTTTATCGCTTCAAAGGAGCAACTTAAGTCCATCCGACTGGCCAGCCTAGCGGTATCTGGTTCCAACATAACGCGCACAGACCTAGCACTAAAGGCCTCAAGAAGGGTATGGATCACATCCAGACTTCCTTCTTTTTTCGAGTAATGCATAATGGCAATGCTCTTCAAGACTCCACCCCTTGTCAATTGTCCCCTAGAAGGGCCAGCTGGGCCGCTTGTACAGTGGACTCCACTTCCCCAAGGATGGCCGATGTTGCCAGGACTTCTTCGTTCTTGCAGGTCAAGTAGATGAAATACTCAATATTCCCCTTGGCACCACGAATGGGGGAAAAGGTAAAACCCTTAATGTTAAAGCTATGGTGTAGGGCACTTTCTGCCACCGAGTGGAGTACCTGTTTGTGCACTTTTGGATCCTTAACTAACCCACCCTTGCCCACCTGGTGAGGCCCGGCTTCAAACTGGGGCTTAACCAAAGAGACAACTTCGCCCCCTAACTTAAGAAAGGATTTGATCTTGTCTAGGAACTTGGTTACCGAGATGAAAGAAACATCAATAACCACAAAATCCACAGGCTGACCGAGGGTCTCCGGCTCAACATACCGGATATTCGTCCTCTCCATAGTTACTACCCGGGGATCCTGGCGTAGGGACCAGGCCAACTGACCATAGCCCACATCAAGGGCAATGACCTTAGCCGCGCCCCTTTGCAGTAGGCAGTCGGTAAATCCGCCGGTTGAGGCGCCCACATCCAGGCAGGTTGTACCGGTAACGTCAATCTGCCAGTATTCCAGTGCCTTTTCTAGCTTGAGCCCACCCCGACCCACATAGGGAAACTCCGCCTTAATCTCAAGGATCGCATCCCCAAGAACAAAGGAGCCTGACTTATCCATGCATATACCGTCAACAAACACTGACCCAGCCATAATCGCAGCTTGGGCCTTATGCCTTGTTTCAAATAGTCCCCGTTCTACCAAGAGAACGTCCAACCGCTTTTTGCCAGACATCTACTCCGCCCCACCTTGCTTAACCTTGATCCGACGTCCCGTTACCAAGTCTAGGGCAGCTTCCTTAATTCCTTGGGGACTAACCCCATACCGAGCTAGTAATTCATCCCGGGACCCGTGTTCTACAAACTGATCGGGAATACCAATGCTCTTTACTAACGGGTGTAGCTGTCGCTTTGCCAAACCTTCTAGCAGGCCTGCAGAGAAACCACCCGCCACCACATTGTCTTCCACAGTTACCACTTTACCGAACTCCTTGGCCATGGTAAAGAGTTCCTCGGATAGTGGCTTTACAAATCGGACATTCACTACAGCTGCACTAATTCCTTGTTCCAAGAGCAAGTTGGCAGCCTCTAAAGCAAGTTCCACCATTACACCAACAGCGAATATGGCCACATCCTGCCCCGCTCTTGGTACCTCTACCTGACCCCACACCACCGGCTCCGGTTCATAGACCGCATCAGCTTGTCCACTGGGATAGCGGATTGCCACCGGTGCATCTTGCTTTAAGGCCAAAGTGAGCATCTGCTCAAGCTCCTTCCCACAACTAGGAACGGCAACTTGCAGATGCGGGATATGACGGAGATAGGATAAATCAAAGACCCCGTGGTGGGTCGGTCCATCCTGTCCAACAATACCTGCCCGATCCAAAACAAGGACCACAGGTAGCTCCTGCAAAGCCACATCATGGATAATCTGGTCGTAGGCCCGCTGCAAAAAGGTTGAGTATACCGCCACCACCGGTCGCAATCCCCCCTTGGCCAGCCCACCGGCCAAGGTCACTGCATGGGCCTCGGCAATCCCCACATCGTAGAACCGCTCAGGATAAAGCGAGGCAAAGTCCCCCAGCCCTGTTCCTTCTTTCATGGCCGCGGTAATCGCCACAATATCGGGGTTCTCCCTGGCTAGCTCCACCAAAGTCCGTCCGAACACTTTGCTGAATGTCTGTGCAGAAGCGGGCATCCTACCATTTGAGGGCCGAACCCCATGAAATCTGGCCGGGTCATCCTCCGCGGGGGGATATCCTTTCCCTTTTTCCGTGATTACATGGACCAAAACGGGTCCCCGCCGACTGAGGGCCTCCCTGGTTGCCTTCTGTAATACCTTAAAATCATGTCCATTGATTGGTCCAAGATAGGTAAAACCCAATTCTTCAAAGAAAATCCCTGGCACAAGCAAATGCTTAATACTATCCTTAAACACATCCACCGCTTTGCCCATGGGTCCGCCCAGACCTGGGATCTGCCTTAGAATCTTCTCCAGATCATAGCGCGCCTTAGATATGGTAGGTTCCATACGTAGTCTTGTTAAGTAATTAGATAGGGCCCCTACATTGGGGGAGATGGACATCTCGTTATCGTTGAGGATCACAAGCAGATCCGTATTGAGCCTTCCGGCATGGTTAAGCCCTTCAAAGGCCAGTCCGCCGGTCAATGATCCATCACCGATCACCGCCACCACACGGTGGTCTTGACCCTGCCTATCCCTGGCAAGAGCTAGACCCAAAGCAGCGGAAATAGAGGTACTGGCATGGCCTGTGGTAAATACATCATAATGGCTTTCCTTCGGTGAGGGAAAACCGCTTAGCCCGTCGATTTGACGCAATTGGCCAAATTTATCTTTCCTTCCGGTAAGGATCTTATGGACGTAACACTGATGACCGACATCCCAAATAATCTTATCCTTGGGGCAATCCAAGGCAGCATGTAAAGCTATGGTCAGCTCCACAACACCGAGATTTGCTGCTAGGTGCCCTCCGGTCAGGGAGACAGTCTCAACAAGAAAATTCCGTATCTCCCTAGCCAACTGATTGAGTTGGTCAAGATCAAGCTGTCTTAGGTCCCTGGGCGAATGAATCTGTGATAAAATGCTATTCATCGCCTTGGCCCTCTTTCCTTTGTATGCTCCTTGGACACCTTCTGCCTCCTTGCTTTCTCCTTTACTTTATTATCAAAATTGAACAGAGTGCCTAATAAGGGAATTCTACTACACCCGTATAGAATCTGGGCTACACGATACACAATATCGTTGGCCCGGTTAATCGCGTAGCTTTTTCCGAGCGCCTTTCCTCCCACTGTTAAGGCAGCTGCTCCACTAATCACCAGTGTACTTAGTATTGATTCATTTAGACCCGGTCGTTCAATGATCAACCGAAAAACAATGGTAGCAGCCAACGCCCCGGATAGGGTCCCGGCCACATCCCCCACAATATCGTTGGAGAACGTGGACACCTTATCCGCATTGCGGACTAGGTAAACAGCCTGTTTGGCGCCGTGCACCCGATCGGCTGCCATCGCATGAAAGGGAGCCTCGTTTGCAGCAGTGGCTGCCACTCCAATAATATCAAAGATAACCCCGATGAAAACAATAAGTATAAGTAAAAGTAGACTTGGCCCAAAGGTCAGTCTACTACTAATCGTCTTGCTGACCAATGAAAGAATAACCGAAAGCACAAAGGTGGTTAAACCTGTTGCGATCATATGTCGAACTGCCCTGTTTTTGCTCATCATGTTTCCTTTTGCGACCCCTTGAGGTCATAGTAAAAATCGGGCGGCCTCAGATTGAGTAAACATTGTGCCATAGGTCCAGCAGGTTTTCCCAAGAACGTTCCCTGGCGTTACCGCCGGGCGGTTTCCCCTTTCCCGTTCTTCCGCCTTGTCACCAAAGGCGGAGCTAGATTACCACTTAGTACACACCGCAATCCCCAATCTGAGCAACAAGGGACAGCCTAGGAGTTTTCCTCAACAACACGCCATCGCTTTCTAGCCTCTTTTGCAGTATGCCTTTCAAACAGCAAAGGGCGATATCCTTGGCCTTCGGAAATCGCCTTGATCCTGTTATCCCAACCATACCACTCAAGGCAGGCTACGCTGCACCTAGCATCAAGATCCTAAGCTGATACCACGTGCAGGTTCTAGCCCAAGCCGTAGACAATCCAATTGTGGTTTGCCCACACACTTGGGTCTCCGCGAAGACAGGGTCAATTTCTACATGCCATTGTAGATTGCCCTCTCTTCTTAACCCCCAGCAACAGCTCCCGACTGGGCGTCGGCAGCCACCACCAAGGACTTCATCGATGTGCCCTTTGACGGATTTTTAGCCCCGTCTTCAAAAGCGCGGGTGCTGACTAGGATACTGCGCCGCCCGCTCCAGATGTAGACACATTATAACATAAAATATTTAGCGTGAAAACCCTCGGGTCAGACGGCTTCCTTCCGCAGTTGCGTCCATATGCGTATGAAACCCTACAAGATGTGGCCCAAAGTGCGGGCATTCCATAGCAGATCCCTGGCATTAACTTCTACAGATCTTCAGTACTAGAAACTACGCCCTAGGACAAAATCAGCGATTTGGACTAATCGCTCCCCCGCCGGCAGCTTAGTTGCATGGGCTTTGGCTTGGTCAACCTCTACCTTTGCCAGACGCTTGGATTCCTCCAGACCGTAAATAGCAGGATAGGTTTGCTTTCCCTGATCTTCGTCGCTGCCTTGGGGTTTGCCCATCACCTTTGCATCCCCGATTTCATCAAGGATATCATCGGTGATCTGAAATGCCAACCCTAGGTGTTCCGCGTACTCCGTGAGAGTCTGCAACTGTTGGTTACTAGCTTCTCCGACTAAAGCACCACAGCGTACTGCTCCTCGGATTAGGGCCCCGGTTTTGCATCTATGGATCTTTTTGAGCACATCAATACACGGAGTCTTGCCCTCCCACTGTAAATCTAGGGTCTGCCCGGCAATCATCCCGCCACTCCCGCAGGCTTGGGCCAGCTCGTTGATCACTTGTACCGTTAGTTCCCACGATACACCCTTCTTTGGAAGACAACTTAGAAGCTCAAAGGTGTAGGTCAGGAGGGCATCTCCGGCCAGTAGCGCAATAGCTTCACCAAAGACCTTATGATTGGTGGGTTTACCCCTTCTTAAATCATCATCATCCATACAGGGAAGATCGTCATGGATGAGGGAGTAGGCATGGACAAGTTCCACTGCCACCGCTACGATCTCTGCGCCCTCAAGGTTACTACCACCAATAGCAGCAGCCTCCATGGCTAAAATAGCCCGCAGACGTTTTCCCCCATCACAGGCACTATAGCACATAGCTTCATGCAATATCGTAGGCTCACATGATACATCGGGTAGGTACGTACTGACCAGGGTATTGACATAGGTTGCCTGGTCCTTCAGGTAATCTTCAATAATCACAAAGAAGCCGCTCCTTTATCTTCGACACTAAAATCCTTTATTGTAATCTGCTCATCCTCTTTAAGAATCATCTCTACCCGTTTTTCCGCCGTGTCTAAAAGACACCGACAGTGCCGGACCAGGGCAACCCCTTCTTCGAATAGGGCCAAGGATCGTTCCAAGGTCATCTCCCCGGTCTCCAAAAGCTCAACAATGCCCTCAAGTTTGGTATATGCATCTTCGAAGCTCATTTCGTTTAGTTCCATGTTCTCATCGGGCCAACCGTAATAGTTGTAGTAACTACGGCTAGCCTTCTTCCTCCCCCTCCTTTTCAGGATACAATACCCTCAAGAAAACTTCCGTGCCTTTGTCTTCCCATCACTAAACTGAATCCAAAACTCATCCACATCGGACATCTGGGCTACCTTGGCAATGATCGCCCCTGTTTGATCATGACAGATGGCATACCCCCTCGAGAGAGTAGCCAAGGGACTAAGACTATTCAGTCGGGCAGCAACCTTCTCTAAGCGATGGTCGGTGGCCGTCTTCAACTGGCGTTGTCCCATCTCCAGACGCCGACCTAGTTCATCAAGACGCTGATACCTTTGATTAACCTGATCCTGAGGCAACTGCAAGGCACGTCTTTTCGAGAGAGAATTGACATGCTCAAGACGGGACTGGATCCTTTGATCCATGATCACCTGGATCCGCAACGATATGTCCTTTAATCTTTGCATCAGCTGGCGGTGATCAGGGACTACCAGCTCAGCAGCTGCAGAGGGAGTAGGTGCCCTTTGGTCCGCCACGAAATCCGCAATGGTGAAATCGGTTTCATGGCCCACCGCGGAGACCACAGGAACACTACAGCTGTAAATAGCCCGGGCCACCCGCTCATCATTAAAGGCCCACAATTCCTCAAGGGAGCCCCCTCCCCGACCAACAATTATGACATCGGCCGCTCCCCATGAATCGATGGTCCCTAGGGCATCCACAATACTTTGGGGAGCACCATCTCCCTGGACTAGAGCCGGTGCCAAAACAATCCTAATCCCTGGATGCCGTCGGGTGAGCACACTGATAATATCTCGAATCGCCGCACCAGTAGGCGAAGTCACAACTCCGACACACTGGGGCATAAAGGGCAGGGAACGTTTTCTGGCGGCATCAAACAGACCCTCTTTACGTAGCTTCTCCTTTAGTTCTTCAAAAGCTCTTTGCAGGGCACCTTCGCCGGCCTCTAGCATTTGTGAGACATATAGCTGGTATCCGCCGCGCTTCTCATAGACACCAATCTGCCCTAGACACACCACATGCATTCCATCCTGGGGGGTAAAATCTAACCCATAGTTCTGCCGGGCAAACATGACACAGTTAACCACACTCTTTTGATCCTTTAAGGAAAAGTACATATGCCCCGAGCTGTGGTGCTTAAAATTCGAAAGCTCCCCCTCTACGGCTAACCCCAAAAGCCGTGGTTCCTCCTCAAGGATTCCTTTAATGATTCTAGTAAGCTCTGATACCTGATATATCTGCAATGTAAGATCACCCCCGCAGTCCCCAAAGTGCAGTGCCCACCGCATTATCCGTACTGTACTTGGGATCGGCAAAATACAGATCCCAGTCAGTCAGGTGTTCGCTAAGCCAATTGCGAATGTATTGATTAGCACTGACCCCACCCACAAACAGCACCCGCTTTGGATACTGATGCTTTGCAGCATTGCGCAGGAGTCTTTGGAGGGTCTGGGCAATACACTTTTGCACAGCCAAGGCCAAATCTGCCCGGGAAACCACTCCTTGCTCCAAATAACGCATGGCTGCCGCTTCTGGTCCCGAGAAGCTAACAGCTAAATCCTTCACCGATACGGGCAGGACTAAACCATCAGCATCCCCCGAGGCTGCTAATTTCTCCAGTCTATTTCCTGCAGGAAAGGGTAAACCCATCGCCACACCCACCCGATCCACAAACTGACCCACATGAAGATCCGCTCCCCCGCCAAGAGAGATAATCTCAAACAAACCTTCATCGGCCTTCTGCACGAATAGCAGATCAGTAGTCCCCCCGGAAAGATGCAAAGCCAAGAACTGATTATCCATGGGGCCTTGGGCCGACCAGCGACCTGCCATCAGATGATTAGCTTGATGGCTACAGGTGAAAAGAGGCACTCCTAAGGAGGCGCTAATACAGTGGGCGACGGTCCGTCCTGCTACAAACACCGGGAGATAGGAATCCTGAAGGGAGCGGGGACGATCGGTTACTGCAACTGATCCAATCGGGTACCCGTAATCGAAGACTTGCGCAAGGAGAAGGGGGAGATTCTGAAGATGCATGAATAAAGCATCTGACTGGCGTAAACCCCGTTTGCCTATTTGTACTTGAAGCAAACAACGTAGGTCAAGCTCCAGTTGATCCCGATCCTTAACTAATGCTACCGATGTGGTATAACAACTTGTATCTATACCGAGGGAATACACACTATCACCTTGGGGACTGTTCCTCTTGGAAAGCTTGGACTACGTTACCTAACACACCATTGATGAATCTGGGAGAGTCAACGTCCCCGTATTTTTTCGCCAGCTCCACCGCTTCATTGACAACTACACTCTCGGGAATATCCTCCCGATACAATATCTCATAAACAGCAGCCCGTAGAATATTCCGATCAACAGTAGGCATTCGCTCCAGGGTCCACCCTACCGCAAAATCCCCAATCACTTTATTGATCTTCGCCAGATTACTGTAGGTTCCCTGGACAATCTCGTGCAAAAATGACAAACCGTTCTCGGTAAGTTCTAGCCCTTCGTCCGCGTAGCGGATCGCCTCGTTAACATCACTACCCGCAAGATCAATCTGAAAAAGGGCCCGCAGTATTCCTTCTCGGGCAACACGCCTACTCATCCTGCTTCCTCCATATCACTTACCCAGATCAATTCCGATCCTGACTGTGAAGCAATCGGTCCAGGAAATCAGTAAATTCCTGACCAGAATCAAGCCTTCTGCCGATAACATAACCGATGGCAATACACAAAAGCACCAGTAAAGTTCTAAAAAAACCGTAGCGGAGAAAAAGTAAGCCTGTAACCAGACCCAAAATCGCACCTAGTACCTTGCCTTTGTTGGCGAGGAACAAGATTAGTACTTCCCTGAAATGCCCTTGCATAATCAGGACCCCCCCTCCCATTTGTAAGCACTAGGCCCCTGCCTGCTCGGTCCGTGCAATCCGGCGTACCTCCACGTAGATCCGCGCTACATTAATTCCTGTGGTTTTTAGCACGTAATCCGTGATGGAGCGTTGTACTTCCTCGACAACACTTGGAATGTTCAAGTCGGGATGTATCTCCAGACCAATGGAGATCGTCAGTCCTTCGGGGGCTGCCTTAAGACTAATATCCAAGTCTCGCACACCTGATTGTTCCCGCACGGCCTTGTAGACCAAACGTTCTAAGGCGCGAAAGGAAATACGCACGGCTCCAAGGCTAGTCTCCTGCTCAACGAACCGTTCCTGGGGTAATCCCCTTAGGGCAAAGAAAAACAAGTAGATGCCCAAAAGCAGCACAGCAAAACCCAAAACAGCTGGTGCCACAGTACTAACTGTGGCCCAAGTTGACACCAGATCGCCTAGGGCAAGGGAAGGATCCCATCCCCCAGCAATAAAAAAGAGCAGAAAGCCAAAAACGGCAAACACCAATGCACCAAGAAGAACTAGTACTCGATCAAGAATGGTCATTTTTGCGCCCCCTTCGGGATCATCTATTTGACCCTAGGTTCTTCGATTTTCTTCTCCTCTTGAAAGAAATGCACGCCTTGAACATTAACATTAATCTCGACCACATCAAGTCCGGTCATGCCCTCGATGGCTCTTTTGACATTCTCCTGTATTTTCCACGCTACTTCCTGAATCGGCACCCCATAGTGCATCACGACATATAAATCAACGGCAGCCTGTTCCTCACCCACTTCCACCTTAACACCCTTAGACAGACTCTTCCGCCCGATCATCTCAGCAAAACCGGCACCAACACTGCCGCTCATTCCAGCCACACCCTCTACTTCGGTGGCCGCCAATCCAGCAATAATCCCTACAACCTCATTGGCGATCCTCAGTTCGCCTAGTTCACTTCTTTCTTGTCTTGCTTCGGCCAAAGAAAACACCTCCAGGTAATACTAACCTACTGTCAAGAATTCGCCAAACCACCAGTATTTCCTTCTGTGTGAACGCCCACAGGCACCTTGCCAGTATGAGAATCACAGTAGAATACCGTGTTCAACCTTTCCTAAGTACCTATCTATAATACTACCGGATCACTGATACCGGGTCAATGATACGGCTACCAGCCTTGCTGAAAATAGAAGCTTCTGCCTGCAAAGCGCCAATACCTAGTCTTCTTCACTGGACCTCAGTAGGTATTTTTCCACAAAATCCGTACTTAACTCCCCCCGTACGAAGGAATCGTTGTCTAGCACGCGCAGGTGAAACAACAAGTTGGTCTTAATCCCTTCGATAATGAACTCATCTATGGCCCCTTTGGCTCGGTTGATCGCCTCATGTCGTGTCGGGGCCCAGGCGATTAGCTTGCCAAACATGGAATCGTAATAGGGAGTAACCTCCCACCCCGGATAAGCGGCGCTATCAACACGAATACCCGGACCTCCCGGGGCTAGGTAATCAGTGATCAATCCAGGACAGGGACGGAAATTGTGATCCGGGTCCTCGGCATTAAGTCTGCACTCAATGGCCACTCCCGTGATCTTAATGTCCTCCTGGCGATAGCGCAGAGGTTGACCAGCGGCAATGCGGATCTGTTCTTTGACCAGATCAACACCGGTGACCATCTCCGTAATCGGATGCTCAACCTGAATGCGGGTGTTCATCTCCATGAAATAGAAATCACCGTTCCGATCATAGAGGAACTCCATGGTGCCGGCGTTACTGTAACCTACAGCTTTAGCACCCAAAATGGCCGCTTCACCCAACTGTTTTCTTTTTCCCTCATCAATTGCCGGTGATGGCGACTCCTCTATAATCTTTTGATGCCGTCTTTGAATCGAACACTCCCGCTCACCGAGGTGGATAATGCGACCAAATTCGTCGGCAAGGATCTGCACTTCAATATGTCGTGGGCCTTCGATGAGCTTTTCTATGTAGACCTCACCGCTACCAAAGGCAGCTTCGGCCTCAATCCGGGCCATATTGAGCATTCGTTTTACTTCATCGGCGCTACGCGCAATCCGCATACCCTTGCCGCCGCCCCCGGAGGCCGCTTTAATAATCACCGGATAGCCGATGATCTCAGCTACCTCAATGGCTTCTTTCTCATCCACCACCGGTCCTTCACTACCCGGTACCACCGGGACACCAGCTTTTTGCATCAGCTGCTTTGCTACGGCCTTATCCCCCATTGACTCCATACACTTAACAGATGGTCCGATAAACGTCAACCCGTGATTTTGGCAGATCTCCGCAAACTGGGGGTTTTCTGATAGGGCACCATATCCTGGATGGATGGCGTCACATCCGGAAATCATGGCAGCACTAATAATATTAGGAATGCTTAAATAGCTTTTCGCCGAAGGGGGTGGCCCGATACAATAAGCTTCATCCGCATAGTGCACATGGAGTGAGTTTTGATCCGCTTCAGAGTAAACGGCAACCGTTGAGATACCCATCTCTCTGCAGGCGCGAATAACCCGCAAGGCAATCTCGCCCCGATTGGCGACTAGAATCCTTTCAAACATAACAGGCGTCTCCTCATTACATCAGATAGAGATACTATTCTTCTCAACAACGAATAGGGGTTGACCATATTCCACAGGCTGGGCGTCCTCTACCAGAATCTGTATTACCTTACCGGAGACTTCCGATTCAATCTCATTCATCACCTTCATCGCCTCGATAACACAAATAGGCTGCCCCACAGTTAACATATCTCCTAGAGATACGTAGGGTTCAGCATCGGGGGAGGAAGCCCGGTAGAAAGTCCCCACCATTGGCGCAGTAATGATCACCTGATTTAAATTGGGCTCTTCTAGTTCGGGCACAGTTCTCTGTGTAGGGGCCTCTGCACTTGGTACTCGGGCCAACTGAATATTATATGCGTTACTACCGCTTTTCTTCAGGGCGATCTTAAAGCCCTCGGTTTCCAGCTCCATCTCACTGATCTTAGATTCCTCAAAAATTCTAATCAGTTCTCTTACCTCTTCGAGATGCAATCTGCAACCCTCCTTGTTCCAAAGACAGTTCTCGGGATGATGACAGTATACCACACCCGACAGGAATTATGATGCGTATCTTGTAATAATTCGGTAAACCTGTCCGTTTTTCCTGCCTTGGCCCCTACTGCCTGCCATCCATGATCACGATACTTGTTTTCGGAAGACTGCAAATGCGGGCTACCAAATCCCCTAGGAGCGAAGCCCCTTCCCCGTTAAGGACCTCACTGATCATCACACTAACCCCATCATCGGATAGAAGCACCACCGGTTCTGAATAGCCGTTAACGACCAGCATATTCTCAAGTTCGAGCTCCAGCGTCCAGCGTTCCATTAGTGCCACAGTCTTCTGCTCAATCTCCCGACGCTGTTCACTCGAAAGGTTTGGATCCTCGAGGAGTCCTTGCAAGAAGGCCATCTGCCGAGACCGATTTCGTTCCCGTTCCAGTACATATTGGGGTCGTAACTGCTGTACCTTTTGCTCCCCTGGTTGTGATCCGGTGGGCGTTGTTAGGGGATCTGTAGATAAACCCGCCGTAGTGGGTACCGACTTTTTGAGCATGTCCCACCTAGCAGGATCCTGGGATAGCAGCCAAATCCCCACTATGAGAAAAAGTGAGCAGATGCAAAGCAAGAAGATACTATTAGATCTGAGAGCGTAAAACATGAAAAACACCTACCTTTTTGGATATACTCCGATTTGATGGGCACCAATACTTAAAACAGTCTGTACTGCTTGAGTCAGCATCAAAGCTACTTTCGCATCACTAGCCCCCTCAGCCACAATGACAACTCCCCGTACTAAAGGACGCGACTCCTGGAGCAAGAGGGGTTCTTCCTTACGGCTCTCATCGTTTCTGAGCCGCACAATACTTGATGTACGCCGGGTCTCTGAGATCTCGCGCGTACCACCGTCCTGGTCCCGTTCCTGGGTGGTTCGCACCTCCTCTGTGATATCCTGAGCGTACTCAGATACTCCACTACTCTCTAGGGTAACGAATAACCGCAGGCTTCCCACCCCTTGGATTTGCCCGAGGACGCTAACCAGTTGCCGTTCGATCTCCTCTAGGTAACCACCCCAGATCTGTCTGTCTATTCCACCGGCCATGGTCACACTAATATCTGTGGCGGGAGGCGTGGTCTGAAGGGGTTTGGGAGTCTGCCCTGTGGGGCTAAACACCATAAGTACTAAGCCAAACACTGCCAGGACTAGGATGTATTTAGCAAGACGTAGCCTTGAGCTGGGTAAGTTGAAGGGTCTACTTTCCTTGTTTCCCCCGAATAAACCTCGCAAATCCATGGTGACTACTCTCCTTCATAGGTAATGTGAATATCTTTAGGATCGACTCTGTACACGGTGCTTAGTAACTGGCGAATCTGAGCATCTAGGGGCTGCTTTTCTGTTATCTTTGGTCCAATTTGAATGTCGATGGGTTCGATCCTTACCCCTGCTCTCGAGACATCCCCTGTTGTAGTCACCCGGACTACGAAGGATATACCCGGGTCTAGCTGGAGCATTACTTGAGCGGCAAGCACTCCTTCGAGGCTTTGCACAAGGTCACTGGCCTCGGCCTCCACATCCTGTTGCCACTGCCTAAGCACCACTTGCTCCCCCGCCTGGGTAATCCTCTGGCCCCGCTCCTGATAGGCAGTACTTGGAGCCACCCCTGATACTGACACCCCGAAACCAGCAAAGAGCCCACCGCTGAGCAACGAGACAATCGGGTTTAGTAGCGTGGCGATTACCACGAGTCCCATGACCACTTTCACAACGCGGCGGAGATCCCCCGGGGGTAGTAGCCATTCTAACCCAACAAGCACCAACACAAGCACGGCAAGATTAGTGATTAGATCCCTCAAAAACGTCATACTAACCCTCTCCCTAACGTACTAAGGCAGCTAGGTTTCCCGCACTGACGATCACCGTAATGGTCAAAAAGAACATTAGAGCCACAACAGCCACGCCGGCAAAGACATAGGAGAGACTACTCTCTAAGCACTGCAGGATCTTGACTAAACGGGGATCACTGAAGGGCTCCGCTAGCGCTGCCACCAAACGATAGATGAAGATTATGGCAAGTAGCTTTATCAAAGGAAAGGCTGCCACCACCGCCACCGTAACAAGTCCAAAGACCCCCACTGCGTTTTTAAGTAGCATGGAGCCGCCAATCACAGTCTCCATTGCATTTGAAAACAAATTGCCCACAACAGGCACAAAAGAGGTACTCATGAACTTAGCTGTACGCAGCCCTACCCCATCGGCCACCGGTGCCAATTTTCCTTGAACTGCGGTCACTCCAAGAAAGATCGCCGATAGCAGGCCTAACACAAGCATTCCAGCTTGCTTAATCAATGAAGCTAAGCGACCAACAGTCAAGTCCGTAGATAGGTTCCCCACAATGCCTACAACCGTAGCCATAGACACCAGCGGAAAGAACCAGTAATCTACCGCCATGGCAATCCAACTGATGGCAACATAGAACACAGGATGAAGTATCGTCGCCGAACTGAACGCACCCACCGCCACTAGTAGACTAGACATAACCGGGATGAGGGCCTGCATGAAGGAGACCATAGCATCAATGGCCCCAGCCCCAATGGCCACCGCGGCCTTAAAGCTCTCGATGGAAATGTACGCCATGACTAAGAAACTCACTCCAAAGGCAACATCGATCACCGTGACATCCTTGGTTGCCCTCTGCAGAGTCTGCAGTAGCGCGCACAAGACTACAATGGCGATTAGCTTACCAAAAAGACGGGCATTGTACACAATCTCCCGCATCAGGTATCGGATAAGACTGCGGATCACGCTGACCGGATCGAGCCTGCCTAGACCTCGCCCAGATACTAACTCCCTAAGTTCTAGAGACGGCAGTAGTTTCTTTGCTTCATCATCCAGTTGTTCTGTGGCCCGCTTGAGCTCATCTAGTCCCAGTTCTTTGATCTGTTCTTCGAGCACATCGCTATAGTCAAAGGCCCATGCTGAAACACTCTGCAAGCACAGACATAGCACGATCAGTAGCACGTAACGTAGTTTCATGGTAGTATCCCCAATATGGCATCTAAAATACCGGCAACCACGGGCAAAGCAAGGATGAGGATCATTACCTTACCAGCTAACTCAATCATCCCCGCAATACTCTCTGATCCGGCATCTTTACTAACCTGGGCGCCTAGTCCGGCTAGGTAAGCCATGGCAATTGCCCGAATTACAATACCCAGATAAAGATCACTCATCTGGGCAGTATGGCTTAGCTGCCTGAACAGCTCGATCACCTGTCCTAGAGGCTGCAGCATGAACAAGAAGATAACCAGTACCACCGCAACATTGGCTGCCACGGCGTATTCGCTACTTTGCTTCTTGAAAAACGTCATGAGCAACGTAACAACTACCCCCAGGCCAATTACTTTAGCTAGCTGGGCCATTGTTACCACCAAAAGGCTTTCTCTACTTCAGAGAACAACTCAACAATCAGTGATAGTAAAGACAGAAGAACAATAATAACACCGGCTAGGCTCAGCATCTGGGCTTGCTCTTCCCTACCTGCTTGACGTAGGAAAATGTTTAAGATTGTGATTAAGATGCCAATACCAGCTATCCGGTAGATCAAGCTGACATCCACACAATTACCTCCTTCTCTTAGAAGAACATGATAATTAGCATCAGTCCAATGCCTGCGCCTAGGAAGTTCCATAGCCGAACATTCTTCTCTTTTTCCGTTTTAGCTTCTTGCTCATTCTGGGCTAGCTGTTCTTTTACTAGCTGGAGGTGTTTAATCTGATCGGTACCGTGGGAGCTACCGAGTACCTTCCCTAACCGAAGTAATACCGCTGCATCTGCTTCAGTTAAGCAAAGCTCCGGTAAAGTACCTTTAATGCCCTCTTGCCAAGCTTCATCCACAGTTAGCCCCCTTCCCTGCAACAGTAGCGCGGCGGTGGCTCGGAAAATCCCTCCGATCGCCTCGCCGGTCCGGTTGGCAACATTGTCTAAAGCTACAGGTAGGGCCGAAGACTGACACGTGATCTCTGTTTGCAGTATCTGGAGGGCATGCTGCAGTTGCTCTAGTTGCTTCGCTCTGTCCTTATAGGTCTCGGCAATCAAACGGCCTAGGGCAAAACCACTACCTAAAACCATAAAGGCGCCAATAATCTTGATGTACACCATCATTCACCCCGTTATGTCGGACAAACTAAGGCTTGTATTACTATAGATATTTGGTTCAGCCATGGTTTATGCACAAGTTTTTCGGTTCTCCCAGGTAAGGTACTAAAAAGAAGAAAAAAGACCGCCTCCAGAGTAGAACCTGGAAAACGGTCTTTGTGTGCTTTGTGTTGGGGACTAATCAGTTGGGCTTGTTAGACGAAGAGCAGTTCATCAGCCAATAGGTCAAGGGCCCTAGGGCAGGCAGAACCAAAGCCCAAATGGTCCAGACAACCACCGGCAAATCCAAAGCTAGTTTACGCCGTTTCTTGGCATCCTCATTGACCCTCATTGCTGCCATCACCTGCACAAAACAGATAATGCCCCAGAAAGTAACAAAGAGAAATGCGATAATAATGCGCGCCATAAGTATCCTCCTTCAAAAGGCAGTAACACTATCCAAGATAATCTTCCCACAGTCGAAGACTTAGGTCAACTGAATGTAGTCCCAGCACAAGCAAATGATCAATATCTAATAAAGGAAAATGATAGGCCAAAGCATAATCTAAGAACAGTAACCTACCCTGATTTGGCCGGGATCAACAACCTATAGGGTCTTTATGGATACCGTCTTACTCCAACAAAAGTCTCAGTTTTATAGAAACTGATCGGGAGGTTTTTTAGCATGAGCAAATTACCTACATGGAAAAGCTTGATTGTGGTCCTACTATTCCTGCTGACCACAGGAACGACAATGGCAGAGGATAGTTTCGTGGGTTCATCTCCGTAAGTGTTGACCAAAATGAGTAAAAAAAGGACACCGGGTAATACTCCTAATAAGATAACAACCAAAAGGAGATGACCCGATGTCTACTATCAGTATACCCAGATTGTTTG
>Ga0172382_10003789_pt1 | contig 23709 bp, 23 predicted proteins | sample Leawel138RmetaG_FD_122245 | JGI IMG/M metagenome (GOLD analysis project Ga0172382, IMG submission 122245) | Leachate microbial communities from a municipal landfill in Southern Ontario, Canada - Leachate well 138R metaG | ecosystem: Engineered > Solid waste > Landfill > Unclassified | place... | reverse complement strand
CTGCTCCGCTCGGGCGCGGACGCGCTGGTGATCGAGGGGATGGAGGCGGGCGGCCATGTCGGTCCGGTCGCCACCAGCGTGCTGGCGCAGGAAATCCTGCCGGCGCTGGCCGGCCCGCATGCGGAGGAGCAGGCGTTGATCTTCGTCGCCGGCGGCATTGGCCGCGGCGAGGCGATGGCCGGCTATATCGAGATGGGCGCCTGCGGCGCGCAGCTTGGCACGCGCTTCGCCTGCGCGGCCGAATCGGTCGCCCACCCCGATTTCAAGAAGGCCTTCTTCCGCGCCTCGGCCCGCGATGCGGTGACGAGCGTGCAGGTCGATCCGCGCCTGCCGGTGATCCCGGTACGCGCGCTGAAGAACAAGGGCACCGAAGCGTTCACCGCCAAGCAGATCGAGGTCGCCCGCCTGCTCGACGAGGGCAAGGTCGACATGGGCCAGGCGCAGCTCGAGATCGAGCATTTCTGGGCGGGCGCCCTGCGGCGTGCGGTGATCGACGGCGATGTCGAGCACGGTTCGATCATGGCCGGGCAATCGGTCGGCATGGTGAACCGGGAAGAGCCGGTGGCCGAGATCATCAGGACGCTGCTGGCCGAATGCGAGCAGGCGCTGGCACGGCGGCAGGCTGCATGACGGACGACGTCCAGATACTGACCCTCTCCTGCCGGGACCGGCCCGGGATCACCGCGCGGGTGACGTCTTATCTCTACGAGAAGGGCGGCAACGTGATCGAGGCGCAGCAGTTCAACGACCTTCCGGGCGGCGACTTCTTCCTGCGCGTTGCCTTCGATCCGGGCCCCACCGATCCCGAGGCGTTGCGCGCGGGCTTCGTCGACCTTGGCGGCGAATATGGGATGCGCTGGAATCTCAGGAGCCGCGACAAGGCGCGCAAGGTGCTGCTGCTCGTCTCGAAGTTCGACCATTGCCTGGCAGACCTGCTCTATCGCCATCGCATCGGCGAGATGCCGATGGATGTGGTCGGCATCGTCTGTAACCACCCGCGCGCTGTGCTGGACCAGGTCTCGATCGGCGACATCCCGTTCCACCACCTGCCGGTCGACAAGGAGAACAAGCCCGAGCAGGAGGCCCGCATCCGCGCCATCGTCAAGGAGACGGGCGCCGAACTGGTCGTGCTGGCGCGCTACATGCAGATCCTCTCGGATGAGATGGCGGGCTGGCTTTCCGGCCGCTGCATCAACATCCACCACTCGTTCCTGCCCGGGTTCAAGGGTGCCAAGCCCTATCACCAGGCGCACGCGCGCGGGGTGAAGATGATCGGCGCCACCGCCCACTACGTCACGGCCGACCTGGACGAGGGGCCGATCATCCACCAGGATGTCGAGGCGATCACCCATGCCGACGCGCCCGAGGATCTCGTGCGCAAGGGCCGCGACATCGAGCGGCGGGTGCTGGCCGAGGCCGTGCGGCTGCATCTGGAGGACCGGGTGCTGCTCAACGGCAGCAAGACGGTGGTGTTCCGGAGCTGACGCCACCGCCGGGAGAGAAGCAATGCCGGTCAAAGGGGTCAACCACGTCAACATCATCGCCCGCGATCTGGACGAGACCGTCCGGTTCTACGCGGACCTGCTCGGCCTGCGGCGCGGCGAGACGCCTGGCGCGGCCATGGGCTTCAAGGGCGCCTGGCTGCACGATGCCGCCGATTGCCCGATCATTCACCTGATGGCGTGGAACGAGGGCCGCCACGGCGGCACCGATCGTGGCGGCGCCACCGGCTCCATCGACCACGTCGCGCTGACTTGCGAAGACTTCGCCGGAACTCTGCGGCGCTGCGAGGAACTGGGACTGGAGCACCGGATCAACGACCGCCAGTTCGGCGACTTGCGGCAGATCTTCGTGACAGACCCCAACAACGTCGCATTGGAGCTGAACTTCGCGGGGGATTGAGCGAAAGGCCGGCTCACGCCGCGAATTCGAACATTATCCCCTGGTTGGCCGCAGCGGGCACGGCAAGCCGGCCCGGCGCGGTCCCGTCCTCCAGCGGAATGCCCCGGCTGACGCAATAATGACGCGCCTGCGTGGCATCGCCCACGGTCAGCACGGTCGAGAGGATACCCTGACCCTGACGGCGGAGCTGCCGGTCGAGCCACCCTTCGCCGGTGGGCATCAGCAGTTCGACAAGGGCGTCCGCCACCTTGAGGCCCTGCGCCCGGCCGGCGATTGCCGGGCGGTCCTCGTCGAACACCGGCTGCGCGCCCAGGAAGCCGCGGTAGAAGGCGCTCGCCGCGTCGAGGTCCTCGACCACGTGGGTATAGCCCCCGAGGCCGGCCAGGCCGAGCGGGTGCTCATCGCGCCAGTATCCGGCCGACCTGATCGGGCCGCCGAGCAGCGGCCAGTCGCGGCTGTGGAACTCGCCGGCATAGAACTCGTGGGCGACGCCGAAGCAGTCCTCCGGATGGGTGTGGAGCGCGATGCCGATGTCGCGCACGGTGCGCAGGCCGTGGTCGGCGAGCGCGGCGCGGACCTCGTCCATGTCCGCCTGCCATTCCAGCCCGACATAGTGCGGCCCCAGCCGCGCGCTGAGGAGGAAGTCGTGCGGGACGAACAGCTCGAAGATCACCCGCCCCATCTCGATCAGGCAGGCGTGGAACTCCTTTTGCGGCATGTCCAACATCAACCCGGCGCCATAGGCCTGCCCGAAATGGGCGACGCTGGCGTCGAAGTCCTGGACCACGGCGTTCACGTGATTGACGCGGCTGGGGCGGATCGTGCGGGCCATGGCTATTGCTCGATCACCAGCGTGCCGAGCAGGCCGCCGTCGATGGCGAGGCCCTGCGCGGTGACGTGGCTGGCATCGTCGGACAGCAGGAAGGCCGCCACCGCGCCCGCTTCGTCGGGGGTGCCGATGCGCTTTTGCGGCACGCGGCGCGCCATCTGCGCCTTGAAGCTCTCGGGCACGTCGCCGAGCATGGCCGTGTCGATGAAGCCCGGCGCGATCCAGTTGCAGCGCACTCCGCTGGCCGCCGCCTCCATGGCGATGGTGCGGGCGATGCCGACGGCGGCGTGCTTGCTGGCGCAATAGCCGATGTTGCCCACCATGCCGGTCTCGCCGCCGAGGCTGCCGGTGATCAGGATCGCCCCGCGCCCCCGCGCGGTCATCGCCGGCAGGACGTGCCGCGTCGCCCAGAACAGCGAGAAGGCGTTGACCCGCATCGCCCGTTCGAAGGCTTCGTCGGTATAGTCCGGCGTCAGGCCGAACATGCCCTCGGTGCCGTGGTTGAGGAACAGCCCGTCGATCGGTCCATGGAGCGCGACGGCGCCGTCGAGCGCGGCGAGCAGCGCGTCCTTCTCGCCGGCGTCGGCGGTGATCCAGTTCGCCTTGGCCCCCAGCTCGCGCCCGGCCGTCTCGAGCATGTCGGGGCGCCGCGCGATCAGCGTCACCCTGCCGCCAGCCGCGACGATCCTGCCGGCGGCGGCGCGGCCGATGCCGGTGGAGCCGCCGGTGATGACGACGTGCTGCCCGATGAAGTCCATCAATATTCTCCCATCGGCGATGTGGTCCGGGTCCTCGGCCATTGTTCGCCCTCCCTGCGCAGGGTATCCACCGCAGGAAGAGCGAACAAGGCCGGAGAGTCGACGATGTGCGATGAACTCACCCGATCCGCCGGGGACGAGGCGCTGGCCCGCCCGGGCCTGACCCGCCGCCAGTTCGCCGCCCTGGGCGCGGTGGCGACGATCGCCGCCTGCAGCGGCGGCAACGGCGAGGCGAAGCCGGCCGGAAACCTCGGCGAGAGCACGGTGCAGGTGACGACGCCCGACGGCACCGCCGACGCCTTCTTCGTCCACCCGGCGACCGGCGCGCATCCGGGTGTCGTCCTCTGGCCCGACATCGCCGGCCTGCGCGATGCCTTCAAGGCCATGGCGCGGCGGCTGGCCGGGGCGGGTTATGCGGTGCTGGTGGTGAACCAGTACTATCGCGGCGCGCCCGCGCCCGTGCTCGGCAGCTTTTCCGAATGGCGCTCGCCCGAAGGGCAGGCGAGGCTGCGGCCGATGATCGCGCAGATCACGCCCGAGGCGACCATGCGCGATGCCGCCGCCTTCGTCGGCTTTCTCGACGGGCGGAGCGAAGTGGACGGCGCGCGCGGGATCGGCACGCAGGGCTATTGCATGGGCGGCCCCTTCGCGGTGCGCACGGCGGCCGCGGCGCCCGGGCGGGTCGGGGCGGCCGCCTCGTTCCACGGTGCGGGCCTCGTCACCACGGAAGCGGACAGTCCGCACCTGCTGCTGGCGAAGAGCCGGGCGAGCTACCTCTTCGCCATCGCGCGCAACGACGATGCCCGCGCGCTGACCGACAAGGGCACGCTGCGCCAGGCGGCGGCGGAAGCGGGCCGCCCGGCCGAGATCGAGGTCTACCCCGCCGACCATGGCTGGTGCGTGCCCGATTCGCCGGTCTACGACAAGGCGCAGGCAGACCGCGCCTGGGAGCGGCTGCTGGCACTTTACGCCAAGCTCTAGGGATCGGCGAAGCAGGGCGGGCGGGCTTCGGCCGCGCTGCGCATTGCCTCGAGCTGGTTGCGCGAGCCGAGCAGGCGCTGCTGCTCGAAGCTTTCGGCGGCGAGAATCTCGTCGAGCGGCAGGTCGCCGCTGCGGTTGAACAGCGATTTGGCGGCGCGCACCGCCGTGGGGCTGCGGCCGGCGATCTCGCGGGCGATGGCCAGTGCCCGCGCCACCGGATCGGCATCGGCCATCGTCGCGAAGCCGAGCGCCAGCGCTTCCTCGCCCGAGAACTCGCGGCCGGTGTAGGCGAGCTGGCGCAGCGCGTCCTCGCGCACGCAGCCGCGCCACAGGGCGAAGCCGCCCATGTCGGGGATCAGGCCCCATTTGATCTCCAGCACCGCCAGCCGGGTGTTGGGCGCGACCACGCGGATGTCGGCGCCGGCGGCAATCTGCAGGCCCCCGCCGAAGCAGACGCCGTGGATCGCGGCAATCACCGGCACGGGCAGCTTGCGCCACTGCAGCGCCGCCTGCTGGAAGCGGTTGGCGTTGCCGTGGCTGCGCTGGGTCAGGGGCGGGGCATCCTCGGCGAGCACCGCGGAAAGCATGGCGAGGTCGAGCCCGGAGCAGAACGCCTTGCCCTCGCCCGAAAGCACCACGCAGCGCAGGCCCGGCAGGTCGAACAGCGCCTGCCCCACCTCGAGCAGCGCGTCGAACATCGCCGGGTCGAGCGCGTTCAGCTTGTCGCCGCGCGTCAGGACGACGTGCGCGATCCCCTCTTCGGCGACCGTCAGGCGGACCCGGTCGTTGGCCGGAAATTCATAGTTCATGGCGATGCCCTCCAAACGTCGTCCCGCTATCTCCCGACAAGATCACCTTTTCGTGAATCGCGCCGCGGTCGACACCAAGTTGACGAAGTTGACGGAGTTGACGGTGTCCAGGGAGCGGGAAACCGCACGCGCCTGCGCGCCGCCCCCGCGCCTCGCGCGCCTGGCGCGGGCGAGGTGCGCGCGGCATCGCGAGAGCCGGCGGGATTCGCGCGGCAAGACGGGGATTCGTGCCATCGCGCCCCGGTAGCCGATCCGGCCCGTGTAGGAAATCGGTCCGCTGCGAACCGGATCGGAAAGGCCGGGCGGGGGCGATCAGGCGGGCGCGATCAGGCGGCCGAGCTGTTCACGCCCATGCTGGACAGGTAGCGCTTGATGTTGCGCGCCGCCTGCCGGAGCCGCTGCTCGTTCTCGACCATGGCGATGCGGACGAAGCCTTCGCCGTCCTCGCCATAGCCGACGCCCGGCGCGACCGCGACTTCGGCGTGGGTCAGGAGCTGCTTGGAGAATTCCAGCGAGCCCATGTCCTTGAGCGCGGGCGGAAGCGGCGCCCAGGCGAACATCGAGGCGCGGGGGGAGGGGATTTCCCAGCCGGCGCGGCCGAAGCTCTCGACCATCACGTCGCGGCGCTTCTGGTAGAGCTTGCGGTTCATCTCGACGATGTCCTGCGGCCCGTTGAGCGCGGCGCAGGCCGCCGCCTGGATCGGCGTGAACGCGCCATAGTCGAGGTAGCTCTTCACCCGCGTCAGCGCCGCGATCAGCCGCTTGTTGCCCACCGCGAAGCCGACGCGCCAGCCGGCCATCGAGAAGGTCTTGCTCATCGAGGTGAACTCGACCGCGACGTCCTTCGCGCCCGGCACCTGCAGGATCGAGGGCGTCGGGTTGCCGTCGTAGTAAAGCTCCGAATAGGCAAGGTCGGACAGGACCCAGACCTTGTTCTCCTTCGCCCAGGCGACCAGCCGCTCGTAGAAGGCGAGGTCCACCGTCTCGGCCGTCGGGTTCGACGGGTAGTTGACGATGAGGATCGAGGGGCGGGGCACGGTGAACGCCATCGCCCGGTCGAGCGATTCCCAATAGCGCTCGTCCGGCGTGGTCGGCACCGAGCGGATCGTCGCGCCGGCGATGATGAAGCCGAAAGTGTGGATCGGGTAGCTCGGGTTCGGGGCGAGCACGACGTCGCCGGGCGCGGTGATCGCCGTCGCCAGGCTGGCGAGCCCTTCCTTCGATCCCATGGTCATCACGACCTCGGTGTTGGGATCGAGTTCGACGCCGAAGCGGCGGGCGTAGTAGTTGGCCTGCGCCTTGCGCACGCCGGGAATGCCCTTGGACGCCGAATAGCCGTGGGCGTCGGGCTTCTGCGCCACTTCGCACAGCTTGTCGATGACGTGCTGGGGCGGCGGCAGGTCGGGGTTGCCCATGCCGAGGTCGATGATGTCCCTGCCCGCTGCGCGTGCTGCTGCCCGCATGTCATTGACTTCGGCGATGACATAGGGCGGCAGGCGCTTGATGCGGTAGAACTCGTCTTCCATAAACCTCGTGTATTCCGGTTGCTGCGGCGTGATTGCCGCAGGCAATTTCTGTAGGCTGTTAAACGGGCGCTGGCAAATGACCGTTGCCGGGCTATCTAGGAAACGTAACGGAGAGGACTCGACTCCCCAGGGGACACACAGCGGTGGAGGAGTCCGAATAACCATGTCAGATCAGCCGCGTTCCGATGCGGGCGGGCCCGGGGCCTTCGCCGAGATGCTGCGCTCGCAGAGCGATGCCACGATGGCATTGCTGGGCCGGTTTCTGCCCGGCGCCGTGACCGGCGCGGGTGATGCCGTGGAGGGGGCCGCGCAGGGTGCCGTACACTGGGCCGACGTCGCCGGGCGCATGCAGGCGATGTGGCTCGATTTCCAGGCCGGGGCCGCCGGGCAGGCGGCGAAGCCGGCGGCGCATTACACCGATCCCGCCAACCTGGTCGCGCTGATCGAAAGCTGGTACCAGCAGATGCCGCTGGCCCACGCCGAGACGCAGAAGCGGCTGTGGGAGGACGGGCTCGCCCTGTCCCAGACCGTGCTCGGCCAGTTCGGCATCGGCCCCGCGACCGCTGATCCCGCCCCCGGCACGGAGCCCAGGCTGCCGCGCAGCGACCGCCGCTTCGCCGATCCCAGATGGCGCGAGCAGCCGTTCTTTGCGCTGGTCCACCAGGCCTACCTGATGTTCGCCGAGCAGGCGGAGGCCATGGCCGCCGGCGTCGAGGGGCTGGAGCCGGCCAAGCATGAGCGGCTGCGCTTCCTCACCCGCGCCATCCTCGATGCGTTGAGCCCGGCCAACTTCGCGCTGACCAATCCGCTGGCGCTGGAGCGCGCGGTCGAGACCGGGGGCGAGAGCCTGGTCAGGGGCCTCGAGCACCTGCTGGCCGATCTTGCCCGCGGTCAGCTTACCCACACCGATTCGCAGGCGTTCAGGCTGGGCGAGAACATCGCCGTGACGCCGGGCAAGGTGGTGCACGAGACGCCGCTCTACCAGCTCATCCAGTACACGCCGGCGACGGACAAGGTGCTGGCGACCCCGCTCGTCATCTTTCCGCCGTGGATCAACCGCTTCTACATCCTCGATCTCAACCCGGCTAAAAGCTTCGTGCGCTGGGCGGTGGAGCAGGGGATCAGCGTGTTCATGGTCTCGTGGAAGTCGGCCGACGAGAGCATGGCCGACGTCGTCTGGGACGATTACGTGCGCGCCCAGATCGACGCCGTCGACACCGTCCGCGCGCGGCTCAAGGTGCCGGCCGTGCACGCCGTCGGCTACTGCGTCGCGGGCACGACGCTGGCCGCGACGCTGGCCATCCTGGCGCGGCGCGGAGAGGCGGATAAGGTGAAAAGCGCGACCTTCCTCACCGCGCAGGTCGATTTCGAGGATGCCGGCGATCTCAAGCATTTCGTCGACGACCAGCAGATCGAGGCGATCGCCCGGCTGGCGCCCGACGGCTATCTCGACGGCCGCTACATGGCCGCCACGTTCAACCTGCTGCGCGGCAACGACCTCATCTGGAGCTACGTCACCCGGAACTACCTGATGGGCGAGGACTATCCGGCCTTCGACCTGCTCCATTGGAACGGCGACGTCACCAACCTGCCGGCCAAGTGGCACTGCGCCTATCTGCGCGACCTCTACCGCGACAACCGCCTCGCCGTGCCCGATTCGCTGAGTGCCGACGGCACGCCGATCGATCTCCACCGCATCGCCACGCCCGCCTATATCCAGGCCGGACGCGAGGACCACATCGCGCCGCCGGAAAGCGTCTGGAAGCTGACGCATTACCTGCAGGGGCCCTGGACCTTCCTCCTGGCCGGGTCGGGCCATATCGCCGGCGTGGTCAATCCGGCTGGCTCCGGAAAATACGGATACCGGACCAACGAGAGCCCGGCCGGATCGCTCGACGAGTTCATCGCCGGCGCGCGGGAGCATGCCGGAAGCTGGTGGCCGCACTGGCTCGCCTGGCTGCGCGCGCAGGACCCGGCGGAAGTCGGCGCGTCGGGCAAGCGCCGGCCCGGCGGGCGCGGCGACCGGGTGATCGAGGACGCGCCGGGCCGCTACGTGAAGACGCGCTGACCTTCTGTCCGGGCGGGCGCCCGATCATGGCAGTTATGTTGCAGCGCACAAATATATGTTGACTCCCCCGCGAGGATACTTATTGTGCAATGCAGCAAACGCCCGTGCGTGCCGCGCAGGCAAGGATCGCAGCTAGGGAATTCGCAACCATGGCCGATACCGACGATACCCGGAGCGATATCCCGGCCGACACCTCGGCCGAGAAAGCCTATGCGGCGGCGGCCGCCGTCGATGCCGCCGTCGTCACGGAGAAGGCTCAGGCGCCCGCTCAGGCAGAAGCCGTCGCGCCGATAGCGCGGGCTCCGAAGCCGGCGGCCAAGCCGGCCCCCGCCAAGTCAGCCCCGGCCAAACCCACCCCGGCCAAGCCGCGCACGGCTTCCACCCGGAAGCCCAGGGCCACGCCCAAGGCGACCAGGGCTGCCGGAACCGCACCCAAGACCGCCCGGGCCGGCGCTGCCGCGCCCCGGACTTCGTTCATCGCCCAACCCAAGGAAACCTTCATGGACATGACCGCCTCGATCACGGACGCCGTCAACGGCGCCCAGGAGAAAGCAAAGGAAGCCTTCACCAAGACCAGCGCCCTCGCCAACGAGTACGGCGAGTTCGCCAAGGGCAACGTCGAAGCCTTCGTCGAATCGGGCAAGATCCTTGCCTCGGGCCTGCAGGAGCTGGGCAACAAGTTTATCGCCGACGGCAAGTCCGCGTTCGAGACCGCGACCGCCGACGTCAAGGCGCTGTCCGGCGTCAAGTCGCCGACCGACTTCTTCAAGCTGCAGACCGAGCTGCTGCGCCGCAACTTCGACACGGCGATCGCCTATGGCTCGAAGAACAGCGAAGCCGTCTTCAAGCTGACCAACGAGGTGATCGCGCCGATCTCGGGCCGCGTCAGCCTGGCGGTCGAGAAGGTCAGGAAAGCCGCCTGAGCGAACGGGGCCCGCGCGGGCCCCGGCCTTGCCGGACGCAGATCGCGAACCGGGCGGTGCGGCCGCCCGGTTCGTTTTTGCGTTAACCAACTTCAATGGCTTGTCGTTTGCCCCCCGCCTGCGATATCCTTGTTCCATGCGTTATCATCAATCCTCTGCCGATTCCCTCCAGCCGCGGCGCGTGCGTGCGGGCGGTGAAGACGACGCGGGCAGAGGGGGCGGCGGCGGCCAGGACCAGCTCGGCATCGCGACCAAGACCCGCGCCAAGCCCAAGAAGCCGAGCCAGTTCAAGGTGCTGATGCTCAACGACGATTACACGCCGATGGAATTCGTCGTGATGGTGCTCAAGCGGTTCTTCCAGATGGACCTGGAACAGGCGACGCGGGTAATGCTCCACGTCCACCAGAAGGGCGTCGGCATCTGCGGTATCTTCCCTTACGAGATCGCCGAGACCAAGGTTAACCAGGTCATGGATTTCGCCCGCCAGAACCAGCACCCGCTGCAGTGCACGCTGGAAAAGGCCTGACCGCGCCGCGCGCGGCGGTCGGGTCTTCGCGGTTTCGGGTCCCCCGGTCGATTCCGCTTCCGCCGCCCGCCCGGCGGCGATAGGGGTTCGCTGCCAAGCTCAGGAACCTTCGCCCCACGTGCCTTTCTTCACCGCCATAGACCGCTACATCTTCCGGCTGGTGCTGATGCCGATGCTCGCGGTCTTCGCGATCGCGGCCTCGCTGCTGCTGCTCGACAAGATGCTCAAGCTGTTCGACTTCGTCGCGGCGGAAGGCGGGCCGGTCAGCATCGTGTTCAAGATGCTGGCGAACATGCTTCCCGAATACGCCAGCCTGGCCATCCCCCTCGGGCTGATGCTCGGCGTGCTCTTCGCCTTCCGCAAGCTCGCGACCTCGAGCGAACTCGACGTCATGTGCGCCGTCGGACTCAGCTACACGCGGCTGCTGCGCGTGCCCTACCTGATCGCGCTGGTGCTGGTGGCGGTGAACTTCGCCAACGTCAGCTATCTCCAGCCGCTGGCACGCTATTACTACGAGCAGCTCCAGTTCGAGCTGCGCTCGGGCGCGCTGGGCGCGGCGATCAAGGTGGGCGAGTTCACCACGCTGCAGGACAAGATGGCGCTGCGTATCGAGCAGAGCCGCGACGAGGGGCGCCAGCTCATCGGCATTTTCGCCCGCATCGCCAACTCCGAGGGCCAGATCATGTCGATCTCGGCGCGCGAGGGGCGCTTCCTCGCGCTGCGCGGGCAGCCGGACACGATCGTGCTGCGGCTGCTCCAGGGCCAGATCGTGCAGGAAGTCCCCGGCGAGACGCCGCGCGTGCTCAGCTTCACCCGCCACGACCTGCCGATCGACCTGCCGGCGATCGAGAAGTTCCGCGCCCGCGGCGACAAGGACCGCGAATACATCCTGCCCGAGCTGCTGCGGATCGGCTGGAACGACCAGTTGCCCGAAGACGTCCGCGTCAAGAGCCAGGCCAGCTTCAACTACCGCATGGTGGAAGTGGTGATGATGCTGCTCGTGCCGCTGCTCGGCCTTGCGCTGGCGATCCCGCCGAAGCGGTCGAACTCGGCGCTGGGCGTGTTCGTCTCGGTGGTGATGGTGACGATCTACCACAAGGTCAACGAGTACGGGCAGAACGTCGCCTCGCTCGGCCGCATCGACCCGACGCTGGCGCTGTGGGGGCCTTTCGTGATCTTCGCGCTGCTGATCCTGTGGATGTACTGGCGCGTCGCCTACGTGCCCGGCGGCCAGGCGATCGGCTGGCTCGAAACCGGCGCGCAGTTCGTCACCAAACGCCTGCGCGCGCTGATCAACCGCCATCGCCGGCAAGCGACCCGAGGGCGCGCGAATGCACCTTGAATTCTTCCCCTCGCGGACGCTGACGCTCTATATCGCGCGGCTGTTCATCACCCGCGTGCTCGGCGTGCTGCTGATGCTCGTGCTGGTGCTGCAGATGCTCGACCTGCTGGGCGAAAGCGGCAAGATCCTCGAATACCAGGGCAATGGCGAGGCGCAGCTGTGGACTTACGTGACGCTGCGCACGCCCCAGCTCATCGCGCGGTTCCTGCCCTATTCGGTGCTGCTGGCGACGATCATCACGCTGTTCACGCTGAACCAGAACAGCGAAGTCATCGCGATGAAGGCCGCGGGGCTGTCGGCGCACCAGATCCTGGCGCCGCTGCTGCTCACCGCGGTCGTCGTCTCCGCGCTGAGCTTCACGTTCAACGAACGCGTCGTCACCCGCGCCACCGCCACGCTGAAGGCCTGGCAGAATGCCAATTACGGGCCGCTGCCCAAGGTTTCGGACGCGCGCAGCAACGTCTACCTGCGTGACGGGGCCGACATCCTGATGGCCGGGACGGTCACCGGGCGCGGGCGCGACATGGTGCTGCAGACGGTGAGCTGGTACCGGCGCGATGCCCAGGGGATGGTCGTCGAGCAGATCCGCAGCCCGCGCGCTACTTTCGCCGCCCCCGGCTGGCGGCTGGAGGCGCCGGTGCGCTTCGACGTCAAGACCACGACGACCGAGCATCTCGATTCGCTGGTGATCGCCCGGGACGTCGAGCCCGGCCAAGTGGCGATCAGCTCGGTCGATGCCGACGCGCAGAGCCTGTTCGAGCTGTCGCGCTCGATCGACGAACTGCGCGCCGCCGGCCGCCGCACCAGCGAGCTGGAGAGCAAATGGTGGCACAAGATCTCGGGGCCGCTGTCGGCCATCCTGATGCCCCTGCTCGGCGCCATGGCCGCCTTCGGGCTTGCGCGTTCCGGCCAGGTGCTGATCCGCGCGGTCATCGGCATGGCGCTGGGCTTCACCTATTTCGTGATCGACAACGCCGCGCTGGCGATGGGCAATTTCGGCGGCTACCCGCCGCTGGTGGCGGCCTGGGCGCCGTTCCTGCTGTTCGCCCTGGTGGGCGAGACGGTGCTGATCCGCACCGAGGAATAGAGCGTCGTGCCTGGCGCACGATATGCCAATCCGCGCCCGCGCCGCATTCCCGCCGCAAAGTTGCGCATATGGCGCTGCCTGTCCAACTCTGGTAAGGCGCGCGGCCCATGCGGGCTGGACGCCCCCTACAGGATAAGCTCACGTGTCGCAGCCCAACGCCGATCAAAGCCGACTGCCGTTCTGGAAGCGCTCCCACTATCTCGACCGGATGACGCTGGGCGAGCTGGTCGTGGCCTATTTCCAGCACTACACCATCATCAGCTATCTTTCGATCGCGGCCGCATGCGTGGTCGGCTTCGCCTTCTTCCCGGCCAGCCTGTGGCAGACCGTGCTTTCGGTCGGCGCGGCGATCCTGGTCTATCCGCTGGTCTGGCACCTGTTGCACCAGTACGTCCTGCACAGCCAATGGATGTACAAGATCCCCTGGCTGTCCTCGACCTGGAAGCGCATCCACTACGATCACCACCAGGACCCCAACCACCTGGAAGTGCTGTTCGGCGCGCTGCACACGACGGTGCCGACGATCGCGGTGGCGACGGTGCCGGTCGGCTGGCTGATCGGCGGACCGGGCGGGGCGCTCGCCGCTTTTGCCACCGGCATCCTCAACACCTGCTATTACGAGTTCATGCACTGCATCCAGCATCTCTCGTTCAAGCCGCGGTGGAAGTGGGTTCAGTTCATGAAGCAGCGCCACAACGAGCACCACTATTTCGACGAGGACGGCAACTACGGCATCACCAACTATGCCTGGGACCGCATTCTCGGCACCTATTACGAGAAGAAGGACCGGCCGTCGCGCAGCCCCACCGTGTTCAACCTGGGTTATACCGAGGAGATCGCGGCGCGCTATCCGTGGGTCAAGCGGCTTTCCGGCGGCATCGCCACCGGCCATCCCCGCCGCCGGGCGGTGACCGGCGACGGCCCGGACGCCTGACGGGCTGACTGCGCCCGACGGGCCTGATTGCGGGGGAAATGCCGATGAACGACGTAACGGTCACCCCGGTGACGACCAGGGGCGAGCGCAAGGCGTTCATCGATCTGCCCTATCGGCTCAATGCCGACGATCCGCACTGGGTGCCGCCGCTCAGGGCCGACGTCGTCGAACTGCTGAACCCGAAGAACAACCCGTTCTTCCAGCATGCCGAGGCGCAGCTTTTCCTTGCCCGCCGCGCGGGGCAGGTGGTCGGGCGCATTTCCGCGCATTTCGACCGGCTCGCCTGGACGCTGCCGGCCGAACAGGGGATGGGGCCGGGCACCGGCAACTGGGGCCTGTTCGAGGCCGAGGACAAAGCGGTCGCCGCCGCGCTCATCGCCGCGGCCGAGGACTGGTTGCGGGCAAGGGGCATGACGCGCGTGCTGGCGCCGCTCAGCCTGTCGGTCTGGGACGAGCCCGGCCTGCTGGTAAAGGGCTTCGATCACGATCCGGTGATCATGATGGGGCACAACTCGCCGCGCTATCAGGGCTGGATCGAGGGGCGCGGCTATGCCCACGCCAAGACGCTGCTGACGTATGATCTGACGGTCGAAAACGGCTTTCCGCCGCTGGTCAACCGCATCGTCGCCTCGGGCGAGAAGAATCCGCGCATCCACATCCGCCAGGCGGACCGCAGCCGCTTCAAGGAAGAGGCCGATCTCATCTTCCGCATCCTCAACGACGCCTGGTCCGAGAACTGGGGCTTCGTGCCGATCACCGAGCGCGAGATCGCCTACATCGCCAGGAAGATGAAGCCGATCATCCGCGAGGATCTGCTGCTCATCGCCGAGGTCGATGGCGAGGCGGTCGCCTTCATGCTGACCTTCCCCAACATGAACCGGGTGATCAAGCCGTTCAACGGCAGGCTTTTCCCGTTCAATTTCCTCAAGCTGCTGCGCTGGGTGCGCAATCCGCAGGCAGACCGCATGCGCGTGCCGCTGATGGGCGTGGTCAAGAAGCTGCAGGCCTCGCGCCTGGCCAGCCAGCTCGCCTTCATGATGATCGAATACATCCGCCGTTCGGCGGTGGGCGAGCTGGGTGCGAAGACGGCGGAGATCGGCTGGATTCTCGACGACAACCAGGGGATGCGCGCGATCGCCGACGCGATCGACAGCAAGGTCAACCGCGAATACGTGATCTACCAGAAGCCGCTCTGAGCGCGGCGACGCGCGCGCTACCGGTCCGCGTCCGCCGCCACCGACGGCGTTGCCGCGGGCGTCGCCGGCGGGGCGGCCTCGCTGGCGGCCACCGGCCCGGCATCCTCCGATGCCGTTTCGCGCGCGGTGCTTTTGGCCGGCCTGCCGCTTGGCGTCTCCAGCGGCGCAAGCGGCGGTTGGGAACGCACGGTGTCGAGCGGCAGCATGGCGTCGCTGATCGAGCCGGGCAGCACCTCGCCCTGTGCGGTGCCCTCCGCCGGCTTCTTCTCGCCCTTGCAGGCGGCGAGCGCGAGCGGGACCAGACAGACGCAGGCAAGACGCAGGGACAATCTCATTCGCTGACCTCGTGATCGCGGGGTTCCGGGGGGCAGGGCTTGTCGAGCGCGGCGAGGAAGCCGCCGGCTTCGGCTAGCAGCGCGCGGTCCCAGGCCGCCGCGTCGACCGTCAGTCCGAGCCGGGCGAGGCTGGTGACGCCGTACTCGGCGATGCCGCAGGGCACGATGCCGGCGAAATGCGACAGATCGGGCGAGAGGTTCACGGCGAAGCCGTGCATCGTCACCCAGCGGCGGATGCGCACCCCGATCGCCCCGATCTTGGCCTCGCGCCCGTCCACGTCCATCGTCCAGATGCCGATCCGCCCCTCGCGGCGGAAGCTCTCGACGCCGAACTGCGCCAGCGCGGCGATGACCCAGCCCTCCAGCGCGTGGACGAAGCCGCGCGCGTCGCGGGCGCGGCGCTTGAGATCGAGCAGGACATAGCCGATGCGCTGGCCGGGGCCGTGATAGGTATAGCGCCCGCCGCGTCCCGCGCTCACCACCTCGAAGCGCGGGTCGAGCAGTTCGGGCGCGGCGGCGCTGGTCCCGGCGGTGTAGACCGGCGGGTGCTCCAGCAGCCAGACCAGTTCGCGCGCGCGCCCCTCGGCGATCGCGACGTTGCGTTCGGTCATTGCGTCCAGCGCCGTGCGATAGGGCACCGGCGCGGTTTCCACACGTAGTTCGATATCGCCGGGCAGGTCTTCACTCATCGCGCGTTGCGTGGCGGCATTTGCTGCGGTTATCAAGGGGGCATGATGAAGTTCGATGGCAACCTCGCCTGGAAGCACGCTTCGGCCACGATGGCCGGTAATCGCGATCTGTTGCTCGCGCTGGCGGGGGTGTTCTTCTTCCTGCCCAGCTTCGCGATGATCATGCTGTTCAAACAGCCGCAGGTGCCGCCCGGCGCCACGCGCGAGCAGATGCTGATGCTGCTGGAACCCTTCATCGCCTCGGTTCTGCCCTGGCTGATCATCGGCTCGCTCGTGCAGGCGCTCGGCCAGTTGACGCTGATCGAGCTGTTCGGGCGCCACGGGCGGCTGACGGTGGGCGAAGCGCTGCGCCGCGCGCTGAGGGCGCTGCCCAGCTTCATCGTGGTGCAGCTGCTGATGGGCTTCGCGGCGTCCATGGTGCTGTTCCTGGCGATGGGGCTCGGCGGTCTCCTCAGCCCGGTCCTGGGCCTGGCGCTGGGCGTCTACGCGATCTGCCAGGTCTATGGCCGTTTCGTTACCGCCAGCGCGGTGGTTGCGCTGGAGCGCCAGTTCAATCCGTTTCGCGCGCTGGCCCGCTCGGTCACGCTCAGCCGCGGCCACGGCTGGCGGATCGGCAATTTCCTGTTCCTGCTGGTCGTCGCGGTGCTTTTCGTGTTCATGGTGGTGACGGTGATCGCCGGCATCGTCGCGGCGCTGACGCTGGGACAGGGGCGGCCGGCGGAGATCCTGACGGGCTTCGTCTCAAGCGGCGCGACGGCCCTCGTCATCGCCTATTTCGTGGCGATCGTCGTTGCCATCTATCGCCAGCTCGTTGGCGAGGTATCGGAAACGGTCGCTTTCGAATAGGGGCGCAAGCCCGCTTCCGCTTTGCTGAATTCGGGAGGAGACCGGGCCGCCTGCGCGCGCCCGCGCCTTCATTCGCCGTGCCTCCAGTCGTCCGTCGCTATTCGTCCGCAGCCTCGTCGCGCCAGCCCCAGAACAGGAAGGCGGGCGGCACGTTCCAGAACTCCATGCCCGTGTCGATGCGCCGGAAATGGCGCTCCATGAAGGCGCGGGCCTTGGCGGTGAACTGGTAGACCAGGAACGCGCCGCCGGGGCGCAGCACGCGCCAGGTCGCCGCGGCGATTTCCGGGCCGACGCCGTTGGGCAGCGTCGAGAACGGCAGGCCGGACAGCACGTAATCGGCATGGTCGTGCCCGTGGCCGAGCACGATGTCCTCGACATCGGCAGCCGAGCCGAGCACGGCGGTGAAGCGGCTGTCGGTGATCGTCCGGCGCAGATAGTCGATGTAGAGCGGATTGGTGTCGATGACGATCAGCGCCCCGTCGCGGCGCAGCCGGTCGAGCACCGGGCGGCAGAACGTGCCGACGCCCGGCCCGTACTCGACGAAGAGCTTGCATTCGTCCCAGTTCACCGGCGCCAGCATCTTCTCGATCGTGCGGTCCGAGGAGGGGACGATCGAGCCGACCATCACCGGATTGCGCAGGAATCCCTCGATGAATACGCCCCAGGGTCCCAGCAGCCGCTTGACCCGGCGCTTGAACTTCTGCGGCAGCGCCTCTTCTGCAAGCTGTCTAGTCGTCATGCTGGCGTGGTGCCCTAGTGATGAATGTCAGTTCGTGACGGGCGATGCGGTATCCTGATTTGCCCGGCCAATGCAAGCGGGCGCCGTCGCCTTCTAGAGGATTTCCCGCACCTTCTCCTGCGGGCGGCACAGGCGCGCGCCCTTGTCGGTCTCGACCAGCGGCCGCTCGATGAGCCTGGGCTCGGCCGCCATGGCGGCGAGCACGGTGGCGTCGTCGGCCTGCGGCAGCCCGCGCTCCTCGGCGTCGGTGCCCTTGAGGCGCAGTCCCTGTTGGGGCGTGATGCCGGCATCGCGATAGATCTGGGCGAGCTTTTCGGCGCTCGGCGGGGTCTTCAGGTACTCGATGACGGTGGTGTCCAGCCCCGGCGTTTCCTCGAGAATGGCCAGCGTCTTGCGCGAGGTGCCGCAGGCGGGATTGTGCCAGATGGTCGCTTTCATGGTCTGTCTCCGGTTTCGGTCATTCGGATTGCGTTATTCGGCTCTCAGGGCGGGCACCGCGCGGCGCGCGGCGGCGGGGGTTATGCCCGGGCGGGGCGCGGCGTCCAGCGTCTCCAGCCCGCGCGCCACCCGCCCCGCGCGCTGGATGGCGCGGATCAGGCGCGGGTAGATGCCGCAGGGGCACAGGTTGGTGATGGCCGCCTTGATGTCGGCCGCGCTCGGGTCGGCGTTGCGCGCCAGTAGCGCGGCGGCGGCGATGGCGATCCCCGGCGTGCAGAAGCCGCACTGGATCGCCTGCTCGGCGACCAGCGCCTGCTGCACCGGGTGCGAGCGGTCGGGCGACAGCCCCTCGATGGTGACGACGACACGTCCTTCGGTCTCGCCCAGCGAGATCAGGCAGGATTTCGTCGCCTCGCCGTCGACCAGCACCATGCAGGCGCCGCAGTCGCCGACGCCGCAGCCGTATTTCGTGCCGGTGAGGTTGGCCCCGTCGCGCAGCGCCCAGAGCAGCGGCGTCCGCGGGTCCAGGGCGATGTCGATCGCGCGATCGTTGAGTGTGAACGCGGACATCCGCCGCTAGTCCAGCCGCACTTTCAGGCCCGCCCACAGCGTGCGCGGCATGCCGAGGTCGATCGAGCCGGCCTGATTCCGGGTCAGCACCTGCGTGTCGGTGAGATTCTCGCCGCGCAGGACGAGGCTGAAGCCGCCGGCAAGCGGAAATTCGGCATAGGCGTCGAGCGTGGTCGCGGCGGGCAGGACGTCGGTTCCCAGGTCGCCCTCGAACTGCGCGCCGACATGGCGCAGCGTCGCGGCCAGCGCCCAGCCCTGGCGCGGCCGCCAGGCCAGCGTGGCGCTGGCCGCGACTTCCGGCGTCTGCGCCGGGCGCATGCCGTCCAGCGATTGCGCGCCCGGCGTGTCGTCCCGCATGCGCGCGTCGGTCAGCGCCAGCGAGCCGTCGAAGCTGACGGTTCCCAGACGCACGGCGGCGCCAACCTCGATCCCCTTGGCCCGGATCGCGTCGATATTGCGCCGTTCGCGCAGCGAATTGGGGATGAGGGTGACGTTGGCGATCGCGTTCTCCACCTTGTTGTAGAACGCCGTGATCGAAAGATTGACCGCCGGCGAGGGGGCGAAGTCGATGCCGACGTCGACGCCGCGCAGCTTTTCGTTGCGCAGCGCCGGGTTGGCCCGCGTCGTCACCGGAAAGACGACGAAGGGGCGATAGAGTTCGTTGACCGTCGGCATGCGCATGCCGCTGTAGGCGATCGTCCGCAGCGAAAGCCCGTCGGCGGCATGCCAGACAGCGCCGCCGCGCAGCGAGGCGTCCCAGCCGGCGCGATCCGGATAGGCGTTGTCGGCCCGCGCGATCGTACCGGCCGCGTTCGTTTCGCGCAGGAAGCCGTCGCGGATGGTCCAGCGGTCGGCGCGCGCGCCCGCGGTCAGCACGAGATCGCCCAGCGTCCAGTCGTCCTCGACGAAGAAGCCGACGTCCGTATTGCGGCCGCCGGCGCGGCGGCGGCGGGTCACGGTGCCGGCGGCGTAGTTTTCCTCCTGCAGTTCGGCCTCGGTGATGCGCAGGTCGGTACCGAAGCGCAGGACGTGGGCGTCGCCCACCGGCGGACGCAGTTCGATCTTGCCGCCAAGGCCGGTCGATGGCGTCCGGCGCTGGTCGAGCGTCCTGGCGAACGAGGACGAACTGATCACCGTGTTGTGGAAGTCGCGGGCCTGGACATAGGCCAGTGCCTCGAAGCGCCAGTCGCCCTTGCCGACCACCCGCACGCTCGCGTCCTGGCCGCTGGAGCCGGTGTGGGCGCCGGCGAAGCGCAAGGTGCGGCGGTCCTCGAACAGCGCGCCGCGGCCCTGGATCTCGATGTCGTCGGTGAGCGGCGCGACTGCCTGGAGCGAGGTGGACCAGCTATCGTAGCGCGCCCGGACGCTGGCGGGCACGCGTTGCGCCGCCGGTGTCGTCCAGAATCCCCGGCCCCGGTCCCAGCGGCCCGAGAGCACGGCATAGCCCGCGCCCAGCCGGGGGGCGAGCGTGCCCGAAAGCTCCGTCTCGCCCCGGTCGTTCACCAGTGCCTGCCCCGAAAAGAGCCCGAGTTCGGCGGCGTTGGCGCTGTTCAGCTCGATCGTCCCCGCGATCGCGCCGGCGCCGAACGCGCCCGTGCCGCCGCCGCGTGTCACCCGCACGGAGGCGAGCCGTTCCGGGGCGATGGCGGACAGCGGGATATAGCCGAACATCGGATCGGCCATCGGCACGCCGTCGAGCAGAACCAGCGCGCGGCTGGTGGCGTTGCCGCCCAGCGCGCGCAGCGTCACGCCCTGCGCGGAAGGATTGGACGAACGGCTGTCCGAACGCCGGAACTGCTGGAACCCGGCGACCGAGGACAGCACTTCCTCGATCCGGCCCGATGCGGAAGCGGCCAGCCGCTCGCCGCTGATCCGCACGACGTTGTAAGCGGGGTCGGCCGGGGTGGCGTCGAGCCCGCGTCCGGTGACGACGATCGGCCCCGCGCCCTCCGCGCCTACCTCCTCGGCCCGCGCCGTGGTGGAAAAACTGGCGAGGGCAGTGGCGAGCAGCACGATCCGGGTGGGGGACATGGCCGCCCCCTTAGGCAAGTATCGGTGCATTGAGAATGGTCCAGAAAGGCGTCCCAGCGCCCCATGCCCCATGGGCCGCCGCCGTGCAACTTTTCTGCGACACACTGTGGCTCAGAAAAATGGCGTATCGAGAGAGCCCATGCGGTGGCTTGCGGGCCTTCGCCGCCTTGGGCAGACTGCGCCGGCGCCGGGCGCAATTCCATCAGCCGGCGCGGGGAGACGATTGCACGTGGCGGATGATCTGGCCATCGTTCGGGGGATTCCGCTCGAGGAGGAGCCGGGGCTGGGCGCGCTGACGCTGCCCGGCTTTCTGCGCGAGGTGACGGATCGCTACGGCCCGCGCGAGGCGCTGGTCATGCGCCACAAGGACGGCGCGCGCGAAGCCTGGACCTACGACGTGCTGTGGGAGCGCGCGATGGCCGTCGCCCGCGCGCTGGTCGCCTGCGGCGTGGGGCAGCATGAGCGCATCGGCGTGCTGATGACCAACCGGCTGGAATGGGTCGCGGCCTTCTTCGGCATCGGCCTTGCCGGCGGCACGGCGGTGGGGCTTTCGACTTTTTCGACCCCGGCTGAACTCGACCATCTGCTCAAGGCTTCCGGCGTCTCGGTGCTGATGTTCGAGCGCGACGTGGTGAACAAGGACTTCGCCGCGATCCTGACCGAGCTGGAGCCGGCGATCGCCCGGGCCGCGCCGGGGCGGCTGGCCTCTACCCGGTTTCCGTTCCTGCGCCGCCTGGCGGTGGTGGGGGAAGGCGCGGCCGGCGGCGCGATCGAAAGCTGGGATGCGTTCCTCGCCCACGGCGAGCGGATTTCCCCCGAACTGGTCGCGGCGCGCGCCGCCGCGGCGAAGCCGTCCGATCCGGCCGTGCTGTTCTTCTCCTCGGGCTCGACCGGCAAGCCCAAGGGCATCCTCAGCGCGCATCGCGGGGTCGCCATCCAGAGCTGGCGGTGGGTGCGGGTCTATGCCGTGGATCACCCGATGCGGACCTGGTCGCCCAACGGGCTGTTCTGGTCGGGCAACTTCAGCATCTCGCTGGGCGGCACTTTCGCGGCGGGCGGAACGCTGGTCCTGCAATCGGTGTTCGATCCCGCCGAGGCGATCCGGCTGATGGCGGCGGAGCGGGTCACTTTCCCTTATTGCTGGCCGCACCAGTGGGCCCAGCTCGAAGCGGAGCCGGGCTGGGCGGAGGCCGACCTGTCGAGCTTCTGGTACATCGACGGCGAGGTGATGCTGCGCCACCCGCAGAGAAGCATCACGAAGTTCCGGCTCGATCCGCGCGCTTCCTACGGCTCGACCGAGACTTTCACGATTTCCACGGTCTTTCCGGTCGATACCCCGCGCGAGGTGTGGGAGGGCAGCAGCGGCGAGCCTCTGCCCGGCAACACGGTCAAGATCGTCGATCCGGAGACCGGCGCGACGCTGAAGCGTGGCGAGACCGGCGAGATCGCGGTCAAGGGCCCGACGCTGATGCTCGGCTACATCGGCGTTCCGGGCGACGAGGCGCTCGACGCCGAGGGCTTCTACCGCGCCGGCGACGGCGGCTACATCGACGAGCGCAGCCGGCTGGTGTTCCAGGGGCGGATCAACGACATCATCAAGACGGGCGGGGCCAACGTCTCGCCGGTGGAGGTCGACTGGGCGCTGGCGCCCTGCCCGGGCATCAAGGTCTGCAAGACGACCGGCGTGCCGCACGAGACGCTGGGCGAGATGGTGGTCACGCTGGTCGCGCCCGAGGCCGGCCATGCCGTGACCGAGAAGGAGGTGATCGGCTTCCTCAAGGCGCGGCTCGCCAGCTACAAGGTGCCGCGCAAGGTGATCTTCGTCAGCGAGGAGGAACTCAACCTCACCGGCACCGCCAAGATCAAGCCCGCCGAGGCCCGCGCGCTGGCCCGGCGCAAGATGGAGGAGGAAGCGGCCCGGTAGAGGCGCGGCGTTACGGGATCGTCGTGCCCTCGGCCTCCATCTCGGCGAACGCTGCGAGCATCGCGGCCTTGGCGATGTTCGACTTGGGCAACCCGCAATAGGGAATCGCGCTGTAGTAGATCTCCTGGATCTCGTCCCGGGTCAGTCCGTTGGCGATGCCCATCCTGGTGTGCATCTTGATCTCGTCGGAAGTGCCGAGGCCGATCACCATGCCGAGCACGGCGCAGCTCCGCAGCTTGCGCGGCAGTTCGTCGCGGGTCCAGATCGTGCCGAAGGCCCATTCCATGGCCCATTGGGCCTGGAGATTGCCGAACGCCTCGTCCTGTCCCGAATAATGGCGGACCCCCTCGGCCATCTGCGGGCCATAGACTTCGCCAAAGACTTTCAGCCCTTTCTCGAACGCGTCGCTCATCGTCCTTCTCCTATCCCACGCGGGTCAGCGCGCCGCCGGCGGCGGACGAGGCGCGCATCGCGTCCAGTATCTGCATCGAGGCGAGCCCGTCGCGGAACGTCGGGACCGGCACCGGCGCGCTGGCCTTGCGGCCTTCGATGCCGTCACGCAATGCCTCGCACAGCCGCGTGAAGGGGCCGATCTCGAAATGCGACATGCGGCGGCTGGAGCTGGGGTCGGCCGCCGGCGGCGGCGGGGGCAGGGCAAGGTCGGCGGGAACTTCCAGCTCGCGCGTGCCCTGTCTGTCGGCGATGAAGACCTTGCCGGCCTCGATCCAGACCGTGCCCTTCGTGCCGGCGCAGCGCCATAGCGTCGCCATCGGCCCCCAGGCGCCGGCGGTCTGCTGCATCGAGCCTTCGGTGCCGTTCTCCATGCGGAAGCGCATCGAATAGCTGTCCTCCACCTCGGCCTTGCGGTCGGAGACGAGGAAGAGGTTGGCCGACAGGTCGGCGAATTCGCCCAGCCAGGCGCGGATCTGGTCCATCAGGTGCGATCCGCCCGCGCCGAGCCAGCCGCCGCCCGAGGCCTTGTCGAACCACCAGGGCGGCAGCGGCGTCTCGGGATCGGCGCAGAACGGGATGAACTGGTCGAGCGCGAGGAAGCGCGGCTCGCCGATCAGCCCCTCGGCGATGGCGCGGCCGAACAGCGCGCGGTCGGGCAGCCAGCGGAACTCGTGCGCGACCATGTGGCAGACGCCGGCCTGCTCGGCGGCGTCGAGCATTGCCTGCGCCTCGGCGGCGTCGAAGGCGAAAGGCTTTTCGCACAGGACATGACAGCCGCGGGCGATGGCGGTGAGCGTCAGCCG
>Ga0172382_10003788_pt1 | contig 23709 bp, 20 predicted proteins | sample Leawel138RmetaG_FD_122245 | JGI IMG/M metagenome (GOLD analysis project Ga0172382, IMG submission 122245) | Leachate microbial communities from a municipal landfill in Southern Ontario, Canada - Leachate well 138R metaG | ecosystem: Engineered > Solid waste > Landfill > Unclassified | place... | reverse complement strand
TGAACGGTCAACATGACTTTCAGCGGCCAAATGCATAATATGCGTTGGCTGATATTGTTTAAAAATGGCATTAATCTTTTCGGCATCACAAATATCAACCTGCTCAAAATGGTAGCGCGGATTATTTTGTACAGCAGAAACCGAATCCAAATTACCTGCGTAAGTCAGTTTATCAATATTAATGACGGTATCGTTTGTGTTATTGATAATATGTCGCACAACCGCCGACCCAATGAATCCGGCACCACCAGTAACTAAGATTTTTCGATTTTTCATAGTACTCATAACTTACAGAACAGAGATTTGGGTCAAGAGACGATGCTATCCCTGAATAAGCAACTTTGCTTTTTATAAAACTCAAATCAGTTTTAAAGATGATAATTTAAAAAAATTTCAACATGTGTCTTCTTGTATCTTATACCAAATGCAAGTAAGATGGGGGGGTTGAATTATTCTGAATAAAAAATACAAACCCCAAAAAACGTTTTGGCTCTTCAGCTGCAAGCTAATGAACGCCATACTGTTTCATGTAATTGCTACGCTCAACCTGACAAAGAAATCTTTTATTTCACTCATTTTTTAAAAGGACTGATCGTCTTCTCGTGGTCAATGCAAACAGATTTCCTCTGTCTCAAAAAAACTCTCGGTTTTTATGGGATTTTTTAATTTCCTTAATATTTGTATCTACTCTTTGTTTTTTCTTTGAGCCATACTGGAATACAAACGATGATGTCGGCATGTCAATGGTGGCACACGGCTATGGGTTTGCCGCAGTAAGTTCACCAACTTTGGTTTTTTCCAATGTTGTCTGGGGCTATCTTGTTCGTGCCATCCCTCAAATAAATGGGATATTAGGGTATTCCATCATCACCCTCGGTACGCTGGTCGGAATAGGAACGGCCATATTATTCGTATTACGCCAATTTGGAATTGGCTGGCTGGTATCTCTATTCGTAATATTATTTTTACTTGTACGCCCTGTCCTTTTCCCTCAATTTACCATTAATGCCGGCCTGCTTGCTGTAGCAGCAATTGCATGTTGGTCTCTTTATGAACAACAGGAAAACAAATATGCCTTGTCAGCGGGCTGTGTTCTTGCATTCTGCAGTTACCTTGTGCGTAATCATGAGTTCTTACTGATCATACTCATTGCATTACCATTCCTGCCCTGGTCAAAATTACTTAAAGACAGGACAGCACAAGCTGCTGCAATCGGTCTTTTACTGGCCATCAGCATTGCCACCTTTATAGACTATCAAGCATACCAAGGAAGTGAATGGCAGGCATTCAACGCATTAGACCCTGCTCGTGTACCATTTACTGACTTTCGCGCCAACATTCAACTCAATATGCATCCGGAAATTCTGTCACGACATGGCTATAGCACGAATGATATTAATTTAATTCACGCATGGTTCTTTGTTGATCCGGCTATTGCAAACCCGACCGCATTAAATGCAATGCTAGCCGAACTGGGTCCTCTCGCAGCCCAACCCAACTCACTCAACAATGGTTGGGAAGGTATTCAGGCGCTTGCGCACCCTGTTTTGCTACCTAGCGTTTTGACAGCCATATTATTGTTTTTCATATTACCAAGTCGAAAGCTATTCATAACTTGGGTACTTTGTCTTATGGCCCTATTTGCATTAGGCATGCTTGGTCGGCCTGGTGTGCTGCGAGTTTATATTCCTGTGTTGGCTTTAATGTTAATTGCCCCATTCCTTGAGCACAATACCAACCACATAAACAAGCGATTATCTTGGTACTTTGCACAAGTAGTGATCGTAGTAGCAGCAATCTTCAACACCATACAAGTTTTCTCTGATTCCAAGGCTGCACAACTGTACTCAGAATCAATCCGCGAGAATCTATCTGGTTTCCCGGATCATACCGTTGTAGCATGGGGGGTAGCATTTCCTTATGAAAATGTTTATCCGGTTCTAAAACAGCCAGAGTCTGCCATGAAATACCAGCATTACAGTCTGGGAACAGATACTCTTGCGCCATTTTCACGGGCATTTCTTGAAGAAAAAAACGGTACAGGCATGATTGCGCGACTGATTTCCAAAGAGGGTGTTCCTATTATTGCTGACAAACCCCTGTTTGATCTGCTCGCCATTTACTGCAAAGAACATTTTGATGGGGATTTGGAAGAGCTTGTCAGCCAGCAATATGGCCACATTCATCTTAGTTGGCGCCGTTGTAATACCCAAAAGTCTCAATAAGGGTAAAGCCGGCTCAGTGCAATGTCATGAGCAATAATTAACGCAGATCACAAAAGGAAGAATGATGAATCAGAAAGTTCCGTTCAATTGGCCCCATATGACGGGTAAAGAACTTCATTACATCGCGGAGGCACACCTGAATGGCAGTCTTGCTGGTGATGGCCCCTTCACAAAACGCTGTCACGCCTGGTTAGAGCAAAAAAGCGGCACAGCCAAGGCATTGCTCACACACTCCTGTACCGCTGCTTTAGAAATGTCCGCGCTATTGCTGGCTATTAAACCTGGTGATGAAATCATCATGCCTTCATATACTTTTGTGTCAACAGCCAATGCTTTCGTGCTTCGCGGTGGTGTTCCGGTCTTCGTTGATATTCGAAACGACACCTTGAACATTGATGAAACCCTCATTGAGGCAGCGATCACCCCGCGTACACGAGCCATCGTCGCAGTACATTATGCCGGTGTTTCCTGCGAAATGGACACCATTATGGAAGTTGCCAAACGCCACCACCTTCGGGTAGTTGAAGATGCTGCCCAAGGCTTAATGTCGTACTACAAAGGACGGGCGCTAGGCAGTATTGGTGACCTGGGAACATACAGCTTTCATGAGACAAAAAATGTCATTTCCGGAGAGGGCGGTGCATTATTGGTCAATGATCCTGACTTGAAGCTGCGTGCAGAAATCATCCGTGAGAAAGGGACGGACCGCAGCCGTTTCTTTCGTGGAGAAATCGATAAATATACCTGGCAAGATATAGGTTCTTCATTTTTACCAGGAGAGTTGATCGCCGCTTTCCTATGGGCCCAGTTTGAAGAAGCCGAACGTATCACAACCCAACGGCTGGCAAGCTGGCAGCATTATCACGGTCAACTTGAAACGCTTGAGGCCAAGGGAGTGCTGCGTCGGCCAATCGTACCAGAGTCCTGTCAACACAACGCACATATGTACTACGTACTGCTAGCACCAGAAATTAACAGGCAAGAAGTTTTAGCCAAGTTGAAGCAACAAGGAATTTTGTCTGTATTCCACTACATCCCCTTGCACTCTTCACCTGCTGGCTTAAAGTACTGTAAGACTCATGGTGATCTCGAGGTAACGGTTCGTCAATCCGAACAATTGATTCGATTACCGCTTTGGGTAGGTCTTTCTACCATGCAGCAAGACAAGATTGTTGAAGTTTTATGTGATGCAGTAAGTTGATATTATCGTCATGAACCTCAAAATGCCCGGATCCCCCAAGCTCGGTATTGCCCAGAGAAGCCTAACGCAAAGACACACGCCAAAATACGCTACAATCAGTAAAAAAAGTTACTAGAAAAAAACAACATAATTCAATATCAAATACCCATGCAACTTTAGAGGGGAGCATTTCATGGAGAGGCACAGGTCAAAAAGCACGGCTGACCCAGTGGTATCTGTATCAAGCGAGACAAACAAATCCGACTCATCACCGAAAACCATATTATTTCTTGGTGCCAGCTCCCAACAACTGGCACCGATCAAATACGCACGACAAGCCGGGTTTAAAATCATTACATGTGATAATCGACCTCACAATCCAGGCCACAAACTGGCAGATTGTTCTTACGATATAAGTACAACTGCTTTGCAAGACATTTGCGATAAGGCCGAAGAGCAGGAAGTTGATGCCGTTATTGCCTATGGTACCGATGTAGGTGCTCCCACCGCGGCCTGGGTCAGCGAACGTCTGGGCCTGAATGGCAACCCATACAATGCCGTCATCACCTTGACCGATAAAGGCAAATTCCGCCAATTTCAGAAAGAGAAAAAGCACTTTACTCCCAAGTTCTTGATTTTAAATCAGGAGCGCTTGAAAAATGAAGCCGACTTACCTGCAAAGATTCTTGAAGAACTGGATCTTCCCCTTATTATCAAGCCGGTTGATGCCAGTGGTAGCAGGGGTATTAACCGTGTCCATGAAAAGGAACAATTGCAAAATGCCCTGGCACTTGCCGCTGAAAACTCAAGAAGTGGCGACATCATTATTGAAGAGATGATTCCCTATATAGGCTATCAAATCTGTGGTGAAGGTTTTTTGCATAATGGAAAAATTATCTTTCATGCATTTGCCGATGAACACTTTACACCTGGTATATCACCCCCCGTTGGTGAAACCTTCCCCAGTTCAGCAAGTGAAGCACAGGAGCAAAAAGCGGTTGGCGTCCTCCAGGACATTTTCAGTACATTAGGCATGCGCAAGGGGCCATTTAATTTCGATTTGTTTTACCTGCCCAATGGTGAAGTATTTGTTATTGAAATCGGTCCCCGTAACGGTGGCAACCGGATGCCGGAAGCCATTGCCAATGCTTACGGGGTCGATATGATCGCAGCAACCGTCGAGTCTGCTCTGGGTAACGATGTACAACTTGAAAGGCAATGGCTTCGTTATAGCGCAACCTATTCTGTCCATAGTAAAAAACCAGGCATATTTGAACATGTTGAATACGATCCAAAAATCCAGCCACATATCGTCAATGAACAAATGTTTGTCAAACCCGGTGAAAAGGTACAAAGGTTTTCACAGGGCAGTGACATGCTCGGCTGTCTGATTCTGACATTCGACAGCCAGGATCAAATGATCTCAATGATGCAAGACATGGATCAGCTTATCCAGGTCTTGGTTAATGATGAGGATATCCACTGATATGACAGTACCTGAAATATCCATTGTTGCAACCATGTATAAATCACAGGACTACGTAGTTGAATTTTGTGAGCGTGTGAATGCAGCCATGAGCCTCTTGGGCAAATCCTTTGAAATCATTCTGGTCAATGATGGTTCCCCGGACCGTTCTGCAGAAATCGCCAGGGAATGCTGTGACAGATTCGGAAATGTTATTCTCGTCGACTTGTCGAGAAACTTCGGCCATCACCAGGCAATGATGGCGGGATTACGTCACGCAACAGGCAATTACATTTTCCTGATCGACTCCGATCTCGAAGAAGAACCGGAATGGATCCTACAGTTCTGGCCAAAACTGTTCGAAGATAACTGTGATGTCATTTACGGTGTACAAGCCTCACGTCGAGGCAATCTAATGTCCAAAATAAGCGGGCGACTTTATTACCAAGCCACCCGACTTCTCACGGGTCTGCCAATGCCTTTTGACCTGGTTACCGCACGTCTGATGACACGTAAATATGTCGATGCACTGCTTCAATTTAAGGAGCGTGAAATAGACATTGCTGCGCTTTGGGTATTGACGGGCTTCAAGCAGCAAGCCTTTCCCGTCACCAAGCACGACAACAGTCCGACCACATACACGCTAAGTAAAAAAATCGCCCTGCTAATAGACTCCATTACTTCCTATAGCAATCGCCCATTGCTTGGCATTTTTTATTTTGGCGCCATCATGGCCATGGTTTCCAGTGCCTTCGCGTTTTACCTTATCCTTAACCGTATTTTCTTTAATTCATCACTTGAAGGCTGGACTTCGGTCATGGTGTCTATCTGGCTGATTGGCGGCTTGATTATTTCTTTCATAGGAATAATCGGAATCTACCTGGCCAAGGTTTTCTCGGAAACCAAACAACGCCCACTCATGATCGTCAAAGAAATATATCCAGGTAAGCACTTGAGCAACCAAGGGAAGAACTATGATTAACGAGTACCTGAAACAGAACCGGTCTGTTATTCAACGTGCCCAAACCTTCAATAATGACCAGCTTGAACGTCACGCCATCTCCCCGCAGGGTGTTGGCTGGAACGGTGAAGAATCACAATCTATCCGCTATGAACAACTGCTTCGTATTTTACCGTCTGCGCCCGATACAGGCATTACGATCAACGATGTAGGCTGTGGTTATGGCTTCCTGTGGCACATGTTATCCGACAACAACAATATTGTTAAATATCGTGGCTATGATATTTCAGACAATGCGTTGGTCACATCTGCCCGAGCACAAATGAGCGCAGCCGATGACCGGGTTGAATTCCACCATTTATCGGATATTGAAATTGCCGATTACTCGGTCGCCAGCGGAATTTTCGGCATGCGGTTTGACTTCGAACCAACCGAGTGGCATGCATATATCCTTGATACACTTGATGTCCTGGATCAATACAGTCGTCATGGATTCGCATTCAATATGCTAACTTCCTACTCGGATCCAGACAAACTGAAGAATGATTTATACTATGCGGATCCCTGCCTCTACTTCGATATCTGCAAGCGCAAATACGCCAGAAATGTTGCATTACTGCATGATTATGGACTTTATGATTTCACCATTTTGGTAAGAAAAACGTGAGCATATCCACCCGGCTCAACTCTTCCCCTGAAGATCTGCCTGTTTACTTAACTATTGATGTTGGTCCCACTGATGCGGTAATGGGTCATGGTCATGCTGCAGCCCCTTCATGGGAAGTCACCTTCCAGGGTCTTGAATCCCTGTTCAAAACCATTCCCTTCCTTGAACAACAGATACAACGTGCTTTGCCAGTCACCTGGTTTGTCAGGGCTGATCGATTTATTCATCATCAGTTCGGTGATCGCCTCGCTATTATCAATCGTTTCCTGGATAACATGGGCAAACTGATCCATGATGATGGGCATGAATTGGGCTGGATGCCACAATTACCTTCCGGTCAGGCCAATGGGATCATGTATGAAGACCTGCTCAACACTTGCCAGGCTGTTAGAAGCATTGTGCCAACTCTGAACAGTGTCCGCATGGGGGATTGCTACCATGATAATACCAGCATGCAAGTGCTCAATCAGCTGGGCATTCGCTTTGATAGCTCTGCCCTGCCTGGCCGGGTGAAACATGATGCTGGCTGGTGCATGGATTGGCAAAAAACGCCACAACTTGCCTACCATCCTTGTCATGATGACTACCGTATTGCCGGGCACCCCGCAATGGACATACTGGAAGTGCCACTGTCAGTCGCCCCCATTTTGGCTCCCTACGATTCAGTAGCCTTACTGCGTTACCTGAACCCCTGCTATTGTACTGATATCTGGTCTCAGGGATTCAATGAGCTCATTGCAACAGCACCTTATATGGTGCTTATTTTGCATCCTGATGAACTGGTATCACGCAACACTCCGGGCCATCCACTTGTATCGTACTCACAAGAAACCTTCATCAGCAATATCATTAACATGATTGATAGAGCAGCCATCCTGGGACGAAAAATCTCTTTTCAAACCATCAATCATTTTAACCCGGCAAACCAATTCACTACTTATTGAACTTCCTCCACCCACAAGCTTAACAAAATCAAAAGGATCAACCCTATGCCACTTCGTTTCCATGATCACCTCTACATTTTTGCGACCATCGCCTTCACCGTCTATGGACAGCTAATTCTTAAATGGCGAATGGTACAACTGGGTGAGATGCCTGTCGCCTCTGCCGAAAAACTCAGGTTTCTCATCACTGCTGTTTTTGACCCCGCCATTTTTTCCGGCTTCGTGGCTGCATTCCTGGCCTCCCTTGCCTGGATGGCGGCAATGACGAAATTTGAACTCAGTTATGCATATCCCTTCATGAGCCTGAATTTCGTCATTGTTTTACTGCTCAGTGCATGGTTACTGCAAGAACCAATAACCATGAACAAAACCATAGGAATGGTGTTAATTGTTGCAGGAACCGTCATAGCAAGCCGGGTATAACGCGGTGAAAACATGTTAAGCCAGCACGCTTTTATTGGGCATTGGCCGATGACAGGCGCTCTATGGTTATTCCTTTTAGCACAAGACGCTCATTACCTAATGCCCATACTCTGAATTCCATTGTCTGTGCTTCCTCGATTGAAAAATAAAGGTGCTGGGGGTGCTCACTTGATGTGATCGTTGTCTCGGCATAAATTTGATCATTACCCCCAACCACATCAAGCCGAACAGTCCCGGCCGGATTATGGGCAGCCAACACATCGAAAGTCACCATGTACTGACCCGGCTCAACCGTAATGTAAGGTCCATAATGCAAAGCACCTGACTCACCTTTCTCGGCCACAAACGCGCTTTCTCCCTTATCAAAATGACCGGTCTGTTTCAGCGCGTATTCGTTAGGGATAAACTTGAAGGGAACTTCAAAGTGAGCATCCCAGCCAGGCAAATGATTGGCCAAGTTATCCTTGAATACATATATATTGAAGCCATTGATTTCATAACTTCGATCCGGCTTCACATTATATGCCTCAAGCACTTCCCATTCTATAAGCTTGGCTTCAGCGTCGGTCAACAATAAAAACGTTTCACCATGCCGCGCCTCGGGCCTGTACCATCGATTGGACGACAAGTGCTTCATTGGCATCGGAATGCCATTGTTTATTAATATTTGTCTTACCAAAACCTTTTCATCACTCAATACACTCAATGAGCCTGCATACCAGAAGGTGGAGTAGCCATATTCAAGATTCTGGGAGATGAGGAAATCCACCAAATTTTTTTTATGCGGATTGTACTGACCTGGCTGCCCCCAGGCGGGCGTAACTTCTTTGCCAGATAAACGAAAAACCTGATAACCGCCTGTTATAAAAAAAACAATAATGAATATCGTAGAGATAGCTGAAAATGGTGCTTTGAACCGATCAATAGGGCTCATTAGTAAAATGATCAAGCCAAGAAACAGGGAAGGCAACAAATACCTTGAACTCTGTATAGGATCGTTCATGTCTGGAATAGTCGTAGTCACATACAGAAAGAAAACGCTAGCAAACGCTATCGCAACGAAACTGCCAAAAAAACCCATTCCATCATTTGAATAACGAAAAGCCTTAAAAACTGCCCAAGGAACCAGAACTGCACTTATGACAGCAGCCAACAATCGCAAGGCTTCATAAACCCCGCCCAAGCTTACCAGGTAATCTCCGGGATTTGGCAAGCCCCCAAAAACATACAAAACACCCTTGGGAGTCAAACTAAGATTACGCAACATCATTTCGTAGGAAAGCCAGCGCGCATCCCCTACAGTCAGTATATTGTTTACACCTGATAACGTATATGTGTGTAAAGCAATACCTACCCCTAAGCCCATAAAAAAAATGGCTAATATTTGCCATAATTTTCTTCGAATCCAGCTATTTCCCCGCATAAATTGCCAGCAAACAGCCCCCAAAAATGGTACTCCGTACACTATAGTAGCCCGTTGAGGGTTCTCCCAGTATATGAGAGAGACGAGCAGGAATATCCCCACGCCCCATAGATACGTGCGCTTGCCATTCGATTGAAAAAACTTACATGAGAAGAAAATCAGATAACAGCAAAAAACTATCTCTGCACAATAACTAACCTGCCCATACAGGTTTTCAGCAGAGATACTTGAAATACCCCCAGCAACAATAGCCAGAATCAGAAGACGGCGTTTTGTACCTAAGTCCGTCAACCCTGAAAGAAACCATACCCCTGTCAATAACAGAACAGCAAAAAACAGGCCTGAAAAAGCATGTGCAGTAAACCCGGCTGGCATTACTGTCAGTAATGGAATAATGAATGTATGCCCAAAAAAAACAAAAAAATCGTTATTGATGTAATTCCAATCATCTGGGAAATAATCATTGGCAAGAACGATTTCTTTTGCGAGTAGAACCTTAACCGCGCTATCGGAATGAAACTCCGCCTGATAGCCATAAAACAAATACGAAATAAGCATGCCAATATTGATAACAAGAAGAAAAGCAACCACTAGAAGCGCGGCAGTACTCAATACATTATTATTTTTAATCATAAACCCTCCTTGAAAGTAAGCATCCGATCATTAAATAAGCATGGCATCTGCTTAAATGGATATCTTAATTTATTGACTGTGGAATAGCTCATTATGCAATAGCATTTCAGTCTTATTGTTAAGATAAATACAAAGTTTTTTACATACCTAGTTAAATCTGCCCCCAGTTCTTAACTATCAACCCCAAACAGATCGCGCGTGTAAACTTTATTTTTCACATCCTCTAGTACATCGGTCATACGATTACAGACGATAACGTCGGCACTCTCCTTAAACGCTTCCAGGTCAGAAATTACACGGGAATTGAAAAATTCGCTTTCTTGCAGCGCTGGTTCGTAAATAATTACGTCAATACCCTTGCCTTTAATGCGTTTCATAACACCCTGAATGCTGGACGCCCGAAAGTTATCCGAACCAGCTTTCATAATAAGACGATAAATACCAACGACTTTGGGCTTACGGCGAAGAATATCATTGGCAATAAAGTCTTTACGGGTAGTATTGGACTCTACGATGGCATAGATAAGATTTTGTGGGACATCACGGTAATTGGCTAATAACTGTTTTGTGTCTTTGGGTAAGCAGTAACCACCATAACCGAAACTAGGATTATTGTAGTGAGTGCCAATGCGAGGATCCAGGCCAACACCATCAATGATTTGTTTACTGTCAAGCCCATGGGTAGCGGCATAAGTATCAAGCTCGTTGAAATAAGAAACCCGCATGGCCAGATAAGTATTAGCAAATAGTTTAATCGCTTCTGCTTCAGTTGAATCTGTTAAAAGAACCGGAATATCCTTTTTAATTGCCCCTTCCGTAAGCAAATCAGCAAAGATTTGGGCTCGCTCCGATTGCTCTCCGACTACAATGCGTGAAGGGAACAAGTTGTCATATAACGCACGGCCTTCACGCAAAAACTCTGGCGAGAAAATAAGATTTTGTGTACCAAACTCGTTTCTTATTTTTTCAGTATAACCAACGGGTATCGTCGATTTAATTACCATAACAGCATCAGGATTGATGTTTATTACATCCCTGATAATGGCCTCAACTGATTGAGTATTGAAGTAATTGGTCTCAGGATCATAGTCAGTGGGAGTCGCAATAATGACGTAATCCGCCCCTAGATAAGCTTCACTCTTGTCAAGAGTCCCGCGAAAATTCAGTGGTTTATTCTTGATATAATCTTCAAGTTCAGCATCCTTAATTGGTGATTTTTTGGAATTAATCATTTCAATTTTTTCTGGAATAATGTCCAGTGCAAGCACTTCATGATGCTGTGATAATAAAACACCGTTGGACAATCCAACGTAACCTGTTCCGGCAATCGCGATTTTCATCGACTAATATTCCTTCTCAAAATTATTTAAAAGGGACTGAAGTAGGAGGAATACCTATATCATGCAACCAAAACTCCATTTCCTGAACCATCGAAACCTCAAGAGCCACTGCATTTGGAGGTGGATCGATCTTAATTCTAATATCTAATTTACCCTTTGCAGGGATGTCAAACGGTAAATCTTTACGCTTATCCCAACCAGAAAGGGGTACCCCCGTACTATCCAAAAATCTCCATGACAAACGCAATGGTTTATCAATATTTGATCGTGCTGAGAAAGTTAAATCACCTATATTGAGAAGTCTTACGGTAACATCAGAATGTTTATAGCCATCTAGAATCTGAAAGCTAATTTTTTTGATTTCTTCTTGACTATATACACGATCTGTAAAGGATAAGCTTGGGGTACTTTCCTCCCATTCTAGGTCGCAATTATTGAAACCTAATGGCACAATTCTAGAACTGATCTCTTTATATTTTTTTTCATCTTGTAAAAGATTTAAAAAGTGTAAATAAGACAAAATTCTATTTGGCATTTCGATGCAATCAGTTCCAAAGTCCAAATTATATCCAGGTGGTAATAAACCAGAATAACCATTTAGAGTTTTGATACGATTGTTGAGAGATACCCACATTGCATCCAACTCATTTGCATAGGGCAAATCACCTTTTTGAGCCAAAAAAACAATCGCATCTTTCGGCAAATTCGTAGGCATTTGCTTCTCTGCCTGAGAAAGACGTAGCCGCCAATCATCTTTGTTACTCGTGTACATAGATGTCATTGAAAATTCAAGTAAAAGAAGTGGAAGAACAACAATGGCTAATGCCTTAAATCCCCAAGAGTAGCGAGAGCACACACAATCTACAGTAATAGATGCAAAATACGCAATGGCAAAAAGAAGTGCCAAATCCAAACGACTCATCGCTCTGATTGCCGAGGCCAAGGGTAACTTATGTAAAAAATACCAAAAACTATACCCTCCCATATAAAGTGTTAAGGCTATGGTTAAACCAAGCATTCCTGCCATCAGTGTGTAAGCAACTCCATTTTGTTGGCGACTACCCACGACTAATCCAACAGCCGTAAGCAATAATGGAATCAATCCAACAAACATTTGATGTTCGTGGCGCATGGGTATATCAGAAAAAATTTTCACATCAGGATGCGACCATAGATACGAGGCATCTGCCAAAAAATAGCTCTGTAATCGAGGAAGAGCTGGTGTAATCTCATCCCAAGAGCGTTTGGCACCATACAAAACACTGACTTGCAAATAGGGATATAAAAGCAAGACCATCAAAATGGTTAATAACCCTAAAAAAATAATGTATTGGATTTTTATTTTATAGCTCAAGCATTGCCAAGCTGAAATATATACCTTAATTATTGATCTCAACGAATGCCTAAATCTGAATTTATCGTATCCAATATATGTCAGTAACATTGTCGACATTAAGAGTAATGTGAAAAATCCGATATAAATACCAGCATAAAACTGCCATACAAGGAAAAAACCACTTACTACCAACGATTTCCATGTTTTCTTATCAAGAAACTCAATAAGGAAGACAATTGCCAGTGGAATCCCAAACCTGTACTGCAATTGTGCATGAGCAGCATGCGCAGTCGTAGGGAGAGCAAATGCAAATATTAATGCACCAATTGAAGCAGCGAGGGAACTCTTACCTAGTTTACGCAACGCATAAAATGCTGCTGCAAAATTGGCTACGTACCCAAACAAATACCAAATTTGAAAAGATGTATCAGTCGAAATACCTGAATAACGAACTAACAAATATACTGGAGAAGAGCCAAATAAGTTATCTGAGAATCCAAGCGTATATGGGAAGGGATAAAAAAAAGATAGGTGCCATAATGATTCAACACCACCATTAAAATACTGATAAATATTTTCCAAGAAATAGTTATTTAATCTGGCATCCCCAATATCCCCAGGCATAAATTCCAGCCAATTTAATTGGTTTATTGGCAAAAATAAAAAAGCGATAAAAAAAAGTACTAAAGGCAAAGCATATTTTAAATATTTTTGTCTCATTTCTTAGCCTACCTTATCTTTCCAAAGCAAGTATAGGTGAAATTTTTATCACTTTTTTTAAATGGATCTGTCAAATCAGCGCTATAGTCACCCATTAATAATCTATGCTTTGGCAACCAGTTTTTCCTGAAGTATCGCCCAAAGGAAGCAATACTTTCACCTTTTTCAGTCAAGAGAACGCACCCATCTTCGATAACTATCGTTCCAGATTCCAACTGTTCTGTAAGCCGCACATCCATCAAACGATGCTCTTTAACATATTCCTCAGTAAACACCTGCTTGAAGCTATCCTGCTTAATACCTCCACCTCTTTGCTGCAGTTTTTCAAGAATATAGAAAGAAAGTGAACGGTCAATCACTGTTGGCACTGAGATAGCCAGAGTATAAGCAGAAATTATCCAGATAAAAAATAACAGTAATTTCTCAAAAGAATTGAAAATTGAAAAATATTTAAAAAAATAAAGAATTAAACCAGATATGACGGCTGCCAATATACCATCAAAAATAGCAGCATAAAATACCACATCAACTTTAAAAAAATTGATGTGTAAGTAATAAATAACTACCAATACAGTGACAAACATCACTGTTGCTATTAATGCTTTTTGTATTTTCATTTTTTAAATACCAGAAATTTATTACCAAAATAACTTAGTGTAACCTGCAAGACGGTTGCAATTAAAAAGCCTGTGCTATAGCTAAAAGCATACCAATCTGACCACACAAATAAAACAAACCCGTGCAAAATGGCAATTAATCCATACAAAATACCAAATTTAGAAGCTTGCGAAATTATGCTTTCTACAGTATTTTTAAATACGAAATAGCGACTACCAAAGTAAGATACCGTAATACCAAATAAAGCTGCAACAAAATTGGCCACACCTGCTGATTGAAAATCAAGCAACTCTAAGTTCGCCATTAATACACTATAATGCACGGCAGTAGCCACTAACCCGTTGACAATATATCTTCCAACTTCACCAACATGCTTTCTCATGTTGATACAGAGGTCTTGTCCGTTTCCCAAACACTTTCGATGAATTCACGGTAGGCTATTGCTGTAGTAACTGTTCCACCCCTAACAACGCCAGTTAACATGAGCGTCATAAGTGCCAGCGCACCAGTCTGTAAAAACATCAAGACTAAAATGCCAAGGACAATGGAAAACCAACCTGGTGTAGAAAATCCGATTAATTTCAAAATAATTGCTGCTGTTGCACCAAGGATTGATAAAGCCGCAATACCTGCACATGCCATCCCGACGCGTACCAATACATCTTCAGCAAAAACCATCAGGCCTTTGAAACCGTGAAGCGCGAGGCCAACAAAATTCATCTTTGACTGGCCTGCATATCGAGGACCACGGTCCAATGGACACATTTTTGTCCGTAATTTTGAGGCAAGAACTGCACCAGCCACATGAATTGACAACTCCTGCATGGCAACCAGACGCTTTACCGCTGTTGACTTGAGTGCCATGAAATTGCCAAAGCTGATGGAACGGCCTGTCATCAACCCAAAAAACCGTTTGTAAAGTGCGTAAAAAGCCTTAAACCTGAAAGTTTCAACACGACTTTTGCGTTGTGCAACCACGACATCGGTATTATCATCTTCAAGATTTTTTAAAAGTGCAGGAATTGTTGAGGGAAGATCTTCGCCATCAGAATCCATGACAACCACATGCTGCTGTGGTTGCATATGCTCGGCTGCGTATCCCAAACCAATTGCGATGGCACGTTGATGTCCAACATTACGTCGAAGTTTAAGAACCACACCATCAACCCCTGCGTTCTGTAGACTTGCTACTGGCACAGGTTGCTTAACCGAACCATCATCAACGGCAATCACAAAAACATCACTACCAAACTGATTGGATAGTTCTGTAAACAACCGACTACTGGCTTCAACATCCTCATAGACAGGCGTAACAATAATAATACGATGCTGAGCGTTGATCATGAGGCTAAAAATTTCCTGAAGTATTCTATTGTTATTTCAAGCCCTTCTTTAAGCTTGACCCTTGGTTCCCAGTTCAAAGCGCTCTTTGCAAGCGTTATGTCCGGTTGTCGTTGACGTGGATCATCTTGTGGCAAGGGTTTCAGCACCAATCTTGACTCTCCGCCCACCAAATCAAGCACAGCCTCAGCCAGTTCACGAATAGTGAATTCAACAGGATTGCCCAAATTGATTGGACCAGTAACCTCTTTCGGACTTGCCATCATCCGAACAAAGCCATCAATTAAATCATCTACATAACAGAAGCTGCGCGTTTGTGACCCATCGCCATAAATGGTAATGTCTTCCCCTCGCAGGGCTTGCACAATAAAATTGGACACGACACGACCGTCATTAGGGTGCATGCGAGGTCCATAAGTGTTGAATATACGAACAACCTTGATCTCAAGATCATGTTGTCGATGATAATCGAAGAATAAAGTTTCAGCACAACGCTTGCCTTCGTCGTAGCATGAACGAATCCCTATTGGATTAACTCGCCCCCAATAACTTTCCTCTTGTGGGTGAATTTCGGGGTCACCATAGACTTCACTGGTAGATGCCTGAAAAAGTTTAGCCTTTGTCCGTTTTGCCAACCCCAGCATATTGATGGCACCAAGCACACTGGTTTTAGTTGTTTGCACCGGATCACGCTGATAGTGAACAGGAGAGGCAGGACAGGCCAAATTATAAATTTCATCAACTTCTACATATAGTGGAAAAGTCACATCGTGACGCATCAACTCGAAATGCGGGTTAGCAATGAGGTGTACGATATTATCCTTGGTACCACTATAAAAGTTATCAACACAAAGGACATCACAGCCTTCTTTGAGCAGACGTTCACAAAGATGGGAACCCAAGAATCCAGATCCACCTGTTACCAGCACTCTTTTTCTATTCGAAACACGCACGATTTTTTACCTTAAAATATTATTTATAATCGTTTATCTTTTTATAATTATATATATTGAATATTGACTTACATTCAAACCCATTAACGTTACAGTTCTAGTATGCATCAATAAAATAGAGTAACAATACTTTCTTCTTCCAATAGGTTAAATGCTTACCTTGACAAATTTTTCTTAACCACATAAATTCTAACCTTACAGTTTTGCCATAGAAAAAATCATATCAGCTCTGAATAAACGCTCTGAAGTTCTTTAACTGACTTTAACCATGTAAATTCTTTAACTCTTTCTTTACCTAGAGTACGATATTTATTCTGCAAGTTTTCATTTATAGAAAGGGCTAACATTCCATGATTGATTTCATCTATGGAATATGGATCTACTAAAAGCGCAGCATTACCTGCAACCTCGGGCAAAGAGCTAACATTAGAGGCAAGAACAGGCACACCACATGCAAATGCCTCAAGTACTGGTATGCCAAATCCTTCATACAGAGAAGGAAAAATCAATGCACCAGCAGCAGAATAAACAGTTTTAAGATCTTCTCTAGAAGAAAGGTTCCGAATCCATCTAATATTTTTTCCATCAGCAATCAGTTCATGAATTCTTTCAACGGTTTGCTCACAACGCCATCCTGTATTACCAACAATAACCAGTTGACGAAGCGCCTGCACATCATTAGGCAATTGCATGTAAGCTTCAATAATTCTATCTACATTTTTACGAGGTTGCAGAGTACCAACTACCAGAAAATAACCCTTCTGTAATTGAAAACGGTTTAATAATTCATGTATATCTGCTTCATCAGCTTGAAAATCCAGCCAATCCTGTTCTATACCACAGGGCACAACCCTAATTCGATCTTTGGGTAATTGATAATACTCCTGCAACTCTTCAACTGCGAATTGGGAAACAGCCACAAATAAATCCGCTTTTTTGGCCATCCGCTTCAAAAGCAAATTTTTTATAGACCTGTATTTTGGCGAAACCCATTCCGGAAATTTTAACGGAATAGCATCATGTACAGTGGCCACACTAGGGCAGGAAGTCCTGATAACATGATAATCGGTAAAATGAAACAGATCCGCTTTTACATGAGCAACTGGTCGGTACCCCGTAATATCACGCAAAATTGCACCGGCATATGAAAAAGGCAATTCTGCGCTTTTTACTGGTGCCACTTTATGACCAGCGTAAATATATGGTTGCACCTCTATATTCAATTGAGGCAAGTAATGATAAAGGGCATCGGTATACACGCCGATACCATCGTAATTCTTACGAATTGCGGGTTCAAGTGGCTCTCCTGAAATTGCAATTTTCATGAGATTTATAGCCCTTCATCCAGGAAAGTGGAGATATTTTTTTTAAAATTTTCTTTGCTGAAGCGCTTAGCGTTTTCCAAACCTCTAGCCGACAAATCAGCACATAAATCATCATCAGCCCACAACCGCTCAATATTATTGGCAATTTCTTCAATATTAAAGGCATCTTCTATCATCAAGGCAGAATCTGCGACAACCTCTGGTAAAGATGAGTTATTACACGTAAGCACGGGTGCCCCCAATGTTTGTGCTTCCAGAACGGGAATTCCAAAGCCTTCATTTAAAGTAGGGAATAAGAATGCACGTGCATTACGAATCAAGCATAATTTTTCAACTTCAGTAACGTAATCAGTCTTAATAATATTATGCGTATTATCAGAGAAGTATTTTGATATTTTTGTTTTTTTAGCATAATCCTTATCTATACTACCGGATAATACGAGTGGGCGGTCCATATCACCTCTAGTACTTAACTCATAAGCCTGAAGCAATCGATGAATATTTTTACGAGCTTCAATAGCACCTACATAGTACATATATTGCTTAGATTTCAAGTTGAATTTTTTCAGGACTGCTTCCTGAACTTTAGGCAAACTACTTAAATAAATCGAATGCTCATCTGCAGGTAAGGGCTGATAAACTACCTTAATACGGTCATGCGCTTGTGGAAACAACTCCAAAAACTGCTGCCGTGTAAACTCAGAAACTGCCAGCAATTTATCTGCTTGAGCACATGCTTTCAAACGCGTATAAAAGAAGGAGGGATTTTCCGAGTGAATAGTTATGTTCATCGGTATCATATCATGTACCGTTTGCACTAATTTATGTTTTCTTGTTTTAAAATTAAGTGGTGACGTAGCAAATAAAATATCATTTGAACCTAATGATTTCAAATCTGTAGAAACAGTCTTTAACTTCCCAGGTATGTGTAGAGCCAAACCTGTCATCCGATAATACATTGGAATATTTACAAAAAAATCAACATCTTTTAAATACCAATATTCTTCTTCAGTAAATATACGATCTTGGTTTTGTGCTTTTTTTTCTTTATACAAACCCATCAATGTTTTTAAATATTGCAAAGCTATTTTTTTATGATTATGCTCTACCTCACCTCGTAAAGAATGATAAATTTGCGTCAAAATAACATTATCATGCGAATTATTAGCTTGAGTTAAAATTCCAGTTTCATAGCCACTATCATGTATTGCATGAATTAATGATTTTGTATACAAATAAATACCACGTTGAACTGTTTGTTCAAACTCATAACCAGCAAATAAAATCTTACGACGCATTGACATTTTTTTCCTCAATATTTTTAATTTCGCCATGTTCAAGTGTAATCACTTTATTACACAAACGATCAACTATTCCTTTATCATGCGTAGCAATTACTAAAATAGATGATTTCTCTAGCATTTCTTCTAATCGTTTGGATGCCTTTTGATTAAAATCGGCATCACCTACAGACAACCATTCATCCATTAAAATAATATCAGCAGGAAAACTTGTAATGATTGAAAATGCCAAACGCAAATTCATACCACTGGAATATGTACGCATTGGCATATTCAAATATTCACCAAGTTCACTGAACTCAGCAATTTCATCAATTTTTTCAGCAATTTGTTGGGGCGATAAACCCAGCAAAATACCTCTTAGCATAATATTTTCAAAGCCAGTGAATTCACCATCCATTCCAACTGAAATATCAAGCAAAGAAACAATCCGTCCTTGTACATCCAAGGTTCCGCTAGATGGAACATAGACACCAGACAAAACTCTTAATAGAGTAGATTTTCCTGCACCATTATGGCCTAATAGGCCAACTCGATCACCTTTTTTGAAAGACAAATTAATATTATTAAGTGATTTTATTAAAACTTTATTACTGGCATCACCTGCAATTTTACCGCCGGTCGCAGCACTAATTATTTTTTTCTTTAAAGATCGGTTAGAGGAATTATAAATAGGAAAGGCAACTGAAACGTCTTTTAATATAATTGAAACTGACATATTATAACCAATATGAAATACGATTACGTACTTTACTCATTAACCAATAAGCAAAACAAGTACTAACAAGCAACAATCCTATTGCCACTAACCAATTTAATAGCCCCGGACTCTGACCCAATAAAGGCAAACGTACAATATCCAATAAATGTGTTATCGGGTTAAACTCAGTAACCCAATGATATTTTTCTGGTAAACTTTTTTGTTGCCACATGATTGGACTTAAAAAATAGGCAACAGTCACAAAATTTTGTACAATAGGAACCAAATCTCGATACCGTGTACATAAAATAGCAAAAATTAAAGATACAAAATAAGTAACTACTGAAAGCAAAGCCAATCCAGGCAAAGCTAATAATGCATACCAAGTCCAGCCATTTTCAGAAAAAAATACGACAACTATTATAATTATCAGGTTATGCAACATAATAATAAAATTACGAGACATTAACCGTAAAATATAGCTAGGATACGGCAGTCGATGTTGTTTTATAACATTATCAAACTGACTAAATCCACTAGTAGCTTCATTAATCTGGGAAGAGATAAGCCCCCACATAATATTGCCAACAGCAAAATAAGGCAAATACTCTTTGATATTCATCTTAAAAAGCTGCGACCATAATAGCCCTAATGTAGCTATTAAAATAGCCGTACTAATAGTAATCCAAAATGGACCTAAAACAGAACGCCTATAACGCTGTTTAATATCAAACCAAGCCAATAAAAACCATTGATATGGATGGGTAAAAGAATATTTAAATTCTTCTGCTGTTGTCTTAAAAAACATATTATTTAAATATAGAAAGTTAATCTAAATAGATTCAATTTTTAATATTGACAGATTTATAATCCATCAGGTGAGTGTAAACTTTATTATATTCATTAACCATTTTTGTGGAAGTAAACTGCTGTAAAAACCGTTCTCTTGCATTCTTACCAAACTTTTCAGCTAATTCAGGATTAGTCCAAATAGTCTGCATAGCCTCACACAACGCACGTACATCATTTGGTTTAACCACCAAACCCGTTTTTTCATGCAAATTAATAAAGCTGGTACCTGTTCCAATTTCACAAGTAATCAAAGGTAATGCATAAGAAGATGCCTCGACCAAACCAATTCCAAAAGCCTCTGATCGTTGATTGGAAGGAAATACAAATGCATAAGCATGTTTAAATAACTCATGCTTTTCTTGTTCAGTTACCTCACCCAGAAAATAAATATTTTTCAAATGAAATTTATCAGCTAGGGCTTTATAATTGGCAAACTCAATTCCACCACCAGCTATTACCACACGCAACTCTATATTTTGTAAGGCCTTTAATAGTATATCTACGCCTTTGTAGTACCTTAAGACACCAATAAAAAGAAAATATTTCTCATCAATAAATGAAAATTTTCTCTTGTTTTCAACAAAATCATCTGTCCCTCGCTGTTCCGCATTGATTCCTATTGGAATAATTTTTATTTTTTCTTGTGATAAATTCTTCAAATTGTGGCTGTTATGCGCATAATTTTCTGAAGTAGCTACGATCACATCCATATCCCTCAAAAACCTACGTTCTAATGGTTTATATAGTAAATATAGTAATTTTTTTACTACTATGTCCGAGTGATAGGTTAATACTTTAATTTTATGTTGAGTAGGATATAAAAAATTACATAAGTCTGCAACCGGCCATGGATAATGAAAATGTATTACATCAGCCCATAGCGCATGTTTTTTAAACTCTCTGAAAAAAGACCAGGAAAATCCTAGCTGAGCAACAACAAAATTAGTCTTGTAGAAATATACATCATAAGCATCATGATGCAGGCAATAGTCCGTACCTTTTGAAGACAGGACTATCACTCTGCATTGATCATCCAATGCTTTGTTTTCACATAAAGTGCGAATGACATACTCAATTCCACCATATGACTCTGGATAAAAAGTTTTAAAAACATGCAGGATTTTCATTGCTTTTTACGCTCAGCAACGTCCATAGACATCCTCAAATCGAACAATATCATCTTCACCTAAATACTGCCCACTTTGCACTTCAATCATTACCAAATCAATCCTGCCTGGATTGGTTAAACGATGTCGATGACCAGCAGGAATATAAGTTGACTCATTGGTTGAAACAAAAATCTCCTGTTCTCCATTCACAACAAGTGCAGCGCCACTCACAACAATCCAATGCTCACTGCGATGATGGTGCATTTGCAAACTGAGACTTTGACCTGGTTTTACAACAATTCGCTTAATTTTGAATGCATCACTCTCTTCAAGCACAGTATATGTACCCCATGGACGATGAACAGTTTGATGAATTTTACAGGCGGGATGATTCGCTTCTTTCAACTGATTGAATATTATTTTCACATCTTGAGCTGATGCCTTATCTGCTACCAGCAGAGCATCTTCGGTGTCAATAATCATCAGGTTATCGACACCGACTGTACCCACCAACCGGGAATCACTGCGAATGTAACAATTGGTTGTACCATATGTAATAGTAGCGCCTTCTATCGTATTACCCTCGTTATCTGCCGGAGTCAACTCACTCATGGCACTCCATGAGCCAATATCACTCCATCCCATATCACAAGGTACAACAGCTACGTTTTTTGATTTTTCCATCACAGCATAATCGATTGAAATATCTTCTACATTGGAAAAACGTTCAGCATCAAGATTAATTTGCGTAGTGTTAGCCCCTGACAGCTCATTTGATGAATCAAGACAAAGATGAACCTGTTCAAGCAACTCGGGGCAATGTTGTGACATCTCGACCAGAAGCGTTCCGGCTGAAAAACAGAACATACCCGAATTCCACAAATAATTACCTGATTGTATATATTCTTCCGCTTTTTCAAGCGATGGTTTCTCAACGAATCGTTTCACATCATGGTTATCTGCCTCAATATAGCCAAACCCTGTTTCAGGTGCTGTTGGCTTGATACCAAAAGTGACTAGCTTACCCTTACTGGCCAACACAACTGCTTGATTGACGGCAGCCTCAAAAGCAGCATAGTCTCGTATTAAATGATCCGCAGCCAAAACCAGCATTATAGTATCAGGGCCATGTTTCTCATTGACATATAAGGCAGCACATGCCAAAGCAGCAGTTGTGTTTCTTCCAAAAGGCTCAAGTATGTAATCCGTGCCTATCTTATTAGGATTAATTGATTGAAATTCATCTTGAATTTTAAATAATAGCTCTCTGTTAGTTACAGTTAACACACTACTCGCGTTTTTTAAATGAACCGCGTGCAAAAATGATTTTTGCAATAAACTTTGACCATCACTTAGTGTAATAAAAGGTTTTGGATGGCTCTCCCTTGACACAGGCCACAACCTTGAGCCAACACCACCGCATAAAATTGTAGGAATTAACTTTTGATTCATTACACATTAACCTTAGGTATAACTAACATCGTTGTTAAAGTTAGTTTATTTAATCATGTTAAAGTTTACTGCCGACCGAATTGATTTTTCATTTAAAATCAATTGCTTACAATGGCATCACTTTTTCTACACAATACACATAAAATTTAAAAAAAAACAATGCTACCATAATACATGCTAGTACACTTACATCAACCCTGTAAAGAAATGCAATTTTTTAAAAAATTAATAAGTTACTGCATAAATTTTTTATACCAAATCGTTGTGCTTTTTTCTTAAATCAAAGTTAACAATCTGCTTTTTTCTACAAAGATATTTTCTATATATATTCACAAAAAATTACGCATTAATTTTTTCGTGAATTCAAGATCCTGTAAGGACTATATTAATCCTTACATTATTTATACATGTATAGCCTATGGAAGTTAGACTGTACTTTACTTCATGAAAAATGTTAAATAGTTTTGTGAGCAAAAATATATTATTCATCCTCATATTTCTACGTAATATAAAACCATCAATAATGGCTTTATCCTAATAATAAAACATAGCCATTCAAGATAACCACATATACTTAAGATACATCAATACAAAAACCATAATTACAGATTTTTAAACTCAAACCCCAGCCGCATGTGCCTGCTGATCCGCATGATAAGAAGACCTTACCATCGCGCCCACTGCAGCATGGGTAAAGCCCATTTTATACGCCTCTTCCTCAAACATTTTAAAGGTGTCGGG
>Ga0172382_10003785_pt1 | contig 23721 bp, 20 predicted proteins | sample Leawel138RmetaG_FD_122245 | JGI IMG/M metagenome (GOLD analysis project Ga0172382, IMG submission 122245) | Leachate microbial communities from a municipal landfill in Southern Ontario, Canada - Leachate well 138R metaG | ecosystem: Engineered > Solid waste > Landfill > Unclassified | place... | reverse complement strand
GTATTTAGAACTAAATGCTATTTGAAATGGCATAACTTTTGAGCAATCAAGTGGATATATCTCTTCTATAACCCCTCCAATTTCATTTGTTATTGAAGATATTTCAACAACTCTGTCTGGAGTTAGGTTTAATTTGATAATATTTGTAGTTTCAGAGGAAGAAAATAAGGATGCACGATCAATTGTGGCAAGTAATTCGTGTTTGTTGAATTTAATACTCGTAATAAAATCATTAGGGATCAAACTAGAAGTGTTAGGATATACTCCTTCTATTAATCTTGTTTGGAATAGTAAATTTTTATACTTGAATAAGGCTTTTGTTTTAGAAAAGTAAATATTTACCGATTCATTTGTTTCATCTATTACTTTATTTAATTCGTCTAAGCTTTTACTTGGAATAACGACGCTTATTTTAGTGTTTAAATCATCGTAAATCATATATTTTCGTGCTAACCTAAAGCTATCTGTTGCTATAACTTCTACTTTCTTTTCACTTGTAGCAAAAGAAACACCAGTTAGTACCATTCTAGACTCTGACATTGATGTAGCAAATGTTGTTTTTTTGATTATTTGTTTTAAGTTAAGTACATCAAGATTAATAAAAGTATCAGTTTCCTCAAAAGAAATCATTGGAAAATTCTCTTTTTCCATTAAATTAAGTGTGAAGTTACTTCTATCAGCTAGTATTTTAACCATATTTTCTTCAAATGATATAAAATCTATCATTTTAGCATCAACTCTTTTAGCTATTTCTTGAAAATAACGACCAGGAACTACTAAGACTCCTTCGTCCTCAATTATTAAATTATCTTTATCCTTAATAGTTGTTTGAATTGATATTTCTCCATTAGATGCTGTAAGATTTATATAATCACTTTTAACATCAATTTTTATACCTGTCAATATTGGCATTTGTGGTTTTGTCGATAAAGCTCTTGTAACTTGATTTAGATTATGTAACAATAACTCTCTGTTGATTGAAAACTTCATTTATTTTCTCCTTATTTATATTTATATTAATTAGTTTATTATTATTAGCACTGTGGATATGTTGATAACTATAGTTCTTCTAACTTCTTTTCTATAAATTCTATATCATTCTTTGTGTGCTGATTATCTTTAATAGCAGCCTTAATCTTATCATAAGCGTGAGCTATGGTTGCATGATCTCGTTTACCAAAATATTCTCCTATTTTTTTAAGAGGTGTCTTATAATGTTTTCTTATTATATATATAGCAACATTTCTTGCATAAACAATTTGACTTTTTCGGCTTGGAGATACTAAATCTTCTTTGGATATTCTAAAATATGAACAAACTACTTCTTTTATCACATTTATATCTTTTGTTTTATTTACAACCTCATTTGAAGATGGTAGAATTCCACTTAAAGCAACATATACATTATCTACAGTAAATGGTATGTCCAATGATACACAATATGTTATATATCTTCTAATTGCACCTTCTAAATCTCTAATGTTATTTTGGAATAATTCAGATATTAATTCTAAAACTTCAATTTGAACATCTTTTGGGTTGTTTAATAAAAAAATCAATTTTCTTTTTAATATATTTACTCTTAAATCCTTATCAGGGCGCTTAATGTCAGCAATCATACCCCAATTAAACCTTGATTTTAATCTTGCCATTAATTTAAGATCATTAGCAACACGATCTGATGTAATAACAATTTGTTTATTATTTTCATGTAAATAATCAAAAACTTTAAAAAATTCTTCTTGAGTCCCTGTTTTACCTTCTAAAAATTGAATGTCATCTACTAAAAGAACATCTGCTGATCGATATCTAGCATAAAACTCCTCTATTTTTTCTCTACCCTTTTTAGTAGAAGTAGATATAAAATAATCTTCTGTGAATTGCTGTGCACTTGTATAAACAACATTGGCATCTACATTATTATCAAGGATGAAATGGCCAATTGCCATCATTAAATGGGTTTTACCCAATCCAACATCACCGAAAATATATAAAGGATTAAATATTGAATGCGGAGATTCGGCAACCTTCATAGCAGATATAAATGCAAATCGATTACTTTCACCTATAACATAATTATCAAAAGTGAATTCAGCTCTTAGTTTCCTTCTACTGTTGTTATTCTCTAAATTATCAGCTGTAGTTATCGGGTTAGCATTACTGTCTCTTTCTTTCTTGGCATCATCTTCTATGATAAATTTATATCGATAGTTTTTATTAGTTATTTCTGCCAAAACTTCATTCATTTTCAATAAATGAAATTTTTCAATTTTAAATTTACTAAGTGCATCAGGAACAACGACATAAATATGATCATTTTCAAATTTATGGATTTCATTCATGTTTTTGAATAAATTCTTAAAATCATCATGATTCAGTTCTTGTTCTAGTTGTTTTATAGTTTCTTGTAATAAAAGACTACATTCTTCTAATTTCATAATAATATACCTCTTGTACTTATGATACCACATATCACTATAAATATAAATAGTTTAATTTAAAATTAATAAAAAAGTTATCCACTTATCCACATGTTTATAGTTATCCATAAAAGGTGAATATCTTTCAAAAAGTTATCCACTGTGGAAATGTGAATAAATGTGGTTTTTTTAAATTCATATATAATAGGAAAGAGAATAATATAAATTGTAAAAAAACACTGTGAATAATAGGAAAAACAAAAAAGTCTTGCAAAAAAGACCTTTATATTGTAAACTATATAGGAGACTATCAATATTTATTAAATGGAGGAAGAGTATAACTACTCGCACAAATTATGAAAAACAATACTAAATCACAATGGAAAATTAATGAGTTTATTATTAAATTAAGTAAATCAGCTTATATGTTTCTAATTATAGGATATTTATTAATTTTAACTTTATTAATAGTTTTAATTACTCCTAAATATAGCTATATAGTAATTCCTCAATATGAACATGTTGTTTATAATGAAGATATATTTCCTCAGATTACTCTTGTTGGATTAAGAAGTTTTGATGAAAATGATAAAATGACTACAAGATATAGTGTTCAAGCAAAATTAAGTGGTCGTTTGAATGAAGATAATAATGATAGTAAGTTAGATATATTAAGATTTCAAATGTCTGCATTTCTAACAACAAATAAAATGTATTATTTTACTGAACACACAAATAGACAAACACCAATTTCACACACATATACTATGTCTAGTACAGATACGGAAAAAAACATTCCAGATGAATTTTTTATTAAATTGAGATATAAAGATTCTTCAGGGCAAGAAAAGGCAGCTTCTTTTTTAGAAGATGTAATGCTTGAAAGACCTGCAGGAAACTATACTTCAAATACGAAAATATTCTCAACCACTTCACCTGATAATGCTGATTTAGAATTAAGATACAGGGTAACACAAAACGATACTGCTTATCAAACTAGTGTTTCAATTATTGTTAGAGATCAAACAGAAAAATTTCATGTTGATATGCAATCATGGATTTATACAGAAGCTGGAGAATATCTTCCATTTATTGGTGTATATGGGTATTCTGATCAAAAATATAATTACACTCTATCAAACAGAGAGGTAAATTTAAAATTAGAACCACAAGAAATTCATACATATTTAAGTTATTATGTTGAAGGTGATAATGGAGTAGTTGATAAGAAAACATTATTACATAAAGCAAGTTTTGAAAGTCTTTTAGGCAACGATCCAATAACACCGGATGAGCCAAGTATTCCTGATGCAAATTCATCAAATTGGATTCCTTGGACAGTAGGAGCTTTTGTATTGGTGGGTTCTGGGCTAGGTGCTAGCTATATTTTCCTAAAAAAAAGAAAAGAAAATACTAATTAATACATTTCTTTAATATAAAATCTTGACTTTTAATAACAATATAGGTATAATACTTTGAGTGAACAGAAAAAAGCATAGGAGGTGCGCAAAATGCAAGTTGGAACATATCAACCAAACAAACGTAAAAGAAGTAAAGTACATGGTTTTCGTGCCCGTATGAAAACTGTTGGCGGAAGAAATGTTTTATCACGTAGAAGAAGACGTGGAAGAGCAAAATTAACAGCTTAATATTTTGAACTTGTTTGGACCACTTGAATGTCATTTACATCAAGGGTCCTTTATTTTTATTTTGGAGGGATTATGAACAAAAAATATAGTTTAAAAAAGAATAAAGATATTGAAAAACTTGTTCATATGAAAAAAAGTGTCGGGAATAAATTTTATTCCATCTATTATTTAATTAATAACAAAGAACCAAGAATAGCTATTTCAGCATCTAAGAAACTAGGGAATGCAGTTTCAAGAAATTATGAAAAAAGAGTTATAAGAGAAATAGTAAGGCCGTTATTAAATAATATAGGGGGATATGATTTACTTATTGTTATCAAGTCTACAGCTCCAAATTTATCTTTTGAAGAAAAAAAAGGACATGTAGAGTATTTACTAAATAAAATTATAAATAGGAGTTGGAAATGAAAAATAACAAAAAATATTTATTACTTGTAGTGATGGTTTTGGGTTTATTGTTTTTATCAGGTTGTTCTAAAAACGATACTACTCAGGCTTTAGGAGTTGGTGGATTCAAATTTGATGATATATTTGTTTATCCAATGGCTGGTCTAATGTGGGCAGTATCAAAAACAATCGGATTTGCAAATTATGGTATAGTAATTATTTTAACAACAATCGTTGTTAGAACATTAGCTTGGCCAATTTATGCAAAAACAAATGATATGAGTTTGAAAATGTCATTAGTGGGTCCTGAAGCAGAAAAAATTAAACAAAAATATGCTGGAAAAGATGATCAACAATCTCAACAAAGAATGCAAATGGAAACGATGCAATTATATAAGAAATATGGTATCGGATTAGGTGGTTGTTTAATGCCATTAATCCAAATGCCTATCTTCATTGGTTTCTTTAGAACAATAAGTCGTATGCCTGCAAATGCTGCTGTTGAAGGACATTGGTTAAACATTTTTAATACTACGGAATTTTTTGGTATTAATTTGCTTGTCGGGCAAGAAGGTAGTACTTGGCAAAAAGCTGGAGTTATTACATTAGCCATCTTAGTAGGATTGACACAAATATTTAGTTTGTGGATTTCACAAAGACGTCAAAAGAAAATGAAGGATGAAACTACTTCTACTGTTCCAGATTACCGTAAACCAAATTTTGATCAACAAAAGCAAACTCAAAAAACTATGAATATCGTTATGTATTCCATGACAATAATGATGGTTGTCTTTGTTCTTCAAAGTCCAGCAGGATTAGGTTTATATTGGTTAGTTGGTAATATTTATTCTACATTACAAAGTTATATTGGTCATAAAAATAGTGCAAAGCGTTTAGAAGTATTAAAAGGTAAACACTAGGAGGATTTATGAAAAAGAAAACATATGAAGTAAAGTCTGTATCCGAAGCTATTGAGTTAGCTGTTAAAGATTTAGGAATAAACGAAAGCGAGTTAACAGCCGACGTTATTAACGAAAAAAAAGGTTTCTTAGGGCTTGGAGGTAAACTTGAAGTTGAAGTAAAACCTAATGTTGATGGAATTGAAAAAGGTAAACAGTATATTCAAATGTTACTTGAAACAAATAATGTTCAAGGATTTATAGAAAAAAGAGTTAGGGGTAATGTTGTTGAGTTCAACATTGATGCTGGAGATTTTAATGGAGTTTTAATTGGAAAAAACTCAAAACATCTTGTTGCATTACAAACCTTAATAAATTTAATAATTAATAGTTATTATGAAGAAGACAATCAAATGGTTGTAAGATTAGATATTGGTGGTTATCGCCGTCGTAGAGAGAGTCAATTAGAAAGATTAGCTATAGATTTCGGCAAGCAAGTTGCTAAAACTAAACAGGAAATTAAGTTAGATAATTTAAATTCATATGAAAGAAAAATCATTCACGACAAACTTTCTACATGGAAGGATGTTCAAACAAGATCTGAAGGCGAAGAACCTAATCGTTTCTTAATCATTGAACCAAAATAAAAAGCATCATTATGATGCTTTTTTCTTTGATGATTGTTTAATCCAATACTTTCTCTAAGGCTGTAGTTTCTAAATCTTCCAAAAATCTTACAAAAGGTCTAATATTTTTGTTTACTTTAAATTCTTCTAGACAATCGAAGTAAGTATTAAATTGGCTGCGTTTAATAATAACAGGCATGAAGCCATGTTTTAATAATTGATAATTAAGTACTAATCTAGAGGTACGACCATTTCCATCTAAAAATGGGTGTATTTTTGCTAATTGTAAATGGCAGTATGAAATATATTCTAACAAATTATTAGTAGGATCTTCTTCTGTAAAATCAAAATACTTCTTCATTCTGTCATATACTTTGATATGACTAGGTGGAGTGTGGTTTGATCCTTTTACAGAAATGTCTACATTTCGATATAATCCACCAATATCAGAGAAGCCGTTCATAATAATTTGGTGTAAGTCTTTTAAATTGTTTTCATTCATTGGTTGATTTTCATTAACCATTTCAAAAATTTTTAATAATCCATTTTTTTGATTGTTTACCAATAAAATTACTTGTTCATCAACATCTTTAGTATCGTTATTAAGAACTTTAATTACATCTTCTTTGTTTGTAATAAAATTATCAAATGATAAGCTATTAAACACAAATTCTACTAGGAAATCATCAGTGCATTTAAAAAAATCCACTTTATTCTTTGCGCGGTCGCGCAACTTCATTAATTCGCCGTCTATCATTTCCGTTTACCTCCTATGTATAATGGTAATTATATTATATAACAGATTGGTTTATATTGCAAACGTTTTTACACTATTTATTTTATTTATTAAATAAATACATTTATTAGTTTAAAATATTAAGTAAATAGGTTATAATATAATTAGGTGAAATTAATGAGACATTTTAGAAAACCCCTAATGATTATATTGATTATTTTGATTGCAAGTTTATTAATTACAACGGCTTATGAGTCTATTGCTACTGATGTATTGATTAATGATTTTAAAAATAGAGGTGTTTTAGTTCATACTCAGAATAATCAAAGATTTTATTTGGTTCAAAAAGAAAAGGAATATGAAGATACTTCAAGAAGAGTACTAGAAAATTTTGATAATAATCAAATAGGATATACTGGAGATATTTATTTAACATCAAGGAATCCTGTTCCTTCAAGTGCATCAATTAAAATTTTGTCTGAATTCATTTGGATTGGACATAGTGCATTAGTTATTGATGAAGAAGCCATACAAACTATTGAAATAACAGGTAATGATGTAAACAATGATAACATTGTAAAAGTGTGGGATAATACATGGTATGATGATTTGATTGAAGAGACTAAAGAGTTTGCTGTTTTAAGAGTGAAAAATGCTAATGTAAACACGACGCTTAATGTTGTATCTAGTGCCAAAGCAAACATTGGAAAACCATATAACTATAGTATTATATTTAATACTAAGAACTCTTTTTATTGTACAGACTTAATAACAAGATCATATAAAGATAATGGGATTAATATTGATTATGATGGTTTAATTTCAACTGGGGTAGATATGATTTTAAGTAAGAACACTTATTTGGTTTATTATCGCCAAAGAGTTATTGAGAATAATGAAGTTTTTTATAATATATATTATTTGGGTGACTAGGAGGATTTATGCTTAAATTAGAAAAAATAAATAAATTTTATAATAAGAATAATCATGTTTTAAAAGATATTTCAATTGATTTTTCTAAAAAAGAGTTTGTTGGTATTTATGGACCTTCAGGTTGTGGAAAAACAACTTTAATGAATATCATTGGAGGTCTTGATAAATACTCAAGTGGCGACTTCTATATTAATGGGACTCCAATTAGTAAATATTCAGAGAGAGATTGGGATTATTACCGAGGTAATGCAATCGGATTTATATTTCAAAACTATAATCTTATTTCAAACTTATCAGTTTATGATAATGTTAAGTTAGGAGTAGATTTAAACAATGATAAGTATACGGATTTAGTTGAAAATATTGATGATATTTTAAAGAAACTGAATATATATAAATATAAAAAAACAAAAGTCAAATTGTTATCTGGTGGTGAAGCTCAAAGGGTTGCAATAGCCAGGGCTTTAGTAAAAAACCCAACTATCATTTTGGCTGATGAACCAACTGGTGCTCTAGATAGTATAAATGCTTCAGAAATTCTTAAAATTTTAAAAGATATTTCAAAGGAAAAACTAGTAATTATGGTATCGCACAATAAAGATGCAATAAATGAATATTGCGATCGAAAAGTGCAACTTTTGGATGGAGAGATTATTAGCGATGTTAGAAACAATCAAGAGATCAATAACAATTCTTTAATTGAAATTAAAAAAACTAGGCTAAGTATTTTAAGTGCTATCAAAATTGGGTTTAAAACAATGTTGTCTAAACCCTTTAGAACTATGCTTACTGTTTTATCGGGTTGTGTTGGTGTTTTAGGTTTTAGTTTAGTATTAATGTTCTCAAATATTGTTGATAACTATATGGTTGATTTACAAAAAAACACATTATCCAATTCTCCAATTACAATTAGAAGCCAAGTGGATAATACAGACCCTTATAAAGATAATAAGGAATATGTTTTATATCCGGATACAGATATTATTAATGTCACCAATTTATATACTTCATATTATAATCATGTTAATAAGTTCGATGAGGACTTTATGAGTTATATTGATGAGATTGACCCATCCCTATATAATTTTATTGACTATAAGAGCAATGTTAACATTAATTTACTAACGATAATGGACGGAGGATATCGTAGAGTTCAAACCAGCAGATTTAATGAGATTTCTGAAGATGTCGCTTATTTAGAAACACAGTATGATGTTTTAGATGGTAATTTTCCAACTAGTAAAAATGAAATAGCAATACTTGTTGATCGTTATAATAACATTGATATTTCCGTCTTAGATTCGCTTGGAATTGATTATAAGAATAAAGATAGCTATTCATTCGAGGAGATGCTAAACAAAGAGTATCGCGTTATTTTAAATAATGATATTTATTTAAAAAATAATAATGATTTGTATACAAATTATTTTACATCTAACAATTATGAAACTTTGTATAATAATAGTGAGCTCATTTTAAAAATATCTGGAATTGTGAGAATTAAACAAAAAGCAACAACTAATATATATGACAGTGGTATTTTGTATAGTCGAGAATTATCTAATTTTATTTTGGAAAATAGCAAAGAATCTAATATAGTTGTTGAGCAAAAAAGTTTTGGATATACTAAAAATGTAATTACTGGTTTAGAGTTTGTTGATGATGAAACGATTTTTTATACTCGAACAAAAGAATATACATATCAGTTGTTTTTGCAAAATTTAGGTTCTGAAAGACAGATAAGTTCAATTAGAATTTATACAGATCAATTTAGAAATAGGGTATTAATTAATGATTATCTAGAAGAATATAATTTAGATAAAGCAGAAAAGGAAAGAGTTATATATTCTGACTATATGGGAACTATAACGAGAGAATTTGATGCTTTTATCACGGTTTTAACAAGAGTCCTTGTTGCTTTTGCCCTAATTTCCTTGTTTGTATCGACAATACTAATCGGCATTATAACCTATGTTTCTGTTGTTGAAAGAACAAAAGAAATTGGAATATTAAGAAGTCTTGGGGCAAGAAAAAAAGATATCAGTTTAATGTTTAACGTTGAAACGGGATTAGTAGGTTTAACTTCAGGAATTATTGGGGTTGTTAGCAGTGTTCTTCTTCTTCAGCCGATAATTAATCTTATTACTAAAATTCTAGAGGAGAATAATGTTAATACTTTTGATTTAACATTGCTTGATTTAAGCAAGTTTAATCCTCTATACTTGATTATTATTATAATTGGTAGTATATTACTATCTATAATTGGTGGATTTATACCATCATTTGTTGCTAGCAATGCATCTATTGTTGATGCGATTAGAGATTAATTAAGGAGTGATATTTATGAATGATACAATTGCTGCTATATCAACAGCTTTAGGGAATGGTGCAATTTCAATTATTAAAGTAAGTGGTGATGATTCAATTAGTATTGTTAACTCGATATTTAAAGGGGCTAATTTAAATAAAGCAAAATCTCATACAATTCATTATGGACATATATATGATAAAGATCGGGTTTTGGATGAAGTTTTAGTGTCGATATTTAGATCTCCGAGAACTTTCACTACTGAGGATGTTGTTGAAATAAATTGTCATGGTGGAATATATGTAACTAATAGAATATTAGAGCTCTTACTTGTTAATGGTGCAAGATTAGGTGAACCAGGAGAATTTACAAAAAGAGCCTATTTAAACGGTAGAATTGATTTGACCCAAGCAGAAGCTGTTATGGATATTATTGAAAGTAAAACAAAGAATAGTTTACAAATGGCTAGTAATGGTTTGTTAGGCGAAACCAAGAAAGTTATAAGTGAATTTAGAGGAAAGTTATTGTATTGTTTAGCGCAAATAGAAGTAAATATTGATTATCCGGAGTATGAGGATGAATTGCAAGTTACAAATGAAGTGCTTTTACCGACAATAAAAGATTTAATTAATGATATTGAAGGTATTTTAAAAAAAGCTGAAGTATCTAAAATAATCAAGAATGGTATTAATACTGCGATAATTGGAAAACCTAATGTTGGAAAGTCTAGTTTACTCAATGCTTTAATTCGTGAAGACAAAGCGATAGTAACTAATATTGCTGGAACGACTAGAGATATAGTTGAGGGGCAAATTGATATTGGTGGTGTTGTTTTAAATCTAATTGATACTGCTGGTATTAGGGTTACAGAAGACGTTGTAGAAAAAATAGGAGTACAAAAAACTAAAAAAGTATTAAATGAAGCTGATTTTATTGTGCTTGTATTTGATTATAGTACACCATTAGATGATGTTGATTTAGAACTTCTGGAAATAACAAAAAATAAAAATAGATTAATTATTGTAAATAAAAAAGATTTATCACAAAGAATAAATCTAAATTTGTTTGATGACTATTTATTGATATCTAGTTATGATTCTGATGATATTAATCTTATTGAACAAAGTATTAAGAAAGTATACTCGCTTAATAAAATTGATTATATAGACCCTACTTATATTGGGAACACAAGACAACTTGCAAAGTTAAAGATTGCTAAAAAGCAATTAATGGATGCATTAACAGCGATTAATAATGAGTTTCCTGTTGATATAGTTGCAATAGATATTTTAAATTCTTGGACTTCTTTAGGAGAGATATTAGGTGAAGTTAGTGGCGATGACTTAATAAATGAGTTGTTTTCTAAATTTTGCTTGGGGAAATAGTTATTTGCCATATTATTGAAAACGTGTTTTCATTGTCACATATATATGTGTATGGTATATTATAGTTGATATGGGAAATTTATTCCCAAGTAATATGGAGGTATTATGCGTAAGACAAAGATTATTTGTACAATGGGTCCAGCAGTTGAAGATAAAATTGAAGAGTTAATGTTAGCTGGAATGGATTGTGCTAGATTAAATTTTTCTCATGGAGATCATGCAGAACATTTAGTAAGAATGAACAAGATTAAGGCCGCTCGAGAAAAATTGGGACTACCGGTTCCTATTTTACTTGATACAAAAGGTCCAGAGATAAGAATTGGAACTTTTGAAAAAGGGTTTGCTGAAGTTAAGAAAGGTCAAGAATTTACATTTGTATGTGATATGACTCAAGTTGGTTTAGATAACATAGTTGCTGTTAACTATGAATACTTATATAAAAGTGTTGAATCAGGAACAATTATCTTAGTTGATGATGGAAAAGTTGGTTTTGAAGTTAAAGAAGTAAAGGGTAACAGTATTGTATGTAAAACATTGAATGATGGTAAACTTTCTAATCGAAAGAGCATCAATGTTCCAAACACTCACATTGATATGCCTTATATGAGTGATAAAGACAAAGCAGATATTATTTTTGGTATTTCTCAAGGAATAGATTTCATTGCTGCTTCTTTTGTAAGAACTGAAGAAGACATTAGAGAGATACGTGCATTCGTAAATGCTAATGGCGGCCAAGAAGTTGAAATTATTTCTAAAATTGAGAACTTACAAGGTATTGCTAATTTAGATCAAATTATTCGTCTTAGTGATGGAGTGATGGTTGCTCGTGGAGATATGGGTGTTGAAGTTCCATTTGATGAATTACCAGCAATTCAAAAAGAAATTATTAAGAAATGTTATCGTTCTGGAAAGCATGTAGTTACAGCTACGCAAATGTTAGAATCGATGACTAAAAATCCTCGTCCTACTAGAGCTGAGGTAAGTGATGTTGCTAATGCCATTTATGATGGTACTACAGCAATCATGTTAAGTGGTGAAACAGCAGCAGGTGATTATCCAATTGAATCTGTAAAATCAATGGCTAAAATTGCTGAAACAACTGAAAGAAGTATTAATTATAAGAAGAGATTCGAAAGTAATATGTTAGATTTAGGTGTGGCAATCATGAGTGCTGTTGCTAATGCAGCAGTTATTAGTGCTAACCAATTAAATGCAAAGGCTATTTTAGCGGTTACAGAAAGAGGAGTTACAGCAAGTTCTATTTCTAATTATCGTCCTAATAGTCCAATTATTGCAGCTACTGATGATGAACAAGTTGCACGTCAACTTAATCTTGCTTGGAATGTAAGATCATTTATGATAGGACCAAGAAAGACTCAAGATGAAAGTATTGATGAAGCGGTAGATAAGGCAGTTTCTTTAGGATTGTTCAGACATGAAGATACTATTGTTATTGCTGGTGGAGTTAAAAAACACGATTTACAAACAGGAACAGTTAAAATATATAAAGTTTAATAAAATCTTGGGGAAACCCAAGATTTTTTATTGTATTAATTTTAATAATAAGTTATAATACTATTATTAGAGGGGTATTAATATGATAGAGCTAATTAATGTCAATAAAATTTATGGTAGTGGGGAAAATTCTGTCCATGCAATAAAGGATGTCAATCTAGTAATTGAAGATGGAAAGTTTACAGCCATTATTGGTAAATCGGGTAGTGGTAAATCGACGCTGATGAATTTAATTGGAGGGTTGGATGTACCAACTAGTGGTAAAGTTATAGCAAGTGGCGTAGAACTAAATAGTTTATCTGAGAATCAACTTGCTGATTATCGTAATAAACAAACGGGGTTTATATTCCAATCTTTTTATTTGGAGCCAACATTTTCAGTTTTAGATAATGTAGCAATGCCACTGATTATTTCCGGTGTGAATAAAAAAACACGAGAAAAAAAAGCAAAAGAAATTCTTTCAAAACTAGGATTATTAGATAAAATGCATAAAAAAGCTAATGAGCTTAGTGGTGGGCAAAAGCAAAGGGTATCAATTGCAAGAGCTTTAATTCATGATCCTAAGATTATTTTGGCTGATGAACCAACAGGAAATTTAGATAGTCAAAATGGTGCTGAGGTTATGCAAATTTTAAAGAGTATATGTGAAGGCGGAACATCAGTCGTTTTGGTTACGCATAATATGGAAGATGCCATAAATGCAGATAAGTTAATAGTAATAAAAGATGGATGCATATTTACAGATGAACAAACGATATTGGAACATCAACCAATATTAAAAATAAGGCAGCAATATGAAAATTAGAGATATTTGTAAATTTGCTTTTAACAATATGTTTCACAGTAAAAGCAGGACAATCATAACTTCAATAATTGTATTTATTGTTGGAACCTTAATAATGGGTGTTTTGGTTTTTGCAACAAATTTTTCTGTAAATTTAAATCAATTACAATTAAAAGTTATGCAGAATACAGAAACAACAACGACAATTACTAAACGTTCATACAATGAATTTGGCGAATTAAATAGAGAATTATTAACCAATGAAAATATCACTACTATTCTTAACAAATGTTATGGCTTTTCTGATGTTATTCATAGTTTAGAAATAGATAGTATAAATAACAACTTTTATTATCATAAAGAAATGAAAAAAATTAGTTCTTTGGAGTTTCAATCATATCAAACTTTTTTTACTACAGTTAATCAATATCGAGCAAAAATCCTTTCTTTTAACTTTTCATGTCCTTTTGATATAATTGAAGGCAGGTATTGGAATAGCCAAGATGTTAATAAAAATTTCGTTTGGGTAACTCAAAGCTTTTTAAAAAAAGAAATGGAAAAAGGCAATTATTTAGACATCAATGATTCAATTTATTTGCAGCAAAGCGTATATATATATAATCAAAAGACATTAGATTATGAGTTATATAACTATTCAAACCAATACATTATCAAAGGAATTATAGATAATTCCGATGATGAAAATGCTTTTTATGATTTTATGATAGATATAGATTATGCAAACAACAATTACAACAGTATTGTTCTTAATTCATATGGTCTGATTACTAGATATACAAGTCCGAATGTTGACCATAGCATTAACAAAGTATATAACAGAACTGATAAACTTAGAAAAACACTTCTTTCAGAATTGAAGGAAGTAGATAAATTCTATGAAGTTGAAAGCTCGCTTATAAATAATATGAAAATGTTGAGGCTCATAGGTATTGGAGTTAGCGGATTGGGACTTATTATTGGTTTAATAATAATTATGTTATCGGTTGGAAGTATCGGTAATACCATTATAATATCCGCAGACAAAAACAAAAAGTTTTTTGGTTTATTAAAGGCGATTGGACTTAAGAAAAAGGACATGATTAATATTATTCAAGTCGAGTCTGGTATAACAATAGGGTTTGGTATAATTTTGTCTTCATTATTCATCCTTAGTATAAAAGAAAACTTCATTAGTATAATGAGTCTTGTTTTTAAATCATTTAGTTATGAGATGAGTTTTACTCAGTATGACATTATTTTTAAACTTCCTTTGTATATTCCGATTTTTGTGGTTGTGGCTTTTTTATTTCTTGGTTTATTATTTTCTAGAACAAGCTTAAATGAAATAGCTAATATGGATGCAATTTCGATTATTAGTGAGGTAAGCTAGATGAAATATTATGATTTAAAAAGGCTTGCTTTAATTAGCATCGAGACCAAGGAAAAGTCTACTAAAAACACTGTTAGAGGAATTATATTAGGTTTATCTATTTTAGTTCCAGTTGTATTTTTTGCGCTAAGCTTCAACTATAGTTTAAACAAAGAAGTTGATAAGATGAGAACCTTAGCTTCATTTAATATTATTTCTTCTGTTGAGAGTAATGCAATTAGTAATGTTCCTGATGAAGGCATTATTGAATCTGTTAGCAAAATTAATGGAGTTGATAGTGTTATTTCTGGTGAATATATTATTTTTGACACAAAAAGTAATAATACTATAACGATAAGATTTGGAAATGATCCTGAAGACGCTTCATATGATTTTGACTTTTCTTTAAGTAATCGTGATATTAATCCAACAATTAAGATATGTGATACATCCAAACCACTATTTAGTAATGCAGAACATGCCGATGTTTTAGGTTTAAGTTCAAGTTCATCTCCTTATAAGGCTGGATTTGGATTTACTAATAATGGGTTTGGGCAAGTAATTATTTCTGAAACGATTTTAAATTATTATGGAATCAACCCTCTTATGGTTATTGGTTCAAAAATTAGTATTCTATATTCTGGAACACAAAAGGATGATATTGATATAGATGATGATCCAAATAATGATCCTGTTTCCTTAGTTAATACTAGTGTTGAAGTACCATTGATGGTTAATTATACAATAGTAGGTGTTTTAAAAGAAGATTTTTTAGGTTTAGCATCGAGAATAAATGAGTCTCATATATGGATTTCTAATCAATCTATTATGGATGAGGGTGAGTATTTATTTCCAATCATGAATAATTATACAAACGATGATGTATTGAAGCCATTATATACTTATACAAATACTGATTTTAATGAACTTGCTGCTAATATTACAAATATGGGTAAAGTTTTCTTTCCAATTGGATATGGCATTAATTACTCGTATAATGTTGATCATGAGGTGTATCATAATAGAGTTAAAAGTACGATAGTTCAATGTGATGGTTTTTCTAAAGCCCTTAACATCGAAGAAAGGATTACTAACGAATACAGAAAACTTGATATTATTAACTATATTCCTGATCAAAATCCATTATATCAACAAGTTAGAACTATAAGCACAATGGCTACTTATGTAATGATGGTATTAATTGTGTTTGCAATGATTATTTTGATTACAACATTACTTAATTTGTTTAATACCATCACTTATTCTGTTGATTCAAGACGACATTATATTGGTGTTATGAAAGCGATAGGAGCAAAAAAGAAAAACATTGTTCAAATGTATTTTATCGAATTGATTCTTCTATTTAAACAAACGATTATTTGGGTGTTTTGTATCGGAGGTATTATTTCAGTAATAATTAAGTATATTGTTGATGAGGGGTTGGAAAAATATAATGAAATAATACCATATGATGTCAAGTTAAATTTATGGTACTTCTTGGTATCGTTTGGGTTTATTATAATTTTTGATTTTGTTATAGCATTTTTGTTTTCTCATATGGCTTGTGTTAAAACAAACAGTAAACCAATTCTTGAAATATTAAAGGACGAGAGGTAGTAGGCATGAAGAAAATACTTATAATATTATTTTTATTAGTATTAACTGGCTGTGCTAAAAATTTTAGTTATAAAGTTACAATTACCTTAGATACTGATGTCGACTTAAATATCCATACATCTGCAGATAGCTACAACTATATTGAGAATAAACTTATTTTGTACACGAAAACAATAAATCCTATTTCGGTGTCTATTGAAAAAGAAGGATATCAGTCTGTTAATTTTATTATTTCTTCTGAAGATATAGTTAATAAAAATTTTGAAAAAACTGTTAGTTTTGGTCAGGCAAAGGTTACCTATTTAGAATTGAGTATTAAAACTACTGCAGATTTAGATAATGTTGAATTTGTCGGGATTGATTTAACATACAAAAATGGTATGTTTATAGGTGAAATTAATAAAAATGAAGCATGTAGTTTTTGGGTGAATGTAGGTAACGGTTATAAATCAGCAAAAATCTCTATTTCTAAAGAAGAGAGTAATCAATCATTTATATATAAGGAAGTAATTATTACTAAAACAAATGAAAATGCATTAATATTTAGGTATCCTTATGGTAGGGTAAATATTTCTATATTAAATCCTGCCAGCCAAGCAAGAAAATATACTTTGAGTAATGGTGAATATTATATAGTTCCAGAGAATATAATTGTTGGATATACAATTAGTGGCGGAAATACGAAATATTTTAAATCAACAAATGATTACGAAATAATGTGTAACAAGGTTGTAACTAATGCAACGTATATTAGACATAGATTTACTGGTTTTTTTATTCAAACAATATCATCTAAATTATACTATGAATATAATCATAAACTATTTAAGATTGACAATACATTTAGTGTAAACCTCCCAGCAGGAGGAAAGATTGCGTATATTGAAGAAAAAAATCACGGTTTTGAAATTAATTATTTAAAAGATATTCCTGTTTTTCTAGAACAAATTTATCTAGATGAAACTAGTTTTCATGATTCACAGATAATGGAATTTGATTTTCGAGTATATGATCTTGCTAATAAGAAATATCTTTCATCAATTAAAAATAAAGGTGCAGTTATTGAAAGCCAAGATGATGTTTTTAAGAAACAAAGTTATTTCGAATTCGATGATTATATAATTATGAATGATGATGTTTTTATGGATATGTTAGTCAAAAATGGCTCACGATATGTAGATTTATATGTTTTACCTAAAGATATAAAATATGCTGCTAGATTCGTTGATTATGAAGGGAAACCTCTAGATAATTTAACATTTAATACAACTGCAAACTATCTTAATGAAGGGTTATATACTTTTCCACATATGCATTTATCAAATTTAGGTGGAGCCCTTGTTGTTCCAAATTTCTATTTAGGAGAAAGCATAAAAATAGTTACAAATAATCGAACATTAAATAATTCAAGTGCTTTAATAATAGATGACATGTTTTTAGAAAATATTGATGGAGTAGATTATTTTGTTTATAATAAAACTTTGAGTGTTGATTTAAGAACTAATAATTTAAAAATAAAGTATGAAAGTTCACAGGCTTCACAATCTCAAATAGACCTTGCATTAAGCACCACTTATATTTCTATAGACAATAGAGTTACTTTTGAACCTTTAAGCATTAGTTTGAATTCATTATATGTCAATAATTTGTTTGTGGGGGATACTATATTTTTAAGTTATTACTATAATACAAACAAACAAGTGCAAATAAAGGTAACTGAGGAAATGATGAGTGCTGAATTTATTTATTTAGATCTTGATTCTTCTAAATATAGAATAGAGTAGTTAATACTACTCTATTTTTTAATTGACATTTAATCCAAATACTACTATAATGTTTTAGAAAGGAAATTTGCTAATGAAAAAAATTTTTGCTATATTATTACTTAGTTTTTTTATGGTGGGGTGTGAATACATTAATATCCCTGTTGAAAAAGTAACAATAAATTATGTTACTTATACAGATCAAAATCTAAATGAAGATGTCCTTAATAAGATAGATAGTTTACCAGTATTAAGTCAAGAAGGTTATGATTTTAAAGGATGGTATTTTGATGTTGATTATAAATTAGAAGCTACAATAGAAAATATTAATCAAAATGTTATATTGTATGCCAAGTGGGAAGTACAAGAGTTTAAAGTTACATTTATTGGGTTTGATGGTGTTTTACTTGATGAACAGAGTGTTGGTTATTTAGAAGATGCCACTGAACCAATTGTAAATAATGTGAATGGATATAAATTTATCGGATGGGATAAGTCTTTTACAAGTATTAAAAGTGATATGGAAATTACAGCATTATTTGAAGAAGAAAAATATACTGTAAATTTCTATGATTATAATGGTGTGCTACTTGCCGCATTTGAGGTTAATTATGGCGATCAATTACCAGTAGTTAGTGAACCAACTAGACAATATTATAATTTTATAGGTTGGAATACTGATGCACAATTTGTTACTGAAAATATGATGATTGTTGCTGTTTATGAATATAATAAAATTCAAATTGTTTTTGATACTGTTGGTGGAAATAACATTAATCCTCTTGCTATAAATAAAGGTGAAGTAATGAATTTACCAATTCCTATTAAATCTGGTCATACATTTTTTAAATGGATAGATGATGATAATTATGAAGTTATAGATAAGACAACTTATCTATACGAGGATAGTATTACCCTTAGAGCTGTATGGTTAGAAAATTACAAATCATCTGGAAATGAAGTTAACTATTTGTATAGTCAAAAACATTTAAAAGTAACTATGCCAACCGAATATGTTAGAAGAGATGAAGATTTTCGAGGAGTTTGGGTATCACATATCGTTAATGACATTAGTAGGTACTCATCTAAAGAGCAAATGATGTCACAATTAACTGCGGTGTTAGATAATATGGAGAGTTGGAATATGAATGCATTAATATATCATGTTCGAACACATAATGATGCATATTATCCATCGGAAAATAATCCAATGTCAAGTTATGTAAGTGCAGCAAACTTTAACGATTGGGATTATTTGGAATGGTTAATAAGTGAGTCACACAAACGTGGTATTGAGTTTCATGCATGGATGAATCCATATCGTGTTTCTTCTGGAACAAATGTTACTACAATAACAAACAACTATAGAAACTATCCTAATAATCCTGCTAGTGATGCAAAGTATTTACTAACTGGATCTAGTACTATTTTTAATCCGGGAGAGCCATATGTTAGGGAGTTCCTTATTGATACCGTAATGGAATTCATTGGTAAATATGATATTGATGCAATTCATTTTGATGATTACTTCTATATTGCTGGGGTTAATGATACTGCTACTTATACAAAGTATAAGGGGTCCTTTACTAACTTGGCTGACTGGAGAAGAGGGCAAGTTGATACTTTTATAAAAGATTTATCAGATACAATGAGACAGTACAATATAGAAAACTATCGAAGTGTTGAACTGGGGATATCACCAAGTGGGATTTATAGAAATGGTTCGGGAGTTGTTACATATGATTCCAATAACACTGCTATTTCTAATGGTTCTTCTACTGGGGGGATGGAACATTATGGCGAGTATTTGTATAGTGATTCAAAAAAATGGATTGATGAAGAATGGATTGACTATATTGTTCCTCAATCTTATTGGGGCTTTACGCACCCAACAGCCGGATATGCTAATGTAATTGATTGGTGGGCAAAGGTTGTTAAATATAAAAATGTGAAATTATATGCTGGTATGGGTATATATATGGAACAAAATTCATGGGTAACCAATCCGTATGAAGCTAGTGATCAAGTTTTATATAATTCTAAGCTTCCTGAGGTTGATGGTACGGTAATATTCCGCTATGGATTTATTCTTAGGAAATTAACTACACCAGGGGTTATTAGACTATTTAATGAATATTGGAATGAAAAGGTAAAGACACCAGAATAAAAAAAACACTGTAAACTTTTTAGTTTGCAGTGTTTTTTAATTGATTATTAAAGATTCAATTTCTTAAAGAATAAAGGGTATATACCCATTGGGATAAAAGTAACTAGAAAATATCTAAACATATCTAAGTAAATATTGTTTTCTGGTAATACTAATTTTAGTCCGAATTGTATAGTAACAAATAGTACAATGGCTATTAGATATCTAATCAGTTTAGTTTTTAAAGGCTTGTTGCAATCAAAATCAACATACTTGTTCTCTACAAGAGTCGCAGCAAAGAAACCTAGAAACAAAGCATAATTAGTATAAAAATCTCTAAATGGTAAGATTTCATTGTAATCTGATTTATAAAATATAAAGACAAAAGGTAATAATAGTAAAGCTGTGATTGCAAACATGATTTGTTTGCTTTTATATGTTTTACCATATAAATCATATAAATTGCTTCCTAAGAATGCAATAGCAATACCTAAAATTATCGCTACAATAACGTCCTTTGGAAAATGCACACCTAGATATATTCTGGATATTCCCACTAAAAAAATTAGTATACCTGTAAATATCCAAAACTTTTTGTTTTTAAGGTGTTTAGCAATGGAAGTATAAAAGGCAGCTGATACTTGTGTATGTCCGCTAGGAAATGAAAATCCTGTTGCTGTAGATTGGCGCATACCGATTATTTCTGGGTCAACAGTAAACGGACGTGGTGCCTTTACTAATCCTTTTAAGGAATTATTTAATCCTAATGATAAAAACAAAGTGAAGGCAATTTTTTCACCTAATTTTTTATTGTACACAAAATAAATGAATGCTAGAACAAATATAACAACATATTGTTCACCAAAAAATGTAATTAATTCGGCTAAGAAATCAAGAATGGTTGATGAAGCTTTCTGAAGTAGTTTTATAAATTGAATTTCAAATGGCATATTTTTTTCTCCTTTTGATACATTTTATAATATTTTTGTTTATTTTGCAAATATTACAATTAAAAAGCATCTTGAATTTCATTTTCAAGATGCTTTTTAAAGTATTTTTATTTTTTTGCAATTTCACTTAATGATGTTACTAAACCAGCAAGGCCTTGTAATTCTGATGGAATAACAATTTTTGTTGCTTGGCCTTTAGCCATTTCTGCTAAAGCATCATATGCTTTAAGGGTTAATACTGCTTGATCTGCTCTTGCGTCTTTTAATAATGCTAGACCTTTAGCTGTTGCTTCTTGTACTTGAAATATAGCAAGTGCTTTTCCTTCTGCTTCTAATATTGCTGCTTGTTTTTGACCTTCTGCTTCTTCTATTAGCGATATTCTTTTTGCTTCTGCTTGAAGTATTGCTGCTCTTTTAATACCTTCAGCTTGAAGAATTGCCGCACTTTTCTCACCTTCAGCTCTAAGAATAGATTCGCGTCTTTCACGTTCTGCTCTCATTTGTTTTTCCATTGCATCACGAATATCTTTCGGTGGTAGAATATTTTTAAGTTCCACACGATTAACTTTAATGCCCCATGGATCAGTTGCATCATCAAGAATTTCTCTCATCTTAGTATTTATTAAATCACGACTAGTAAGAGTAGAATCAAGTTCAATTTCACCAATTATGTTACGAAGGGTTGTAGCAGTAAGTTTTTCAATTGCTGCATTTGGATGTTCAACTCCGTATGTATAAGCTTTTGGATCGGTAACTTGATAAAAAATTACTGTGTCAATTTGCATTGTAACGTTATCTTTTGTAATAACGGGCTGAGGTTCATAATCGCTAACTTGTTCTTTTAGAGATATGATTTTTGAAACTCTATACACAAATGGAATTAATAAATGAATACCTGTACCCCATGTAGTATGGTATGCACCAAACTTTTCAACAACGTAGGCTTTAGCTTGAGGAACGATTTTGATTGCAGATGCAAGTAGTATTGCAAGAATGATAAGTATCACAACAATTATTATTGCTGTTCTAGTTGAGTCTAAAAATAAGTTTAACATATTATCTCTCCTATAAATTTATATTTTCTTCTTTATCTAATTTTGTGACGATCAATTTTATGCCTGATATTGCATTAACAGTTACTCTTTCACCAACATTAATGGCTTGGTTGTCTAGGCTGATTGCTCTCCAAAGAGAGTTGTCAACTTTAACTTCTCCAATTTCATCAGGATTAATTACTTTTGTGACTACTGCTTGCATTCCAATAACTTTATCAGCATTGGTTCTAACAATTTCGGTTTTCATCATCTTTTTAGTAAGAGGTCTAGTCAATACTATTAGTATTAAAGAGACACCGATGAAGATTGCAACTTGTAACATTGGATCAGCATCGAAGGCTGAAGATATTAGGGCTGCAATTGCACCTAAAGTAAACCAAACAGTTATTAGGTCTGATGTTTCTAGTTCTATAATTATTGTAATAACTATCAATACTATCCAAAGTATTAGCATTATTGTTGAAGTTGTACTTCCAAACATAATTATGATGCCTCCCTATCTAAATGAATTTTTAGTAAATTTTTACTTTTATCCCATTCACATTCATACTTGTAGTAATTATTGTTTGAGAAATCTAAAGGATGAAAAACTTGAATGTTTTGAATAATCTTCTTCCCATTAATTCTACCATAACTAGGCTTAATAGAAATCTTGTGCGTTTCTGTTTGCTTATATAGTCCCATATTAAGTTCATCTTTTGATACCGGTTTTACTATGATTGAATTAGTTGCTTTTTCATATCCTATCATTGTCGTAAATGCATCTTTAAAATAAGATGAGGCTACTGTGTTTAAGGTAATATTAGTCTCATATATAGTTGCTAATTTCTGCATACTTTTAGAAAACCATTTAATTTCCATAAAAATCTCCTCCTTTAATTATATTATATAACATTATTCAAAAAAATTCAAGAGTTTTCAAATAAATTTTTAATTTATTTTTTAAAGCAAACTTAAAGAAAAACAAAAAAAGTTTGATTATTGAATATAATGTGTTATAATAGTAAAGGAATTTTAGGAGGAAGCTATGAAAAAAACAATTAATCTAAAAAAATTTATTATACTTTTAGTTGCTATATTAATACCTGTACTTTCAGCTACATTTATTGGTATTTATTCGTATAATAGATATACTCCTTTTTATTTTGATGAATATATGGATGAAGCACCCGAGACTAC
>Ga0172382_10003784_pt1 | contig 23735 bp, 22 predicted proteins | sample Leawel138RmetaG_FD_122245 | JGI IMG/M metagenome (GOLD analysis project Ga0172382, IMG submission 122245) | Leachate microbial communities from a municipal landfill in Southern Ontario, Canada - Leachate well 138R metaG | ecosystem: Engineered > Solid waste > Landfill > Unclassified | place... | reverse complement strand
AGCCGGCGAGGTGCGGCCGGCGAGGTGCGGCCGGCGAGGTGCGGCCGGCGAGGTGCGGCCGGCGAGGTGCGGCCGGCGAGGTGCGGCCGGCGAGGTGCGGCCGGCGAGGCGCAGCCGGCCTCAGCGGCCGGCCAGCGCGTTCAGCACGATGCCCGCCGTCAGCAACTCGGGCAGCACCCTGGGTGAATCGGCACCGGACGCGTAGACCAGGTACAGCGGCACGCCGTTGCGCCCGTGGCGGGCCAGTTCGGCGGTGATTTCCGGATCGCGGCGGGTCCAGTCGGCCTTGAGCCGCAGCACACCGGCATCGCGCATCGCATCGACGACAGCGTCGCGATCGAGGACCAGCCGCTTGTTCACCTGGCAACTGACGCACCAGGCCGCCGTGAAATCGACGAACACCGGCTGGCCGGCCGCCAGCGCCGCCTCGACGGCCTGGACCGACCACGGCCGCCAGGCAGCGGCGTCGGCCACGGCCAGCCCGGCGGACGGCGCGACCGAGTCGTCGCCAACGGCCACCGGCGCGCGCGCCTGCGGCCAGGCGACCAGCAATCCGACGGCCAGCGACAGCACGGCCAGGCCGCCCGCCAGTGCCCGGCGCCGCGCCGCCGCAGCCGGCGCCGCGCCAGCGCCGCCGGCATGCTGGACGAAGCGCCCGTAGAGCCAGGCTGCGAAACCGACGAGAATGGCCCCGATCGCCAGTGCCAGCGCGGCATCGATGCCGGCCTGCTGGCCGAGCACCCAGGCCAGCCAGGCGGCCGTCGCGTACATCGGAAACGCCAGTGCCTGCCGGAAACTTTCCATCCAGCGCCCCGGCCGCGGCAACCAGCGCAGCCAGGCCGGGAACAGGCCGAGCAGCAGATAGGGCAAGGCCATGCCCAGGCCGAGCGCCGTGAACACGACCAGCGTCTCGGCGACACTGGCCGTCAGGGTATAGCCGAGCGCCGAGCCCATGAATGGCGCCGTGCAGGGCGTTGCCACCAGCACGGCGAGGACGCCTGAACCGAAGGCGCCCAGCCGAGGCGAACCCGCCGGGCCATGCTCGAGCTGTCCCAGCCGGGTCATCGAGGTGCCGAATTCCCAGACTCCCGAGAAGTTCAGGGCAATCACGACGAACAGCAACGCCATTGCGGCAACGAAACCGGGCGACTGCAGCTGGAAGCCCCAGCCGGCCGCCTGGCCCGCGGTGCGCAGCGCGAGCAGCAGCCCGGCCAGCAGCCAGAACGAGATCAGTACCCCTGCCGCGAAAGCGAAGCCGCCGTTGCGGGAGGCGCGTCGCGCGGCCGGGTCACCACCACCATGCCGGGCATAACCGAGCACCTTGAGCCCGATCACCGGAAACACGCAGGGCATCAGATTCAGGATCAGGCCGCCGACCGCGGCGAACAGGGCTGCGAACAGCAAGCCAGCGAAGCTGCCCGAAAGGCCGGCCATCGACGGTGCGGCGCCGGCCGCGGCAGCCCCGGCGCCCGCTGTGCCGAGCGCAGCCGCCCAGCCGCCGCCCGCCGGCCCGGGGCTGTTCGACGTCGGGCCGCCCGAGGCCTGACCGAACGACAGCAGACCGGCGCCCTCCGACCGGCCGCGGGCGGGTGGCGCGCCGGCCACCCGTGAAATTTCGCTGCCGCCGGCCAGCGACGCGGCCGCCGCCACCGGCTGCAGTTCGAAGACCTGATCACCGGCGACCAGGACGCCCTCCGCCGCGCCGGCCAGGCCAGCAGCGGTCACGGCTGCCGCGCGCCCATCGTCGCTGAGCAGGATTTCGAGACGGCGTGCCGGGCGCTCGTCACCGTCATCGATCCGGTAGAGAACCTGCGGCGCCGCGTTGCCGATCAACCCTTCCCGGTACGGGAAGAACTCGGCCCCGGCCAGTGCCGCATCGAAACCGATCGACAACCGGTCGCCCTGCATCGAAGCGGTCACCGGCAGACGCTGGGTCGGCATCCGGGCACGAGCCGCTGCGAACAATGCCGCGTGGCGCGACGCCGGTGGCGGCGCGTCGGCAGCCGCCACCGGCAGGCTCAGTGCGAGCTCGGCCTCTCCCGGAATGCACAGTTCGTGGCACATCAGCCAGAAAGCCTTGCCGGTGATCCGGACCGGACCGGCCGGCAACTCTGCCGGTACGTCGACTTCGAGCGGCAGCACGATCTCGTCTTCGTAGCCGTAGTTGGCCAGCGGGGGAATGAACAGCCGCCAGGGTGCCGGCCACTGGATCGGGCCGGCCGAAAACCCTTCGGGAAGCGTCAGCGCCAGCTCAGTGGCCAGCCCGGAATCGCCGGGATTGCGCCAGTACGTGTGCCAACCGGCATCGTGGGCAATCCGCAGACCCAGCGTCAGCGGCTGCCCCGGCCGCGCGGCGCCATGTTCGGCGACCAGCTCGACTTCGACGGCTTCGACCCGTACCGCGCCGGCTGCCGGCCCGGGCTGGGCAAGCGCAAGGGACGACCAGGCGAGCGCCAGCAGCAGGACCAGGACACGCTTGAGGCTTGATGCAGACATCTGATCTGGACTGGAGAATCTGGGTTCTCGGGAAAACCGGACTGGCGGGAACGCCACCGGCCGCCCCGATTCGACCGACCTATCTTATCTCGGTTACTCTGCGGGCATCGGCCTTCGCCCGTCCGCCGGCCACCGCTGGGTCGTCGACCTGCCGGCAAGCTTGCAGGCGGCCCCCATCAGACCAGGCTCCCGGCACGGCCGACTTGACCCTCCTCAAAGCGCTCCATAACATCGCGAAATGGACCAGGAACTGCAGGAACTTGGCGAACGTGTCGAGCGGATCCTGTCGCTGTCGCGGCGGCTCGCCGACGAGAACGCGGCCTTGCGCGGCAGGCTTGCCACCGCCACGGCCGCCAACGAACAGCTGCAGCAGCGCATCGCCGAGGCCCGCGCGCGGGTCGAAGCTGCCCTGGCCCGGCTGCCCTCCCCGGTCTCCCTGCCCGAGGCCCCCCCACCCGATACGGCTGCGTCCTGAACCGTGGCCGGCGACGAGAAGCCGATGGCACAGATCGACGTCAAGATTCTCGACCGCGAGTTCCGGCTGGCCGTCGACCCCGAGGAAAAGCCCCGGCTGCTCGAGGCGGTCCGGATGGTCGACGACCGGATGCGCAACCTCCGCGAGGGGGGCCGGGTCATCGGCATCGAACGCATCGCCGTGATGGCGGCACTGCAGTTCGCCCATGAGTTGCTGGGCGGCGACAATTCGGCGGTCGGCCCGAAGTCTGCCGAGATGGCCCGCAAGCTGCGTCAGCTCTCCGAAGACATCGACACCGAGATCCGGCGCCAGGAAAACCTGTTCTGACGAACGTCACGGTCGGGGCGCTTCGTCCGATGGCGGACGATCCCGCGACACGGTAGAATCCGGACAGACCCTGCGGTGTTCGATTGGGCCATATATTCCTTGAACCAATGCGATGCATCAGGCTGTGGTTCATGGTGCGCCGCTGTTGCGATCGTCCCTTGCCGGACGGACCTGATGCGGCGCCTACTACGGCCGAACTGAACTTCACGGTTCAGGATGCCGGTCCACCGGCACAGGCGGGGTCTTCCCTTTCTTCCCTTTCCCGCGCCGCCTTTTCCAGCACGCTGCCCGGCGCCTGACCGGACACGCCCAGGCTCTCCGTGATCGATCTCCCTCTCCTGTTCTGGCTGCTGCTGCTTGGCACCTTCACCGGCTTTGCAGCAGGCCTGCTGGGCATCGGCGGGGGGATGCTGATGGTGCCGTTCCTGACGATGCTGCTGTCGAGCCGCGGCTTTGCGCTCGACATCGCCGTCAAGGTCGCGATCGCCACCTCGCTGACCACCATCCTGTTCACCTCGCTGGCCAGCGTGCGCGCGCACCACCGGCGCGGCGCCGTGCGCTGGCCCATCGTCCGCATGCTCGCGCCGGGAATGGTCATCGGCTCGCTCGCCGGGGCGCAGGTCGCGCACCTGCTCGGCGGCAGCGTGCTGGCGATCACCTTCGGCCTGTTCGTCGGCCTGATGGCCACCCAGATGCTGTTCGGGAAAGTGGTGAAAGCCGGCCGCAGCCTGCCCGGGCCGACCGGCCTGCTGGCCGCCGGCGGGGTGATCGGCGTTGCTTCGGCCATCGTCGGCGCCGGCGGCGGCTTCATCACGGTGCCCTTCCTGACCCGCTCGAACGTGCGCATCCACGAAGCCGTCGCCAGCAGCGCCGCCTGTGGCTTTCCGATTGCGCTGGCCGGCACCCTCGGCTACGTCATCGCGGGCTGGAACCTCCATCTGCCGGCCGGAACCATCGGCTACGTCTACCTGCCGGCACTGGCCTGCATCGTCGCCACCAGCATGCTGACCGCCCCCTGGGGGGCCCGCGTCGCGCACGCGATGTCGGTCGACGGGCTCAAGCGCGTCTACGCGCTGCTGCTCTATGCGCTGGCCGTGTACATGCTGTTCAAGGGCCTGGCCAGTCAAGGCCTGGCCAGTTGACCCGGCGCGCAATCAGGGTCGAGTGACCGGGGCAGGCCCTGCTCCCGCAGCCCGACCCGGGCCTGCAAGCTCTGGCGAAGTGCGTCATAGCTGCCGACATAGGCCTCGTCATCACCCTGGCGAATGAAGATCTGCGGGACACTGCGCACCGGCCGGCCGACCTTCGCCTGCAGCGCATCCATACTGATATCGGTCCCCACGGTGCGATACCGGAAGGGAATGGACTGGATCTTGCACAGCATGCGCGTCCGGTCGCAATCGGTGCAGCCGTCCTTGCCGTAGATGATGACTTCCATGAACTTTCCTGCGAAACGGGGTAGGTGAAGGGGAGCCAGGGTAAAGGGGAGACAGGGATCAGAAATCGACGTCGAACACCGTGTTCTCGTCGGTGCGACGCATCACCCCGACCTTGTAGGCGGCGATGTCCTGTTCCTGCGGCGAGGCTTGGGTCCTGGAGATATTGAGCCACTTCTCCATGAACTTGAGCGGATTGTGCGCGGGCAGCGGGTAGCGCGAGGAGGTGAGGCCGAAAAGCTGGTAGACATCCTTGGCGCAGTACAGCGTCCAGGCCGACAGACGCTCCGCGTTCATGCCGACGAGTTCGCGCCCGTCGGAGAACAGGTACTCGATCCAGCGCAGTTCGCTGTCCACCACTTCCTCGATCATTTTCTCGATCCGCTCACGACACTGCGCGAAGGCAGTCTGCCCCCGCTCGGTGGCAAGCTCGTTGAGCAGCACGGCGCGATCGAGTTCGACATGGATTTCGAGCTCATCCTGGGCGATCTTCTGGATGGCTTTGCCGATGGGCTGGAACAGGCCGGTATCACAAATGGCGAACGTCACGGCAAAGCTCGCCATGAACTGGATGCGCTCCATGCACAGCAGGGCGACGATGGTCATGAACACCGCGTTGTAGGTGTCCTGGTCGTTGGGCAACTGGTCGATCGCGTACTTGTGCGAAGCCTCGTAACCGGCGGCAAAGGCCTGCGTCACCTCGCTCAGGCGATCGTGCGCTTCCTGCACGCGCAGGATTTCGTCGAGGATGACTCCGGGGTCGTCGAACGAGTTGCGCACGATCTCGGAATAGGTGGCTGCATGCACCACTTCGTTGTCCGAGATGCGTTGCCAGGCCGCCCAGAGTTCGCTGGACGTGATGAAGGGCGCGAGCACCGGGGCGATGGCGCGCGAGGCAACCGAGTCGGCCTCCCATTGCCATGCCAGGGTCTTGATCATCATGTCGTAGGTGGCACGCGAGCACGACTTGAAGTCTGCGTTGCACGACGAGTAGTCGAACTCGTTCTCGTCCCAATCGAGCGACTTCTGTGCCTTGTACAGCTTCCAGATCTCGGGGTAATGGCGGTGGACCGTATCGAACAATCCCGGACGCTGGCCAAGCAGCAGCAGGGGTTTCTGATAGTCGGTCTTGTCGTAGTTGAAGACGGTTTCGTTCATTGTCCTGGACTCCCGGATGTCAAAGCGTGCAGGCTTCGCAGTCGCTGTCTTCGGCGTCGGCCGTGGCTGCCGGCAGCTGCGGCTCGGGGGCAGGTTCTGCTTCCTGGGCAGCTTCTGCTTCCTGGACCCGGTCGGCGACGATCCTCATGCCATTGGAGGTCTTCTGGTTCATGTAGTACTTGGACTTCAGACCCAGCTTCACGCGATAGAGGTAGTTCTCGATCAATTCCGTCGATTCGATCGAGGCATCACCGATGACGCGGCGATAGAAGTCCGCCGAAATACCCTGATCGGTCCACTTCTGCACGATCGCGTAGAGTTCGGTCAGGTCGCGCGCGGGAATGTCCCAGGCTGATTGATACTGCTCGGCGAGCGTGTCGCCGTCGGGTGCGGCCCAGTAGTTCACGCGCTGGTTGTCGGTCTTGATCAGCGTGAGCTCGCGCACCGGGTACAGGCCGTTCGTGGTGCCCGAGGCGTTGGCCGATGTCTCGGTGGGCATGTGGGCCGCCAGCACCGAATTCCGGATGCCGCCATTGGCAACGATGTCGCGGCGCAGCGCCTCCCAGTCGTAGCGCAGCGAGAACGGCGCGATCCTGTCGACATGCGGATTGCAGGTGTCCAGCGGCAGCCAGCCTTCGGGCCAGCGTGTCTTGTGCATCCAGGGTGCGTTGCCCAGTTCCTTGCCCAGCCTCAGGCTTGCACGCAGCAGGTGGTAGTAGTGGCGCTCGGCCACTTCGTGGATGAACTGCTTGCCCTCCTGATCGGTGTAACGCTTGCCGTGCTTCGCCATCAGATGCGCCAGGCCCAGGATGCCCACCCCCGCGTTCAGGCGCTTGCGCGAGGTAACGCCCACCTGAGGCAACTCGTAGTGCGCGAGGTGGATGCACTTGTCGATCATGAGCAGCGCGTAATAGGCCACTTCGGCGTACTGCTCTTCGGATTCGATGTTGGCCACGACAATGCCGGCCAGGTTGCAGGTGGCCACTTCGGGGGCCGAACGGCGCAGAATGGCCTCGATCGGCAAGCCTTCCACGGTGTCTCCGGCCTGCAACTCGTCCGGCCAGACTGCCCCGCGCTGCGTTGCCACCGGCTCCTTGCCCGGCAGCTCGCGGCGCGTGCCGTCGATGAACTGGACCTGCACGAAAGAGATGTCGTCGTCTGCGTAGAGTTCGGTGATGTGATCGTAGGCAGCCGTGGGCAGGGCGATCTCGGCACACAGGTTGGAGCTGTAGATCGTGTCCTTGAACGGCGTGTGGCGATTCATCTCCGAGATATTGTGTTCGTAGACCCGGCCAGTTTCGTTCCACTCGTTGCTGGCCGTGATGAGCAGTTCGCGTGCGCTCACCCAGGTCTTGGGAAAATGCGCGTCGGCTTCGTAGCGCGCATAGATCTCCTCGAACTTCGATTCGTCCCCGCTGTAGAGCGCCCCGTACAGGTCGGGGGCGCTGTGGCAGTTGAACAGGAAGATGTCCTCGTTGCGCGCCACCTTGCGTGCAAAGAAGCGGTTGCCTCCCCAGCTGTAATCCATGCCGCGGATCTTCTTGTCCTCGGTCGACATGGGGTTCTTCAACCGCAGCAAGGTGTCCACTTCCGGATCGAAGATCGGGAAATAGGTCGTGCAGGCTCCCCCCCGGCCGTTCTGCAGATTGGCCTTGACCTCGGCCACCAGTGCCCGGTAGTACGGCAGCTTGCCCTGGTGGCGGATCACACCGCCGCGTACCGGATCATTGATCGAGCGGGTTGCCATATGGGCACCAATCCCCGCACTCATGTACGTCATGGTGTTGGCAATGTGATTGCCGACGGCGATCGAGCGCGCGTTGTCCGCCACCGTGTACAGGCAGCAGCTCGCGTAGCCGCGCAGCGGCGTGCCCAGATTCACATGGTTGGGCGTCGGCGCGTTGATGCGGTTCTTCGACAGATGCTCGTAGAAGCGCTGCACGTCGCGCATGCGGCGCTCGCGCGGCTGATCCACGGACAGCGCCATCGCCATGCGCATGTAGATGAACTGCGGCGACTCGTAGAACACGCCCTGCACCCGGTCGGCGATGGCGTACTTGGTGAGATGCGTGTGCAGTTGGTAGTGCGCGTACTCGAAGTCGCGCTCGTGATCGATCCATTCCTGGATGACCGCGTACTCGGACTCCGAGTACGCCAGCGTCTCCATCAGGCCCAGCGCCTGGAGCTTCCGGTGCAGGGCCAGCACCGTAGGGCGGGCGTTGCGGTAGAGATCCTTGCGGATCAAGGTGGCGTACAGACGGCCCGCCATGCGGTTGTACGACCAGGTGTCGAAGTTCAGGCAGGTGCGGATGAGCTGCTGCTGCAGTTCGCGCGAACTGGCCGTCGCGGACATGGCCGAGACGGTTTCCAGCACCGCCGAGGGCCAGTCCACGGCGTCGCCCAGGGTTTCGGCAGCCCATTGGCCCCACTGATTGAGCTTGTACGGCATGAACGGCTCGACATGGCCGTCGCGTTTGCTGATGAATTCCAGCACGGGGATCTCTCCCAGGCAGGCCGCCCTGTCGGCGGCGCTTAGACCAAACGCCTGCTCCCTCGCGCAGGACCCGGTGGAGACGCCTCGCGGAACGCGTGCACGGCCGGGCCGAGTCGCCCGTGCCTGCAACGCAGATCCCCGCGGACCGCGTCACCCGCACCCCTCATCCGGAAGGGTGTGTCGGCAGGTCTTCGGACTCGTGGGCGCGGGCCGATGCTCGCCGCACCCGCCCCCCTACCGGGCCTCGCTTCCCGGATACCGAGATCCAGTGCTCCTGAGGCCTGTCGTTCCCATTTACCGCTGCGGGGCAGTTCCGGATTCACACCGGATTCCCTTTTCAATCTGCCCCCTGTCTTCAGCGGGCAGGTACCGACAGACACAATATATAGTGTTTTTCGTTTCCTTGCACACTACATGCAGTGCGCAACGCCTTCCGTCTCCGGTTTCGATGGCCGGCGCTCGAACTGTCGGCGGCAGCAGGCATCGGTGCACGACCGGTTATCATTCCCGGTTTGGCACCGAATCGATCGCTGCCGATCGTTCCAACCGGAGATTGAACATGAGCGGCCCCCTGTCCCATATCAAGGTACTCGACTTGAGCCGGGTGCTTGCCGGTCCCTGGGCAAGCCAGAACCTCGCCGACATGGGCGCCGACATCATCAAGATCGAGCGCCCCGCCAAGGGTGACGATTCGCGCGCCTTCGGCCCGCCCTGGCTCAAAGATGCCGACGGCAACGAAACCAGCGAGGCCGCCTACTTCTGCGCGGCCAACCGCGGCAAGCGCTCGCTGACGGCCGACATCTCGAAGCCCGAAGCCCAGGAACTGATCCGCAAGCTCGCGACCAGGTGCGACGTTCTCGTGGAGAACTTCAAGTACGGCGACCTGGCCCGCTACGGCCTCGGCTACGAGGACATCAAGGCCGTCAACCCGCGCATCGTGTACTGCTCGATCACCGGTTTCGGCCAGACGGGTCCCTGGAAGGAGCGCCCGGGCTACGACTTCATGGCTCAGGGCATGAGCGGGCTGATGAGCATCACCGGTTCACCCGAATCCGAGACCGATCGCTACGGCGTGCGCTTCGGCGTACCCATCATCGACATCCTGACCGGGATGTACGCGACCATCGCGATCTGCGCGGCGCTGGCCAACCGGGCCGAAACCGGCAAGGGCCAGCACCTCGACCTGTCGCTGCTGGACTCCGCGCTGGCGCTGACCTCGATCCAGGGCATGAACTGGATCGCCACCGGCGAGTCGCCCGGACGCATCGGCAACGCCCACCCGAACATCGTCCCGTACCAGGTCTTCCCGACCTCCGACGGCAGCGTCATCGTGGCCTGCGGCAACGACAACCTGTACCGCAAGTTCTGCGCCGCGGCCGGCCACCCGGAACTGATCGACGACCCGCGCTTTGCAACGAACGCGAAGCGGGTCGAGAACCGCGCGGTCATCACGCCCATCCTCGACGACATCATGCGTCAGAAGACCACCCGGGAATGGTGCGAGATCCTGGACGGCGCCGGGGTCGCCAACGGTCCGATCAACTCGATCGGCCAGGCCTTCCAGGAGGAACAGTCGGTCGCCCGCGGCGCACTGTTCGACATCGCCCATCCGCTGGCCGGCAAGGCACGGCTGATCGCCAGCCCGCTGCGCTTCTCGGAAACTCCGGTCGAGTACCGGCTCGCGCCGCCGCTGCTGGGCCAGCACAGCGAGGAAATCCTGCGCGGCGAGCTCGGCCTGGACGACGCAGCGATCGAAAAGCTGCGCGCCGACAAGATCATCTGAGGCCGGCAGCAGGGCCCGCCTCATCCGAGGCCGGCAGGGCCCGCCGCATGCGGGCCCTGCCCTGACCGCAGACTTCAGACCATCGAAGCAACCGACCGCGACGCGGCCACGGTACCGCTGATGAAGCGCTCGTGGTTGGCTTCGATCCGGTCGAGGTCATACAGGTAGTTGACCATCAGGCCATGCGACTGCTTCAGGCCCTTGCGTGACAGGTCGGCGGCCGGATTGATCCGCTCGAGCCGCGCCCCGTTGTTCAGGTGGAAGCGGGCCACCGGATCACCGCTGCGGGCGACCGTGCCCATCAGGTAGAAGGCGCACAGGCGCTGCAGGATCTCGCGATCGGCGGCCAGCCGCTTGGCCGCGGCCCTGGCTTCCGCCGCAGCCTTGGCTTCCGCCGACGGATCGGCTTCGGCCTCGGGAGCCGGTTGCTCGATCGCCGACCAGTCCTTGCCGTAGCGTTCGCGCAGGCCGTCGAGGCCGGCCTGCAGTTCGCCCAGCACGGCCGGCTTGACCCGTTCCGACTCCAGGGTCTCGACCTTGGCCAACCAGCCCGCGAAGCCGGGAATCGGCGACAGCGTGCAGAAGGTCTTGAGCTTCGGGAACTGCGTCTTCAGCCGGTCGGCGACCTGCTTGATCAGGAAGTTGCCGAGATTGACCCCGCGCAGCCCGGGCTGGCAGTTCGAGATCGAATAGAAGGCGGCGACGCGAAAGGCCTCGGGATCGACCTGCTGCGCAGCCTTGCGATCGAGCAGCGGCGCCACGGCCGACGGTATTTCCTCGAGCAGCGCGACCTCGACGAAAATCAGCGGCTCGTCGGGCAGCGCCGGATGGAAGAAGGCGAAGCAGCGCCGGTCGGGTTCGAGCCGTCGGCGCAGGTCGGCCCAGCCGTCGATCGCATGCACGGCCTCGTGGTGGATGATCTTCTCGAGCAGCCGGGCCGGCGAGTTCCAGCTGACCTCGGCCAGCTGCAGGAAGCCGGGGTTGAACCACGACGACAGCAGGTGGTGGAAGTCGGCATCCACCGCACGCAGCGACGGATCACGGCGCAGCCGCTCGAGCAGGCGCACGCGCATCGCCACCAGTTCACCGGTGCCGCCCTCGGCCAGGTTGAGCCGGCGCAGCAGCTTCTGGCGCGGCGATTCGGACAGGCGCCCAAGCTCGATCTGCGCCTCCGGCGAGCGGGTTTCGGCGTACTGGCGGGCAACCGCCAGCACGGCTTCCGGATCGGGGTCGTACTCGGTCGCCAGGACATCGAAGAAGCGCTGGACGGCGTCATTGCCCAGCTCCCGGTAATGGGCCAACGCGCGCGTGGCGATCGCGATGCTGTTCGACTCGCCGCGCGCCGTCATCAGCTGGCGGACGTCGTCGATCAGATGGTCGAGCGCCGCCCGCTCGCGCTTGTCCTGCCTGGCCTTCCTGAACCGCTCGAAAACGACTGCCATCTGTACCTCATGAATGAACTGCGGCGATCATCCGCGTGGATGGCGCCGCCGCGTGGCGCTCACCCCCGGAACCGGAGAATTGTCGCGCGTTTGACGTGAAATGCGAAGACTTGGATACCCGATCGCGTGAGATCTCTGGTCAACTCCCTTCCTGTACCCCCCCTCGCCGGGCCGCTGACGCCATCAGCGAAAGCCCCGCTGCGATCATCGGCAGACTCAGCCACTGCCCCATCGACAGCCCGGCGCCGAGCAGCCCGAGGAAGGCATCGGGCTCGCGGGCGAACTCGACGACGAAGCGCAGCACCCCGTAGCCTAGAAGGAACAGCCCGGACACGGCACCGAGCGGGCGCAGCCGCGCCGAGTACAGCCACAGCAGCGCAAACAGCAGCAGGCCCTCGCCGGCAAACTGGTAGAGCTGCGACGGATGCCGCGCGATCCCGTCGCCAGCCTGCGGGAACACCATTGCCCAGGGCAGATCGGTCGCCCGCCCCCAGAGTTCGCCGTTGATGAAGTTGCCAAGCCGGCCGGCGGCCAGCCCCAGCGGTACCAGCGGCGCGATGAAATCGGATACCGCGAGGAAAGGCCAGCCGCGCCGCCTGGCGAACAGCGCCATGGCCACCAGGACCCCGACCAGGCCGCCGTGGAAGGCCATGCCACCGTGCCAGAGCGCCAGGATCTCGAGCGGGTTCGCCAGGTAGTGGCCGGGCCGGTAGAACAGCACATAACCGAGCCGGCCGCCGACGACGACTCCGACGACTCCCCAGAACAACAGGTCTTCGAGATCGCGCACAGTGAAACGGGGCGGCACCGACGGCGAGCCGCCGGCGATCCGCAGCCGGCCCAGCACGAACAGCAGGCCGAAGGCGATCAGGTACATCAGCCCGTACCAGCGCACCGCAAGCGGGCCGAGGCTGAAGGCGATCGGGTCGAATTCAGGGTGCACGAGCATGAAAACGAGGCCGGCAACCGGAGCGCACCGACCGGCAGGCAGAGGCAGGAGCCACATTCTGACATGCCGCCGCACGCCAACTGGCCGATAATGGGCGCCACACCTTCCTGGAGGCGAATGACATGAAAGGCGACAAGAAAGTCATCGAATGGCTGAACCGGCAGCTCAAGAACGAGCTGACCGCGATCAACCAGTATTTCCTGCACTCAAGGATCTTCGGTCACTGGGGCCTGTCCGGCCTGGAGAAGATCGAGTACGACGAATCGATCGGCGAGATGAAGCACGCCGACCGGCTGATCAAGCGCATCCTGATGCTCGACGGCCTGCCCAACCTGCAGGATCTCGGCAAGCTGAACATCGGCGAGACCACGGAGGAGATCCTCACGGCCGATCTGGCACTCGAGCGGGCCGCCCTCGAAACGGTCAAGGCCGGCATCGCCCACTGCGAAAGCGTTGCGGATTACGTGTCGCGCGAGATCCTGGTCGGCATCCTCGACGACTCCGAAGAGCATGTCGACTTCCTCGAAACCCAGCTCGAACTGATCGAGCGGGTCGGCATCCAGAACTATCAGCAGACGTTCATGGCGCGCGACGCTTCCTGAACGCGCATGGTCGCCGGTTGCAGCCGGGCTGTTTCGAGCGTCTGCCGGGCAAGGCAGCCCGACAGCAGCTCGCGGGCCTGCCGCGCGCACTTGCCACAACATTCACCGATCCCGCAGGCCCCCCTCAGGTCTGCCAGGGATCGGGCGCCACCGCCGACCAGCGCCTCGATGGTCCGGTCCGAAACGGCTTTGCACACGCACACGATCATTGCGAGAACTGCTCCGTGACGAGCGGGTGCCACGGCCACCTTCGGACACCCGCTCTTGGTCGAATACGAATCGTTCATATTAATAGTAGCAGGCTTGTTTTCACCCCACAACAGACTCCGGTTTTCCCGAAGCCTCACCGCGATCCGGCCATGACCCTCACATCAGCCTCGCCTTGTGGTGCTTTGCTAAACTCGACGATCAGTGCACACGATGCAGCCTCCTGCGCGAGCCTCTTCAGCCCCCTCTGAAGCCCCTTCAACCGTTCAACCGCCACCACAGCCATGACCGCGAACCGCCGTAGCCGCAACATCACCGAAGGCATTGCCCGTGCGCCCAACCGCTCGATGTTCTACGCGATGGGCTACGAGAAAAGCGATTTCGACAAGCCGATGATCGGCATCGCCAACGGCCACAGCACGATCACGCCCTGCAACTCCGGCCTGCAGAAACTGGCCGACGCCGCCGTCGAGGCCGTACGCAAGGCCGGCGGCAACCCGCAGGTCTTCGGCACGCCGACGATCTCCGACGGCATGTCGATGGGCACCGAGGGCATGAAGTACTCGCTGATTTCACGCGAAGTCATCGCCGACTGCGTGGAAACCTCGGTCCAGGGACAGTGGATGGACGGCGTCCTGGTCATCGGCGGCTGCGACAAGAACATGCCCGGCGGCATGATGGGCATCATGCGTGCCAATGCTCCGGCGATCTACGTCTATGGCGGCACCATCAAGCCGGGCCGCTGGAAAGGGCGGGATCTGAACATCGTCTCCGTCTTCGAGGCAGTCGGTGAATTCTCCAGCGGCCGGATGAGCGTCGAGGACTTCGAGGGCATCGAGCGCAACGCGATTCCCGGCACCGGTTCCTGCGGCGGCATGTACACGGCCAACACGATGTCCTCGTCCTTCGAGGCGCTGGGGTTGAGCCTGCTCGGCTCGTCGACGATGGCCAACCCCGACGACGAGAAAACGGACTCGACTGCTGAATCGGCGCGCGTGCTGATCGAGGCCGTCAAGCGCGACCTGAAACCGCGTGACATCGTCACCAGGGAATCGATCGAGAATGCGGTCACGCTGATCATGGCCACCGGCGGCTCGACCAATGCGGTCCTGCACTATCTGGCGATTGCGCACTCGGCCGGCATCGACTGGTCGATCGACGACTTCGAGCGCATCCGCGCGCGCGCGCCGGTGATCTGCGACCTCAAGCCCTCGGGCAAATACCTGGCCACCGACCTGCATCGGGCCGGCGGCATTCCGCAGGTCCTGAAGATCCTGCTCAATGCCGGCCTGATCCACGGCGACTGCATGACCATCACCGGCCGCACGCTGGCCGAGGAACTGGCGAACGTGCCCGATCAGCCGCGCGCCGACCAGGACGTGATCTTCCCGATCGACAAGGCCCTGTACAAGCAGGGCCACCTGGCCATCCTGAAGGGCAACCTGTCGCCCGAGGGCTGCGTGGCGAAAATCACCGGTCTGAAGAACCCGGTCATCACCGGACCGGCTCGCGTCTTCGACGACGAACAAAGCGCGCTGCAGGCCATCCTCGACGGCAAGATCGTTGCCGGCGACGTCATGGTGCTGCGCTACCTGGGTCCGAAGGGCGCACCGGGCATGCCCGAGATGCTGGCCCCCACCTCGGCGCTGATCGGCGCCGGTCTCGGCGAATCGGTCGGCCTGATCACCGACGGCCGCTTCTCCGGCGGCACCTGGGGCATGGTCGTCGGCCATGTCTCACCCGAGGCTGCAGTGGGCGGCCCGATCGGCCTCGTCCGTGAAGGCGACTCGATCACGATCGACGCCCACCGGCTGGTACTCGAGGTCGCGGTCGACGATGCCGAACTGGCCAGGCGGCGCGACCAGTGGCAGGCTCCCGAGCAGCGCTACAAGCGTGGCGTGCTGGCCAAGTTCAATGCCCTGACCAGCAGCGCGAGCCGCGGCGCCGTCCTCGACGATTTCTGAATACGGGCCAGCGCCGTGCCGCGTGCACGTTCAGCAGGGGAGCGGATGCCGATCCGCGCCCGCGACGTGTACGCGCGTGCGGGTGCGTTCAGCGCCGATCGGGGCGCGACGGCTTCCGGCGAAAACGGAAATGCGGAAACATCGCCTCGACCCGCCGGCGGCGCGTTTCGGCCAGCGCGTTGCCGGGGTCGGCGACCCGGTTCAGGCCCAGCAATGGCTCGGCAATCTCGAACCAGACGAAGGCCAGGGCAAACGGCGACAGCACCCAGAACCAGGGCCAGCCCGCCACCGGCTCGACCCCGAAGGCACGCAGCCCGAGCAGCAGCAGTCCGATCCAGATCAGGGGCATTGCGATCGATCTCCAGCGTGTCCGGAAAACAAAGGATTTCACATCGTTCGCCGTCCGCACAGCGCTCGTCGCCCTGCCAGGCGATGAGCGGTAGACTAGGGCGTCCGGACGGAGTCCGGCGAACCACAGGCGGCCACCCGGCTGCCCGCCATCGTCGCTTGCGGGATGACGCTGGTCAAGTCTCGCTGTCGTGCGTGCGGATGAGCGCGCGCATCGCCCTCCCGAATGCCGGCTGCAGTGGGCTAGACTGTGAAAGTGCGCCGCATTTCATGATCATTGAATAAATCAATTCGAATGGAGCCAGAATGAAAACGATCCAGACCCTTGCGCTCGCCGCTGCCCTCGCCTGCGTGTCGGGCGCCGCAATGGCTGATGCCGGTCTCGCCAAATCCAAGAACTGCATGACCTGCCACGCCGAGGCCAAGAAGATGATCGGCCCGTCCTACAAGGACGTCGCCAAGAAGTACGGCAACGACGCCAACGCTGTCGCCTATCTGTCGGAAAAGATCATGAAGGGCAGTACCCGTGTGTGGGGCCCGATCCCGATGCCGGCCAACCCTTCGGTGTCGGCCGCCGAGGCTGAAACCCTGGCCAAGTGGATCCTGTCGCTGAAGTGATCGAAGCGGGCCGGCAAGCACGCGGTCCGTGTGCCTGAACCGGCCGATCGAGACGAGGCGCCCCCACAGGGCGCCTTCGTTTCTGCCCTGCCAGTGGCCGCGCGGGCGCGCTCGCCGGCAGTTGCGCATAGGCGCCGACCCGTCCGCCCACGGTGGCACGGCCGTGAACACCGAGGCTTTCATGCCCGATCGACCGTTCGTCGGCCGCCGCAGGCCGCCCGTCGATCGACGCGTGACGGCCCCAGGCGCTGGCAGCCACAGTGGCATCGAGTCTCCTGCGGTTTCCTCCTCCAGTGTGACTGGCCCCGCTCACCGAACGGGGCTTTTTTTTCGCCCGCTTTTCCCGCCCGCTGCTTTTTTCGCCCGTATTCTCTGCCGGCGCGTCTTTTTCGTTAGAATCGCGCCCGCCTCGCGATTTCGCGGCGACTGCGCAGCTGCGCACCGCAACCGCGTTCGCTGATGGCTGATCAGACCCATCACCGCATCGGCTGCCACGGTCACGACACAGCCCCGGGGAGACGCAATTGCTGAACTTCGACATCCTGCTGCAGCAGGTCCTGAATGGCCTCGTGCTGGGCAGCGTCTATGCCATGGTCGCGCTCGGCTACACGATGGTCTACGGCATCCTGCAACTGATCAACTTCGCACACGGCGAGGTGCTGATGATCGGTGCCATGATCGCCGCCTGGCTGGTGCCGACGCTGCTGATGGCCGGCATGCCCGGCCCGCTGGCGCTGCTGGTGGTGACCCTCGCCGCGATCCCGGTCTGCGTGCTGCTGTCGGTCTTCATCGAGCGGGTCGCCTACCGGCCGCTGCGCGGCGCACCCCGGCTGGCGCCGCTGATCACCGCGATCGGCATGTCGATCGTGCTGCAGACGATCGCGATGATCATCTGGAAGCCGAGCCCGATCGTCTTCCCCGATCTGCTGCCGATCGAGCCGGTGCCGATCTTCGGTGCGATCCTGGCTCCGAAACAGATCCTGATCCTGGCCGTGGCGGCCACGATGATGACGGCACTGGTGCTGCTGGTGAGCCGCACCAGGCTGGGCCGCGCGATGCGCGCAACGGCCGAAAACCCGCGGATCGCCGGCTTGATGGGCGTCAACGCCAACCAGATCATCGCGGCCACCTTTGCGATCGGCGCGGCCCTGGCGGCAGTGGCCGGCGTCCTGGTCGCTCTGAACTACAACATCGTCCACTTCTCGATGGGCTTCATTCCCGGGCTGAAGGCCTTCACGGCCGCGGTGCTCGGCGGCATCGGCAACATCACCGGCGCCGTGCTCGGCGGCCTGCTGCTCGGGATCATCGAGAGCCTCGGGGCCGGCTACATCGGCGACCTCACCGGCGGCTTCCTGGGCAGCCACTACCAGGACATCTTCGCCTTCGCGGTGCTGATCCTGGTGCTGCTGTTCCGGCCTTCCGGAATCATGGGCGAACGCGTCGCCGACCGGGCCTGAGGAGGGCGCATGATCACGCACTTCATCCCGCCACTGGCCGGCAAGCCGCGCGCCGCCTTCGCGGCCACCCTCGTCATCGCGCTGGTGCTGGCCGTGCTCCCCTTTGTGCTCGGCATGGGTGGCAACCGCTGGATCCGGATGGCCGACTTCGCCCTGCTCTACGTGATGCTGGCGCTGGGCCTGAACATCGTCGTCGGCTACGCCGGCCTGCTCGACCTCGGCTACGTGGCCTTCTACGCGGTCGGCGCCTACATGTACGCGCTGCTCGCCTCGCCACACCTGGCGATGCACTTTCCGTGGATCGCCGCGACCTTCCCCGACGGCCTGCACAGTTCGATCTGGATGGTCGTGCCGCTCAGTGCGGCGATCGCGGCATTCTTCGGCATCCTGCTCGGCATGCCGGTGCTCAGGCTGCGCGGCGACTATCTGGCGATCGTCACCCTCGGTTTCGGCGAGATCATCCGGATCTTCCTGAACAACCTGAACTCCCCGCTCAACTTCACCAACGGGCCGCAGGGGATCAGCAACATCGACCCGGTGCGCATCGGCGGCATCGACCTGTCGCGCCGGCTCGAGATCGGCGAGTTCACGGTTCCGTCGGTCACGCTTTACTACTACCTGTTCCTGGTGCTCACGATCGCCGTGATCGTCGTGTCGATCCGGCTGCAGGATTCGCGCATCGGCCGCGCCTGGATGGCCGTTCGCGAGGACGAGACCGCTGCAAAGGCGATGGGCATCAACGTGCGCAACATGAAGCTGCTCGCCTTCGCGATGGGCGCTTCGTTCGGCGGCGTCTCGGGCGCGATGTTCGCGGCCTTCCAGGGTTTCGTCTCGCCCGAGAGCTTCATCCTGATGGAATCGATCGTGATCGTCGCCATGGTGGTACTCGGCGGCATGGGCCACGTGCCCGGTGTGGTGCTTGGCGCGATCCTGCTCTACGCCATTCCGGAGACCCTGCGCGAGATCGCCAGACCGGTCCAGCTGCTGCTGTTCGGCAGCGAACTGATTCCGGCCGAAGCCTTGCGCATGCTGCTGTTCGGGCTCTCGCTGGTGCTGATCATGCTGTTCCGGCCCACCGGTCTGTGGCCCGCACCCAGGCACGGCATCCGGCCCACCGCCCAGGAGGCACGGGCGTGAGCGAGTTCCTGCTTTCGATCAGTGGCGTCAACAAGCGCTTCGGCGGCCTGCAGGCACTCTCCGACGTCGGGCTGCAGATCCGGCGCGGCCAGATCTACGGGCTGATCGGTCCGAACGGGGCCGGCAAGACCACCTTCTTCAACGTCATCACGGGGCTCTACACACCCGACTCGGGCAGTTTCGTGCTCGACGGCACGGCCTACGAGCCCAGCGCCGTCCACAAGGTGGCGCAGGCCGGCATCGCCCGCACCTTCCAGAACATCCGGCTGTTCGGCGAGATGACCGCCATCGAGAACGTGATGGTCGGCCGCCACGTGCGCACGAAGGCCGGCGTCACCGGTGCCGTGCTGCGCACCCGCAGCCAGCAGGCCGAAGAGCAGGCGATCCGCGAGCGCGCGGGCGCCCTGCTCGATTACGTCGGCATCGCCCGCTATGCCGATTACCAGGCCCGCACCCTGTCGTACGGCGACCAGCGGCGGCTCGAGATCGCCCGTGCGCTGGCCACCGAGCCGAAGCTGCTCGCACTCGACGAGCCGGCTGCCGGGATGAACGCCACCGAAAAGCTCGGGCTGCGCGATCTGCTCAAGCACATCAGCGCCGACGGCATCACGATCCTGCTGATCGAGCACGACGTGAAGCTGGTGATGGGCCTGTGCGACCGGGTCACGGTCCTCGACTACGGCAAGGTGATCGCCGAAGGCGTTCCGGCCGAGGTGCAGCGCGACCCGGCCGTCATCCAGGCCTACCTCGGCACGGCCGCAACCCATTGAGACTGCCCGCTGCGGGGTCCACGAACCGGAATCCGGCCATGCCAGACACGCCCGACACGATACTCAGCATCGAAGGCCTGCAGATCGCCTACGGCGGCATCCGCGCGGTCAAGGGCATCGATCTGGAGGTTGCCACTGGCGAACTGGTCGCGCTGATCGGCGCCAACGGCGCCGGCAAGACCAGCACGCTGCAGGCCGTCACCGGCATGCTGCCGTGGGCGGGCGGCGACGTCCGCTACCGGGGCCGGTCGATCAAGGGCATGGGCGCCTGGCAACTCGTCGCCCAGGGGCTTGCGATGGTGCCCGAGGGCCGGGGCGTGTTCGCGCGGATGACGATCACCGAGAACCTGCAGATGGGCGCTCACACCCGCAGCGATGCGGCCGGCATCCGCACCGACATCGAGCGGATGTTCGAGACCTTCCCGCGCCTGAAGGAAAGAGCCGACCAGATGGCCGGCACGATGTCGGGCGGCGAGCAGCAGATGCTGGCGATGGCCCGGGCACTGATGAGCCGGCCCACGCTGCTGCTGCTCGACGAACCGTCGATGGGGCTGTCGCCGATGATGGTCGAGCGGATCTTCGAAGTGATCCGCTCGGTGTCGGCCCAGGGCACCACCATCCTGCTGGTCGAACAGAACGCCCGCCTGGCGCTCGAATGCGCCAGCCGCGGCTACGTGATGGATTCGGGGCTGGTCACGATGACCGGGCCGGCGCAGCAGATGCTCGACGATCCGCGCGTACGCGCCGCCTATCTCGGCGAGGAAACCGCCAGCTGACCGTCACCGGCCGGCCAGCGGCTGACCGTCGGCCGCTCCGGCGCGGCCTCAGGCACCGGCCAGATCCGCCTCGGTCGTGAAGGCGTCGGCGTAGAACGCCTCTTCCGGCAGGCCGCAGCTTTCGACGAAATCCCGGCGGGCGGCATCGATGACCACGGGTGCCCCGCAGGCGTAGACCTCGTGAGCGCTCAGATCCGGGAAATCCGCCATCACTGCCCGGTGCACGAAGCCCGTGCGGCCTTGCCAACCGTCCTCGGGCAAGGCGTCGGAGACCACCGGCACGTAGCTGAAGCCCGGCATCCCGGCAGCCCATTGCTCGCACAGCGCGTTCATGTACAGGTCACGGGGCCGGCGGGCGCCCCAGTACAGCACCATGGGGCGTTCGATTCCCTTGTGACGGGCATGCTCGATCACCGCCTTGACCGGCGCGAAACCGGTGCCGCTGGCCAGCAACACGATCGGCCGCTCACTGTCCTCGCGCAGGAAGAAGGTGCCCAGCGGGCCCTCGAAACGCAGGATGTCCCGCTCCCTGATCGGCGGCTCGATGATGCCGAACAGGGCATCGGTGAAGCGCCCGCCCGGAATGTGCCGGATGTGCAGCTCGATCTGCTCGGCCTGATGCGGGGCAGCAGCCATCGAATAGCTGCGCCGCGAGCCGTCGCGCAGCAGCAGTTCGATGTACTGGCCGGCCAGATACTGGAAGCGCTCGCTGGCCGGCAGCTGCAGCTTCAGGATCGCGACGTCCGGAGCTGCCCGCGTGATCGACGCGATCCGGCACGGCATCTTGCGCACCGGGATGTCGCCGACCCGGGTCACCAGCCGGCTCTCGATGACCAGATCGCCCTGCGGCTTCGAGCAGCACATCAGTGCATAGCCGGCAACCGCCTCGGCCGGGCTCAGCGCCTTGTCCGAATGCCGGCCCATCTCGACCGAACCGTCGAGCACCCTGGCCTTGCACGAGCCACAGGCGCCGTTCTGGCAACCGTAGGGCAGGACGACGCCCTGACGCAGCGCCGCATCGAGAACATGCTCGCCGTCCTCCACGGTGAACTGGAGGCCGCTGGGCTGAACGGTGATGGTTGTGGTCATGTCGGCAAAAGATGGGGGAAATCGAGGCGAAAGCGTGGAGGAATCGGGGCGCGGGCGCAGGCCGATATTATCCTCTGCTATGCGAAGCCCCGCCCCGACCCCGGTTGCCCGACTGCGCCGCCCTCGCCTGCTGATCAGCGGCTGCGGCGACGTCGGCCTGCGCCTGCTCGGACAACTGGCCTCCCGCCTGGCCGCCGGCCAGCTTTCGGTAGTAGCCGTGGCCCGCGATCCGGGCCGTCGCGCCGCTGCCCGTGCCTTCGGGGCGCGCGCACTCGCGACCGACCTCGACCACCGGACCGCCACCGCCCGCCTCGGCGGCCTGGCCGGCTGGACGATCCACCTCGCCCCTCCGCCAGCCAGCGGCCGCGACGATCCGCGACTGGGGCACCTGATCACGGCGCTCGGGCGGGCCCAGGCGCGGGCCCGGTCAGGGGCCCGGTCAGGGGCCCGGACAAGCGCCTCACCGGGACTGCCAGCGCCCCCGCAGCCTGCCGGCAGCGCGCCCCCGCGCTGGGCCCTGATCAGCACCAGCGGCGTATACGGCGACCGCGGCGGCGCCTGGACCGATGAGACCTGCCCTGCGGCGCCAGCCACCGACCGGGCCCGGCGCCGGCTGGCCGCCGAGCAGCGGTTGCGCGCCGCCACCCGGCGCCAGCTGCTGCACGGCACCCTCCTGCGCGCCCCCGGCATCTATGCCCGCGAACGGCTGCCCGTCGAACGGTTGCGCCGCGGCGAACCCGTGCCGGTACCGCACGAGGACGGCTACACCAACCACATCCATGCCGACGACCTGGCGCGGACCGCCTGGTTCGCGCTGCTGCGCGGCCGGCCCGGCCGGGTCATCAACGCCAGCGACGACACCACCCTGAAGATGGGCGACTGGTTCGACCGGATTGCCGATGCCTGCGGGCTCGCACCGCCCCCGCGCCTGGCGCAGGCCGAACTCGCCAGCCGGGTCTCGCCCGCCATGCTGTCCTTCATGGCCGAGTCGCGCCGGCTCTCGAACCGGCGGCTGAAGCGTGAGCTGCGCGTGCGCCTGCGATGGCCCGATGCAGCCGCTGCGCTGTCCGCATTCGATCTGCTACAATCTCCGGCTCTGTCTGAAGACAGCACATCTCAAGACAGAACGCCGGTGTAGCTCAGTTGGTAGAGCAGCGCATTCGTAATGCGAAGGTCGACAGTTCGAGTCCGTCCATCGGCACCAATAGAATCAAGCACTTAGGCCAATCCTCCGGGGTTGGCCTTTTTGTTTTCGGCCTCCATGTAACCACTTTGTAACCAGATTTCGGGAATCGCCCGGTCTTCATCGTGCCGACACCGCCTTGCCGTTACCGCGTAACAGGTGCATCCTCGACGCTGTTACCGCGTAACGGGGTCGATCATGGCAACAGCAGCAGAACGGCAGCGCGCGTACCGGCAGCGCGCCAGAACCGAACACAACCAGCGCCGTGTGAACGTCTGGCTGGATGCAGCGGCCGCCATCGCAATCGGGCGTCTGGCGAAGCATTGGGGCATCAGCCAGCGCGATGCCATCGAGCGTCTGGCCGTCGAAGCTCAGGATGCAGTCATGCGCCAGCTCGATGACGACGGTCTTGAACGGTTCCTGAGCCGATCCGTTACAGGGTAACGGTCAGGTGACGCCCGCACCGTTACCTCTGCCGTTACCGTGTAACGCAGCATGCGGACGCAATGCGAACGCATCAGGAAGGCATGCGAACGCATCGTGACAGGCGAGACGTCACGCCACCGTCACGCTCTGTCACGCAATGTCACGCTCCGAAGCCCCTCGCATGGGGCTTGCATGGGCTTGCATGGGCTTGCACCGTGCATGTCTGGTGCCGAGCAGAAAGGGTGAAGCCGCTTCGCCCTTTCGGCCGCCGATGGCCGATCAAAGTGCAACGTTGCACTTTGAAAATCCGGCAACGTTGCCGGATTAGCCGCCCAGCGCGCCGAAGCCCTCGGCGATGACCAGATCCATGCGCCCACGAAAAAGCCGCCCGCAGGCGGCCTATGTATGGTGGATTGGCGGGCCATCAGGGCGCGAACCTGTCGATGGCCTCCGTCATCGTGTATGCCTCCCGGCCGGCAGCGCGTAGCCGTTCGACCTCGGCCACCTTGTCGTCGGGCAGCAGGATGGGCAGCTCGCGTGCGGGGTCGGTCTTCGCCTCCAGCTTCAAGACCCGGCGGGCAAGACTCAGAGCGTCAGT
>Ga0172382_10003782_pt1 | contig 23742 bp, 22 predicted proteins | sample Leawel138RmetaG_FD_122245 | JGI IMG/M metagenome (GOLD analysis project Ga0172382, IMG submission 122245) | Leachate microbial communities from a municipal landfill in Southern Ontario, Canada - Leachate well 138R metaG | ecosystem: Engineered > Solid waste > Landfill > Unclassified | place... | reverse complement strand
GGGCCGCTCGCCAGCGACGACTTCGACCGCGCCAACGGCGCGCCGGGGACAACGCCGGTCGGCGGGCTGGCGTGGTTCGGCCCGGCGCAGATCGCCGGCAACAAGCTGGTGCTGGGCCAGGCGACCAGCGGCTACGGAGCCATCGACCCCGGCGTGGGCGATGTCGCCTACACCGTGGACGTGACCGTTCCCGGCAGCGGGCTGGGCAATGTGCGGCTGATGATGCTGGGCAAGCAGGTGGCGGTCCACACCGACTGGCGCAATGCCTTCGGGCGGTTCTACATCCTCGAGCTGGCCGAGGGGAAGCTGGGCCTGCGCCATGAGACCCTGGGCACCATCACCCTCGCCACGTTCACCGGGCTGGGCGCGGGCACCTACACGATCCGGGTCGTCGCCAGGACCAGCGACCGCACGATCAACGTCTACAACGGCGAAACCCTGCTCGTCTCGGGCACTTATTCGAGCGACGGCAACTGGCTGCCGCAGGGCACCTGCATCGGCGTGCTCGACAACTTCCAGAACGCCAACATCGCCATCGACAACCTGTCGGTGGCGGCGGCGTGAGGGATGCGCCGGCGACCATTTACCGCTGACCCTTCATGCGTACCCTTTTGGGACTCACCGAACTGCCGGCTGGCATTAGCCGGCCAGATGGGATACCGCGGATTATCAAGCATTTTTCCGAATTTGCATCGCAGGCGGGGCATATCGCGTGAACTCCGATACAAAGTTCATCGACGCCTTTTCCAAGGAGCCGCCGTTTTTCGCGTCCAGGCGGAAGCGCCTGGCCGGCGACAGTCGCATCGCCGCACGCGACATGCGCGTCATTCTTTACGGCCTGTCACTGTTCCTCGACTGCTGCGCACTGATCGCGGGCTTTTCTACCGCCACGCTTGTCCGTGAGGACGAATGGCTGTCGGCCGGTGGCTACTCGCTGCTGGCCCTCGCCCTGCCGATTTTCCTGATGTTCTCGATCGCGCGGGAAGTGCAATCGGTCGAAACACTGGAAAGCCGGTCGCTGGGAATCAGCCGCGCGCTCGGCGCGCTGGCGGCGACCGCGATCTTCGTCATCCTGCTGATGTTCCTTATGAAGGCCGAGGCCATATCGCGCGTCGGCTTCGCGATCTCGTTCGGCGCGTCGGCGGCGTTCATTATCCTCGACCGGATACTGCTCGACATGATCTTCTGGGCGACGATGAAAGGCAGCGCCACCGCGAAGCTGCTGATCCTCGACGGCGTGGAGGCGAAGCCGGTCCCAACGATGGACGTGATCGACCTCGGCGCACACGGCCTGTGGCCGGACCTCACCAGACCCGAGAAGATCGACGCGCTTTCGCACATGGTCGCAAACTACGACCGCGTCGTCGTCGCCTGTCAGGAAGATCATCGCCGGGCCTGGTCGACATTCCTGCGCGGCTCCGACGTAGGCGGTGAAGTAATCGTCAACAGGAATCTGCTGCAAGGCGCCGTGGCGATCGGACAGTGCGGCGGAGCGGATACGCTGATTCTCTCGCACGGTCCGCTAAGCCTTGCCAGCCGCATTCAGAAGCGCACTTTCGATCTGGCCGTGGCGACCCCGCTCACCCTCTTCCTGGCGCCGCTGTTCATCGCGGTCGCGATTGCGATCAAACTCGACAGCCGCGGCCCCGTTTTCTTCCGGCAGGTCCGCGTCGGCCAGGGCAACCGCCAGTTCCGCATCCTCAAGTTCCGCTCGATGCGCACGGAAGCGTCCGATCCCAACGGCTCCCGCTCGACAGGCCGCGAGGATGATCGCATCACGCGCGTGGGCGCCTTCATCCGCCGCACCAGCATCGACGAACTGCCACAGTTGCTCAACGTGCTGCGCGGGGACATGAGCCTCGTCGGACCCAGGCCGCATGCCCTCGGCTCGCTCGCGGGGCAATCGCTGTTCTGGGAAGTGACCGATAGCTACTGGCTGCGCCACGCGCTTAAGCCCGGCATAACCGGGCTGGCCCAGATCCGGGGCTTCCGGGGGTCGACCGATCGACCCGAAGACCTTACCCAGCGCTTGCGCTGCGACCTTGAATACCTGAGTTCGTGGAGCATCTGGAAGGACTTCCTGATCTGCCTGAGAACCCTGCGCGTCGTCGTTCACAAAAACGCGTACTGACAGCCATCGTGATCGGCGGATCGTTGGCACTCGGGGCATGACATGGGCATGAGCGAACCCGGCGCGCGGCGCGAAAGTCGCTTTGACGCCTGTTTGAGGCGTGACCTCACCCTGCCCGGAGGGCGAAGGATTTCCGTGGGCGTGGCGGTCGTCGCCGGCCTCCTCGCGATCGGCGTCTGCATCCGCGTGGCCTGGAGCCTGCTTCGCGACGGGCACGGCGCCACCGGCGAGGCGTTCAACGTGGCACGCGCAATCGCGGAAGGAAGAGGCTTCGCCGATGCTTTCCGCGTCGGCCAGGGCCCCACCGCGCACCTGCTGCCAATCAGTCCGGGCATCGCTGGCGGCGTCTACCGCCTGTTCGGCGTACATAGCCCTGCGGCCGAATCCATCCTGACGGCCTGGGCCCTTATGCTGATGCTGGGGACCTACCTCCTCCTGTTCCGCTTGTTCGGCAGACTGGGCGTCTCCCGCTGGGCACGGCTCGGCGGGCTGGCCTATCTGTGCCTGAGCCCCGTCTATATCGCGCAGGAAGCGGTCGATTTCCGGATCTGGGAAGGCGGCCTGGCGGTATGCCTTGCCGTGATCCTGCTCAGCGCGCTGGTTGCCGCGGAACGGGTGGAACGCATTTCGGCGGCGCGAACGGCCGGTCTTGCCGTCCTCGCGGCGGCGCTGTTCTTCGTGAATCCGATCATCGGAGTGGCGGGGTATGCCGGCACGCTGATCTTCGCCTGGCGCCGCTTCGGCATGTCGCAGTTCGTACTGGCGGGCCTGATGGCCGCCGCTGCGCTCGCGGCCTTCGCGGCGCCCTGGGCCTTGCGTAACGCCTCGCAGTTGGACGCCTTCGTGCCGCTGCGCAGCAATGCCGGTCTGGAGCTTGCGTTGGGGCAGAACCCGCATGCCGTGGACGGCGCTGACCGGGGAGAGGTCTTCCGGCGGCGACTCGCGGAAATTCATCCGGCCGTAGGCAGCGAAGCCTATCGCCGCCTGACCGCGATCGGCGGTGAAGTCCCTTATTCCCAGGCGCTCGGCCGTGAGACCCGAAACTGGATCGCGGATCATCCGGGCGATGCCGCTCGCCTGACCCTGCGCCATATCCGGCAAACCCTCGCGCCCGAACCCTGGCAGTTCGGCAACGGTTTCCTGCCGGAATTGCGCGCGATCCTGGCAAATCTCAGCGGACTGTTGGGGCTCGCCGGGCTGGCGCTCGCCTTGTCCGGGCGGCGCCCGCTATGGATATATGTCGCACTGATGGTCCTGGTGCCCGCGATCGTCATGTCGCCGTTCCAGCCGATTTCGCGTTATACCTACCTCTTCTATCCCTGGCTCACCTTCTGCGCGGCCTACCTTGTCGACCGGATCGTATCGGCGAGATTTCCGGCACGCGGACAAATCGCCGAAAACGCCAGCTGACAGGCGCGGGATAATCCCACCGCCCCCCTGCACATCCCTTCCGAACGGCGCCCCGACGGTCCGGCCGATAACGATAGCCGCTGGCGGAATCCGCAAGAGTCGGTCAGACACACTTCATCTTAACCATCATCGACGAGAGATAGCCGCGGCAGGACGCGGTGCGGATGGAGAATGGAGATGAGTTCGGATTGGGGGAATTTGGACGTCGTTCGCGCCATCCTCACGGCATCGACCTGCATCCCTTTCGTCCTGTTCGGCAGTGCGGGCGTCTGGCATTTCGGCGGTGATCACAAATCCGGCACGAAGCTGGTGTCGATGGCATCGCTGCTTGGCTTCGCTGCCGTGATTTATACCCTCTGGACCCGGGAGGGAGTTTACGTCTGGTCCGTGCTGGGCGTGTCCCTGCAACTGCTCGCGACATTCCTCTTCGGATGGTGCATCGGAACTTCGGGAAGGCGGAACCTGGCGCTCGCCCTGAGTGAGAATGCCTCGAAAAAACTCATTACGGAAGGGCCGTATGCGCTGGTAAGGCACCCATTCTATACGAGCTACATTCTTTTCTGGATCGGCGGTGTCGCAGTAGCAAGCTCGCTTTTCACGGTTCTGACCACACTGCTGCTGATATTCATCTACTTCTATACGTCCCGCCGCGAAGACAAAGTGCTGGCCCGGGTTTTCGCGGATGAGTTTCCGCAGTGGCACGAAAGGACCGGGGCCTTCTTCCCCAAGTGGCGCTGATCCTCGTAACGATGGCCCGGCGCTGGCGCGTCAGTGCATCGCCAGCGGGGATGCGGCGCCCGGCGCCGGCATACGCAGCAGCATGACGAGCGGCACGAAGATCAGGCTGATCACCGTCAGAAACAGGAACATGTCGTTGAACGTCATCACCTGCGCCTGAAGCATGATCTCGGCGTTGATGCTGCGGATCGCCGCCGCCGCTGCTTCCGGTCCACTGCCGAACGTTCTCGCGACGGCCGCGACCCATTGCTGCAATTCGGGATCGGTGGCGGACAGCGCGGCATTGATCTGCCAGTAATGGATGTCGAAACGCTCGCCCTGGAAGCTGGCGATCGCCGCCAGCCCGATCGAACCGCCCAGATTGCGCGCGACGGCTATCATGCCGTTGGCCTCGGGGGTATCGTCCATCGAAACTGCGGCAAAGACCGCGCTCTGCAGCGGAATCGACGCAAGCGTCGTACCCACGCCGCATAGCAGCAGGCTGAGCGCGAAATCTCCGCCGGCCGACTGCGCGGTCATGCCGCTGGCGCGGTAGACTCCGAACGCGATCAGCAACATCCCGGCCGCCACGATGACACGCGCATCGACGCGGGTCACCAGCAGCGGATACAGTATCGCGGTGGGAATGGCCGCCAGACCGCCGAGCGACGCCACCTGCCCGGCATTGAATGCGTTGTAGCCGGAGATGGCGGCCAGGAACTGCGGGGTGATGAACAGGCAGCTATACAGCAGCACGCCCACCACCAGCATCAGCCCCACGGCAGAGGCCAGGCCGCGGTTGCGCAGGAGCGACAGCCGAAGGACCGGCCGCTCCGCGCGCACCTGGCCATAGGCGACGAGCGCGAGACCGGCCACGGTCCCGATCGCAAGCTGCCATATGAACGGCGAATCGAACCACTGCTCGCGATGCCCTTCCTCGAGCAGCGTCGTGCCCGCGCCGAGACTGACGATCAGGCCGAGCACGCCCGTCCAGTCGGCCTGGCGCAGCTCGCGCCAGTCGCCCGCGCTGGGACGAATCGCGATCAGGATCATCACGGCCTGCAGCGCGCAGATCGGCAGGTTTATGAGGAAGGCATAGTGCCAGCTCAGGTTGTCGGTCAGCCACCCCCCCAACATCGGACCGACCGCAGGGCCGAGCAGCGCCGTCATCGCCGTCATCGCCAGCCCGATCGGCTGCTGCGAAGGCGGCAGCCGGCGCGCGATGATGGTCAGCGCCGTCGGGATCAGCACGCCGCCGGCCAGGCCCTGGCCGATGCGCCCCAGGATCAGCGTCTCGAGATTGGCCGAAAGCCCGCAGACGACCGAGAACAGCGTGAACAGCACGGCCGCGCCCAGCAGCAGCCGGCGCAGTCCCAGTATCCGTTCCATCCAGGCGACCAGCGGGATGACGACGATTTCCGCGACGAGATAGGCCGTGCCGACCCAGGTTCCTTCGGCGGCAGTCGCGCCGATCTCGCCCTGGATGGTCGGCAGTGCCGCATTGACGATGGACACGTCGACCAGCGCCACCGTCGCCCCGAGCGTTCCCGCCGCGACGGCGAGCCAGTCCTCGAAGCTGGCCCTCTGCGGATGGGTGCCGGTCGCGGCGGCTGCCGTCATTGGCAGGAGCGCCCCTGCCCGGCGCGGCCGGCGTGGTTCAGCTCGCTGGCGGCGCGCCGCTCAGATCCTCGCATTCTTGGCTTCCTGGCATATCCGGCGGAACGATCGTGGCAGGCATACTACGCAGCACCCCCGCCGCCGACAATGGCCCGCACCGCGCAAATGCACGGGCCGCGTCCGGCCGTACCGCTATGAGCCGGCGGGCGCGGCGCCATCGGCAAGCGGCTGCAGGAACGGCAGGGACAGATAGTGCATGCGCATCGCCTCGCGCCTGCCGCGAACCACGGTGTCCAGGATCAGGCCGGTGAATGCGACCAGGAAGGCGAGGATCATCAACGCCGCGCTGAGAATCGCGGTGGGAAACCGGGGAACGAGGCCCGTTTCCATATAGGTGACGAAAAGCGGGATCGCCAGAATCGTCGATGCCAGCGCGAGCAGACCGCCGATCACCCCGAAGAAGAACAGCGGCCTTTCGAGCCTGACCAGGTTCAGGATGGTCGACAGGATGATCAGCCCGTCACGGTAGGTCGACAGCTTGGAGGACGACCCTTCGGGCCGAATGAAATAGGGCGTGTCGACTTCGCCCACGGGCATCCGCATGCGCAGGGCATGGACGCTGATCTCGGTCTCGATCTCGAAACCGGCCGAGAAGGCCGGGAACGATTTCGCGAAGCGCCGCGAGAAGACGCGATAGCCAGACAGGATGTCCGAGAAGCTGCGGCCGAAGAAGCTGCTGAGGATGCTGGTGAGGAGGTGATTGCCGAAGCGATGGCCAGAGCGGTAGGCCGCCTGCTCCTCGGACTTCCGGCACCCCACCACCATGTCCAGCCGATCGCGGCAGGCACGCTCGACCATTTGCGGGGAGGCCGAGGCATCGTAGGTCGCGTCGCCGTCCGCCATGACGTAGAAATCGGCGTCGACGTCGGCGAACATGCGGCGCACGACGTTGCCCTTGCCGCGCAGTGTCTCGAACCGCACGATGGCGCCGGCAGCCGCGGCGACTTCGCTCGTCCGGTCGCTGCTGTTGTTGTCATAGACATAGATTTCGGCATGCGGCAGCGCGGCGCGAAAGCCGGCGATCGTCTGCTCGATGGCGTGTTCTTCGTTGTAGCACGGCAGCACCACGGCGATCCGGGGAGAATTGGGCGTCATTATCGATCTTGCTCCGGCAGGGGTCTGCGTCTCGCGGCCAGGATCGCCAGCGTCGTCAGTTGCAGGACCCAGAGAATCCTCACGTTGTAGCGATCGTGCGGCTTGGACAAAGTGCCGGTCACGGCGGCATTGATGGCGATCGCCGTCAGGAGGAGGACAGCGGCGGCCCGGATGTCCGGGCGCCCCCGTTCCCTCGTCCGGCCCGCGACGACGCAGGCCAGAAAAATCGCCGCGGCGACGGCGGTGATGGTGTTCATCCACCCGCTGACGATGACCGGATTGCCGCCGGCGGCGAAACGGCTCGCCCGCACTTCGGCCTTGTAGCGGGCCGGCAGGTTGTCGGCGAAGGCGGTGTCGCTGCCGGCCTGGCCGGTGGAATTGAAGACGTTGAGCCTGGTCAGGGACAGCTGCGTTGCCGCCTTGCCCATACTCGACGCCAGCACCCCCATGGGATCGTCGCGAAAGGTCGCGATGGCGAAAGCGACGTCCTGCTTCGCCAGGTTGCGCTGGACGGCATGGCTCTCGACCGAGAACACGCCGTCGGCCGGCACCTGGCTCCACAGGAAGGTGTCGCTGTCGCGCGGCATGCGATCCCGAAAGTTGCACGCCTCCAGACCGATCTCCGGGCAGCGCCTGCCCAGCAGCGCCAGCCGGGTCCGTCGTCGATGAGCCGCGCCGTCAGGAACGGCGGCCGAATCGGCGGCTGACCCATCTTTTGCGTGGTCGCGAAGATGAACGCCTGCTCACCGACGAGCCCGGCGACCGCCGCCAGCAGCATCGCGGCCAGACCGGCCTTCAGGTTCAGCCGCATAAGCCAGGATACCGCCAGCGCTATGCAGGCCAATGCCATCAGCAGCAGCACGTGCGAACTGTGCGCCATTCCGCACAGGACCAGCAGCGCGACAAGACCGGCGCGCTCGGCGACGGCAAGACGGCCCCAGCCGACGCAGGCCGAAACCGCCAGGACCACGGCAAAGCCGGCAAAGACGTCGGGCATGAGCATGGACACGAAGAACGGCAACGACGTCAGCGCCGCCAGTACCGCCGCCGAACCCAGGAGCCAGGCGGCCATGCGCGGCCGGGGGACGGCGAATGCCGCAAGCGTCAGCCAGATCGTCGCCACGGCCAGCGCCGATTGCAGCGCGACGACGCCCAGGCTGCCGAACAGCACCATGAAAGGAAAGATCGTCAGGCCGTAATAGATCGACCTGCCCAGCAGCGGGGGATGCAGCGGACCTGCCGCCGGCGGCGGGGCGGGGGCCGCCTGCTGCGGCGACCGCGGCGCTTCCGCTCTCGGCAACGCGGCGTAGAACTGGTGCTTGTCCGACCATTCGGACCGCCAGCCGGTGAGTTCCCCGACAGCGGCATCGGCCTGGCGCAGATAGTTCGAGCTGTCCGGAAAGAAGAAGCCGCCGCCGTTCAGCAGCGCCGGCCAGCACAGCATCAGCGTGGCCAGCAGCGCCGCGGCCAGCCCACAAGGCACGCGCAAGCGATGTCCGCTCACCCGAATACCCAGCTTCTGCACAACAGGAAGGCGACCATCGGCGTGACCGTGCAGAACGCGACCGGCGGCAGCCAGGCCGGCAAGTGAAGAATGTCGATGATGACGATGACGAACGCCACGTTCAGAAGGTATCCGATGCCGGTCGTGATCAGGAAGCGCATGAAACGCCGGCCCGCGTTCCCGCGATCGCCGAAGCCGCGGAAGCTGAAGCGGCCGTGGACGAAGTAGCCGACCACCGCGGTCAGCGCCGTAGCCACGGTAACGGCAACGGCCGGCAATGTGGCCGTAAAGGTTACGATCGCCAAGTAAACAGCCGACATCATCGCGGTGAGTACAAGTCCCGCCAGGCCATACCTGACAATCTGCCAGAAATACGCCTGGTGCACCGGATTGAATCTCTGCCGTATTATGTTCCGCAAAGGCATGTTCGGTGATTTCCGGGGCAAAATTGTCGCTGGAAAGGGAGGCATCGCGTTGATTCGCCGGACCATATCGGGTTGCGTAAATGCCGCATAGCGGCTTGTTCCGGCCCCCGGAGCCTGTATCGCTTCGGGACGAGCCCGTTAGCGAGCCTTAAAGATCGCCCCGAGCCGCCCCAAGCCGCCGCGCCAATCCGCCGGCCCCCGGCGATCGCGCTTGTGCCAATTCGACACACGCGGGACCATTTCGATCCAATTGACCCGGGCCCGGCGGAAAGTTAATGTTGGCGCAAGCAATTCCCGTGGGCCTTTTTAAGCGACAAGCGACATTCTTATGCGGAACTCACTGAAAGACCGTCTCGTGACGACTGCGCGCCAGACTGCTTGCGCAGCGCTCGCGGTGTCGCTGGGCCTGGCCGCCGCCGCGCCGGCCCACGCGACCGACTTCGTGTTCGACTTCACCAAGCCGAACTCCGGAAACATGGCGAACAACCAGACGGCCAGCGTGAACAACAACGTCGTGGATTCGGGTGCTAAATATGCCACCACGACGTTCACCAGGACGACGGGCGGCGAATCGCTGGTGCTGCAGTTGTCGGCGTGGAGCATCGACACGTCTCCCAACCCGGACAAGACGTACAATGCCGTCATGCAGTTCTGGAGCGGCGGCGTCGGCGTCCTCAACGATTACGAGAACAATAGCGAACCCAAACGCCGATCCGGCGAGTCCAACAGCAGCCCCGACCATGCGATCGACAACGATAACGGCAATATCGATTTCCTGGTGCTGCAGTTCAGCAAGCCGGTCAATCTGACCAGCATCAACCTTGGCTGGATCTACAACGATTCGGACGCGACGATCAACTGGGGCGATGCCCCGGGCGCCTGGAATGCCCTGCCAGTGCTGGACAACAAGACGATCACCGGCGCGGGCGGCCTCAACAGCATGATCGACGGCATCCTGCAGGCGCCGGGCGGGAATAAAAACGCGGATTTGGGATTACGCGCAACGCCCAACGGCGGGCTGTCGGACTTCTGGATCATTTCGGCCGCGAACCCCAACCTCAGGGAGGGGAGCAAGGCCAAGGCCGACTACTTCAAGCTGTCCGGAATCGTGGTCTCGGAATATCCGCCGCTGCCCGAGCCGGGAACGTGGATGATGATGATCGTCGGCTTCGGCGCGATCGGCGGCACGATGCGCCGGCGCCGCAAGTTCGCCGGCGCTCCGGAAACGCTCGCGCTGCGCTGACGGGATCGGCGTTGCCGGTCCGGGCTAGAGCCTGTCCTGCTCAGGTTGATACGCCGGGACGGAACCACGCGATCAGGGTCTCCTCCGTCCGGGCCTGCCCCGGAGAAACTCGCTCCCTCGCAGATAGACGCAATCCCGGCGATCCCGCCGCCGCGTCATCGTTCGGGCATCCGGCCCCTATCGCACCGCTGTCCCTGTCGCACCGATAACGCCACGATCCCGAGGCGCGGGCCGCCCTGTTCAGGCCGCGAGCTGGCGGAAATAGGCGATCGTCTTTTCCAGCCCCTCGCGCAGGGGCACGCTCGCCTCCCAGCCCAGTTCGGTGCGCGCCAGCGTGGTATCGGGCTTGCGCTGGGTGGGATCGTCCGACGGCAGGGGGTGGTGGATCAGCCGCGAGCCCGAATCGGTCATCTCGAGGACGAGTTCGGCAAGCTCGCGGATGGTGAATTCCACCGGGTTGCCGATGTTGACCGGGCCGGTGAAGCCCGCGCGGCTGTCCATCAGCCGCAGCAGGCCCTCGATCAGGTCGTCCACATAGCAGAAGCTGCGGGTCTGGCTGCCGTCGCCGAAGATCGTGATGTCCTCGCCGCGCAGCGCCTGCATGATGAAGTTGGACACCACGCGGCCGTCCGCCGGATGCATCCGCGGGCCGTAGGTGTTGAAGATCCGCGCCACCTTGATTTCCAGCTTGTGCTGGCGGTGGTAGTCGAAAAACAGCGTCTCGGCGCAGCGTTTGCCCTCATCATAGCAGGACCGCAGCCCGATCGGGTTGACGTTACCCCAATAGCTTTCGGTCTGCGGATGCTGCGTGGGATCGCCGTAGACCTCGCTGGTCGACGCCTGCAGGATCGGGCAGCGCAGCCGCTTGGCCAGGCCCAGCATGTTGATGGCCCCGTGGACCGAAACCTTGGTGGTCTGCACCGGATCGTACTGATAGTGGATCGGCGAGGCCGGGCAGGCGAGATTGTAGATCGCGTCCACCTCCACGAACAGGGGAAAGCACACGTCGTGGCGCATGAATTCGAATTGGGGATGGGACAGCAGGTGCGCGATGTTGCGCTTGGCGCCGGTGAACAGATTGTCGACGCAGAGCACTTCATGGCCCGCCGCGATCAGCCGGTCGATCAGATGCGAGCCGAGGAAGCCGGCGCCGCCTGTCACGAGAATGCGCTTTTGACTGAAGTATTCCCGTGCCATGCTTGGATTTGTCCCCTTATTTCCGACGGCAGGCAAGCCGTCAGAACCGCCGATCGCAACGCAAGGCGTTATAATCCAAAACAGTTTAGCATAGAGTTAGCGAATTACGATCCTCCCGGCTCAGGCGAAGGCGCGCGATGGTTCTGATCGAGATTCTTGCCTGGTTGATCGCCGGGCCTCCCGCACTGGCACTGACGATCTACACGCTGGAGATCGCGGCCGGACTGGCGGGGGCGCGCGGACGCCCGCCGGCGACCGGCCCTGTCGGCCCCGCCGCGATCCTCATCCCCGCGCACGACGAGGCCGCGGGCATCGCCGCGACCGTCGCGGGCCTGAAGGACGTGGCGCCAGCCGGGACGCGCATCCTTGTCGTGGCGGACAACTGCACCGACGATACCGCCGCCCGCGCGCGCGGCGCCGGCGCGGACGTGGCGGAACGCTTCGACGCGGCGCTGCGCGGCAAGGGCTATGCGCTGGCCTTCGGGCGCGAGGTCCTGGCGCAGGACCCGCCGGCGGTGGTGATCGTGGTCGATGCCGACTGCGCGCTTGTTTCCGGCAGCGTCGAGCACTTGTGCCGCGCCACCGCGCAGGGCGGGCCGGCGCAGGCGGCGAACCTCCTCATTCCCGACCACGACGCGCCGGCGCTCGTGCAGATTTCCAGCTTCGCCCTGCTGGTAAAGAACCTGGTGCGCTCACGCGGGCTCAGCCGCATCGGCCGCTGCGCGCTGCTCACCGGCACCGGCATGGCCTTTCCCTGGCAGGTCTTTGTCGCCGCCCCGCTGGCCAGCGGCGACATCGCCGAAGACCTCGGCCTCGGCATCGCGCTGACCCGCCGCGGCATCCGCACCCGGCTGGTGACCGAGGCGATGGTGCGCAGCCGGGCGGCCTCGCTGGGCGACAGCGCGGCGCAGCGCCGGCGCTGGGAGCATGGCTTCCTCGCCAATGCGCTGCGCCATGCGGTGCCGACACTGGCGGCGGGCCTCGTCCGGGGCTCGCGGCCGATGATCGCGCTCGGGGCACATCTGCTTGTGCCGCCGCTGGCCCTGCTGTTCCTGATCGCGGGCGCGGCGCTGGCGCTCGTCGCGGCAGCCGGGGCGATCTGGGGCCTATGGCCGCCCGCCGTGGTGCTGGGAGCGGCCATGGCGGCCGCGCTGGCGCTGACGGCGCTGGCCTGGCTGCGCCATGGCCGCCAGACGCTGAAATTCACCGCGCTGCTCCAGGCGCCGCTCTATGTGGCCTGGAAGATCCCCACATACCTGCGCTTCCTGTTTAAGCCGGAAACGCGCTGGCAGCGGACGCGGCGCGAAGGCGATGCCTGAACGAGAAAGGGACCGCGATGCATTACCCGGACATTCTGGCAATCGAACCGGAACCGGCCGAGTTCGTTTATGACGACAGCTATACGATGCTCTACGCGCTGGGCCTGGGCTGCGGCGCACAGGGTGATGACCTGCGCTTCGTCTACGAGAAGGACCTTCGGGCGCTGCCGACGATGGCGGTGATGATGGGCGGCGCGGCCGGCGATTTCATCGAGAAGGGCGGCATCGACTATACGATGATCGTCCATGGCGAACAGCGGCTGACGCTGCACGCGCCGTTGCCGCCGGCCGGGCGCATGATCGCCACCGCCCGCTGCCTCGGCGTGGTCGACAAGGGGCGCGACAAGGGCGCGCTGGTCAATATCGAGAATACGGTCCGCGACGGGGCGGGCACGCTCCACGCCACCGCGGTGATGACGCTGTTCTGCCGCGGCGACGGCGGCTGCGGCGGGCCGAGCGCGGGCGAGCTGACGCTGGCGCCGGTGCCGGAACGCGCGCCGGATTGCGAGGTGGCGATCCCGACGCTGCCGCAGCAGGCGGCGATCTACCGCCTCTCGGGCGACCGCAACCCGCTGCACATCGACCCCGAAATGGCGGTCCGTGTCGGCTTCGAGCGCCCGATCCTGCATGGCCTGTGCACCTACGGCATCGCCTGCCGCGCGATCATGCGCGCCTGCGCCGGCAACGACCCCGCGCGGATCGCCGCCCTCGATGCGCGCTTCTCCGCGCCGGTCTATCCGGGCGAGATGGTGACGACGCGCATCTGGCGGGACGGCGATGCCATCTCGTTCGAATGCGTCGTGGCCGAACGCGGCGTCACGGTCATCCGCAACGGCGCCTGCCGGCTGCGCGGGTAGATTCCTCCCCCCTTCTGCAAGGGAGCGGGGTGACGACGGCCATCCGGACGGCGGCCATCCACAGGCGATCAGTCGCCCAGCGTTCCCCTGGCGACTTCTGCCTGGAGCAGCGCGCTCGGCCTGCCCGCCACGTGGAGCCCGGCAAGCCAGCCGTGGACCATGCCGCGAGCGTTGGACACGCCGCTCTGCATCACCGCGCCGGTTTCCAGCCGCGCAACCGAGTTGCCGGCGGCATAGAGCCCCGCGATCGGCTGCTCGTCCCAGCCCATGACGCGCTGGTGCTGGTCGGCGACTACGCCGGTTGAGGGAATGGCGCTGCCGCCGGTGCGGACCAGCTCGACCGCATAGAACGGCCCCTGCGCGACCGCCCCCAGGTTGGGGTTCGGCGTGTGGAACTTGTCGCCCGACATATAGGCGCTCCACACGTGCGTGCCGCGGCCGAAATCGGGGTCCTCGCCCTTTTCGGCGAAGGCGTTGAAGCGGGCCACGGTCTCTTCGAGCCCCGCCGCGTCGATGCCGATCCGGCGGGCCAGCTCCGCCAGCGTGTCGGCCTTCACCGCCATGCCCTCGGGGAATTCCTGGCCCGGCATGACCGATCCGAACGGGTACTTGGCCCGCGCCTGGCTGTCGAGGATCGCCCAGCAGGGGAAGTTGGGATGGGTCTGGTTGCCGCCGTCGATCACGTCGATCATGTAGAGGAACTGGCGGTAGAACGCCTCGTTGCCAAAGCGCCTGCCCTTGCGGTTGACGACGATAGTGTGCGGCAGGCCGATCGGCTGCATGGCGCTACGCGTCAGCGGGCTGCCGTCCTCCTGCTCCTCGCCCGGCACGCGGAAGCCCGCCATGGTGATGTCGGGCACCTTGGCGATACGCGCGCCGGCCGGGCCCATCAGGCGGAAGTTGGCGCCGTCGACGGTCGCGAACACCATCGATCCAAGGTCGAGCTGGTGCGCCAGCGTCTTGTTGTAGCCCTGGTTGCGCTCGTAGCTGCTCACCGCGACGACCACGCCCTTGTGCGCCCGGACGAACACGTCCCGCCCGTCCGCGACCGCGCGCACGCCGACGATGCGGCCGCCGTCGCCGATCAGTTCCTGCACGTCGAAGCCGGTGTGGAGCGGAATCCCCCGGTCGAGCGCGCCCTTGACGAAGTAGGCGGCAAGGCCCGGCCCCAGGCAGCGCTCGTCGTTGGCCAGCCGTTCGCCCATCAGCGCATAGTCCCAATTGGCGATGTGGGCGGTGCCGCCGCGCTCCATCATGTCGGGGTGCGTCATGCCGTAGGGCGCGATCGGCGACACGCGCGTCCGCTCCTGCCATTCGCCCAGCGTCGCGGCGGGAAACGGCCGCACTTCCAGCAGCCGGCCTTCCGCGACGCTGTCGTTGCTGTGGCCGTAGTAATAATCGGGGCAGCCGCGGATCACCATCATGGCCAGGCCGATGCGGTCCTCGAAATAATCCAGCGCCGCGCGCGCGTGGACGGTGAGGTTGAGGATCGCCGCATCGTCGGCATAGCCCATCGCCAGCCGCTTCAGATAGCGGAAGCCGCTTTCGGGCGAATCCTCGATGCCGAGTTCCGCCTCCAGACGGTTGCCGGGCACCCAGACCTCGCCGAGCGAGAGCGCGGTGACGCCGCCGACCTTGTCGGTGCGCTCCAGCACGATAGCGCCGGCGCCGTGGTCGTGCGCGGTGATCGCCGCGGCCAGGCCGCCGATCCCCGAACCGACGGCGACGACGTCGGCTTCCATATCCCACTGCGCGGGTACGTTGTTGATCATCGTGCCGTTTCCTCTCCGGCTGCCGGCCTTATGATACGGCAGCAGCTATTTGTGCTAGGTTGCCCGCCCCCATCACGTCAAGGCGCGGCGGCTCACCATTCGGCGCGGCCGGCGATCAGCGTCCGCACCGTGGATGCGACGCGGTGCTGGCGCATCCGGGCGGTGACGGCCGTGTTGGTCAGCAGCACTTCGACGTACCAGCCGCGCAGCGTGTAGATGAACGTCTCCGCCACGGCGCGCGGGTCGCGGCAGGGCGTGCCGTCGGCCTCGGCGCACGTGCCGATGAAGTTCGCCACGTCGCCGATGCCGCGCTGGGTGAATTCGGCGGCGGCCTGCCCCAGTTCGGGAAAGCGGCCCGATTCGCTGTAGATCAGCCGGTTGACCTGCAGCAGCGCGCCTTCGAGGCTGATTTCGAGCGTGCGGTTGCCATAGGCGTCGAGCCCGGCCACGAGATCGGGCGCCCCCGGCGTCGGCCGCAGCGCCGCTGCCGCCGCGAAGCCGTCGATCTGGCGTTGCATGATCGCGCGGAACAGCGCCTCCTTCGAGGCATAGCGCGTGTAGAGCGTCGTCTTCGAGATGCCGGCCGCCTTGACGATGCTGGTCAGCGAGGTGCCGCCATAGCCGCGCGCGACGAATTCGTGGAACGCCACGTCGAGCAGCCGGCTTTCGATCGCCGCCACCTCCTCCGCCTTCGGCCGCCCTCGCGGCCGGCGCTGGACCAGTTCCTCATCCTGCGGCAGCAACATCATCGCTCCTGCATACCAGCACATTCCGTCGCTTGCCCATAAGCAATCCGCCGTGTCGCCATCGTCGTTCCGGGCGTGACCGGGGGCGCTGGCCTCGTCGATGCAAGGTTCAGTCGGGCCGGCGGCGATCCCCGGCCAAGTCCGGCACGACGTTTCCGGCTGCCAGTTCCTCGACCGCGGCCGCGACCACCGGCGAAAGCGCCGCCCGGTCGTCGGCCAGCAGCGCGGCCCGCATCCGCGGGTCCCAGTAGAGCCGAATGTGCTCGGCGGTCGCGGCAGCCGCGACATCCGGCCCCTGGATCGCGAGGTTGCGGGCGATCTGTTCCGCCATGTAGCGCAGGCGCTCCTTCCGCATGACTATTCGGCCGGCTCGGCCGGGACGATGCGGCGGGCGCGGGCGGTAAGCCCGGCGTAGTCCTCCTGCCATTCGCTCGGCCCGTTCGACGGTGCGACCTGCACCGCGGTCACCTTGTATTCGGGGCAACTGGTCGCCCAGTCGGAATATTCGGTGGTGACGACGTTGGCCTGCGTCTCGGGGTGGTGGAAAGTCGTATAGACCACGCCCGGCGCCACCCGGTCGGTCACTTCGGCACGCAGCGTGGTCTCGCCCTTGCGGCTGGCGAGGCGCACCCGGTCCCCCGTCTTGATTCCGCGATTCTCGGCGTCGGCCGGGTGGATTTCCAGCAGGTCCTCGTCGTGCCACACCAGGTTCGCGGTGCGCCGCGTCTGCGCGCCGACATTGTATTGCGACAGGATGCGGCCGGTGGTCAGCAGCAGCGGAAAGCGCGGCCCGGCCTTCTCGTCGGTCGGCACGTAGTCGGTAACGACGAACCTGCCCTTCCCGCGCACGAAACCGTCCACATGCATCACCGGCGATCCATCGGGATGCGCATCGTTCACCGGCCATTGCAGCGAGCCCGCCTCCTCCAGCCGCGCGAAGGACACGCCGGCGAACGTGGGCGTCAGCCGGGCGATCTCGTCCATCACTTGCGCGGGATGGGTATAGCTCCAGCCCAGCCCCATGGCGTTGGCCAGCGCCTGCGTCACTTCCCAGTCCTCCATCCCGTTCGCCGGTTCCATCACCTTGCGCACGAGCTGGATGCGCCGCTCGGCGTTGGTGAAGGTGCCGTTCTTTTCCAGAAAGGTGGAGCCGGGCAGGAAGACATGCGCGTAGCTGGCGGTCTCGTTGAGGAACAGGTCGTGGACGATGACCAGCTCCATCGCCGCCAGGCCCGCCGCGACGTGGCGCGTGTCGGGATCGGACTGCAGGATGTCCTCGCCCTGGATGTAGATCGCGCGGAACGAGCCGTCGAGCGCGGCGTCGAGCATGTTCGGGATGCGCAGCCCCGGCTCGGGATCGAGGCCGACGCCCCAGTCCTGCTCGAACAGCGCGCGCGTCGCGGGATCGGAGATGTGGCGATAGCCCGAAAGCTCGTGCGGAAAGCTGCCCATGTCGCAGGAGCCCTGCACGTTGTTCTGCCCCCGCAGCGGGTTCACGCCCACGCCCGGCCGGCCGATGTTGCCCGTCGCCATGGCGAGGTTGGCGATGGCCATCACGGTCGAGGAGCCCTGGCTGTGCTCGGTGACGCCGAGGCCGTAGTAGATCGCGCCGTTGCCGCCCGTCGCATAGAGCCGGGCGGCAGCGCGCAGCTCAGCGGCGGGCACGCGGGTGACGGCCTCCAGCGCCTCCGGGCTGTGGCGCTGGTCGGACACGAAGCGGGCCCAGTCCTGATACGCGTCGTATTCGCAGCGGGCGCGGATGAAGGCCTCGTCCGCCAGCCCCTCGGTGACGACGACATGCGCCATCGCGGTCAGCACCGCGACGTTGGTGCCCGGCTGGAGCGCGAGGTGGTGCGCCGCCGCGACGTGCGGGCTGCGCACGAGGTCGATGCGGCGCGGATCGATGACGATCAGCTTCGCACCTTGCCTGAGCCGCCGCTTCATGCGGCTGGCGAAGACCGGGTGCGCGTCGGTCGGGTTGGCGCCGATGATCAGGATGACGTCGGCCTGCATCACGCTGTCGAAATCCTGCGTCCCGGCCGAGGTGCCGAACGTGGTCTTGAGGCCGTAGCCGGTCGGCGAGTGGCAGACCCGCGCGCAGGTATCGACGTTGTTCGAGCCGAAGCCGGCGCGCACCAGCTTCTGCACCAGGAAGGTCTCCTCGTTGGTGCAGCGGCTGGAGGTGATGCCGCCGAGCGCGCCGGCGCCGTAACGCGCCTTGATCGCCTTCAGCCTTTCCGCGGCAAAGGCCAGCGCCTCGTCCCAGCTCGCTTCCCGCCACGGCTCTGCCGTGCTCGTGCGGATCATCGGGGTGGTGATGCGGTCCTTGTGATTGGCATAGCCCCAGGCGAAGCGGCCCTTGACGCAGGAATGCCCGCGATTGGCCTTGCCGTCCTTCCACGGCACCATGCGCACGAGCTGCTGCCCCCGCATCTCGGCGCGGAAGGTGCAGCCGACGCCGCAATAGGCGCAGGTGGTGACGACGGCACGCTCGGGCCTGCCGATCTCCCGCACCGCCTTTTCCTGCAAGGTCGCGGTCGGGCAGGCCTGAACGCAGGCGCCGCAGCTTACGCATTCGCTCGACAGGAAGTCGTCGCCCGCCTGCCCCGCGCTGACTTTCGAGGCGAAGCCCCGGCCGTCGATCGTCAGCGCGAAAGTGCCCTGCACCTCGTCGCAGGCGCGCACGCAGCGCGAGCAGACGATGCACTTGGCCGGGTCGAAGTCGAAATAGGGGTTCGTCGCGTCGACCGGCTGCGCGAGGTGGTTCGCGCCCGCGTAGCCATAGCGCACGTCGCGCAGGCCCACCGCGGCGGCCTCGTCCTGCAGCTCGCAGTCGTTGTTGGCCGAGCAGGTCAGGCAATCGAGCGGGTGGTCGGAGATGAACAGCTCCATCACCCCGCGCCGCAGCTTCTGCAGCCGCGGCGTCTGGGTGTGCACGACCATGCCTTCGGCCACCGGCGTGGTGCACGAGGCGGGCGTGCCCTTCGCCCCCTCGATCTCGACCAGGCAGAGCCGGCACGAGCCGAACGCGGCGAGGTTGTCGCTGGCGCAGAGCCTGGGAATCGCCCCGCCGGCAAGCGCGGCGGCGCGCATCACCGAGATGCCGGCGGGCACCGCGATCGCGCGCCCGTCGATCGTCAGGCAAACCTGCTTTGCCGCGCCGGTATCGGGCGTGCCCATATCCGGCTGGCGTTCATAACCCATGCCGTTGCTCCAGCGCGGCGAGATCCGCCTGCGTGTTGATATTAGCAGGTTCGGCCGCGACTTTCACCGCCCGCGCGCCGATGGCCGCGGTGAAGCGCCTGAGCGACCGGGGCTCGTCCGCGTGCAGGATGCCCTCGATCGTGCCGACGACGCCGGCCGGCCAGAGCCCGATGATCGGCTGTGCCGCCAGGAACGCGGGCGCGGGGGCGAGCAGATCGGGCAGGTCCTCGGGCAGCGCCAGCGAATCGACGCCGCAGGTCAGCAGCAGTTCGTAGCCCTCGTCGCGCGCATGATGCAGCGCGGCGGCGATCCCGCCCAGCGGCCCCATGTCGGGGCGCGGCCAGTCGGGCAGGGTCGGCGCCGGCGCGGTCTCGCGCCCGACGACGATGACGTGCTCGCACCAGCCCGACAGCGTGTCGACCGCCCGGGCGAGCAGCGTCTGCCCGCGAAACTCGGCCAGCGCCTTGTCGCTGCCGAAGCGCGAGGATTGCCCGCCGGCCAGAACCGCTCCCAGGATCATGCAAAGTCCTCCGGCCAGTGTGCGAGTGCGCTCAGCACGGGATAGTGCGTGAAACCGCCCAAGGCACAAAGCGAGCCGAAGCGCATTGTTTCACAAAGGTCTTCCAGCAGGGCAACTTCTTCCGCGCGGCTGCGGCCGGCGCCGGGCGCGTTGTGCATCTGGGGCAGCGCCTCGACCGGGTCCGCCCCGCGCCCGCCGGCGGCGATGCGGTCGAGCAGCTCAGCCCCCCGCACCGCGCCGATCCGGCAGGGCGTGCACTTGCCGCAGCTCTCCTCGGCGCAGAACCGCATGGCGAAGCGGGCAAGCGCGCGCATGTCCGCACCCTCGTCGAACACCACCACGCCGCCGTGGCCGATCAGCGCATCGGCGGCGGCATAGGCCTCGTAATCGAACGGCAGGTCGAAGCGGCCGGGCGGGATGTAGGCCCCCAGCGGCCCGCCCACCTGCACCGCCTTGACCGGGCGGCCCGAAGCGGTGCCGCCGCCGATGTCGTGGACCAGCTCGTCCAGCGTCGCGCCGAAAGGAACTTCGACGAGCCCGCCGCGCCGGACGTTGCCCGCAAGCTGGATCGGCGCCGTCCCGCGCGAGCGCCCGGTTCCGAGGCTCTGGTAGAGCGCCGCGCCGCCTTCGGCCAGAATATGCGCCGCGGCGGCGAGCGTGAGCACGTTGTTGACCACCGTGGGGCAGCCGAACAGCCCCGAAACGGCCGGCAGCGGCGGCTTGGCGCGCACCTCTCCGCGCCGGCCCTCGAGCGAGTTCAGCAGCGAGGTCTCCTCGCCGCAGATATAGGCGCCGGCACCGACGCGCAGCTCGATGGCGAAAGGCGCGACGATCGCGGCGGCGAGCGGCAGCGCCGCTTCCAGCCGGGCGATCGCGTGCGGATATTCGCTGCGGACGTAGATATAGCCCCGGTCGGCGCCGACGGCATGGGCGGCGATCGCCATGCCCTCGATCAGCGCGAAGGGATCGCCCTCCATCACCATGCGATCGGCGAAAGTCCCGCTGTCGCCCTCGTCGGCGTTGCACACGACGTACTTGCGGGTGCCCGGCGCCGCGGCGACCGTCTGCCACTTGATGCCGGCGGGAAACCCCGCCCCGCCGCGTCCGCGCAGGCCGGACCGGACAAGTTCGGCAACGACCTGTTCGGGCGTCAGCGAAAGCGCGCGGCGCAGGCCGGCCCAGCCGCCGGTGGCGGCGTAGTCGGCGAGGCTCAGCGGCCGCGTCCGCCCGGCGCGCGCGAAGGTGAGGCGCTGCTGGCGGGCAAGGAAGGGATGGTCCGCGATGCGCCCGATGCACAAGTCCTGCCCCACCTCGCCCGGAGAAGGGAATCGCGGCGCCCTTTCCCCTCCAGCCCCCGCTTCGCGGGCGCTTCCCGAGGCAAGCCCGGAGAGGATCGTTTCGACATCCTCGACGCGCACCGGGCCCCAGCCGATGCCGTCGATCTCCACCAGCGGCTCCAGCCAGTGCATCCCCCAGCTCGAAACCCGCTCGACCGTGCAGCCGGCCCGCGCGAAGGCCGCCGCCACCGCGTCGGCCCCGCAGGCGATCGCCAGCGCGTCGTCCGCGATGCGCACGGTCTTCACGCCGCCGCCTCTATCAGCCGGACCAGCGCCGCCGCGTCGAGCCGGGCGAACAGCGCATCGCCCACCCGCGCATTGGGGCCGGCGCCGCACAGGCCCAGGCAGTGAACCGTCGTCAGCCGCACCCGCTGCCCCGCCGCCGCCTCGGCCGCCGGCACCAGCGCCTCGACCCCGCGCGCCTGGCAGGCCTCGGCCCGGCAGAGCTGCACCTCGGGCCGCGGATCGGCCGAGGAGCGGAAATCGTGATAAAAGCTCACCACGCCGTGCACTTCGGCGCGGCTGAGGTTCAGCGCCTCGGCGATCAGCGCCTCCGCCTCCGCGTCGATGCAGCCGAACTCGGCCTGGACGTCATGCAGGATCGGCAGCAGCGGCCCTTCGCGATGGCTGTGCGCCGCGACGATCCGGGCCAGGCGCCCGGCGCGATCCCCCGACCCGCTCAACAGGCCGCCACGCGGCGGCGAACGGATTCGCCCGCGTGCCCCGGATCGAAGCCCGTGCCGATCTCGAGCGGCTGCGCGGGCGCGGCGCAAGTCCTCATCCAGTCTCTCCTGCTGCCCAGCCTCTCCTGCTGCCAGGTCTCTCCTGCTGCCAGGTCTCTCCTGCTGGCTGTGGTGCCAGCTATAGCGCGCGCCGCCCCCCTTTGGGCAAGAGACAATCACGCCGCGCGGCCAGGGACGATTCTGCGCCAGCGAGCACTTGTGAACAGACACGCCCGCGCCGGCGATCCTAAAGCACCGGCCATGGGTCGCGCCAGCAATCAACGCCGTGCATCGCGCGCGGGCGTCCTCATTCCCGCAACCTGCCGGACGGCGACGGGACGGCGGGGCGACGTCACCATCGTCGATCTCACCGCGCAAGGCTGCCGCCTGTTCACCCGCGCGGTGCCGCTGAGCGCCGGCCTGCGCCTGCGCATCCGGCCGCAGGATTTCGAAAGCCTGCCGGGTGTCGTGCGCTGGGTGCGCCAGGGATTCGCCGGCATCGAGTTCGACAGGCCGCTCTACGAACCGGTGGCCGAGCACCTCCAGCGCGTTTTCGGCCGATGAATCGGATTGCGCTGCGATACGCCATCGGCTAGGTGCCCGCCTTCCACGCAAGACTGCGCCTGAGGCCCGATGGCGGAGTGGTGACGCAGCGGACTGCAAATCCGTATACGCCGGTTCGATTCCGGCTCGGGCCTCCACCCCCTCGCGGGGAATCCGGGATTTCCCAGGGGATCATCCTTCCCGGCCCGGACCTGGGCCCCATGCCAGACCGGGGCCCCATTCCAGCCGGCAACGTGACGGGTCACGCCGCCGGCCGGGCATTTGCCTCTCACATGCCGTCGAGGCCCTTGCTGACGAGGATATTCACCGCGACGCGGCGGTTCTGGGCCTTGCCTTCGTAAGTGCCGTTGTCCGCCAGCGGGTCCGCTTCGGCCATGCCGGTGGGAGTCAGCATGCGGTAGGGCTTCCAGCCGCAGGCCTGCTGCAGATGGTTGACGACGCGGCTGGCCCGCTTTTCGCTGAGCACCTGGTTGAATTCCTGGCTGCCCGTGGAATCGGTGTAGCCGACGACGAGCAGCAGGGCGTTGGGCACGCCCTCGGCCGTGGTCGCCGCGGCGCAGAGATCGTTCTTCGCCTGGGCGGACAGCACCGCCTTGCCGGTGTCGAAGTTCACGTTCGTCGTGCCCTTGATGTTGTACTGGCCGATGTCGGCCACGCGGCTGCGCAGCGCCTCGGTCGCCGCGGCCTGTTCGGCGAAGCGCTGGTTGGTGCCGCCATGGATCATGGCCGCGGTCCTCAGGTCCTTGTTCTTGAGGTCGATCCGGCTGGCCACCAGGCCGTCGCCGCCCTGCAGCGTCTTGACCGTGACCGGCAGGCCGTTGAGCAGCGCGTTCGCGGCGAGTTCGTCGCGATTGAGCCCCAGGAAGCCGCCGCTGGCCCTGATCCGGGTGGCATCGCTGATGGTGACGATCGTGCTGGTGCCGTCGGCGGCCGTGACCTGCACCCGGTCGCCGCTGCGCGCGGAAATGATGCCTTCGACATCGGGCCCCTCGGTCATTTCCGCCGGCCGGGGCGCCGCCATGTCCGATACGGTCGCCGTGAAGTCGGTCTCGTCCGGGTCCTGCGGCTGGGCCGCCGCGCCGACCGGCGCCGCCGCCGCGGCAAGCATGGCAAGCGGCAGGAGAACCCTGGGGCTTGTGGGAATGACATTCATGATGCTGCTCCTTCAAATTCGATGCGTCGAGCGCTGCGTGTTCACGCCAACCTTTCGCGCAGATGAACGTCGCCGTCGATCGCGGACGATATGCCGCCAGTTCGAGCGCGGGGTGCGGCGGACCGATCCCGGCGGGGCGCCGCGCGCAG
>Ga0172382_10003781_pt1 | contig 23745 bp, 26 predicted proteins | sample Leawel138RmetaG_FD_122245 | JGI IMG/M metagenome (GOLD analysis project Ga0172382, IMG submission 122245) | Leachate microbial communities from a municipal landfill in Southern Ontario, Canada - Leachate well 138R metaG | ecosystem: Engineered > Solid waste > Landfill > Unclassified | place... | reverse complement strand
CCTTGCCCTGGAGGGCGGCGACGATGGCGCGGGCCGCGACCTTGGCCTGCGAGTTGGCGGAGTAGCCGGACTTCGGCATATCCGTCGCCACGGCGGCGTCGCCCAGGACGTGAATGCCGGCGTGCACCTTGGACTCGAAGGTCTTCATGTTGACCGGGCACCATTTCCCTTCGCCGGTCAGTCCGGCGGCGAAAGCGATCTTGCCTGCCTTCTGGGCGGGGATGACGTTGACGACGTCACCCTTGTACTTGTCGAACTCGGTTTCCACGGTCATGTCGGCGACGTTGACCTTGGTCACGGTGCCCTGCTTGGACGCCGGGAGCCACTCGATCATCGACTTGTCGGTGCCGTATCCGTAGAACTTCGTCCACGCCTGGATGAACAGGCCCTGCTTGGAGAAGGCGTCCTTGGGGTCGAGGATGAGGATCTTGGACTTCGGCTTGTGCTGCTTGAAGTAGTTGGCCACGAGGCTCGCGCGTTCATACGGGCCGGGGGGGCAACGGAAGGGGTTCGGCGGGGCGACCATGATAAAGGTGCCGCCGTCCTTCATGTCTTCGAGCTGCTTGCGCAGCAGGGCGGTCTGCGGACCGGCCTTCCAGGCGTGCGGCATCTTTTCGGCGGCGGCTTCGTCGTAGCCCGGCAGGGCGGCGAAGTCGATGTCGATGCCCGGCGCGACGACCAGACGGTCATAAGCGAAGGACTTGCCGTCCTGGGTCTTGACGGTCTTTCCGGCCGGGTCGATCTCCGTGACCATTCCGAACACGACCTTCACGCCATTGGCGGCGAGGCTGTCGTAGCCCACCTTGATGCCGTCCATGGTGCGTTCGCCGCCGATGACCTCGTTGGACATGAAGCAGGTGTAGTGCTCCTTGTTCGCCTCGATCAGCGTGACGTCGAGCGAGGGATCGGCCCGGCGCAGGTACTTGGCGCAGGTGGCGCCACCGGTGCCGCCGCCGACCACGACCACGCGGGCTCCGGCAGCGCGCGCGACATGGGGCATCGACAGGGTGCCGGCAAAGGCGCCCGCCGCGGCCACACCGCCGGCGATCTTGATGAAGCTGCGGCGATCGGTCTTGAATCCGTACTTAAGCATGGTGTCGCCCCCCTTTACTGCTGACTGGCGAGGTAGTGAAGAACGGCCGTGAAGCCTTCGTCACCGGCCTCGGCGGCCATTTCTTCCATCTTGGCTTTCTTGCGGCGTTCCATGGTGCGGATGCCAGCCTTGAAGTCGTCGAGGGAATGGGCGAGGTAGGGGGTCCACTGCCCGGCGACCTTGGGGATCAGTTCCCCCGCAGTGCCGCCCTTTTCATGGCAGTTTTCGCAGAAGCGGCTCTGGAGATCCTTGCCCTTGGCGGCCAAGGCGGCGTCGAACGGCTGCTTTGCCGGACCCATCTTGCGGTCGGCGAAGTAGGCGGCCATCAGCTTGTAGTCGGCTTCGGTGTAGCCCTTGGCGATGCGGCCCATCACCGTGGACGGACGGGCGCCGGTGGCGTAGTCCTTCATCACGGTGATGAAATATTCCTTGTCGGCGCCCGCGATGCTGGGCGTGACCGGACCCATGCTGGTGCCGTCGGTGCCGTGGCAGCCGGCGCAGGTTTCCGCCATCATGGCGGCAGCGTCATCGGCCATGGCGGGGGCGCTGAACAGCATCGCTCCCAGAACGCCAGTGGCCGCCAACGCGGAAATCTTACTTACCTTCATTGTGATCGTCCTCCCCGTGCGGGATCTCCGTGGATGGGTGGCTTTTCTTAGTTGCCTGCTTTTGCGCAGGCATTGGATCGCCAACGGATTCCACCGCTACGCGATGGTCCGGGTGATCAAGTTGGGGGTGTGACTGGATTAGCGGCGCTAGCGGCGCAGCGTGCCCCTCGGGCTACGCCGACCCTGCATGGTTCCCATGCGTGCCGACAATTTCATCCTCCCCTAAATTAGATTTTTATTAGTTACCCGCAGAGGCTAACAAACCTTCGATATTTCCACAAAGAGAAAGTTACGTTTCGCCGCTGTAGAATGGAACAATGGTTATAAGTAATATCTAATTTAAAAATGCGAGTATTTTGCAATGGGGCCGCACCCTTTCGCAGGTGCAAAAAGTAGGGGCCCATCCCAGGAGAGATGGACCCCATATTCATGCAGTGCGTGCAGGTGGTCAGGCCGCTTGGGCGCCATAGAACAGGGTCACGGTATGCTTGGCCTCGGCGAAGAATAGCCAGCGTTCGGCCAGCAGGCCCGCAGCCATCGCCGTCACGGCGACGAAGGCAGCCAGACCGGCCAAGGGGTTGGGCACCACCAGCGTCAAAACGGCCAGCCCCAGCGGCACCGCGAAGATCAGCAAGTGGGCGAGCGCCCGCAGTTTCAGGGCGTGCTTGCGCGCCACCTGGAATCCCATCTCCTTCTGGAGATAGTTTTCCTGGGTGTGCGGCCAATCGACCGAGCGCACCGGGCTGCCGCGCAGGCCGGTCGCGGTGTTGGAGGTCGACAGAGACCGGGTGCGGTCGATGAAGGCCCAGTATCCGGCCTTGATGACCCAGGCGATGGGCAGCAGGACCACCGGCAGGGCCTTGACCACGGTTTCGGCGACCCCGAACAGGTGCGCGACAAAGCTCAGCACCACGGCGCCGCTGGCGACTCCGAGCGCCACGTAGACCGCGATGGTCCAGTCGTTGTGCCACTGGTGAATGGTCTTGAGCGAGCGGTAGATCATCGAGGTGCAGACGATGGTCAGGAACGCCCCGACCGCCGCCAGCACGCCCATGACGCCCCAGAACCCGGTGGTCTGACCCAGGAAAACCCAGCCGATGCCGAACAGCCCGGCCGGGATATAGGTCAGGATGGCCATGACGCCTTCGCGGGCCAGCCACGACGACCGCCACTGACTAACCGCCCGCCAAGCCCGCTCGGGACGGCCGAGGTGGAAGGTCGATGACAGCAGGCCGCCGGTAATCAGGCCGAGCGCCAACGCCAGCCCGACGAAACCGAGCCAGCGGTCGGCCGGCAGAACGCCGGACACGCCCAGGATGGCCATCAGGGCCAGCATGCCGTAGCCCGCGCCCGATGCGGTGGTGAAGAAGATGACGGAATATGCCGGATGCATCGTTCGATTCCCCCTAGCGCGACAGAACTGCGTCGACCCAACCCAGGAAGCCCTTGCCGTTGGTCTTGACCGGCTGGAGGGACTCCTGAGCACCGATGGCTGCCCCGGTCAGCTTGCGCGGCCGTGGCGGCAGGTACTTGTTGGTCGGCTTGTAGCCCTGCTCGGGCATCAGGTCGTACCCGCCGCGCTCGGCGACCAGTTTGGACACCGCCGAGTCGGGATCGCCCAGGTCGCCAAAGTGGCGCGCCCCGGACGGGCAGGTGATGACGCAGGCCGGCTTGCGGTCCACTTCATCGAGGTTTTCATTGTAGATGCGGTCCACGCACAGCGTGCACTTCTTCATGACGCCCTCGTCCTCGTCGAACTCGCGGGCGCCGTACGGACAGGCCCAACTGCACAGTTTGCAGCCGATGCACTTGTCATGATCGACCAGCACGATGCCGTCCGAGGCGCGTTTGTACGACGCCCCGGTCGGGCATACGGTCACGCAGGCGGCGTTCTCGCAGTGCAGGCACGACTTGGGGAAATGGACGGTGCGGGCGTTGTCGCCCTCGCCGTATTCAAAGGTATGGACGCGGTTGAACCACACGCCGTCAACCTTGTCCCCATAGGGGTTGAAGTCAGTCAGCGGGGCCGAATGGCCGCCGGTGTTCCATTCCTTGCAGTTGGTCACGCAGCCCTGGCAGCCGACGCAGGTGTCCAGGTCGATGACCAATCCGAGCTTGGTGGTGGTCGAGGTCGGGAGCGTCGTCATGTCACACGCCCTCCTTCTTCGGGACCGGCTTGGTCATGGGTTTCACCTCGGGCGCGCCCTTGCCGACCACCTGACGGTTGATGACGGAGTTCTCGACCGTCTTGCCGCCGTGGCGTTCGGGGTTGAACTGCGCGCCATAGCGCAGGATGTCGGGCGAATCGGCGATGTTGGGCGGCCGCTTGAGGGCCGGGAACTGCGGCGAGGACTCGCCGAATTCGTCGGCCGCGGCCTTCTCCACCTTCACCCGCAGGTCGAACCATGCAGCCTGTCCGGTCACGGGGTCAGAGTTGGAGTAGCGGTATCCGCCCCCGGCGCCGGTCTTGTCCTCGGGCAGCAGTTCGGAGATCAGGTGGTTGAGCAGGAAGCCCTTGGTGGCCTCCGGCGCGTCCTCCTTGAGGTTCCAGGCGCCCTTGCGCTTGCCGATGGCGTTCCAGGTCCACACCGTCTGTGGATTGACGCCTTCGATCAGGCGGACCTGACACTTGACGCGGCCGTGGTGCGACGTGACCCACACCCAATCGTCATCGGCGATGCCCTGATCCTTGGCTGTCCCGGCGTGCATGTACAGACGGTTCTGGTTCATGATCTGGCGCAGCCACGCGTTCTGGCTGCCCCAGGAATGGTACATGTATATCGGCCGCTGGGTCAGCGCGTGCAGGGGGAAGGCCTTGGTATCGACGGCAGCTTCCTCGAACGGCATGTACCAGATGGGCATGGGGTCGAAATAGGCCTCGACCCGCGCGCGATGCTGCTCAGGCACCTTGACGGAGCCGTGGCCACGGGCGGCATTACGGAACTTCTGCATGATCTCGGAATAGATCTGCAAGACGATCTGATCGGCGTGGCCGATGAAGCCCATATGCACGGCGTAGTCGAGATAGTCGCGGTTGGCGAACTTGTAGTACTTCTGCGACGGCTTGAGGTGGCCCTGCCAGAAGCACTCGTTCTCGACGTACTTCTTGAGCTGGTCGGGGTTCTTGGCCCCGCGCCCGTGTTCATCGCCGTTCTCGCCGCGCCACCCGGCCAGTGGCCCGATGCCGGGCATCCGTTCGTGGTTGACGATGTAGTCGGGATAGCCGCCGGGGAACTTGGGCGAGCCGTCCTCGTTGGTCATGCCGGGCAGGCCCAGGCGGGCGCCCAGGTCGAGCAGCACGGTCTGGAAGGCGCGCACGTCGCGGTCGGGCTCCACCACCGGCTGGCGGATGGCGTCGGCAGGGCCGTCGGCCTCGCAGATGGGGCGGTCGAGCAGGGAAATGCAGTCCCAGCGTTCCAGGTAGGTGGTGTCGGGCAGGATCAAGTCCGCATAGGCCACCATTTCCGAGGCATAGGCATCGGAATAGATGATCTTGGGGATCTTGTATTCGCCGGTCGCCGGGTCCTTGTCGGTCAGCATTTCCATGACACCCTTGGTGTTCATGGTGCTGTTCCACGACATGTTGGCCATGTACATGAACAGGACATCGACCGGGTACGGGTCGCCCTTCCACGCATTGGTGATGACCATGTGCATCAGGCCATGCGAGGACAGCGGGTTTTCCCAGCTATAGGCCTTGTCGATGCGCAAGGGGTTGCCGTCGTCGTCAACCAGCAGGTCCTCGGGCTGGGTGGGGAAGCCCAGCGGCGCGCCGGCCAGCGGCTTGCCGGGGACGCCCCCGTCCTTGCCCGCCGGTTTGGGGTTGGGCGGAATGGGCTTGGGGAACGGCGGCTTGAAGCGGAACCCGCCGGGAACCTCCACGGTGCCGAGGATCATCTGCAGCAGATGGATGGCGCGGCAGGTGTGGAAGCCGTTGGAGTGGGCCGAAATGCCGCGCATGGCGTGCATGGCGATCGGGCGGCCCTTCATGGTCTTGTGCGTGCGCCCGGCCCAGTCGGTCCATTCGATGGGCAGTTCGATGGCTTCCTCGAACGCCACGTGGGCCAGTTCGGCGGCGATGCGCTTGATCTGCGCGGCCGACAGCCCGCAGGTCTCGGCCACCGCTTCAGGGGCGTACTTTTCGTCCAGGTAGCGGCCGGCCATGAGCTGGAACGCCGGGATCACCTGCTTGCCGTTGACCGTGTATTCGCCGGTCAGGGCGGGCGTGACCTCGGGGTCGAGCGCCTTGGCGGAGGCGTTCTTGACCTTGTCCCAGCACAGCGGCACGCCGTCGGTGTCGCGCAGGAACAGGCCGTCGTCAGCCTCGCCAGGGGCCTGGATGATGAGGTAATGGGCGTTGGTGTAGCGGACGAGGTATTCCAGATCGACCTTGCCCGCCTTCACCAGTTCGTGGATGAGCGCGAAGACGAACAGGCCATCGGTGCCCGGCCGGATGCCGACCCACTCGTCGGCCACGGCGGAATAGCCGGTCTTGGTCGGGTTGACCGACACGAACTTGGCGCCGCGCGCCTTCAGCTTGCCGATGCCGGTCTTGATCGGGTTCGAGTCGTGATCTTCGGCCACGCCGAACATCAGGAAATACTTGGCGTTGTCCCAATCGGGCTCGCCGAATTCCCAGAACGACCCGCCGATGGAATAGAGCCCGGCCGCAGCCATGTTGACCGAGCAGAACCCGCCGTGGGCAGCGAAGTTGGGGGTGCCGAAGTTGGTTGCCCACCAGCCGGTCAGCGACTGGCTCTGGTCGCGGCCGGTGAAGAACGCCAGCTTCTTGGGATCGGTCTTGCGGATGGTGCCCAGCCAGTCGGTGGCGAGGTCCATGGCCTCGTCCCACTCGATCTCGACGAACTCGCCAGAGCCACGTTCACCAACCCGCTTCAGGGGCTTTTGCAGCCGCGCCGGCGAGTAGTGCTGCATGATGCCCGACGACCCCTTGGCGCACAGGACGCCCTTGTTCACCGGGTGATTCTTGTTGCCCTGGATGTAGCGGATCTGGCCGTCCTTGACGTACACGCGGATGCCGCAACGGCAGGCGCACATATAGCACGTCGTATATTTGACCTCGTCTGCCACCGGCGGAGACGTGTCCACGCCGTCGCCCTCGACCGGATGGTCTAGCGCCATGTCCCAATTTCCTCCCGTTGCGCCGGGCAAAGCCGGCCGCACCCTTTATGCCCGCCCGCCGACGCGGGGCGCCAACGGGCAGGGCAGGGGCTTCGTTGCCATGTTCCGGGGAGAGAATATTAGACTAGACTGATTTAAGTCAAATCGTCTATCTCATCGGTGCTCAGATTACCGGGCACGATGGTCACGGGAATGCGAAGTTTCCCTGCATACTTCCCGGTCAGGGCCTCGATCAGCGGGCCGGGGCCTTGGTCGGCGGATGACGGCGAGGCGAGCACCACCACCGAAATCCCGTCGTCCTCGGCCACAAGCTCGAACAGCGCGTCGCGGATATCGCCGTCGCGCAGGAAAATTTCCGGCATCTCGCCCGAGCAATGATGCACTGCCGCTGCATACTGTTGCAGGCGTTCCTCGGCATCCTCGCGGGCTTCATCCTGCATCATGTTGCCGACGAACATCCAGTGCTGGAACTCCTGCGGATTGACGGCCGAGAACAACGCCACCCGGCCGCCGGTGTTGTGCGCCCGGCGGCAGGCGAAGCGCAAGGCGGCCTCGACTTCTTCGGTGTCGTCTATGATCACCAGGAAAACCCGGCGTTCGCGGCGGTCCCGCGTCGTCGGGGTGCCATCGGCGAAGGGATTTAGGTGGTTGGAAAACGTGCGTTCATTAGCGCCCATCGGTGTTCCTCCCTGCGGTATCCCGGTAAACGAGGTGCCACATCCGCGGTCTTTGCCGCTGCGGTCGGTGCCGCTTTTGTAACCTCCATGATGGACACGTTCGGGGCCACCTTTCAAACGGAACCGGCAAGATGTTGATTCGGGCGCGTTTCTAGCAACTGTAGAAGATGCCTTAGGTGCCGCTCTTTGACGGAAGTCCCTGGCTCTGCCAGTTCATCATGCCGCCTTCCATCCGGTTGATCTCGCCGTCAAAGCCCGCGCCGACCATGCGCGCCGCAGCCATGCCGCACCGGTTGCCGGACCGGCAGTGGAACACCAGCTTTTTGGTCGGATCGACCGGAACCTTGGCCGGATCAAATTGCGACAGCGGCATCAGGATGGCGCCGGGAATGTGGGCCTGGACGTACTCATTGATCTCACGCACGTCGATGACGACGCACTCGTTGGCGCCCATCCACTGCTGGATGGTGCGCGGAGAGACCATGCGGACCTTATCGCTCATTACTGCTTCTCCGGGGGTTACGTAAATCAGGCATCGCTCATGTAAGGCGGCGCGGCGCACTGTGCTATACTGCCAGCTCGGCAGAAAGCAATAACGCAGGGAGGTTGACCGTGGTGAGTTGGTTTTCGCGGAGGCTATGCCTCATTGTTGCGCTCGCCATGGTGCCGCTGGGGGCGCCTGCGCTGGCGGTCGACTCCGCACGGGCGGTCGAACTGGCTGATCCCAAGCCCGATTGGGACAACCCCCGCCGCATCGTTCTTCAGGTCTCCACCAACGATCCAGCGCGCTTTGAAGGCGCCATGTCGAACGCCATCAACCTGCAGAAGTTCTATGGGATCGACCATCTGGAGGTCGCCATCATCACCTTTGGCGGGGGCGTCCGGCACCTGATGACCGAGGGCGGAACGGCGCCCGACCGGGTTAAGAGCCTGCAGGATTACGGCGTGTCGTTCGTCGCCTGCGGCAACACCATGGACACCATCGGCAAGACCGAGGCCGACCTCGTGGCCGGAGTTACAGTGGTTCAGGTGGGCATCGCCGAAATCGTGGAACGTGGGCTGCGCGGGTGGACTACAATCGTCCCCTGAAGGGAAAGTTATTGCTGCGGCTAAAACGGGAGGATGTCATCCATGAGCTTCTTCAGGACGATCATGATCGGGCTGGCGGTTGTGCTGGGCACCACGGCCGGCGGCCATGCCCAGGAGCGCATCGTACCCAAGTTGGGCGATGACGGGCTGCATCATCAGGAGTGGTTTGTCAATTCGTTCATGGATCTGCGCGAGGACTTGGCGGCATCCACCGAAAGCGGAAAGCGCTTTGCCATTATCTTCGAGCAAAACGGCTGCCCGTACTGCCGCGACATGCACACCATCAATCTGGCGGATCCCGCCCTGAACGCGTGGATTCGCGAACGGTTCAACATCCTGCAGATCAATCTGTGGGGGGACCGCGATGTAACCGACTTTGACGGCACGACCCTGCCCGAGAAGGATCTGGCATCGCGTTATGCGGTGAATTTCACCCCGACCATCCTGTTCTTCCCCGAAGACCCCGCCGCGCTCGACGGCAAGACCGGGCCGCAGATCGAGGTGGCGCGGATGCCCGGCTACTTCCGGCCGTTCCACTTCACCGCCATGTTCGAGTACGTGTGGGACAAGCGGTACGACAAAGGGCAGCCTTTCCAGCGCTATATCCTGGAGAAAGTCGCTGCGCAGGACGCTGCACAACAGCGGTAGCAGGGGACTTTTGACCGAGTGGGTCAAGTCCGGGGGCTGGCCCTCCGCATCTGCGCGGGTCGCGCTGGAGTAGCCTTAGTTCAGACCGCCCAGTACCGGGAAGGTTTGCAGCATCCAGCCGGTGATGTCGGTCAGGCTGCCGGTCAGGATGAGGATGCCGGTCAGCACCAGGAACCCGCCCATGGCCAGTTCCACCTTGCGCATGTGCTTGCGGAAGCGCGACAGGAACCGCATGAACGGACCCGCCGCCAACGCTGCGAGCAGGAACGGGATGCCCAGTCCGGCCGAGAACGTGGACAGCAAGCTCACGCCATAGAACATATCGTCGCCGGTCGAGGCGATCATCAGAATGGTGGACAGGATGGGGCCGACGCAGGGCGTCCAGCCGAATCCGAAGGCCAGCCCGATGATGAACGCCCCGGCCAATCCGGCCGGTTTGTTCTGCAGGTGGATGCGCTTCTCGAAGTTCAGGAAGCCCAGGCGGAACAGGCCCATGTAATGCAGCCCGAACAGCACGATCACCACGCCGCCGATGGTGCCGAGGGTCCGCTTATGCTGGGCGATGAACTGGCCGAATCCGCTGGCTGCCGCGCCCATGGCAATGAACACCAGGGACAGCCCGATCACGAAGGCGAGGCCGGGCAGGAACACGGTCCGCCAACTGACCGTGGGGCCGGAGCCTTCGAGGGTCGCGGTGCCGTTGGTATTGGGGCGGATGTTCTGGCTTCCGGCGATCTGCTCCAGCGACTGGCCGCTGATAAAGCACAGATACGCCGGAACCAGGGGCAGGATGCAGGGGCTGAGGAAGGTCAGCACTCCGGCTGTCAGTGCTCCGAAATAGGAAACATCGAACATGGCGTGCTGACCTCCCCCTTGCTTTAGACCCCGACGACCTTGACCAACTGGTTTTCCGGCTGGCTGATGGTCTTCTTGCGGCGGATGTAGTTGGCGACCATATCCCACACCGGCGGCCCCTGGGTATCCGGGTTGACCGAGGCCCAGCCCGCGACAACATACTCGCGGTTGGGGTCGATCATTTCGCCGGTGCGTGCTAGGGTCATGTTGGAAATGCGTCCGCCCATCTTCTCATGGGGGTTGATCGTATAGGACATGCCGCCGACGCGCACCATGTCTCCGCCCTGCTGGTAATAGGGGTCGAGGTGGAACAGGTTGTCGGCCACGTCCTCCAGGATCGCCTTGACCATTTCGCCCTTCATCTTGGAACGGTAGACGTTGGGGTAGGTGATGGCGGTCTGGTTATAAACGTCGTCCATGGTGATGTTCGACCCCGTGGGCAGGGATGATCCCCACCGGAAGCCGGGCGACATGGAAATTTCTGCGTCGCGTTCTTCCAGCAGCGCCTGACAGATCAGGTCATCAAACGTGCCGTTGAAGTTGCCCCGCCGATACAGCAGCGAGTCGGTGCGGCCGAGCACCTCGTTGATATGCGAGGCATGGGGGCCGCGAATGTCTTCGACCAGCTTGGCCATTTCGGCGTCGGCCGCGATGACGTCCGAGAATACCGGGATCAGGCGGAAGCTGTGGGCGACCACCTTCTTGTTCTCGACCTTGACGTCCAGGCGAGCCAGGAACTTGCCATGCGACCCGGAGGCGACCATCAGCGTGTCGTTGATCTTCACCACATCGGGCACCGCGTCGTGGGTGTGGCCGGTCAGCAGGACGTCGATACCCTGCACGCGGCTGGCCATCTTGCGGTCCACGTCAAAGCCGTTGTGGGATGCCACGACCACCAGTTCAGCCCCCGCGGCACGGGCCGCATCGACCTTTTCCTGCATGTTGTCGTCGCGGATGCCGAATTCCCACTCGGGGATCATGTGGCCGGGGTTGGCGACCGGAGTGTAGGGGAAAGCCTGGCCGATCACCGCAACCTTGACGCCGCCGCGTTCGAAGAACGCCGTGTCCTCGAACACCGGGTCGCCCCAAGTCGAATCGCGCACGTTGGCGCACAGGAACGCGGCGTCGAGCTTTTCGACCAGTTCCTTGACCCGTTCGGCGCCGTAGGTGAATTCCCAGTGGGCGGTCATGACGTCGACGCCCATGGCGTTCATCACCCGCACCATGTCCTCGCCGCGCGATTCGAGCGAGGTATACGACCCCTGCCATGTATCGCCGCAGTCGATCAGCAGGGTGTTGTCCGGGCGCTGGGCGCGAATGGCCTTGACCAGCGTCGCCATGTGGGCGACCCCGCCGACCCGGCCGTATTGCTTGGCAAGCTGGTCGAAGTCATTGAAGGCGAGCGCATAGGCCTGCGGCGTCCCGGCCTTGACGCCATAGGTTTTCAACAGAGCCTGCCCAGTCAGGTGCGGGACAAGCCCGGATACCGCGCCGACGCCGATGTTGACCGACGGCTCGCGGAAGTAGACCGGCATCAACTGGGCGTGAATATCGGTGAAATTGAGCAGCGTGACCTGTCCGACCGGCTCGAAGGCCAGCAGTGCGTCTTGGGTCAGCGCCTGGGAGGCGGCGGCCCGGCCCAGGGTTCCCGCCACGGGACCGGCAAAGGCGGCGGCCGCAATGGCCACCTGCAGGAAATCACGGCGACTGAGCATGGCAACGGAACTCCTGATCTGACTGGTCGCACGCAGCAAACGTTGGGTGCACGCGGCAAAGATGGGGCGGCGGGTGCGGTATTACCACGCCCACCGTTAGGGGTCGGTCTGCTGAGGGGCAAATTCTTGCGGACCCCCGTCAGGGGGAAGCGGCGGCATGGGATGTGCCCGCTTCCCCCGTCCGACAGGGGTGCCTCGACGGTACTACTTGCGGACCGACGGGGATTCCACCGGCAGGCCTTGGGCGCGCCAGGTGATGTAGGTTTCAACGGCCAGATAGTCTTCACCCAGACCGGGCAACTGTGCCGCCCGGATTTCGTCGTTGCAGCCACGCAGGCGGCGGTGCAGCGAGCCGAGTTTCTGCCACTTCATGCGGTAGGTGGGAAAGCCGTTGGGCATGCCCTGGCTGAGCACCTCGGCGCGCATCTTCTGACCGGCGCCGGTGATGTGGCAGTCCGCGCACGCCAGATCGAGCTGGCCGCGACTGGTGAAGTAGAACTCCTCACCCTTCTTGAACCACTTCTCGTTGGGGCCGGTGATGTCGATGTTGGTCGGCATCCCACGCGACTGAAGCTTGACCAGTGTGGTCATGCCGAGCAGTTCGTCGCTCTCGAACTTCCACGGTGTGGCGCCCATGCGGCGTTCGCGGCAGTCGTTGATGCGCAGTTCGATGTTCATGAACTTGCCGGTTTCAGCATCGGTCTTGGGGTAACTGGTGGCGGCGCCCTTCAGGCTTGCCACGTCGCCATGGCAGTCGGCACAGCTCTTGTTGGCGGTGCCTTCGGCCTTGCTCCACAGAGGCTCGGCCCGGTCCACCCACAGGAACGCCGGGTTCATGATGTCGTCGTCCTGGATCTCGCGCGTGGTCGGATCGGCGACGACGTAGCCAGAGTACTTGTCGCCGTTGCGATAGGCGGCAAAGGGATCGTCCTTGGCGTCGTTGGCCAGCGCGGGCGTGGCCAGCGCAAAAGCCAGGACTGCGGCGGTTAGTCCGCCGATGCGTTTCGCTCCCATGTTCTCAGTGCCTCCATTACCGTTCGTTCGGGGCGATCCAAGTGTCTTCGTGCCGCCGGCTTTTCGCCATTCGGTCGGCTTCATCGGACCGCCCCCGCGGTTTTCAATTGTCCCCGGCGCGGGAAACCGCGCTCAGGTAACCGTGATGTCGGCGGTGGCGGTGAACGTCTCGCCGCCTTCGTCGTGCCACGTGAACTCCAGCGTGCCGCTTTCGGTGGCGGTGCAGAAGAACTCCAGGTACGGATTGGCCGAGACGGCGCCATGCCATTCGGAGGACATGACTTCCTTGCCGTTGTAGGTGCAGACGAACTTATCGATGATCTTGCGCGGAATGGGGCTGCCGTCGGCGGCCTTGCGCTGGCCGGATTCCATGGTGTGGGAAATCACGGTCTTGATCTCGAACACTTCGCCCTTCTTGGCGGTGCTGGGCACGCGAACGCGCGGCTTTGCGGACATTTCGGTACTCTCCTAGGTTCTCGCCCGATTACTCGTCGCTCAGGTCAGTAAGGCTCTGGTCGTTCAGCCGCCGCAGCCGCCGATGGTGACCTTGATTTCCTTGCTGCCGATGTAGGACGACCCGTCGCTCATCACGGCCACGGCCTTGACGTTTTGGGTCTTGGCCAGACGAATGCGGAACTTGGCGTAGGCCTTGCCCGACTGCGGCGTGAAGTTGAAGCTGGCGACGTCCGGGGCGGGGTTTCCGTCGGCGAACACGTACACGGATTTGACGTAGTTATCGGCGGTCATGGGCGATTCGACCTCGATGGTCACGGGAACGGTGTTGCCGTTCTCGGCGATCTCGGGGCCGTCGATCTTGACGCGGCCTTCCTTGGGAGTGCCCCCGGCGACCTTGGTGATTTGTTCTGCGGCGGTCGGGGCGGCGGCGGCGGGACGGGCAGCAACCACGGACAGGCCGGCAGCGGCCACCAAGCCCGTTCCGGCGGCGGTGAGCAACCGGCGGCGGCTCAGAGCCAGGTGCGTATCCTTCAGCACAGACATTCCTTTCTTTCCTTTTTCGCCGGGCGGCCCCCGAGGGCGGGGGCAGGCCAGGATTGTTATCTCAAGCGGTTGGGTGCGGTCGGGCCACGCTTACTTCAGGGTCTGAAGGTAGGCGATGATGTCCTCGATATCCTGGGGTTCGAGCATCGACTTGCCGACGAAATCCTTCTTCAACTGGCGCAGGCCGGCGGTGCGATAGAAGGACGGCATCATCGAGTCGGGCAAAATGGCCTTGGCATCGACGATGCGCAGGCGCATTTCCGAAGCGGTCAGGCGATCGGCCACGCCGACCAGGCTCGGGCCGATCTCTCCGTGGAAGTCCTCTTCTGGAATCGGCGCGGTGTGACAGGCGAGGCAGTTGCCCTTGCTGCGCGTCACGAACGCCTTCTTGCCGCGTTCGGCGTCACCGGGCGTTGTGGTCAGGGGCTGAGGGATTTCGTGGCCCACAATGGTATAGGGCTGGAGCCCCGGTTCGTGGACGCGCGCGATTTCGGCCGCAGTGGCCGAGCCGGCCATGGCCAGGCCGGCAAGGGCCGCAGCCCAGGCGATCGCGGGGCTACGAAGCCCCCGGTTTTTCGGGGTCGCGGTCATCATTCCTCCCAGTTCAATGGATGAGGCATCCCTTAGGGGAGGCCCCATCGCCATGTCCATTGATGGACTTAATCTTGTTCTAGAAAAGTGTAGTGAAAGAACGCCACGCAGTGCAATCCTTTTATGAATGTTTCCTAATGTTAGATCAGTAGGATGGAATATTGCGGCGCACCTAAAGAGGGCGTCTTCCAATCGGCTGAGATTGCTCATGACCTTCGGTCAAAGCTCAAAAAAACGGCCCGGATTAACCGGGCCGTTGCAGCGCACACTATCCTTTGGTGTTGCGGGGAATGCTTTTTCACATTCCTGCTTGAGTGTGTGCATTCTTATGAGTCGTCAGGCGCGGCCGGGGACCATGGCGCGAATGGCTCCGAAAATCGAGCCTTCCTCCATGTACTTCATGCCCAGCACGCCGCCGAAGATGATCGAGCCAAGTGCCAGGAACGAACTGAGCGCCAGGGTCGACATGCCCGTGATACCCTGGCCAATGGTGCAGCCCAGCGCCAGTACGCCGCCGATGCCCATGATCGCGGCGCCGAACGAATGGCGCAGCATGTCTCTGGCATCGCCGAAACCTTCGAGGTTGAAGGTCCGGGTCGCCATGGCCATCAGGAACGATCCCAGGATAACGCCGAACACCGACGCGATGCCAAAGTTGATGGTCGCCCCCGAGAAGATCATCAGGTACTGGATGGTTTCGCCCGACGGTGCGACGAAGGAGAACGACATCAGCGGCTGCGGCGCAAAGTCGTCAAAGCCGATGACGCCGGTGATGTACCAGCCCGCCGGAATCAGCAGCCCGATGATCAGGCCGCCCAGCATGTTGGCGGGCGAGGCGCGGAATTCGGCATCCTTGAAGCACCACACCAGCGCGCCGCCGGCCAGGATGCCGACCAAAACCCACCGCACCAGATCGCCGCTCAGGCCCAGGCCGCCTGCGATCAACTCATCGACGCCCTGCGACGTGTACCCCGCCGCGGTCAGATCGACGTTCATCAGGGCTTCCATCTCGACCCGCGCCATGCCGGTCAGGCCGCGCAAGGTCATGATGGCGAACACGCCCATGATCAGGAATACGTAGATGCTCTTGAGGTTGCCGCCGCCGATGCGAACCAGCGTCTTGTTGCCGCACCCTCCGGCCATCGTCATGCCGAAGCCGAACATCAGGCCGCCCAGTACCGCGCCGAACCAGCCAAGATTGGCGGTGCGATAGATGCTGGTGTTGATGTCGATCAGGCCGCCGGCGTGAAGCAGCGTGGTGCCGATCAGCGCGATCGCGATGGCCAGTACCCAGGCCCGCATGCGGCCATAGTCTTCCATGAACACCATGTCCGAGATGGCGCCCATGGTGCAGAAGTTGGTCTTGTTGGCGGTGGCGCCGAAAATAACTCCGGCGGCCAGCGCCCACCAGCCGACCAGGGTGGTAATGGGCATGTCTTCCACGAGACGTCCTCCCGATGTGTCTTCCCTAGAGGGGTGTTTCGGTCCCCTCTATTTTTTTGTCGTTTCGCCGCTGCGGGCGCAGGCCCGGTTAAACACGATGAACGGCGGATGGCGTGTAGGGTCTTTGTTTTTATATTGGGATGTTCTAAATTAGCAGTCGCTGCGGTCGCGCGGCAAGTCTTCACATGCGGGGCGTCCGGCGGAATCGGGCAAACCGTAGCGAAAGGACCCGGAGCGGCACCGCAAAGTCGCGTCCGGGCCATCGGATGCACGGCACCAACCGGCCGCAAAAGCGGTCCTGCCCCTGGGCGCGTCTTCAACCGGAGCGCGGGATCGGGGGCAACCATGGGAGGGATTGCATGTCCGAGGCTAATGCCAAGAGCATGTCCATTATCGTGACCAAGGGCACACTCGACTGGGGCTATCCGCCGCTGATTCTGGCCACGACGGCGGCCAGCATGGGGCTGAACGTCACCTTGTTCTTCACCTTCTATGGCCTGGCGCTGCTCAAGAAGAAGCTGGACGTCAAGATGACTCCGCTGGGCAATGCCGCCATGGAAATGCCCATGATGGGCATGCACATGCAGATGCCCAATATCGTCGGCATGCTGCCGGGTGTCGATTCGATGGCGACGTCGATGATGAAATCCATGATCAAGAAGAAGGGCGTCGCCTCGCTTGAAGAACTGCGCGATCTGGCCGTCGAGGCCGAGGTGCGCATGATCGCCTGTCAAATGACCCTCGACCTGTTTGAGTACAAGCAGGAAGACCTGATCGACGGAATCGAATACGCCGGTGCGGCGACGTACATCGAAACCGCCACCAAGAGCGATATCAACCTGTTCATCTGATCCGGCGTGGATTTGCCGGGTTTTGTGTTCGAAAATAACTAAACGACCGAGTTAGGGAGAGTTTCAATGAGCGAGAAGACCGTCCTCGACGTCAAGGGCCTGAACTGCCCGCTGCCGATTCTGCGCGCCAAAAAGGCCATCAAGGACCTTGCCGCTGGTGCTATCCTGGAAGTCCAGGCCACCGACCCCGGTTCCGTGAAGGACTTCGACGCGTTCTGCCGCCAGACCGGCAATTCGTTGCTCGGCCAGCAGGAAGCCGGGGGCGTCTATACGTTCCAGATCCAGAAGAACTAGGCTTCGGCCGGGGTCCACTTCGGAGGAAGCCCATGACCGCACGTGCTGTTTTCCGACCTTTCGCACCCGACGCCCCGCGTCCGGTACGGCGTGGCAACGGGTGGCGGCGGCGCGGCATGGGCTTTCGCCGCTTTGGCGCCGCCATTGCGCTCGGCCTGAGCTTGGCATGGCCCAATCTGGCCGACGCGGCGGAACTGATCTATTACTACGGGGTTGGGTGCCCCTACTGCGAGGCATGGGATGCCGAGGTGGCGCCCATCTACGCCAAGACCGACGAGGGCGCCCGGTTGCCGTTGCGCAGCATATCCTCGGGCGAGCCGTGGCCCAAGGAGCTGGCCCACATCAAGGGCGTGGTGTTCACCCCGACCTTTATCGCCTTGGACGATTCGGGCAAGGAAATCGGTCGAATCGCAGGATACCAGCCCGTTTGGTTCTGGGCCTTCCTGCGTAAATTCATCGACGCCATGGATGCCGAGCAGGGCTAATCCACAATCGCCTTATACGCATGCCAACTGGCGTGGCCGACCAGCGGTAGGGCCAACGCCAGTCCGATGAAGAACGTGAGCATGCCGACGGCCGTGATGAGCACGATCATGGCCGCCCACCCAGTCATCACCTTCCAATTTCGGCGCACGGCCAGCACGCTGGTTGCCATGGCGTGGACCGGGGCGACTCCGCGATCCACCACCATCGGCAGCGACACCGCGCTGATGGCGAAGACGATTGTGGCGAGGACGCCGCCCGCCGCCGTACCGACCAGCAGGAACAGGGGCGCTTGCGGGGCGACCAGGATGTCGCTCACGAAGGTATCCATGCTCGGGGGGGCGCCATTATAGAAAATAGCGAAGATGTACATCGCCGTGACCACCCACAGCATGAGCATGAGCATGAGCGCCATGCCGATGACGAGTAACTGCGAGCTGTAACGGGTGAACGCTGCCAGGGCAATGCTCAGGCTGACCGGCTGGCGCTGGGCGTGGCGGCGGCTGACCTCATACAGGCCCACGGCGGCCAGGGGACCGATCAGCATGAAGCCCGCCATCAGCGGCAGGATGAGCGACGTCATGCCGATTTGAGCCAGGCCAAAGACGATCAGGTACGCCACGACCACGAAGATGGCGCCATAGGTCAGGCTGACTGTTGGGGCGGCGAGCAGATCGTTCCAACCCCGGACAAGCCAGCGGGTCGTGTCATCGACGCTAACCGAGCGAATGACCGGTGCGACGCCTCCGGCAAACCAATAGGGGGCGTCATTATGGTGCGCAGGCTGTGTGTATTTCCCAGCCTCTGGGTGGAGGGGTGAGGGGTGAGTGGCCATTTGGCTGCCTCCCTATCAGGCCCGGATCAACGTGCACCGGAAGCCGGGAAAATACCCGACCTGAGTACACAAGTATAACAGCGTACAGAGAACCGGCAATGGGGGAACAGGCCGCTGACCCCTTTGTGTACCGGGCGTTCCTCGGGGGAGCACGCAGGTCCGCCACCCGCGAAAAGCCGCATGACCATAGGGGGTAATTTTCACTCCAATCGAAAAAGGGGGCTTTCACCACACCGTTCGGAGCGTTACGCTGGATTTTCGTTCCCTGACAAGGAGGCAGCTCGATGCCGCACACGGGAAAAACGACACCACCGTCCAATCGCGCCCTTGGCGTCGTTTTGGGTGCGGTCGTCCTCGGGCTGTACCTGAGCATCCAGTTGGTGTGGGCCGCCAAAGGCTTCAACTGACCGCGAGGAGCGGACGACGCGGGGGACGGATGGATACAGCCTCGATCCTGCCGCACGTCAATGCGGCACTGAACGCCATCACCACGGTCCTGTTGGTCGTCGGCCTTGTCATGGCGCGGGCGGGGCGGGCCGATGTCCATCGTCCGGTGATGGCGGCGGCGTTAGTGACGTCTGCGATTTTCCTGGTGTCCTATGTGATCTACCACTTCACCGCGCCGATCTTCGTGTTTCGCGGCGAGGGGTGGGTGCGGCCGGTTTACTACGCGATGCTGATCAGCCATGTGGTGCTGGCCGCCGTGGTGACGCCGATGATCGCGGTCACGGCATGGCGGGGGGTGCGCGGGACTATCGATCGCCATCGGCCGCTTGCTCGCTGGACCATGCCGATCTGGCTGTATGTGTCGGTAACGGGAGTCATCATCTATGCGGCGCTGTATCACCTTTATGCTCCGGTGATGTGAGTTGTTGGCGCGGCAGGCCCTTGATGAGGAAATGCGGCATTGGGCCTTGCTGGCGGTCGGCGCCTTGGCGCTGGGCGGACTGATGGCCTTGTCACTGGCCTTGCTGCGGACGCCGGGGGTGCAGGACTGGCTGCCGGCCGGGTACTTCCGCATGGCCTTGGTGGTCCATGTCGTGTTCACGGTGGTGCTGTGGTATCTGGCGATGCTCGGCCTGATGTCCACCTGGGCCGCATCGGGATTGGCTGAGGATGGCGTCGCCGTGCGCGTACCTCAGGTGGGGGCGCTGGCGGTGCGTGGTGCGGCACTGAGCTTTCCGGTCATGGCCGTGCCGGTACTGGTTGGATGGGGTGAACCCATTCTCAACAACTATGTGCCGGTGGGTGCTCATCCGGCGTTTTTTGCCGGACTGGTGGTATTCTTCGGGTGCATCGCCCTTCCGGTCGGGCGGTTGCTGGCCTCCATGCCGCGCCCGATGGAGGGGGCGTCGTTCGGTGTGGCGGCGGCTGGAGTCATTTACCTTATCGCTCTGTGGTGCTTCCTCCTGGCGTGGGCCGGGCTGCCGTCCGATTTGGAGGTTCATCCCCGGTACGAAGCGCTGTTCTGGGGCGGCGGCCATATCCTGCAATTTGCCAACACCGCCTTGATGCTGGTCGCGTGGCAGGTGGTCGCAGAGCGCCTGCATGTCGTTCCACCGCTGCCGCAGCGGTGGTTCCGCTGGGTCTTGGCGGCGCTGGCGACGGTGGCGTTCGGCGGGCCGATCCTGTATCTGCTGCTGGATGCCGCCGATGCGCGGCTCGTCACCGGGTTCACCGATCTCTACCGCTACGGCCTGATTGTCCAGCCAACGGTGATGATGGCTGCCCTGACTTGGGCGTTGCTACGGCGCGGTGTGCATCTGCGTGAGCCGGCCGGCGCGGGGCTGGTATTGTCGCTGCTGTTGTTCGCGGTGGGTGGGGTGCTCGGCTATTTCATGGGCGAGGGCGATACCCGGACCACCGGCCACTACCACGCTGTGATCGGCGGCGTAACCCTGGCCTTCATGGTGTTTCTGATCGAGGTCGTCCTGCCCCGACTCCGCCGTGCGCTGACCGGGCGGAGATGGCCCCTGGCGTTCATCTGGGCCTATGGCAGCGGCCAGTTGCTGCATGCGGTCGGCCTGTGGCTGGCAGGGACCGGAGGCGTGGCCCGCAAAACCGCCGGAGCCGATCAGGCTTTGTCCTCGCCCCTGGAGGTCGGCGCCATGGTGGTCATGGGCGGCGGCGCCGTTCTGGCCGTGTTCGGCGGCGTCACCTTCGTCGTGCTTGCCCTTGGTCAGTTGACGCGGAGCCGTCCTTCCGTCGCCTGAGGGAACTTTTGGTGCTCCAGGAACATTCCCCTAAATATCCTACTGTACTAGTGGGACTTGCCGGGCAGGGGCCGGCTCTGCCACACTGGTCCCGTCCAAGAACCGCAAGCAGCCGCATGAATATGGGCAAATCAGCGGCCTTTGGGAGGTGGGACATGACCCTGCGCAGCACCCTCGAACTGTTCAAATTGCGGATCGGGTTCATGATCGCGCTGACCGCCATGGTCGGGTACGCCGCCGTAGCCGAGACCATCTCGGTGGTTCATCTTTTGGTGCTGGGCCTCGCCATGTTGCTCGGCTCGGCCAGTTCGTCGGTGTTCAACCACTTTTACGACCGAGACATCGACCGCCTGATGGTGCGCACGCGGGGGCGGCCCATGGCCTCGGGCGCCATGCGGAATCCTTATATGGCCGTATGGCTGGCCGGAGGGCTACTGATCGCCGGGCTGTGGCTGGCCGCGGGGTCGTTCAACTGGGCCGTCGCGGTGCACCTGTTCCTTGGCGCCTTCGTATACGGCGTGGTTTACACGGTGTGGCTGAAGCGGCGGACGTGGTTGAATATCGTCATCGGTGGTGCGGCGGGCAGCTTTGCCATCCTGGCCGGAGCGGCGGCGGTCGATCCGACCATCTGGCTGTTGCCAACTCTGATGGCCATCACCTTGTTCCTGTGGACGCCGTCGCATTTCTGGGCGTTAGCCATCCTGCTCAAGGACGACTACGCCAAGGCTGGGGTGCCAATGCTGCCGGTGCTGGTGGGCGAAGTCCGCTGCGCGCGGTGGATTCTGCTCAACACCATCGCCCTAATCGGGTCGGCCGCGCTGCCCTGGGTGCTCGGCGAATTGGGGATGCTCTACGGCGTGCTGGCGACGGCGGGCGGCCTGCATTTCCTGTGGCTGAACATCAAGCTGTGCCGCGATCCTGGCCCTGTTATGGCCCGCCGCACGTTCCTCGGCTCGATGCAGTATCTGGCAACGGTGTTCCTTGCCGTGGTCCTCGACAAGCATCTGCCGGTGTTGTTCTAACCCTTGCGCCGGTCGCCGCGAGGCCGGCCGTAGCCGCAGTCGCAGCGGTCCGAGCCTTTAACCACGCGCAGGCTGAGTGGGGCACGGGGGCGGTCGAGGTCGGCCCGTTCCCAGCGGAACGTGGCGCCGCACTTCTGGCAGGCTTGTTCGGACAACGCGGGGATGGGCCGTTCCTTCTCCGGCGGCGGGACCGGGACGATGGGGGTGGGAGGCTTGCTCATCGGGCGGCTCCATCTCCAATGTCGACGTATCCGGTCTCGATGCAGTGACGCAGGGCGTCGAATCCGGCGCGGGCTTCCTCGTACATCTCGCGCTTGTGCCGCAACTCCTGGAGCGCCGTTTCGCTGGGGTCGGCCCAGTCCATGGCAAGAACCCCGTCCAAGTACCCCGCCCGCACCTTGCCCACCGCGACGGCAAGGCGCACGAAGGCATCGCGGGTCATGGTGGGGATGTGCCCGCCGATGATTTCCCGGTTGGCGGCGCGAATCGCCAGTTCCACTTCCTCAAGGAAGCGGCGCTGACGGCGCAGGTCGTCGGTCATGGGCAATGTCCCCCGAACTGGTGCCGCAGGAGGGGCTCGAACCCCCGACCCCCTGATTACAAATCAGGTGCTCTACCAGCTGAGCTACTGCGGCGTGCCTCACAGATAGCGCGTCTTTGCGCCGGAACCAAGAGGCTATGAGTGTATGTCGTTTTCTGCCGCTTCAAGGCTGGCGTGCGTTACCGCGTATAGAGCCACGGCGGCGGCGTTGGACACGTTGAGGCTCTCGATGGCTCCGGCGACCATTGGCAGGCGCACCAGATGGTCGCAGTGTTCGCGGGTCAGCCGGCGCATGCCTTGGCCTTCCGAGCCGAGAATCAGAACCACGCGGTCGGGCAGCTTGGCTCCGGCGACGGTGTGCCGGGCGTCGGCGGCGAGGCCCGCCGTCCAGAACCCGGAGTCGCGGAAGCGATCCAGGGCGCGGGCGAGGTTGGCTACGCGGACCAGCGGCACGCGCTCCAAGGCACCAGATGCGGCCTTGGCCAAAACGCCGGTTTCGTCGGGGGAGTGGCGGTCTTGGACCACCACGGCAAGCGCCCCAAAGGCCGCCGCCGAGCGCAGCACCGCACCGACGTTATGGGGGTCGGTCACTTGGTCGAGGGCGATGACCACGGCGGGCTTTCCTTCTGGCGCCAGGGCCACGACATCGTCGGGGTCCAGGGCCGGCAGGGCATCGACCCGCAGGGCAAGCCCCTGGTGAACAGCACCAGACGGCAAAAAGGCGTCGAGCTCCGCCCGCGCCACCGTCTCGGGGCGAATCCCGCGCTGACTCAGCAGGCCGGCGGGGATGGAATCGGCGGCGTCGGGCGTGGCGAGCAGGCGTCGCACGGTGCGCTCAGGGTTGGCCAGCGCAGCCTCGATGGGGTGACGGCCGTAGAGCCATACCTCCGAGGCGCCCATGCGGCCCAGGCCGGAGGCCCGCGGCTCGGCCGGCGCGCGGCGTCCACTTTTGGAAGGCGGAGGCGTGGCCGGTTTGTCAGGCGCGGCGGCGGGGGACGATGGTGATGCGGTCGGACCACCACGGGACGGCCGGGGGGCGCGGGAAGGGCGCCGGGACATGAGCAGGCTCCAGGTCGAGGGGAGAGGGTAAGGTCTGGTGCACATTGTGAACTTTGCCGTTGACAAGGCAACCCAATTCCCATAGTTCCTGTGCTCCCGCCGCCAAGGAGCGGTTGGGAAGGTGCCCTGTGGAGGGGTGGCCGAGCGGTCAATGGCAGCAGACTGTAAATCTGCCGACGTATGTCTACGTAGGTTCAAATCCTACCCCCTCCACCAACCTTCCTGAACTTCCGGCGCGGGGCTGTGTGCGCGAAGCCACGGTGCCTTGTGCATCGTGGCCGCTGTGGCACGCACGAGGCGGGTGTAGCTCAATGGTAGAGCTCCAGCCTTCCAAGCTGGCTACGTGGGTTCGATTCCCATCACCCGCTCCATTCGTTTAATCATTTCAGTCGGTTGACCGCACTGGTGCGCCGCCTGCTCCATCCACCAGTAACTTAGACGGGTTCCAAGATGGGTAAGGAAAAGTTCAATCGCGACAAGCCGCATTGCAACGTGGGCACCATTGGCCACGTCGACCACGGCAAGACGACGCTGACCGCTGCGATCACCAAGGTCCTGGCCGAGAGCGGCGGG
>Ga0172382_10003780_pt1 | contig 23748 bp, 18 predicted proteins | sample Leawel138RmetaG_FD_122245 | JGI IMG/M metagenome (GOLD analysis project Ga0172382, IMG submission 122245) | Leachate microbial communities from a municipal landfill in Southern Ontario, Canada - Leachate well 138R metaG | ecosystem: Engineered > Solid waste > Landfill > Unclassified | place... | reverse complement strand
CAGGGAATTCTTCAGCGACATCGCCATCCCTTTCGTTCCGGCGACCGCGTGGCGACGGGGGCCCCGGCCGGAGATCCGCCCCCGCCGGCCGCCACGGCATGGAGATGTGCCCGGTCCGGCATCATCCCGGCCCTCCCGCCGCCACCGGCAGGACATGGGTGAGATCGAGCATCCGCAGCATCCGTCCGTCCTGCAGGGTGGCGATCCCGCTCATGAATTCGCGCGCCCCGTTCGCGACCTGATCGGGCAGCGGCTTCACCATCCCGGAATCCAGTGTCAGGATGTCGGAGACGGTGTCGGCCAGCAGGCCGGTGACACGGCCGCCCGCGGCGGTGATGATGACGACATGGCGCGGGCCGGGAATGGTGGCCCCGAGGCCGAGCCGCGCGGCCAGATCGACCACCGCCACCACCATGCCGCGCAGGTTGATCACCCCGGTGACGAAGCCCTGCGCCCGCGGCAGCACCGTCACCGGCGTCCAGCCGCGGATTTCGCGCACGAAGCCGATCCCGATGCAGAAATCCATCTCCTGGAGGCGAAATGTCACCACTTCCTGCCCGGCCGCCAGTTCCGTGAGCGCCGGTGCCGTCATGCCATGCCCCCGGCCATGCGCGGCGCACCTGCCGCCGCCGCCCCGGCGCCGCGCAGGATATCGTCCGGGTCGAGGATCAGCGCGATCCTGCCGTCGCCGAGGATGGTGGCGGCGGATACCCCCGGAACCGTGCCGTAGTTTTCCTCGAGACTCTTGATGACGACCTGGCGCTGGTCGAGGATCGCGCCGGCGGCCAGCGCGACGCGGGTGCCGCTCTCGCTCTCGATGATGATGAACACCCCGGGACCATGGCCCGGGCCGGGTGACGGCAGGCCGAAGCGCGCGGCCAGGTCGACCACCGGGATCAGCCGGCCGCGATTGGCGAGCATCTGCCCGGTGGCGCCGGTCGCATGGAGGGTGGCGCCGGCGGGGCTCAGGGTCTCGGCGACCGCGGCGAGCGGCAGGACCATGGTCTGGCCGCCGAACTCGACCAGCATCCCGTCGAGAACCGCCAGCGTGAGCGGCAGGGCGATGGTGAAGCGGGTCCCCGCCCCCTCCTCGGAGGCGATGGTGACCCGGCCGCCGAGGGCCTGGATCTCGCGCTGGACGACATCGAGCCCGACCCCGCGCCCGGAGACCGCCGAGACCTCCTCGCGCGAGGAGAATCCCGGCCGGAACAGGATCGCGTCGGTCTCGGCCGGGGTCAGCACCGCGGCGGGGGTGACGAGGCCGCGATCCTCGGCCAGCCGGCGCACCCGCGCGCGGTCGATCCCGCCGCCGTCATCGGCGATCTCGATCAGGACCCGGCCGGAACGATGCGCGGCCGAGAGGGTGATCGTGCCCTCGGCCGGCTTGCCGGTGGCGGCGCGGGCGGCCGCATCCTCGAGCCCGTGGTCGACGGCGTTGCGGATCATGTGGGTCAGCGGGTCGGTCAGGCGCTCGATCACGGTGCGGTCGACCTCGGTCTCGGCGCCGCGGGTGACGAGGCGCGCCCGCTTGCCGGTGGCCTCGGTGGCCTCGCGCAGGATGCGCTCCATCCGCTGGAAGACCGGCCGCAGCGGCTGGGCGCGGATCGCCATGACGCTTTCCTGGATCTCGTCGGCCAGCTGGCGGATGCGGTCCAGCCCGCTGACCGCATCGCTGTTCGATTCCAGCCCGGCATCGGCGATGATCCGCGACAGCACCGCCTCCATGATGACCAGCTCACCAATGAGGTTGATGAGCCGGTCCACCCGGTCGAGATTGACCCGCACCGTCGCCGGGGCCGCCATCGGCACCACCGTTCCGCCGCCGGCCGGCGTGGCCGGGGCAGGCATGGCGGGGGCAGGCACGGCGGCAGGCGGGTCGGTTGCCGGGCCCGGCGGAACGACGGGGGCGGAGGCCGGCGGCTCGCTTTCCCCCGCCGCAGCGGCGGGCAGGCCGCCCGGGTCGGGCCCCGGGGGTGTGCCGGGCAGCGGCTCGATGGTGATTTCGGCAAGATCCTCGACAAAATCGAAAAGCGCGGCGACCTCGCCCGCCGTCGCACCGGTCTGCAGCCGGAGTTGCCAGCGCAGGCCGGGATCGGCACCGTCGAATGCGGCCAGCGGGCGGATGCGCCCGGTCCCGGCAGTCACGGTGAGCGGGCCGAGGGTGGCGAGCGCGGCGATGAGGGCCGCAGGCTCGTTGCCGTTCATATACATCTCGCCGCGCGGGGCGAGGAGGATGTCGAATCCGGCCGCCCCGGCGCCGTCTCCGGGGCCCACGGCATCGGTGCCGCCCAGATCTAGGGCCAGCGGCTCGAACACGAAATCCTCGAGCGTATCCTCGCCGGCCCCCTCGGCAAGGAGATCGAGCTCGGCCACGATCCGGGCCAGCCGTTCCTGCGGCGGCGCACCGCCGTCGCGCGCCGCCCGCACCAGATCGTCGAGCATGTCGCCGGCGCGCAGCAACGTGTCGAGCAGTTGCGGCGTCGGCCCGGCCCGGCCCGAGCGCAGGGTGTCGAGAACAGTCTCGAACAGGTGCGAGAAGCCGACCAGATCGTCGAGGCCGAAGGCCCCGGCGCCGCCCTTGATCGAATGGACCGCGCGGAACACCGAATGGACCAGTTCGTCCTGCTCTGCGCCGCCCCCGCCACCCGCGGCCAGATCGCGCAGCCCGCTGCCGAGCCGGTCGAGCAGATCCTCGCATTCCTGAAAGAAGGTGACGCGCAATTCGTCGAGACCGGCCATCTCAGCCCCCCAGGACCCGGCGGATGACGGCGATCAGGGCGCCGTCATCGAAGGGTTTCACGATCCACCCGGTCGCCCCCGAGCGGCGGGCGCGCTGCTTGAGCTCGGCACTGCTTTCGGTGGTGAGGACGAGAACCGGCGTGCTGGCATAGGCGGGATCGCCCCGCACCCCGGCGATGACGCCGAACCCGTCCAGCCGCGGCATGTTGATGTCGGTGATCACGAGATGAGGGTCGACCTCGGCCAGCCGTTCGAGCCCGTCGGCACCGTCCTCGGCCAGGCTGACGACGAAATCGTGCTCGCCCAGGGTGCGGGCGATCAGGCCGCGCATGGTCGGCGAATCGTCGATGGCGAGGATGCGGCGGCTCATGCGGTGGCCCCGGCGAGATCGGCGGCCGGAGGGGGCGAATCGGCGGGCGGCAATTCCGGGAGCGGGTCGAAGCTGAGGTCCAGCGTCGTGCAGGCCGACCGGAAGGCCGCGGATTCGCGGGCGATTTCCAGCGCCTGCCCGTCGATCCGCCACTGCAGCGCCGCCGACAGCAGCACCTCGAGCGCGAGCGCACTGACCACCTCGACCCGGCCCGCGTCGATCACGAGCGGATGGCCGCGCCGCGCCCGCAGCTCCGCCTCGAGCCGGCGCCCGGCGGCCGCATCGAGGCGCGCCACCAGCACCAGTTCCTGCCCGTCCTGCTCCATTCCCGCGCATCCTTTCGATCCCGGCCGGGCGGCGGTCGCCACCCGATTCCCGCCCAGGCTAGCGGGCGGATGTTAACGACCGGTTTCCGGCACCCGGACCGGAATCGCGAAAATTCTCTGCATCTCGCGCCGCGATCGGCACGGCCGGAAAGCATTCGTTCAGATTCGGATGCGACAAGGGGCGGGCAACGGGCGCAGCCGCGCCGTCATACGGGGTCGTCGGAACATGGCGGGCTTGTCACGGAACCGGGGGCTGCCACCGCCCGGCCACGGGTGGCGCGGGCGGATGCCGGCCCCGTGATGCAGGAAGGGAAGGTGATTCATGTCGTCCAGGGTGAATTCGCGGTCTCGGACCGGGAGGGAACCATGCTCACGACGGTGCTGGGCTCCTGCGTCTCGGCCTGCATCCATGATCCCCGGCGGCGGATCGGCGGCATGAACCATTTCCTGCTGCCCGACGGGCCCGGCGGGGGCGACATGCGCTATGCCTCGGCGGCGATGGAGCGGCTGGTGAACGCGCTTCTCAAGCACGGCGCCGACCGCCGGCGCCTGCAGGCCAAGCTGTTCGGCGGCGCGCGCATGATCGCCGGCCTGATGGATATCGGCCGCCGCAACGGTGATGCGGCGCTGAATTTTCTCGAGACCGAGGGCATCGCCTGCATCTCCCTGAGCCTCGGCGGAACCCGCGCCCGGCGGGTGCGGTTCTGGCCCGAATCGGGCCGCGCGCAGCAGCTGCTCCTCGACCCGCAGGTGGACGACCCGCGCCTGCCTGCCCGGTTCGAGCCGGGGCCGGTCGAACTCTTCTGCACCACCCCCGCCGGCACCGCCGCCCCGATCCCCGCCTCGACCCCCGCCACGGAGGCATGCAAGTGAGAAGTCCCGGCCGATCCGGCAACCGTCTCGACATCCGCACCGGGGTGATGGCGCCGGTGGCGCTGCTCACCGCCCTGCTCGCCCTCCTGCCGATGGTGCTGGCACCGGGCCCGGCGCTGCTCGCGGCCATGGTCGCCGGCGCCGCGACGGTGGCGGCGCTCCTCGTGACGCTGCGCCGCCACAGCCGGGGGATCGCCGGGCTTGCCACCGCCGTGAACCTTCTGGCAGAGCAGGATTTTTCTGCCGCGCCGGAACCAGCACCACCCGAACTCGCCGCACTGTCCGCCGCCATCGCCCGGCTGCGCGATGGCCTGGCCGAGGGCGAGCGCCTCGCCCGGGCCGGCGCCGCACGGGAGCAGGCCCGCGACGAGCAGCTCGCCGGGCACGAGCGGGCGATGCGCGATCTCGAACAGGGGCTCGGGCGGCTGGCCACCGGCGATCTCTCGACCCCGATCGACAGCCCGGCGGACGACCCGTTCCCTGCCGCCCACGACCGGCTGCGCCTGAGCTTCAACGCCGCGCTCGACCGGATCGGCGGCACGCTCGCGCATGTCCATGACATCGGCCGCCGGGTCCGCGCCGCCTCGCAGGAGATCACCCGCGCCAGCCGCGAGCTGTCCTCGCGCGCCGAGGCGCAGGCGGCCACGCTCGAGCAGTCGGCCGCGGCGCTGAACCAGCTCACCGCCAGCATCGGCTCGACCGCCGACCACGCCGCCGAGGCGCAGCGCGCCAGCGTCGACAACCACACCGGCGCCGATGCCGGTGCAAGGATCGCGCGCGAGGCGGTCGCGGCGATGGAGGCGATCGAGGCCAGTTCCGACCAGATCACCCGCATCATCGGCGTGATCGACGACATCGCCTTCCAGACCAATCTCCTCGCCCTCAATGCCGGGGTCGAGGCCGCCCGGGCCGGCGATGCCGGGCGCGGCTTTGCGGTCGTCGCTTCGGAAGTGCGGATCCTCGCCCGTCGCGCCTCGGAATCCGCAAAGGAAATCAAGGCGCTGATCTCGGAAAGCTCGCAGCAGGTCGCCTCCGGGTCGGAACTGGTCGGGCGCGCCGGCAACAGCCTCACCGATATCGTCGACCGCGCCAAGGAGGCGGCGGCCCTCGTCGCCGACATCGCCGTGGCCGCCGCCGAACAGGCCGGCGGCATCACCGAGCTGAACAGCGGCATCAGCCAGCTCGATCAGGTGACCCAGCAGAACAGCGTCATGGCCGAGCAGACCAACGCCGCCGCCGGTGCCCTGCTGCACCGGGCCGAGGAACTGGTCGAGGCGCTCGCGGGCTTCCGGCTCGTCCCCGGCAGCCCGGATCCCGGCGCGAATGTCACCCCGTTCGCACCGCGCCGGGACCGTGCGGCGCCCCCGGACCCCGCGCCCGCGCCGCCGCAGCCGCAACGCGACGGAACCGGAGACGGCTGGCATGAATTCTGACCGGACGATGCCGCCTCCGGGCGCCGCGCCGGCGCCTGCGGCCCCGTCAGCCGCCGAGCTGCCTCACCAGCCGGGCGGCCTCGGCGGCATCCACGGCCCCGAAGCAGAACCCGGCCGTGAACCGCTCGCCCGGCGCGAGGTGGCGCAGGGTGCCGGCCCGGCGCGCCGCCTCGCGGCCATCGGGCGCCGCCGTCGCCGGCAGCAGCAGCCCCAGCGCCTGCCGCTCGGGCGCCCGGGTCAGCCAGCGCACCCCGAGCGGCAGTTCGTCCGGCCGCCAGACCACCACATCGGCACTGCCATCGGGCAGCAGTTGCAGTGCCCGCGCCCGGCCGTCGGCATCGGCCGGCAGGCGCAGCAGGGCGACGAATTCCGGCTCGACCCGGTCACCGGGCAGGATGCGGCGATGGCGGGCGGGGTCGCGGGCCACCTCGTCATGCCAGCGCCGGACCGCCCCGGAATCCTGCGCAGCGACATGAGCCGGCAATCCCGGCGGGGCCGCGGCCAGCGCGGCATCATCGCCCAGCGCATCGACGATCCGCGCCCCATCGACCGGGCGGAAATTGACATGGCCAAGATACATGAACGGCATCGGCGCGCCGCCCTGGTTCTCGACCTCGACCCGGGCCTCGACCATGGCCGAGCCGGCCCGGAAGCGCAGCTCGGGGCGGAAGGCATAGGCATGCGCGAATGCCACCCGCTCATGCGCCAGCCCGGCCAGCGCCAGCCCGCCCTCCGCAAGGCGCAGCCAGGCGCGCTCGAACGGCAGATGCGGCAGCTCGCCATGCTGGGGATGGTCGTCCTCCGGCCCCGGATGCCCCATGCCGGTGCCGCCGCAATGCAGGAAAAAGCCGCCATAGCTGCGGCGGAACTCGCGGGTCGGCAGCGGCTGGTCGAAGACCGAGCCCATGGTCAGCCGCCGCTCGCCCGCCCGGGCATCCCAGATCTGCTGCCCCTGCCATGGCAGCACCACGAACCGCGCCGCACCGGTGACGATCTCGAGCGCGGCCACACCCGAGGGAAAACGGAATGCCTCGACCCCGATCCCGTCCGCCTGCAGGACCGGACGGCGCGCCGGAGTGAAGATCTCCGGGTGAAGTTCGATTTCGACAACCATACCGGATCTATCCCCGTAGTTCCTGCTGCCCTGATCGGAAAACCGCAATCCAGCAGGCACCCGGACAATCGAACAGCGCCTGCGGCGCAGCCGGAATCCCGGACCGCAGCGGATGCGCGACCACCCGGCCCGTATCCCAGCCGGCAACCAGGACATGGTCCCCGAGCACCAGCAGATGCTGCGGCCATTCCACCCCGGTCTCGATCTCGCCCACCAGTCGCGCCACTGGTCCGCCCGGGTCGAAACTGGCAAGGGTGCAGAGGCTGCGATTGGCCAGATGCACGATCCCGCCGGGCCCGAGCGCGATGTCGCCGGGATAGTTGCGCGCCCAGCGCGCATGGCCCGCACGCGCCAGCCCGGTGGCCGGGACCGTCTGCCACGCCTGCCCCGCCCCGACCAGCAGCGTGTTGCCCAGCTCCCCGGCCACCGCCATGCGCCCGTCGGGCAGGAATACCGCATGGCGCGGGCCGCTGCCCGGCGGCAGCGGCTGCGTGCGCAGCGGCTCCAGCCCGGGCCCGGCCGGGTCGAGGCGAAACTCCCGCAGCATGTCGGCGCCGAGATCGACCACCACCACCACGCCGTCGCTGCGCACCAGGATCTGGTGCGGATGCGCCGCCTCCTGCCGCTCGGGGTCGGGGCCGCGGCCCGACAACGGCACGATCCGCGGCGCGCCCGCCACCCCGCCATCCGCCGCCAGCGGCCAGAGCGCGAGGTCCGAACTCCCGTAATTGGCCACGAGCAGCACCCGCCCGTCCGGGTCGATCGCCAGATGCGCGGGCTCCACCCCGCCGGTATCCAGCGCCGCAACGGGATCGGCGCCTTCCGGGCCCAGCCGCCAGGCCAGAAGCCGCCCCGCACCCTCGCCGGCGGTGGCATAGACCACCGGCAGCACCGGATGCACCGCCAGCGCCGAGAGGTCATGCGCCGCCGCCAGCAGCCGCCCCTCCCAGCCGGCGCCGCCCCGGGTCCAGCGCCACAGGCCGCTCTCCGCCCCCTGCCCGCGCGCCGCCACCAGCAGCGCCATATCCGTCTCAGGCGTGAATCCGGTCATTGCCCGCTCTCCATGCCGGTGCCTCCCGGCGCCATCCGTCTTCCGCCACGCGGCCGGCCGCGCAGCGGGCCGGGTGACGGGGCCGCTTCCCGCGCGGGCAACCGGCCGGGCCCGGCGACCGGACCGCGCCCACCTGGCGCCGGCGGGATTCCGGCCGCCGGCCGCACTCCGCCTCCGTGCGCCTCGATGCCATCACGCCGCGGCCGCCCGTGTCGCAGGGGCCGGGCGACGCGGCATGCAGGTGGCCGGTCATGATCTCTGCGGGGGCCGCCCCGTCCGGCGCCGGTATGGAGCCTTTTCGTCCGTCGCCTCATATCTGCACCTCCCCGGGCCACCCCGCCGGGCCATCCCGCCGGAGTGCAGACCATATCGCGGAGACCGGGCGGTATTCCAGCCGTATGGTCTGGCGGGCCGAACGAGGGGATGGCCGCGCCCCGCGCCGGTGCAAGGCCGCCCACCACCCGCCCGCCACGCCCGGCAGGCCCGGGCCTTCTCACTGCGGCAGGCCATGCCCCGGGGAGCCGGGCGGCGGTCTATGCGGGGGATCGGGCGGCGGCGTATCAGGCGGATCGGGCGGGGCGCGCGGCCGGGGGCACCGGCTTGGTGCCGGTCAAGCCCGGTCACGTCCGCCGCTCGCCACGGATCGGTGCCGGCACTTGGGCCCACCAATGACGCGGGGAGCGGGTAACGTCGCGCGGATGAGGTCGGTCGAACCCTGAGGCGGGCGGGCATCATGTCCGCGCCGGCGCGCCTCGTGTCCGGCCGACGCACACAGGATCGTCCTTCGTCCCCGCGCCCGGCAGGTCCCGGCGCATCGTCACGGTGGCAGGCCATGCCCCAGAGGGCCGGGCGGCGGTCTATGCGGGGGATCAGTAGCGGCGTATCAGGCGGATCGGGCGGGGTGCGCGGCCGGGGGCACCGGCTTGGTGCCGGTCAAGCCCCATCATGTCCGTCGCTCGCCATGGATTCGGTGCTCGCACCCGGGCCCAACAATGACGCGGAGAGCGGGTAACGTCGCGCGGGTGAGGTCGGTGAAGCCCTGCGGCAGGCGGGCACCATGTCCGCGCCTGTGCAAGACCGGCCACAACACGCCCGCCACGCCCGGCAGGCCCCGGCGCATCCTCGCGGCGGCAGGCCGGACCCCCGGGCGGCGGCGCATGCGGGGGATCGGTCCGGGTGCGCTCACCCGGGCCCGGCGCGGGAGATGGATCGTCGCTCGGTTTCGGCCGATGCCACCCGGCCGCCCGCCACGCGCTGCGTCCCGGCGTCCATGCGGTGCACTCCGGCACGGGCCCGCGGCCTGCCTTTTTCTTTCCGGACATTTCGACACCATCAGGCGGCGGCAGCCGCCCGGCCGCGCGTGTTGAGTGACGGTGCATGCGGGGCCGGGCGCGGGCGCCTTCGGAAGAGCGGCCGGGTGGCCATGCCCGTTACATCCCCCGGGCTCTCAGTCGTCCGCCTTCGCGGCCATGGCCCGGATCGCCTCGACCCCCGACTGGCCGAGCGGCACCGCGGCGAACGGCCCGCCCAGCCGCGCCAGCGCCGGGTCGTGCGGATCGACGGGGCCGGCGCTGCGGGTGATGTCCGCGGCCCAGTCCTCGGCATCGTCAGCGGGATGATAGCCCAGATGCAGCGCCTTGCGGTTCGAGACCGGCGCCCGCTGGTTGTCCGAGACCCCGAAGGCCACCGTGAACCCCGTCACCGGCGTGAGGATCGCGCGCCGCACCAGTTCCACCATGTCGCGATGCGACAGCCAGGTGCCCAGCGCGCGCAGGTTCTGCGGCTCGGGCGTGCAGGAGAAGATGCGCAGATGCACCGATTCCAGCCCCCGCTTCTCCCAGTAAAGGCGGCCGAGATCCTCGGTGAAGCATTTGGAGAGGCCATAGAATGTATCCGGCCGGTGCGGGGCGTCGGTGTCGATCGCGGCCGTGGTCTCATGCATGCCGACCGCATGGACGGACGAGGCATAGACGATCCGCCGCACCCCGGCCCGCCAGGCGCTTTCCCAGACGTTGTAGGAGCCGACGAAATTCGGGCCCCAGAGGGTCTCGAACGGCGATTCATCGACGATGGCGCCGAAATGGACCACCATCTCCGCGCCCTCCATCAGCGGCGCGATCTCCTCCATCCGCACCAGATCGGCCCGCACCCAGCTTTCGTTCAGGGCAAGGTCGGCGGGCGCGGGGGCGATGTCGCTCGAGACCAGCTCCTCGCAGAGCGCGGCCAGCGGCCCCCGCAACGAGGTGCCGAGCGCGCCGCGCGCGCCGGTGAGGACGATCTTCCTGAGCATGCAAGCCTCCATCAGGGCCGGGCCGGGTCAGCCGGCGAAACGGTGCGGCGCCACGCCGCGAAACCCGGTCTCGAGCGCGAACAGCCCGCCCTCCTGCGGATTGGCGTCCAGATGCGCGGCCTCCATGGTGAAGCGGGCCGAGGTCACGAACATTCGCGACAGCCCCTCGCCGCCGAAGCAGATGCTGGTCGGCCAGGCGCAGGGCAGTTCGACCAGATCGGTCACGTCCCCTTCGGGCGCGATGCGGATCACGCAATGCCCGCCGGCGACGCGCACGTTCCAGACATGGCCCTGCGCATCCATGGCCGAGCCGTCCGGCGCCCCGCGCCCGAATCCGGCCAGGAACGGCACCCGCGCCCCCAGCCCGCCCGCCGGGCCGGGCGGATAGGCGTAAAGCGTGTTCTCGACCGTATCGGCGGTGACGAACCGGCCGTCCGGAAGCCAGGCCATGGTATTGGTGATGCCGTAAAGATCGTCGCTGAGCCGCGTCACCGTGCCGTCCGGGGCGATGCGGTAAAGCTGCCCGCTGCGCGCATCCTGCGCACGCGGGCTGCCGTCCGCCTCGAGATTGGTCTGCATCGTCCCGACCCAGAACGAGCCGTCGGGCGCCACCACCCCCTCGTTCAGGCGATTGCCGGGCCGGTCGGGCTCGGGGACCGCGAGGGTCTCGAACGGCCCGCCCGGGCGCCACAGGCAGACGCGATGCTCGAGCCCGACGACGAAGCCGCCGCCGGCGCGCAGCCCGATCGAGGTCACCCATTCCGGCGCCGGCCAGGATTCGAACCGCTGTTGGGCCAGGCGCCAGGCCCAGATGCGGCGGCCGATGATGTCGACGAAGAAGACGCTCGCCTCCTCCTCGCACCACACGAGGCTCTCGCCCACGGTAAAACGCGCGGAACCCAGCGGGCGGGCGGCGCGGTGATCGTGCAGCTTCATGGCGGGTCCGGCGGCTCTGACTGCTCGGGTCGGTGATTGACGGCCATGCTAGCATGCCGATACTGGCCCTGCCAGCCGGTTCCGGCGGCGAGGAGCGGCAATCCCGGAGACAGGCGATGGAAGAATGCTGGCGCTGGTTCGGCCCTTCGGACGGGGCGACGCTTGCCCATGCGCGGCAGGCGGGCGCGCGCGGCATCGTCACCGCGCTGCACGACATTCCCTATGGCGAGGTCTGGAGCGAGGACGCGATCCGCGAGCGGCTGGCGCTGATCGGCGCCGATCCGGCGATGGGCCTGCGCTGGAGCGTGGTCGAGAGCGTGCCGGTCCATGAGGACATCAAGCTCGGGCGCGGCGATCTCGACCGGCTCTACGGGAATTTCGCGCAGACCCTGCGCAACCTCGGCGCCTGCGGGGTGCGGACGGTGTGCTACAACTTCATGCTGATCCTCGACTGGGCGCGCACCGATCTTGCCGCGCCGCTGCCCGGCGGCGGCACCGCGCTGCGCATGGACATGGCCGAGCTCGCGGCCTTCGACTGGCTGCTGCTGAAACGCCCCGGCGCCGAGGCCGACTATTCCGCCGAGGTGCTGGACCGCGCCGGGAAATGGCACCGGGCGGCGGGCGAGGAGGGCCATGCCCGGCTGTGGCGCAACATCATGGCCGGCCTGCCCGGCGCCTTCAAACGCTACGAGCCCGACGAATTGCGGGTGGTGATAGAAGAGCAGAGCCGGCTCACCCGCGACGAGCTGCGCCGCAATCTGGTGCGCTTCCTCGAGGCGGTGATCCCGGCGGCCGAGGAAGCGGATGTCGCGCTCTGCATCCATCCCGACGACCCGCCGCGCGATCTGGCCGGGCTGCGGCGGATCGTGAAGGACGCGGACGATATCGCCTTCATCCTCGACGCGGTGCCGTCGGATCACAACGGGCTGACGCTCTGCACCGGCTCGCTCGGCTCCAACCCGGCCAATGACGTGCCCGCGATCGCCCGGCGCTTTGCCGACCGCATCCGCTTTGCCCATCTGCGCAACGTGTGGAAAGAGGCCGACGGCTCGTTCGTGGAATCCGATCACCTCGACGGCGACAACGACATGGTGGCGGTGCTGCGCATCCTGCTGGACGAGGAGGCGCGCCGGCGCGGAGCGGGCGCACCCCGCGCGGACATCCCGTTCCGCCCCGACCACGGCCACGAGCTGATCGACGATGCCGCCCGCGCCACCCATCCGGGCTATCCGGTGATCGGGCGGCTACGGGGCCTCGCGGAACTGCGCGGGGTGATCGCGGCGCTCATGCATGAAGAAGGAGCACGGTGATGGCCGGGACGGAAAGAAGCGCGATCGTCACCGGCGCGGCGATGGGCATCGGCCGTGCGGTGGCCGAAGAACTCGCCGCGCGCGGCGCCGGGCTGGTGCTGGTCGATCTGGCCGAAGGACCGCTCGCCGAGGTGGCCGGCGCCCTGCGCACGGGCGGCGCGCGGGTCGAGACCGTGACCGGCTCGGTCGCCGACGAGGCGGTGGCGGAGCGCGCGGCACAGGTCGCGCGGGACAGCTTCGGCGGCCTCGACTGGCTGTCGCACAACGCCGGCATCCAGCGTTACGGCAATGTCGAGACCACCGGCCGCGCGCTCTGGGACGAGGTGATGGCGGTGAACCTGACCGCCGCCTATCTGTTCTGCCGCGCCGCCATGCCGCTGCTGCGCGCGCGCAAGGGGGCGATCGTGCTGGTCTCGTCGGTGCAGGGGCTGGCCACGCAGGAGGGCGTGCTCGCCTATACCACCGCCAAGCACGGCGTCATCGGCATCGCCCGCTCGATCGCGGTCGACTATGCGCCCCACGGGGTGCGCTGCAACGCGGTCGCGCCCGGTTCGGTCGACACGCCGATGCTGCGCAACGCGCTCGATTCGGCCGGGGATCCGGCGGCGGTCTGGCGCGAGGTGAACGCGATGCACCCGCTGGGCCGCGCCGCCCGCCCCGAGGAAGTGGCGCGGGTGGTGGCCTTCCTGCTCTCGGACGATGCGTCCTTCGTCACCGGCGACGTGGTGCGGGTCGACGGCGGGCTGCTCACCCGGATCGGCGGCTCGCCGCAGAAGGAATAGCGGCGCCGCCCTTCGGGGCCGCGGCCGGACGACAGCAGGGAGAGACGGGCATGAACGTGATCTGGAAACTCGCATCACCCATGGTCGAGGCCGAGGTGCAGAGCCTCGCCGCGATGGTTGGCCCGGTGCGCTTTCGCCTTGGCGACCGCTGGGCCGAGCCGCTTGCCGTCGCGCCCTGGGCCGAGGACACCGGCCCCGAATTCGAGTCCCTGCCCGGCACGCTGAAGCGGCTGCGCGGCGAATGGCCCTGCGCGCCCTTCGGCAGCGATGCCGAACGCCCGGACCTGCCCGCCGACTGGCAGCCGCAGGACGCCTCGCCCCTGACCGTGACCGACCCCGAACTGCACGGCCATTGCGCGAACCACGACTGGGATCTGGTCGAGCGTCAGGATGCGAGCATCCTGCTCGCCATCGACGGCCCCGAGGACCATGCGCTCGCGCGGCTCGAGCGCGAGGTGCGGCTCGCGCATGACCGGCCGGCGGTGGAATTCGCCCTCACCATCCATCCGCGCCGCGACTGCCTCCTGCCGCTGGGGCTGCATCCGGTGCTGCCGATGGGGGCGGAACCCGACAGCCTGATCCTGCATCTGGCCCCGGAGGCGCGCGCCTGGACCTATCCGGTCGATGTCGAGCCCGGCCGCAGCCTGATCGCCCCCGACCAGCGCGACATCGACCCCGCGCGGGTGGCGCTGCGCGACGGGCGGGCGGTCGATATCCGCCGCCTGCCGCTGCCGGCGCAGTCCGAGGACCTCGTGCTGCTGACCGGGCTCGGCGGGCGGATCGGCTGCGAGCTGCCGCATCTCGGCTGCCGGCTGGACCTGAGCTGGGAGGACCGGCACCTGCCGGCCTGCCAGCTATGGATCTCCGGTCAGGGCCGGCAGTTCTACCCGTGGTCGGGCCGCTTCCGGGGCCTGGGGGTCGAGCCGGTGGCCGCGCCCTTCGACCTCGGCCCCGCGATCGCCGCCGGCGACAATCCCCTGAACCGGGCCGGCATCGCCACCGCGCTGCGGCTGACCGCGGGCGAGCCCTTCACCACCCGCTATGCGATGGATTGCGCCGCGCTCTGACCCGGGCGGATTAACCGGATCTTCAGCCCGGGGGCCGAGACTGGCCCGGTCGGGGCGTGATTCCGCCCCCCGGGGGAGAGTCACGCCATCCGCAGCGCCATCCGCAACCTTGCCGCCGGCTCCGGCCTGCTCGCGCGGGCCTTCCGCCACTACGCGGCCGGCTGCCCGCCCGGGGGCGGCCTGCGGGCGCGGCTCGGATGCCTGGCCGGATTCCTGCGGATGCTGCTGCGCCTGCGGGCCGAGATCGGGCACTGGCTGCGGCATCGCGATCCCGCCTCCCGGGCCCGGATCCGGGCGGCACTGGGGCCGGGCAGCGGCCCGCCCTCGGGGCCGCTCGACGCACGGCTGGCGCTGATGGACGGCGGCGGCCCGGCGCCGGCGCCCGCCGGCGTGACGGCGACGATCATCATGCCGGTCTTCAACGCCTTCGACCTGCTGCCGCGTGCGCTCGGGCGGGTGGTCGCGCATGGCGACCTGCCCTGGCGGCTGATCGTGGTCGAGGACGGCTCGACCGACCCGCGGGTGCGGCCCTGGCTGCGGGCCTGGCGCGCCGGCCTGCCGCCCGACACCGCCGGCCGCGTCACCGTGATCGAATCGCCGCGCAACCTCGGGCTGACCGCGGCGCTCAACCGGGCGCTGGCGCTGGCGCTGCCGCTGGGCGATCATGTGGTGCTGCTCAATTCCGACGCGCTGGTGCCGCCGGGCTGGCTGGGCCGGCTGCTCGCGCCGCTCATGTCGCAGCCGGACGTGGCCTCGGTCACGCCGATGTCGAACGATGCCGAGCTGTTCACCGTCCCCGCGATCTGCACCCGCCTGCCGCTGCGCCGGGGCGAGGCGGCGGCGATCGACCGCCTCGCCGCCCGGCTGCCGCCCACGCTCGCGCTGGCCGAGGCCCCGACCGGCGTCGGCTTCTGCATGGCGCTGAACATCGCCTGGCTGCGCCGGGTGCCGCGCTTCGACCCCGCCTTCGGCCGCGGCTACGGCGAGGAGGTGGACTGGTGCCGCCGCACCCGCGCGCTGGGGGGGCGGCATCTGGGCAATGCGGCGCTGTTCGTCGAACATCGCGGCACTGCCTCGTTCACCGCGGCCGAACGCGCGCACCGCCGGCAGCGCGGCGGCGCGCTCCTGAGCCGCCGCTACCCGCGCTTCGATGCCGAGGTGCAGGAGTTCATCCGCGGCGATCCGCTGCGCAGCGCGCGGCTGGCGCTGGCGCTGGCCTGGCTGGCGGCGCGGCGGCACGACCGGGTGCCGGTCATCCTCGCCCACAGCCTCGGCGGCGGCGCCGAACGGGCGCTCGCGGCGCAGCTCGCGCAGGAGGTGGCGCGGGGCGGCGCGGTGGTGCTGCGCGTCGGCGGCCCCCTGCGCTGGCGGATCGAACTGCACGGCCCCGCCGGCATCACCTGCGGCGAGACCGGCGACACCGCCCTGATGCGGCGCCTGGTCATGCTCCTGCCGCGGCGGCGGATCGTCTATTCCTGCGGCGTCGGCGATCCGGCGCCGGCGGAACTGCCCGGCATCCTGCTGTCGCTGGCCGGATCGCCCGGCTGCACCGCCGAGGTGCTGGTGCATGACTACCTGATGCTGAGCCCGTCCTACACGCTTCTCGACCGCGACGGCCGCTATCGCGGCCCGCCGCGGCCGGGGGCCACCGACGACCCCGCGCACGCGCTGCCGCTGCCCGGGGGCGGGCGGATCACCCTTGCCGAATGGCAGGCGGAATGGGGGGCGCTGCTGCGGCGGGCCGGGCGGATCACGGTCTTTTCCCGCGACAGCCGCGCGATCCTGCTCGCGGTCTGGCCGCAGCTTGCCGCCCGCATCCGGGTGGTGCCGCATCGCCTGCCGGCGGCGCCCGCGGCGCCGGCCATCCTTCGCCGCCCCGGGGTGCCGGTGATCGGGGTGCCGGGCCATATCGGCCGCCAGAAGGGCGCCGCGGTGCTGCAGGCGCTGTCGCGGCGGCTGGCCCGGGACCGCGATGCGCGGCTGGTGGTGATCGGGACCGTGGACCCGGCCTTCCCGCTCGCCCGGGGAACGCGGGTCCATGGCCGCTACCGCCCCGGGGAAATCCCCGCCCTCGCCGCCCGCTACGGCATCGACCGCTGGTTCATCCCCTCGATCTGGCCCGAGACCTTCTCCTTCACCACGCATGAGGCGCTCGCCACCGGCCTGCCGGTCTGGTGCTTCGACCTCGGCGCCCAGGCCGAGGCCCTGCGCACGGCCCCGGCGCGGGGGCGCGGGCGCGGGCATGGCGGCGGGCACGAGGGCGGGCATGGCGGCGGGCTCATCCCCCTGCCCCGCGGCCGGCCCGCCGATATCGAACGCGTGCGCGCGGCCCTGCTGGCCGGGTGCCGCAGCCTGCCGGCGCCGGAGAGGCGGCGCGCCACCGCCCGCGCCCCGCCTCCGGGACCGGGGCCGGGATCGGGCCCCCGGACCGGGGCACCGGCCCCGGGTGGACTCGCCGCGGCGCGCGGCATAGTGCTCGTGCCATGATCGATCCGATCCATCTGGAAGAGCGCATCGCCCATCTGACCCGCACGGTCGATGACCTGTCGGACATCCTCGCCCGTCAGGCGCAGGAGCTCGATCGCCTCATGCGTCAGGTCCGCTTCCTCATGGAACGCGAGGCCGGCCGCGAGGCCGACGCCCTCACCCCGCCCGCCCCGGACCAGCGCCCGCCGCACTGGTAGACTCCGCGTGGAATCCGCACCGCGACGGCCAGCGGGCCGACCGGGCCGGCCGACCGGGGCAAGCCCCGGACCGCCGGCGGCCTGCGCGATCCGGCCCCGGCCCGACCCGTCACGCCCGGCCCGGTCCGCCCCCGCAAGCGCCGGACGGGGCCGCGGCCGGCAAGCCCCTAAAACTCCTCGACCTCGAGGATCCCCGGCAGCGCCCGCAGGGCGCCGCGCAGTTGCGGGCCGACCGGGTAGGGGTCCGGCAGTTCCAGATCGACCTCGCCGAGCGCCCCGTCCATCACCGTGAGCCGCACCGGGCCGCGGCCGGCGCGCGGCAGGTCGGCGGTCGCGCGGTCCAGCACCGCGGCCACGGTGGCGAGCACCCCGGGCTCCTCGACGAACAGCCGCAGACCCGAGGCGCCGGCATCGGCCACCGCCTCGTCGACCGGGGTGACCTGGCGGCACAGCAGCTTGAGCTGCTCGCCCTCCATCACCGCCTCGACCTGGGCCACGATCCGCATCCCCGGCTCGAGATGCGGCCGCGCCGCCTCGAGCACCTCGGAGAACAGCGTGATCTCGAACTGCCCGGTCGGGTCGGACATCTGCACGAAGGCGAAACGGTTGCCGCGCGCGCTCTTGCGCTCCTGCCGGCCGGCGACGGTGCCGGCCATCTTCGCCACCAGCGGCCCGGCGGCGGCGCGGGCGGCCACCTCGTCGAGGGTCAGCACCTGCTTGCGCCGCAGCGCCGCCATGTAGTCGTCGAGCGGGTGGCCGGTCAGGTAGAAGCCGACCGCGCGGAACTCCTCGGCCAGCCGCTCGGCCGGCGGCCAGTCGGGGAGCGAAGGCAGCCGCGGCTCGGGGAGATCGTCGCCATCCTCGCCGAACAGCGAGACCTGGCTTGAGCTTTTCTGCTCGTGAACCGTGGCGGACCACGCGACCAGCGCCTCGAGACTTTCAAAAACCCGATGCCGGTTCGAATCGAGCTGGTCGAAGGCCCCGGCGCGGGCCAGCATCTCGAGCGAGCGCTTGCCGACCCGCTTCAGGTCCACCCGGCGGGCGAAGTCGAACAGGCTGACGAAGGGCCGCCCGCCCCGCGCGGCGGCGATGAGCCGCATCGCCTCGACCCCCACGTTCTTGAGCGCCCCCAGCGCATAGACCAGCCGGCCGTCGGCCACGTCGAACATCGCCTGCGAGCGGTTCACGCAGGGCGGCACCCAGTCGAGCCCCAGCCCCTTGCGCGCCTCCTGGAAATAGAGCGCCAGCTTGTCGGTGAGATGGATGTCGCAATTCATCACCCCGGCCATGAACTCGACCGGGTGGTTGGCCTTGAGCCATGCGGTCTGGTAACTTACCACGGCATAGGCGGCGGCGTGGGATTTGTTGAAGCCGTAGTTGGCGAATTTTTCCAGCAGGTCGAAAACCTCGCCGGCCTTCTTCGCGTCGATCCCGTGGGTGGCTGCCGCGCCTTCGATGAACTTGGGCCGCTCCTTGGCCATCTCCTCGGGGATCTTCTTGCCCATCGCGCGGCGCAACAGGTCGGCACCGCCGAGCGAATAGCCGGCCATCACCTGCGCGATCTGCATCACCTGTTCCTGATAGACGATGATGCCCTGGGTTTCGGCAAGGATATGGTCGATGGTCGGGTGGATCGATTCGACCGCGCGGCGGCCGTTCTTGATGTCGCAATAGGCGGGGATGTTCTCCATCGGCCCGGGCCGGTAGAGCGCGACCAGCGCCACGATATCCTCGATGCAGGTGGGTTTCATGCGCTTGAGCGCATCCATCATCCCCGATGATTCCACCTGGAACACGGCGACGGTGCGGGCGCGGGAATAGAGCTCGTAGGTCTTCGGATCATCGAGCGGGATCGCGCCGATGTCGTTCTCGTGGCCCTCGGGCGGATCGTAGAGCCGCGCGCCATCCGCGGCCACGTTCAGCGCCCGGCCGGAACGGGCGATCAGCGCCACCGCGTTCTCGATCACGGTGAGGGTTTTCAGCCCCAGAAAGTCGAACTTCACCAGCCCGGCCTGTTCGACCCATTTCATGTTGAACTGGGTCGCCGGCATGTCCGAGCGCGGGTCCTGATAGAGCGGCACCAGCGCATCGAGCGGCCGGTCGCCGATCACCACCCCCGCCGCATGGGTCGAGGCGTTGCGCAGCAGCCCCTCGATCTGGCGGGCGTAATCGAGGCAGCGGGCGACGACCTCCTCGGCCGCGGCGGCCTCGCGCAGGCGCGGCTCGTCCTTCAGGGCCTTTTCGATGGACACCGGCTTCACGCCTTCGACCGGGATCATCTTCGACAGCCGGTCGACCTGCCCGTAGGGCATCTGCAGCACCCGGCCCACGTCGCGCACCGCGGCCTTGGACAGCAGCGCGCCGAAGGTGATGATCTGGCCGACCTTCTCGCGCCCGTATTTCTCCTGGACGTAGTGGATCACCTCCTCGCGGCGGTCCATACAGAAGTCGATGTCGAAGTCGGGCATCGAGACCCGTTCGGGGTTCAGGAACCGCTCGAACAGCAACTGATAACGCAGGGGATCGAGGTCGGTGATGGTCAGCGACCACGCGACAAGGCTGCCCGCGCCCGAGCCGCGCCCGGGCCCGACCGGAATCCCCTGCGCCTTGGCCCATTTGATGAAATCGGCCACGATCAGGAAATAGCCGGGAAAGCCCATCTGCTCGATCACGCCCAGCTCGAAGGCAAGGCGGGCGTCGTAATCCTCGCGCGGGGCGGCCAGCGGGCCGATGGCGAGGCGGTGCTCCAGCCCCTCGCGGGCCTGGCGGCGCAGCTCGTCGACCTCGTTCTCGGCGAATCGCGGCAGGATCGGCTTGCGCTTCGGCACCAGGAAGGCGCAGCGGCGGGCGATCTCGACCGTGTTCTCGATCGCCTCGGGCAGGTCGGCGAACAGCGCCGCCATCTCGGCCTGCGACTTGAAGTGATGCTCGGGCGTCAGGCGGCGGCGGGGTTCCTGCTGGTCGACATAGGCGCCCTCGGCGATGCAGAGCAGCGCGTCATGGGCCTCGTAGAGGTCGGGGGCCGGGAAATGCACGTCATTGGTGGCGACCAGCGGCAGTTCGAGCCGGTAGGCGAGATCGACCAGCCCCGGCTCGCTCTCGCGCTCGGCCACGGGCAGGCCGTCCTGCTGCGGGTGGCGCTGGAGCTCGACATAGAGCCGGTCGGGAAAGGCGCGGGCAAGCTGCCGGGCCAGCGCCTCGGCCTGCGGCAGGTGGCCGGCGCGGATGCAGCGGGCAAGCGGCCCCTCGGGCCCGCCGGTCAGGCAGATGAGGCCGCCGGCATGGGCCTCGAGCTCCTCGAGCGTGACCTGCGGCAGCTCGCCCCCGGCATCGAGATAGGCGCAGGAGTTGAGCTTCATCAGGTTCAGCCAGCCCTCCTCGTTCTGGGCCAGCAGCACCACCGGCGCCGGCGGCTCGGGGCGGCGGCCGGGTTCGGGCGCGAGGAAGGCAAGGTCGAGCTGGCAGCCGATGATCGGCTGCACCCCGGCCTTGGCCGCATGTTCGGAAAACTCGAGCGCCGCGAACAGCGCATTGGTGTCGGTGATCGCCACCGCCGGCATCCCGGCGGCGGCGGCCAGCGCCGGCAGCTTCTTCACCGGCACCGCGCCCTGGAGCAGCGAATATTCGCTGTGGACGCGCAGATGGATGAAACGCGGGGTCATCGACCTAGCAATCCGTGCTCCAGCCGCCCGCCGCGCCGTGCCAGCACAGGCCCGCGGCCTCCTTGAGCGGGAACAGCCGGTCGTAGAGCGGGCCGCTGGCGCTGCCGGGGTCGCAGCCGAGGCTGGCGAGGCGCGCCCCGCCGCGGCTCACCTCGATGCCGGCCTCGAGGCCGCGGAAGTTGCGGTCGCTCCGGGTCCAGACCTCGTAGCCGTGGTTGCCGTTGCGGAAGGTCACGCTTTCCCAGACCGCACTGCCGACACCGGGCCAGGGCTGGTAGTCGACGGTCAGCAGCGGCTCGGACAGCACCAGTTCCGGCGCGCCCGGGGGGCCGAAGGCATAGGTGAGGCTGGCGCCCTGCTGGCAGAGTTCGAGCACCTTGCCCCCGATCCGGCAGGAAAAGACCGTGCTGCCGGGGGCGCAATCGGCCAGCGCCGGCAGCGGGGCGGCAAGGATGAGAGAGAGGAGAAGCGCGCGCATGGGAACCTCCGGTTGACACGCCATGATGGGCGCCCGGGGCCGGCGGCGCAAGCACGGCGGGGCCCCCTCCCGTCATTGCGAGGCGAAGGCGAATCCATCCATGGCCCGGCCTGTGGATTGCCACGGCGGCTGCGCCGCCTCGCGGGTGACGGGAGACGGGCGGATTGGGGAGGCCCCGGGCGGCCCGGTGCGGGGCGATCAGCCTCGCGAACATGCGAACCGCCGCAAATAGCCCTTGTCAAAGGTCACGCGAATGGCGTTTCATCGGGACACAGGGAGAAAAGGCCGCGCGCTCTACGCCGCATCGACCGCGCAAAGGCCATGGAACCGACGAGTAAGGCGGCAGGTCTGCACATGGAAATCTCGTTTCTTCTGAACGGAGAGACGGTGACGGCCGATTGCGCACCGACAGAGACGCTTCTCGACTTTCTGCGCCTCCGGCGCCGGCTCACCGGAACCAAGGAGGGCTGCAACGAGGGCGATTGCGGTGCCTGCACCGTCATGCTGACGGACGGGGACGGCGCCCGCGCCGTCAATTCCTGCATCCTGTTCATGGGCCAGCTTGCCGGCCGCGCCGTGCGCACCGTCGAGGGCGTCACCGGCCCCGATGGCGCCATGCACCCGGTGCAGCAGGAGATGGTCGCCCATCACGGCTCGCAATGCGGGTTCTGCACCCCGGGGATCGTGGTCTCGCTGGCCGTGGGCCAGATGGAGGGGCGGCGCGATCACGATGCGGTCCTCGCGGGCAACCTGTGCCGCTGCACCGGCTATGCGCCGATCATCCGCGCCGCCGAGGCGGCCGCCGGCGCGCCGGTGCCGGTGTGGATGACCGGCGACGGCGACCGCCTGCCCGCCGACCCCGGCCCGGCGCCCGCCTCGTCGGATGAACTGGCGGCGCTGCTGGTCGCGCATCCCGAGGCGACCCTGATCGCGGGGGCCACCGATGTCGGGCTGTGGGTGACCAAGCAGTTGCGCGACCTGCCGTTCCCGGTGTTCCTCAACCGCTGCGCCGACCTGCGCGCGGTGCGCGTCGAGGACGGGGTGCTGCATATCGGCGCCACCGCGACGGTGGAAGAGGTCCGCAAGGCCGTCGAGGACCTGCATCCCTCATGGGCCGGGATGCTGTCGCGCTATGCCTCGCTTCAGGTGAGGAACGCGGCCACGGTGGGCGGCAATATCGCCAACGGCTCGCCGATCGGGGACAATCCGCCGGTGCTGATCGCGCTCGGGGCGACCCTGCATCTGCGCAGGGGCGATGCCCGCCGGGCGATCCCGGCCGAGTCGTTCTTCATCGCCTATGGCCGGCAGGACCGTGCCCCGGGCGAATTTCTCGAAGCCATGACCATGCCGGCCGCCGCGCCGGCGCTGCGGGTCTACAAACTGTCCAAGCGGTTCGATCAGGACATTTCCGCGGTCCTCGGCGCCTTCAACGTGACGATCCGGGACGGAAAAGTGCAAGACGCCCGCATCGCCTTCGGCGGCATGGCCGGGGTGCCGCAGCGCGCCGCCCATGTCGAGCAGGCGCTGACCGGCCGCGACTGGAGCCTGGCCACCGTCACCGCGGCGCTGCCGGAACTCGGGCGCGACTTCACGCCGCTGAGCGACATGCGCGCCAGTGCCGCCTATCGGCTGAAGACCGCGCAGAACATGCTCCTGCGCTACTGGCACGACCTTGCCGGCGAGACGGTGCAGGTGCGGGAGGTTTCGGCATGAGCGTCCACCAGCCGCTTCCCCACGACTCCGGCCCGCTGCATGTGACCGGCCGGGCCCGCTATGCCGACGACGTGCCGCTGCCGCCCGATGCGCTGCATCTGGCCTTCGGCCTCAGCCCGGTCGCGCGCGGCACGATCACCGCGATGGACCTTGCGGCGGTGCGCGCCGCGCCCGGCGTGGTGCTGGTGCTCACCCATGCCGACCTGCCCTTCGGCAGCGACACCTCGCCCTCGAACAACGACGAGCCGCTGCTTTCGGACGGCAGCGTGCATTACGCCGGCCAGCCGCTGTTCCTCGTCGTGGCCGAGAGCCACAACCTTGCCCGGCGCGCGGCGCGGCTGGCGAAGGTCGAGATCGCGGAGCAGGAGCCGGTCCTGACCATCGAGCGCGCGCTCGAACTGGACTGGCGCTTCGAGGAAGGCCCCCGCATCTGGCACAAGGGCGATGTCGAGGCGGCGCTGGAGGCGGCGCCGCATCGCTTGCAGGGCCGGCTCGAGATGGGCGGGCAGGAGCATTTCTATCTCGAGGGCCAGGTCGCCACCGCCTTCCCGCAGGACGACGGCGGAATGCATGTGGTCTCGTCCACCCAGCACCCGACCGAGGTGCAGCACAAGGTGGCCGAGGCGATCGGCCGCCACATGCACGATGTGCGGGTCGAGACCCGGCGCATGGGCGGCGGCTTCGGCGGCAAGGAGAGCCAGGGCAACGGCCCGGCCATCGCCTGCGCCATCGCCGCCCGGGCCACGGGCCGCGCCTGCCGGCTGCGCTACGACCGCGACGACGACATGACCATCACCGGCAAGCGCCACGATTTCCGCATCGACTACGATGTGGGATATGATGACGAGGGCCGGATCCTCGCCATCGACTACAGGCACTACACCCGCTGCGGCTGGGGGCAGGACCTGTCGCTCGCGGTG
>Ga0172382_10003779_pt1 | contig 23749 bp, 23 predicted proteins | sample Leawel138RmetaG_FD_122245 | JGI IMG/M metagenome (GOLD analysis project Ga0172382, IMG submission 122245) | Leachate microbial communities from a municipal landfill in Southern Ontario, Canada - Leachate well 138R metaG | ecosystem: Engineered > Solid waste > Landfill > Unclassified | place... | reverse complement strand
GCGTCTATCTCGCCACCGCGCCGAAGTCGAACGCGGTCTATACGGCGTTCAAGGCCGCGACGCGCACGGCCAAGGAGCACGGCTCGCTGGCGCCGCCGCGCCACATCCTCAACGCGCCGACCAAGCTGATGAAGTCGGAAGGTTACGGCACCGGCTACCGCTACGACCATGACGAGCCCGACGCGTTTTCCGGGCAGGATTACTTTCCCGAGGCTCTGGGCCGCCAGAGCTTCTACGACCCGCCGGACCGTGGCTTCGAGCGTGAGATCAGGAAGCGGCTCGACTGGTGGGCCAGGCTGCGCAGGGAACGCGGCTGAAGGGAGGATCGCTTCGGGACAGTAGCGCAATCCCGTGCGAGGCGGACCGCCACATGGGTGGATACGAAAGTCGCATAAGATAGATTATGGAACTTACGGATGCCGCCGAGCCGTGGCTTTGCGGCGCGACGGATGCGGTTTTGGCCCGGCTGTCCCTCTTGTGCATGATTTGGTGCGTGATTTGTCCGCGTGGCCGTTATGGGTTACCGATAGCATCCTTTGCTTCACCGGAAAAACGCGCAGTACGATCCACGCATGACAAGCATGTCGGCCTTGCCCTGGGACAATCCCCGTTTCCGCAACTGGATCGCGCTGGTGCGGGCCGAGCGCGCCGTGGTGCGCGAGCTGTCCCGGGCGCTGGCGCCGCTCGATCTCAAGATCGGCCAGCTCGACGTGCTGATGAACGTCTATCGCCATCCCGGCTCGTCGCAGCACGAGATCGCCCGCAAGCTGCTCGTCGGCCGATCCTCGATCACCATGCTGGCGCCGCAGCTCGAGGCGCAAGGGCTGATCCGCCGTGAAAGCGACGCCGCCGACAAGCGGATATTGCGGCTTCATCTGACCGCCGATGGCGAGAAGCGGCTGCTGGCGGCGCTGAAGCTCTATTGCGGCATCCTCGACCGCGTCATGGCCCAATCGACCGCGGCGCAATGCGACGCCATGGGCGAGCAGATGCGCCGGATCGAGGCAATCCTCGGACCGAACGAGTAGAGATTCAGCGGCGCTCGCGCGACAGGCCCTTGGCGGCCAGCTCGTCGAGATAGGACTGCCAGCGTTCGTCCTTCTCGTGGCCCAGCGTCAGGAAATAGGACCAGGTGAAGATGCCGCTGTCGTGGAAATCGTCGAAGACGATGCGCACGGCATAGTTGCCGACCGGCTCGACGCGAGCGATCGCAACGTCCTTCTTGCCCGGCACGGTGACGCGCTGCTCGGGCGAATGGCCCTGAACCTCGGCCGAGGGCGAAAGCACGCGCAGCATCTCGGCCGGGAATTCGAACGGCGCCTCGCCCGGGAAGCTGACGGTAAGCTGCCGCCGGTCCTTCGACACGCGCAGCTCGGACGGTGCGGCCATGGGCGTTCCCCCGGAAACGCGGATCGGTGTGGGCATGGCGTCGCCTGAAAAGTCAGGCCGCGTCGGCGGCGCGCGCCTCGGCCAGCGCCTTCAGGTCGGCCGGCTTCAGCTCGACCGATTCGCCGCAGCCACAGGCCGAGGACTGGTTGGGATTGCGGAAGGCGAAGCCGGTCCTGAGCTTCGTCACCTCGAAATCCATCTCGGTGCCGAGCAGGAACAGCACGGCCGCCGGCGCGATCCAGACATGGGCGCCGTCGCGTTCGATATGGTCCTCGCCAGCCACGGCCTCCGTCACCAGATCGACCGTATATTCCATGCCGGCGCAGCCGCCCTTCTTGACGCCAACGCGGATGCCCTTCGCGCCTTCGCGCGTGGCGACGATCTCGCGCACGCGCGCGGCGGCGGCGTCGGTCATCGTCATTACCTGGAACCTGCTCATCGCCTTCTCCAAAAGACGCCGGTTAAAGGCCGGCGCAAGGATCGTTCCCGCATCTAAAGATGGGAGAGATTGCGCCGAAGCGCAAGCCGCTCTAGTACCAGCCGACCGCGACGCGGGCCTCTTCCGACATCCGGTCGGGGCTCCACGGCGGGTCGAAGGTCATCTTGACCTCCACGCCGGAGACGCCCTCGACAGCGCCGACCGCGTTCTCGACCCAGCCCGGCATCTCGCCTGCTACCGGGCAGCCCGGCGCGGTCAACGTCATGTCGATCCTGACCGAGCGGTCGTCCTCGATGTCGATGCGGTAGATCAGGCCGAGCTCGTAGATGTCGGCCGGGATTTCCGGGTCGTAGACCGTCTTCAGCGCGCCGATGATGTCGTCGGTCAGCCGCGCCAGCTCGTCCTGCGGGATGGCGGAGGCGGAGAAGACCGAATCGGCCGCGGTTTCGGGGGTGTCGTCCATCGTCGTCATCCGAAGAAACTCCGTGCCTTTTCAAGCGCCTCGGCCAGAATGTCGATCTCGGCCCTGGTGTTGTACATCGCGAACGAGGCGCGGCAGGTCGAGGTGACGCCGAACCGCTTCAGGAGCGGCTGGGCGCAATGGGTGCCGGCGCGCACGGCCACGCCCGAGCGGTCGATCAGCATCGACACGTCGTGGGCATGGATGCCTTCCAGCTCGAAGGAGACGATAGCCCCCTTCCCCGGCGCGTTGCCGAAGATGCGCAGCGAATTGATCGCGCCCAGGCGCTCATGCGCATAGGCGGTCAGATCCGCCTCGTGCGCGGCGATGCGTTCGCGGCCGATCCGCTCCATATATTCGAGCGCCGCGCCCAGCCCGATCGCCTGCACGATCGGCGGCGTGCCGGCCTCGAAGCGGTGCGGCGGCTCGTTATAGGTGACGGCGTCCTCGGTGACGGTCTCGATCATCTCGCCGCCGCCCTCGAAGGGGCGCATCTCGGCCAGCCGGTCCTTGCGGCCGTAGAGCACGCCGATGCCCGAGGGGCCGTAGGTCTTGTGGCCGGTGAAGACGTACCAGTCGCAGCCGAGATCGGCGACGTCGACCGGCATGTGCACGGCCGCCTGGCTGCCATCCACCAGCACCGGAATGCCGCGCGCATGGGCGATGCGGACGATCTCCTTGATCGGCGTCACCGTGCCGAGCGCGTTCGACATATGGGTGATGGCGACGAGCCTGGTGCGCTCGGTCAGGCATTTCTCGAAGGCGTCGAGATGGAAGGCGCCCTCGTCGTCCACCGGCGCCCACACCAGCTTCGCGCCCTGGCGCTCGCGGATGAAATGCCACGGCACGATGTTGGAATGGTGCTCCATGATCGACAGCACGATCTCGTCGCCCGCGCCGATATGGGGCATGCCCCAGCCATAGGCGACGGTGTTGATCGAGGCGGTCGCCGAGCGGGTGAAGACGATCTCGTCGACGCTTGGCGCGTTCAAAAAGCGGCGCACGGTCTCGCGCGCGCGCTCATAGGCGTCCGTCGCGGCATTGGACAGGAAATGCAGGCCGCGATGGACGTTGGCATATTCGTGGGAATAGGCGTGGGTGACCGCGTCGATCACGGCCTGCGGCTTCTGCGCCGAGGCACCGTTGTCGAGATAGACCAGCGGCTTGCCGTAGACGGTGCGCGCAAGGATCGGGAAATCCCGGCGCACCGCCTCGACGTCATAGGTCGTCCGTTCGACTTTCTGGTCCATTCGCGCCGCCCATCATCCGTGCGTGGCGAACCAGCGGTCGAGCTTTTCCTCCAGCGCCGCCACCAACGCCTCGTCCTCGAGCTCCTCGACGATCTCGGCCAGGAACGCCTTGATCAGCAGGCCGCGCGCCTGCCTTTCGTCGACGCCGCGCGCCATCAGGTAGAACAGATGGTCGCGGTCGATCTCGGTCATGGTCGCGCCATGGCCGCAGGCGACGTCGTCGGCGAAGATCTCGAGCTCCGGCTTGGTCGAGAATTCGGCATCGTCAGACAGAAGCAGCGTGTTGCAGGCCATGCGCGCGTCGGTCTTCTGCGCGATCTGGTCGACCCTGATCTGGCCCTGGAACACGCCATGCGCCTTGCCCGTCACGACATTGCGCACGATCTCGGTCGAGGTCGTATGCGGCGCCGAATGGTCGAGCACCATGGTCACGTCGCAATGGGTGTCGCCGCCGAGCAGGTTGACGCCGCGAAGCTGGAAGTCGGAGCCTTCCTCGGCGGCACCGACGCGCACCTCCTGCCGCACCAGCTTGCCCCCCGCATTCATGATGAACAGGGTGAGCTTCGCGTCCTTGGCCAGAGTTGCGACGAACTGGCCGAGATGGGTCGCGGTTTCCGCCTGCTCCTGAACGATGACCCAGACGATCTCCGCGCCCTCGCCCAGATCGAGCGTCGAGACCGAGCTGACGAGGCCCGCGCCCGTGCCGGCCTGACGTTCGATGATGGTGGCCTTGGCGCCGGCGCCGACCGTGACCGGGAAGCGGGCGTGGACCTGTCCGCCGGCCTGCAGGTTCTGCAGCTCGATCGGTGTCGCGATCTCGGCATCGGCGGCGATCGTCAGGCCGAAACCGTCGGCGGCAAAGGCGGCGTTGATCGCGCCGATGGCGTCATCGCGGTCGGCCGGGGCCATGGCGGCGCGTGCGTCGCCGGCGGAGAGCAGCGCGGCGAACGGCACGATCTCGACGCCCTCGATCTTCGGCGCGGCCAGCGCCTCGCCATTGGCGACGCGCAGCACGGACGAGCCTTCGATCAGCGCGCGCGGCGCTTCAGGCTTGGCCGAAGGGTCGAAGGCCGGAACAGTGGCGAGCAGCCGGCGCAGGTCGGTATAGTGCCACGCCTCGATGCGGCGGGTCGGCAGGCCGGCCTTCAGCCGCTCGACGGCGTTGTCGCGGGCGAGCGCGACCGTGGCGTCGCCCGGCAGCTCGGCGACGCGCGCCGAGAACGCCTCGACCAGCGCGCTCTCGGCCGCGGTCAGTGTGGGGCTGGCATGGATGTTCATCTTGATCTCCCTCAGGCGGCCTCGCCGATGACGCCGGCATAGCCCTCGCGCTCGAGGTCGAGCGCCAGGCTTTTGTCGCCCGACTTGATGACCTGCCCGCGATAGAGCACGTGCACGCTGTCGGGCACGATGTGCTCGAGCAGGCGCTGATAGTGGGTGATGACGAGGAAGGCGCGGTCGGGCGAGCGCAGCGCGTTGACGCCGTCGGAGACGATCTTCAGCGCGTCGATGTCGAGGCCGGAATCGGTCTCGTCGAGCACGCAGAGCTGCGGCTGGAGCAGCTTCATCTGAAGGATTTCGGCGCGCTTCTTCTCGCCGCCGGAGAAGCCGACATTGAGCGGCCGCTTCAGCATGTCCATGTCGATGGAGAGCGAGGCGGCCGCCTCCTTCACGCGCTTGAGGAATTCGGGGATCTTCAGATCGTCCTCGCCGCGCGCCCGGCGCTGGGCATTCATCGCCACCTTCAGGAACTCCATGGTGGCGACGCCGGGTATCTCCATCGGATACTGGAAAGCAAGGAAGATGCCGGAAGCCGCGCGCTCGGCCGGGTCCATCTCGAGGATGGATTCGCCGTTGTAGAGGATGTCGCCTTCCGTCACTTCGTAGTCCTCGCGGCCGGCGAGGATGTAGCTGAGCGTCGACTTGCCGGAGCCGTTCGGCCCCATGATGGCGGCGACCTCGCCCTTGTTGACGGTCAGGTTCAGGCCGCGGATGATCTCGGTTCCATCCTCGGCGATGCGGGCGTGCAGGTTCTTGATCTCAAGCATTTCTGTGTCTTCCTGAATGGTCTTTTCCGCTGGTTGGTCGCGCCGGCCTTTAGCCGACGGAGCCTTCGAGCGAGATGCCGATCAGCTTCTGGGCCTCGACGGCGAATTCCATCGGCAGTTCCTGGATGACTTCCTTGACGAAGCCGTTGACGATCAGCGCAATCGCTTCCTCTTCCGGGATGCCGCGCTGCATGACGTAGAACTTCTGGTCCTCGGAGATCTTCGAGGTCGTCGCCTCGTGCTCGATCTGGGCCGAGGCGTTCTTCGCCTCGATATAGGGCACGGTATGCGCCCCGCATTCGTTGCCGATCAGGAGCGAGTCGCAATTGGTGAAGTTGCGCGCATCCGTGGCCCGGCGGTGGACCGAGACCTGGCCGCGATAGGTGTTCTGCGAATTGCCGGCCGAGATGCCCTTGGAGATGATGCGGCTCGACGTGTTCTTGCCGAGATGGATCATCTTGGTGCCGGAGTCGATCTGCTGGTGGCCGTTCGACACCGCGATCGAGTAGAACTCGCCCTGCGAGCCGTCGCCGCGCAGGATGCAGGACGGGTACTTCCAGGTGATGGCCGAGCCGGTCTCGACCTGCGTCCACGAGATTTTCGAGTTCTTGCCGCGGCAGTCGCCGCGCTTGGTGACGAAGTTGTAGATACCGCCCTTCCCTTCCGCGTCGCCTGGATACCAGTTCTGCACCGTCGAATACTTGATCTCGGCGTCGTCGAGCGCGATCAGCTCGACCACGGCGGCGTGGAGCTGGTTCTCGTCGCGCTGGGGCGCGGTGCAGCCCTCGAGATAGGAGACGTAGGCCCCCTCCTCGGCGATGATCAGCGTGCGCTCGAACTGGCCGGTGTTCTTCTCGTTGATGCGGAAATAGGTCGACAGCTCCATCGGGCAGCGCACGCCCTTGGGCACGAAGACGAAGGAACCGTCGGTGAACACGGCCGAGTTGAGCGTGGCATAGAAATTGTCGGTCGTCGGCACGACGGAGCCGAGATACTTCTTCACCAGCTCGGGATGCTCGCGGATCGCCTCCGAGATCGAGCAGAAGATGACGCCGGCCTTGGCCAGCTCTTCCTTGAAGGTGGTGACCACGGAGACGGAATCGAACACGGCATCGACCGCGACCCGGCCCGAGGCGTAGACGTTGTCGTTCGCGCCTTCGCCGTCCGCGCTCTTCTGGACGCCGGCGAGAATCTCCTGCTCCTTCAGCGGGATGCCGAGCTTCTCATAGACCTTGAGCAATTCGGGATCGACCTCGTCGAGCGACTTCGGTCCGGACTGGTTCTTCGGCGCGGCATAGTAGTGGATGTCCTGGAAGTCGATCTTGGGATACGACACGCGCGCCCAGGTCGGCTCCTCCAGCGTCTGCCAGCGGCGGAACGCGCCGAGGCGCCATTCCAGCATCCATTCCGGCTCGCCCTTCTTGGCCGAGATGAAGCGGATGATGTCCTCGTTCAGCCCCTTCGGGGCCTTGTCGGTCTCGATATGGGTCTCGAAACCGTATTTGTACTGGTCCACGTCGATCTTGCGGACCTGCTCGATCGTTTCCTGCACGGCAGGCATCGGCGTTCTCCATCCTCGCCGGGTTCAAGGCCCGGCAGTTGTCGAAATCGCATGAAACCGCGTTTATGCGGGGCATGCGCTCTATATAGGGGCGCGAGGCGGAAATACACCGCCTGCGCACCCGTGTTGTCGTCAGGCCGCCCTTTCCCGCGCGGCCTTGCGTTCGACGATGCCGGCCAGCGCCGCGCGGAAGGCGGCAAGCTCGGCCTCGCCTGTCTCACGCCCGATCGAAACGCGCAACCCGCCGAGGTCTCCCTCCACACCCATCGCCTTCAGAACATGGCTGGCGCCGACCTTGCCGGAGGAACAGGCGGAGCCGGCCGACAGCGCCACGCCGGCAAGGTCGAAGGCGATCTGCGCCGTCTCGGCCTTCACACCCGGCAGGGCGAAAAACAGCGTGTTGGGCAGCCTGTCGGCCTCGTGGCCGAAGATGACCGCATCGGGCGCGAGCGCCAGCACGGCGGCCTCGAACGCTTCGCGCTGCTCCCGCACACGCCCCATCTCGCCAAGCCCGGCAAGGGCGACCCGCGCCGCTGCGCCGAAGCCGGCTATGCCCGCGACGTTCTCGGTGCCGGCGCGGTGACCCTTCTCCTGCCCGCCGCCGCGAATCAGCGGCGCCGGCATCATCAGGTCGGAGACGCCGACGATTGCCCCCGCCCCTTTCGACCCGCCGATCTTATGCGAGGAAAGGATAAGGAAATCACCATACCGATCTGAAATATCGAGTGGAATTCGCCCTGCCGCCTGCACGGCATCGACCGCCAGCACCGCACCATGCGCCTTGGCGAGCCGCGCGATCTCGCGCACCGGCTGGACGATCCCGGTCTCGTTGTTGGCGGCATGGACGGCGACGAGCGCCGCCCCCTTCTCGCGGTCGTGGCCGGCAAGGACAGCCTCCAGCGCGGCCATGTCGATGATGCCGTTGCCATCGACGCCGATGACGGTCTTCGTCTCGGGCGCGAAATGACCGCCGGAAAGGATGCAGGGATGATCGGCGGCCGAGACGACGAGGCGCGCCATGCGCAAGGCGGCGCGGCCCATCCGCCAGTCCGGCGAAAGCAGCATCGAGGCGGCTTCCGTGGCTCCGGAAGTGAACACCACATGCTCAGGCTTCGCGCCGACGAGGCGGGCGACGTCGCGCCGCGCCTCCTCGATGAGACGCCGTGCTGCCCGGCCCTCCTCGTGGACCGACGAGGCATTGGCGTCGATGTCGAGCGCGGCCAGCATCGCCGTGCGCGCTTCCGGCAGCAGCGGGGCGCTGGCATTGTGGTCGAGATAGGCGCGTGTGCCGGTCATTGCGACGGGTTCCGTCTCCCTCGCGGGTCTGGCGGCGTTTTTCCTTGAAATCACAAGGCCAGCCGTCCTATCTACCCGCTCTGCGAACAGGCTGGCTACCGGCTTGCCTGTTTTGAACTGTTCTAAACTGGCTTCTACGGCGACATGCCTTTCCCGTCAAGTCCGACGCGCGCTTCCGCGCAGGCGGGACGCGAGGGTCGGGCCGGCGAAGCGGCGTGAATTGGAGTTGGTATGCCCGAGGTGATTTTCGCAGGTCCGGCCGGCCGTCTGGAGGGCCGCTACCAGCCCTCCAGCCAGAAGAACGCCCCGATCGCGATCGTGCTGCATCCGCACCCGCAATTCGGCGGGACGATGAACAACAAGATCGTCTACGACCTGTTCTACATGTTCCAGAAGCGCGACTTCACCACGCTGCGCTTCAACTTCCGCGGCATCGGCCGCAGCCAGGGCGAATTCGACCACGGCACGGGCGAGCTGTCCGACGCGGCCGCCGCGCTCGACTGGGTGCAGTCGCTGCACCCGGATTCCAAGAGCTGCTGGGTCGCCGGCTATTCTTTCGGCGCGTGGATCGGCATGCAGCTCCTGATGCGCCGGCCGGAGATCGAGGGCTTCATCTCGGTCGCGCCGCAGCCCAACATCTACGATTTCTCGTTCCTGGCCCCCTGCCCGTCCTCGGGCCTGATCATTCATGGCGACGCGGACAAGGTCGCGCCGGCCAAGGACGTGCAGACGCTGGTGGACAAGCTGCACACGCAAAAGGGCATCACCATCACCCAGAAGACGCTGCCCGGCGCCAACCATTTCTTTTCCAACGACGCCGATCTGCTGATCGAGGAATGCGCCGACTATCTCGACCGCCGGCTGGCCGGCGAGCTGGCCGACCCGCGCCCCAAGCGCCTGCGCTGAGACCGTATCCGTTCAGGGCCTTGCCAGAACCCCGCCCGTGACCGGCGCGTCGCAGCCGGTCGTGGTCGGGAAGGTCAGGGCGAGCCCCTTCCGTGACCGCACCGCCAGATAGGCCCAGGCTTCCGCCTCCATCGCGTCGCCGTCGAAGCCGGCGTCTTCCGCTGCCACCACCCGCACATTGCCGGCGCCGCGGCGCAGATCGGCCATGATCAGCGGATTCTTGCGCCCGCCGCCGCAGACGATCCATGCCAGCGGCGGCTCCGGCATGTGCGCGCGGGCCTTCAGGATCGCGGCCGCACTGACGGCGGCAAGCGTGCGCGCGCCATCGGGCAGCGACAGGCCGCCGGCCAGATCGGTGGTGAAATCGCCCCTGTCGAGCGATTTCGGCGCCGGTTCATCGAAGAAAGCCGCTTCGAGATAGCGCGCGACGACTTCAGGCACGATCTCGCCGGCGGCGGCGATCCTGCCGTCCTCGTCGAAGGCCGGGCCCCCCTTGGCCGCCACCCACTGGTCGATCAGCGAATTGCCCGGCCCGCTGTCGAAGGCGACCGGGTCGCCCGCCTCGGGAACGAAGGTGACGTTGGAGATGCCGCCGATATTGACGAAGCAGACCGGGAAACGCCGCAGCTCAGGTGGCAGCGAGGCGGCGAGCGCGGCGTGGTAGGCGGGCACCAGCGGCGCGCCCTGCCCGCCATGGGCCATGTCGTTGGCGCGCATGTCGTAGACGACCGCGATGCCGGTCTCGCGCACCAGCAACGCGCCGTCGCCGAGCTGCACCGTCAGCGCCTCGCCGGGACGATGGAGCACGGTCTGGCCGTGGAAGCCGACCAGTTCGGGCGCGAGCGACGGATTGGCGGCGAGGAACCGCTTCACCGCGTCTGCGTGGCGGAGCGTGATTTCGGTCTCGAGCTCCGCGAGATCGCCCGGCCGGTCGCCGCGCCTTTCGATCAGGCGGGCATCGTCCAGCCCCGCCGCGATGCGGGCGCGGAAGGCGTCGTCATAGGCGAAGAATCCGCCCGGCCCGCGTCGCACGACCGTCTCGCCGTCGGTTTCGAGCGCGGCGACGTCGATGCCGTCCATCGAGGTGCCGCTCATCAGGCCGAGGGCGGATATGAGGCTCATCTGACCATGCTCCCTGTGACGCCCCTTGCGATGCGCCTTGTGATTTCGGCCTTCGCGATGCTAAAGGCCGCCATCCGCCCGCAATTTCAACTGAAAGTGGATAAAATGTCCGTCTTCAAGTCCGATTTCCTGCGCACGCTTTCCGAGCGCGGCTTCATCCACCAGATTTCCGATGAAGCCGGCCTCGACGACCTGCTCGCGAAGGAGACGGTGACGGCCTATATCGGTTTCGACCCGACGGCGCCGAGCCTTCATGCCGGCGGGCTGATCCAGATCATGATGCTGCACTGGTTGCAGCAGACCGGCCACCGCCCCATCGCGCTGATGGGCGGCGGCACCGGCATGGTCGGCGACCCTTCCTTCAAGGAGGAGGCGCGGCAACTGATGACGCTGGAGACCATCGCCGCCAACATCGCCTCGATCAGATCCGTGTTCTCGCGCTACCTCGCCTTCGGCGACGGCCCGAAAGACGCGATCATGGTCGACAACGGCGAATGGCTGCGCGCCCTGAACTATCTCGATTTCCTGCGCGATGTCGGCCGCTATTTCTCGGTCAACCGCATGCTGTCGTTCGATTCGGTCAAGATGCGGCTCGACCGGCAGCAATCGCTGTCGTTCCTCGAATTCAACTACATGATCCTGCAGGCTTACGACTTCGTCGAGCTGAACAAGCGTTATGGCACGCGCATGCAGATGGGCGGCTCCGACCAGTGGGGCAACATCGTCAACGGCATCGACCTCGGCCACCGGCTGGGCACGCCGCAGCTCTATGCGCTGACGTCGCCGCTGCTCACCACCGCCTCCGGCGCCAAGATGGGCAAGTCGCTCACCGGCGCGGTCTGGCTCAACCCCGACATGCTGTCGGCCTACGATTTCTGGCAGTACTGGCGCAACACCGAGGACGCCGATGTCGGCCGCTTCCTCAAGCTCTACACCACGCTGCCTATGGACGAGATCGCGCGGCTTACCGCGCTCGGCGGGGCGGAGATCAACGAGGCCAAGAAGGTGCTGGCGACCGAGGTGACGGCGATGCTGCACGGCCGGGCCGACGCGGAAAGCGCGGCCGAGACCGCGCGCAAGACATTCGAGGAAGGCGCGCTGGCGGAAAGCCTGCCGACGGTGGAGGTGCCAATGGCCGAGATCGAGACCGGCATCGGCGTTCTGTCGCTGTTCGTCAGGGCCGGGCTCGCCGCCTCGAACGGCGAAGCGCGCCGGCACGTGCAGGGCGGTGCGGTGCGCATCAACGACAAGTCCGTCTCCGACGACAAGCGCGTGGTCGGCGCGAGCGACGTCACCGGCGACGGCGTCGTCAAGCTGTCGCTGGGCAAGAAAAAGCACGTCCTGGTGCGGCCGGTCTGATGGGCGAAGCGAGCCCGCCGTTGGCGGAAGGAATCATCCTGTCCGCTGTATCTGTTTGCCGGGGTTGCCCATATTCTAAGCCATCCCTGCCGGACGCCCTCTTCGACGACGCCAGCATCGACGCGGGACGAAGGTGACGATGGCAGGGGTCGCCGCTGAAGTGAAACAGACGCATGCCGGCTGGCGCCAACCCGCTCGCGGCTTCAGGCTGAAAGCGGGATTCGACGTCTATCCTGTCCCTGCCGGGCAGCGGCGTCAGTCGTCGCGATAGACCTTCTCGCGGCGCTCGTGCCGCTCCTGCGCCTCGATCGACAGCGTGGCGATCGGCCTTGCGTCGAGACGCTTGAGCGCGATCGGCTCGCCGGTCTCCTCGCAATAGCCATAGGTGCCTTCGTCGATGCGCTGGAGCGCGGCGTCGATCTTGGAGATCAGCTTGCGCTGCCGGTCGCGGGCGCGCAATTCGATGGCGCGGTCCGTCTCGGAGGAAGCACGATCGGCAAGATCGGGAAGGTTGGCATTCTCCCGCTGAAGTATTTCCAGCGTTTCGCGCGCTTCGCGCAGGATTTCGTTCTTCCAGGAGACGAGCTTCGTGCGGAAGTAAGCCTTCTGCCGCTCGTTCATGAAGGGCTCGTCTTCACTGGGAACGTAATCGGTTTCGACACTTGCGGACATTCGACTCAATCCCAAGGCAGATTTCCGTGGCTCTATATATTCATGCGGCTGTGCCTGCACAAGCTTCAAGGCCGGACGACTCACGCTTTTGTTAAATCGTTTCGCAAAGGCCGTGGCGGCGGCGGTTGCGCGGGGTGGCGGGCGCCGCTAAACCGGAAGAAACGGCGCGGTCGGACAACGGATTCCGGGAGGAGACGGGACGCGATGACAAGGCTCTATCTCCTCAGGCACGCCAAGGCGCGATGGGCCGATCCCGGCTCGCGCGACTACGACCGCGCGCTCGACCCGTCGGGCCATGAGGATGCGGCGCGGCTGGGCGCGGCCATGGTCGAGGCCGGCTATCTTCCCGACACCGTGCTGTGCTCGGGCGCGCGCCGGGCGCGCGAGACCTGGGACGCGGTGTCGAGCGCCCTGCCCGTCGCCGACGTCCGCTTCATCGACGGCCTCTATTCGTCCGATGCCGGCGGCTATCTCGACCTCGTGCGCATGACGGATACGGAAGGCTCGGTCCTCGTCGTCGGCCACAACCCGATGATGGAGGATCTGGCCAGCGCCCTGTCGCGAGCCGGCGACGACGACGCGCTCGCCGCTGTCGCCAGCGGCTTCCCTACCTGCGGCCTCGCCGTGCTGCGCTTCCCCGGTCCCCTTGCGGCAATCGAGCCGGACGGCGGGTATCTGGAAGCGTTCGTGATTCCGTAAGGGAGTGAGGAGTGAATAGGGAATAGTGAGTAGTGAGATATTGCGTGACGGTCCGGTCCCGCATTCCTTCACTACTCACTATTCCCTACTCACTCCCTGTTCCCTATATCCACCCCATGAGCGGGGAACTCCTTCCTTGGCAGGCATGACCACCTTTGGCGACGAGGCGCGCATCGCGCTCGACACGCTGGCCGGGCGCGCGGCGGGGCTGGTGGCGACGCCGTCGCTCAGGCTCGGCGTCACCGGCCTGTCGCGGGCGGGCAAGACGGTGTTCATCACCGCGCTGGTGCACAATCTCGTCCATGGCGGGCGCCTGCCGCTGTTCGAGGCGATGCGCAGCGGCCGCATCGCCCGCGCCTCGCTCGCCCACCAGCCCGACGACGCCGTGCCGCGCTTCCAGTACGAGGATCATGTCGCGGCGCTGGTCGAAAACCGCGTCTGGCCCGATTCCACCCGTGCGATCTCCGAATTGCGGCTGATCGTCGAGTACGAATCGGCCTCCGCGTGGGGACGCATGTTCTCGCGCGGGCGGCTCGCGCTCGACATCGTCGACTATCCCGGCGAATGGCTGCTCGACCTGCCGCTTCTGGCCAAGGATTTTTCCACTTTCTCGCACGAGGCGGTGGAACTGGCGCGGCTTCCCGTGCGCGCCGACCTCGCGGCCGAATGGCTGGCGCTGGCCGAGGCCACGGACCCGGACGCCCCCGCCGACGAGATGGTCGCCAGAAGGCTGGCCGAGAGTTTTTCCGCCTATCTCAAGGCGTGCAAGGAGGATGCGCGCGCGCTGTCCACCCTGCCGCCGGGCCGCTTCCTGATGCCCGGCGACCTCGACGGCTCGCCGGCGCTGACCTTCTCCCCGCTCGCGGTCGTCGGCGGAGGCAGGGCAAAGGCCGGCTCGCTCAGGGCGATGATGGAACGCCGCTACGAGGCCTACAAGAGCCACGTGGTGAAGCCGTTCTTCCGCGAGCATGTCGCGCGGCTCGACCGCCAGATCGTGCTGATCGACGCCATGCAGGCGCTGAATGCCGGCGCGGAAGCCGTGGCCGACCTCGAACGGGCGCTGAGCGAGATCCTCGCCTGCTTCCGCGCCGGGCGCGGCTTCTTCCTGACCGATCTTGTCTCGCGCCGCATCGACCGTATCCTGATCGCGGCGACCAAGGCCGACCACATCCATCACGAAAGCCACGACCGCCTGCAAGCGATCGTGCGCCGCCTGACCGAGCGTGCCGCCGCACGGGCCGAGCTTTCCGGCGCCGAGGTCGAGGCGCTGGCCATGGCCGCCGTGCGCGCCACCCGCGAGGGCACGGTGAAGGAGGGCCGCGACACGCTGCCGGTCATCATCGGGACACCGCTGAAGGGCGAAGCCATCGGCAAGGAAATCTTCGATGGTGAGACGGAAACTGCCATATTTCCCGGTGACTTGCCAGAAAATCCAAATGCGGTTCTTGAAGGCAGGGAAAACCCGGTCCGCTTCGTGCGCTTCCGGCCGCCGCGGCTGGAGCGGACGGCGGAGGGCGTGACGCTGTCGCTGCCGCACATCCGCCTCGACCGCGCGCTGCAATTTCTGATCGGGGATCAACTGGCATGAAGGAACCGCGCCAGCCGGCGGCTTTTCGCATCGAACCCGAGCGCCCGCGGCCGCCAGTCGAATCAAGGTCTTCCGCCCCGCGCCAGCCGCGCGCGGCGAAGCCGCGGGACGCGGTCGTCGTCCCGGCCGAGACCGATCCGTTCGACGAGCCGGATATCGTCCTTGCCGAGCCGCCGCCGATCCGGCCGCGCCGGCGCTCGGTTCTGGGACAAATCTTTCTCGCCGCTGCCGGCATCCTCGTCTCGCTGGCGCTCGGCCTCTGGCTCGACGGGCTGGTGCGCGACCTCTTCGCCCGCGCCGATTGGCTCGGCTGGCTGGCGGCAGGCGTCGCCACGATCGCCGTGCTGGCCCTCGTCGTCATCGTCGCGCGCGAGCTTGTCGGTTTGGCCCGCCTCGCCTCGGTCGAGAAGCTGCGCGAGGCAGGCCGCGAGGCGGGCGGCCGCAACGACGCGCGTGCCGCGCGCAAGGTGGTGGAGGAGCTGGCCGCGCTGGTCTCGCGCCGGCCCGAGACCGCGGCCGGCCGGCGGGCGCTGAAGGAGATGCGCGACGACGTCATCGACGGCGCCGATCTGGTGCGGCTGGCCGAGAACGAGCTTCTCGGCCCTCTCGATGCCCGCGCGCAGGCGCTGGTGCTCGACGCCGCCAAGCGCGTCTCGGTCGTCACCGCAGTCAGCCCGCGCGCGCTGATCGACCTGGCTTATGTGCTCTACGAGGCGGCGCGGCTGATCCGGCGGCTGGCGGAGCTTTACGGCGCCCGGCCCGGCACGCTCGGGATGATCCGGCTGTCGCGCGACGTGCTCGCCCACCTCGCCGTCACCGGGGCGGTCGCGGCCGGCGACGAGTTCGTCCACCAGATCGTCGGCCAGGGGCTGGCCGCGCGCCTGTCGGCCAAGCTCGGCGAGGGCGTGGTCAACGGCATGATGACGGCGCGAATCGGCGTCGCCGCGATGGAAACCGTGCGCCCCCTGCCCTTCACCGCGCTCAAGCGCCCGGGCATGGGCGATTTCCTCGCCGCGCTCACCGCTTTTGCGCGCGGGAAAGCCGCGCGGGACAAGGGCTAGGACAGCGGCGGCCACAGGCCGCGGCAACAACGGGCTTGCGTCTCGCGCCCGGCTGCATCATGGTCCTGCGAGGGAGCGGATAGACGAAGCATTAACCAAACTCGGTCAAGCTTGCGTCCCGTGTCCCCCGGTCCGCAGTTCAGGTGTCTTTATGATCGCACGCGCTTTCCTGTCCGCAGCCCTGCCCCTCGGCGTTGCGATTGCCGCGCTGCCGGCCCTGGCGGGCGCCGTGCACGCTTCCGAGAAGGACAAGCGATTCTTCCGCTCCGTCGAGGGCGAATGGTCCGGTCCGGGCGAGATCGTCGCCGGCAAATACAAGGGCACGCGCTTCACCTGCAATTTCAAGGGCGCGACGCCCGACGGCAAGGTCGGTATGTCGCTCGACGGCGGCTGCCGGGTCGGCCTGTTCACGCAGAAGATGTCGGCGACGGTGGAGCATGGCGGCCGCAAGGGTTATCGCGGCACCTTCATGGACGGTTCCAGGGGCGAAGGCCTCGACGTGGTCGGCGGCAATGTCAGCGGCCGCAAGGTGACGCTGACGCTGAACCGCAATCAGCTGAACGGCGCGATGCTTGCCGCCATGCCCGACGACGACACCATGCATGTCACCGTCTCCGTCAAGGTGGCGTCGCAGATGGTGCCGGTCATCGGCATGAACCTGAAGCGCATTGATTCGCGCACCGTCGGCGCGATCAGGGACTGACGCGCCGCCACCATCCGCCACCGCCCGGCAGGCGGACTATCCCCCCAAGATCGAGCGACGGCAGCCATTCGGCCGCCGTTTTCGTGCCGACGATCATATTGGGCGCGATCTCGGCCAGCGGCGCCATGACGAAGGCGCGCTCCGTCATGCGCGGATGCGGCACCTGCAACCCCTCCTCGTCGATCCACTCGTCGCCATAGAGCAGGATGTCGAGGTCGATGGTGCGCGGCCCCCAGCGCACGTCGCGCACGCGCTTCAGCGCGCGTTCGGTATCGAGGCAGGCTTGCAGCAGCTCCCTGGCGGAAAGCCGCGTGTCGAGCGCCGCGACCGCGTTGAGGAAATCGGGCTGGTCGGTGACGCCCCAGGGCGGCGTGCGATAGAGCGAGGAAACGGCCACGACCACTAAGCCGCCTTGCGCGTCCAGCGCCTGCAAGGCGGCGGCCATCGCTGCCGCCGGGTCGCCGAGATTGCCGCCGAGGCCGATATAGGCACGCGTCGCGGTGGCCGTCATCCTATTGCGGCCAGGACACCGTGACCTCGACATGGTCGAGCACGCCGGGAACGGGCGCGTGCGGCTTGCGCACCGTGATGGTGGCGCGCGCCACGCGCGGAAATTTGGCGCACAGGGCGCGGGCGACGTCGAGCGCCAGCGTCTCGATCAGGAAGCGGCGCCGGCCGGTGATGATCTTCTCGATCTCGACGAAGGCGGCGCCGTAATCGACGGTCGCCTCCATGGCGTCGTCCTCGAGGCCGGGACCCGGATCGACCTCCAGCTCGGCATCGACATAGAAGCGCTGGCCGAGCCGCTCCTCCTCCTCGAACAGGCCGTGGCGGGCGAAGAACGCGCAGTTCCTCATGCGGATCGTGTATCTCATCGTCCGGTCCTCCGCGCGGTCAGGCCGCGCTCGATCATGGCGTCGGCAATGGCGAGCGCGTCGGCATTCGTGGCGACGTCGTGGACGCGGAACACCGCCGCCCCTTGCAGCCGCAGCACGAGGCTGGTCGCCGCCGTGCCGACATCGCGCGCCTCGGGCGCGTCGCGGCCCGTCACCGCGCCGATGAAACGCTTGCGCGAGGTGCCGACGGCAAGCGGCCGGCCGAGCGCGTGGAGTTCGCCCAGCCGCGCCATCAGGTCGAGATTGTCCTGCGCCGTCTCCTTGGCGAAGCCGAAGCCGGGATCGAGCAGGATCCTGCCCGGCTCGACGCCGGCCTCGTGGGCGATGGCGAGCGAGGTCGACAGGAATACGAGCTGGTCCTCGATGGGGTCGGCGAGTTTTTCACGCTCGCGCCCGGTATGCATGATGACGAGGCCGGCCCCGGTGTCGGCCGCCACCCTGGCCACCTCCGGCTCGCGCCGCAGGCCCCAGACGTCGTTGACGATGTGCGCACCGGCGGCGACGGCGAGCCGCGCGGTCTCGGCCCGGTAGGTATCGACGGAGATCAGCGCCACGTCTTCCTGCGCCAGCGCCTCGATGACGGGCAGGACGCGCCGCTGCTCCTCGGCGGCGTCGATGGCCGGGCCGCCCGGCCGGGTCGATTCGCCGCCGATGTCGACGATGGCCGCGCCCTCGCCCGCCATGCGCCGCGCCTGCGCCAGCGCCGCGTCGGCGGCGGCATAGCGCCCGCCGTCCGAGAAGCTGTCGGGCGTGACGTTGAGTACGCCCATCAGGACGGCGCGCGGCCCCAGCTCCAGACGGCGGCCATGCGCGAGCGGCCAGATGACGGGATCGAACATGAACGCGAAAGAGCCTTGCGGGGTCGGAACCGCGTTGTGAGCCCTATGGCCGCCAAAATCAACGGCGAACTTTCCCGGCACCGCGCCTCGGGAAGGCCAACGATTTTCGTTGCCTGCGCGGCCGGCCCGTCCCACATTGCCGCCAACAGCAAGAGGAACATGATGATCAGGTTGATGCTTGCCGCGGCGATCGGCGCCCTTCTTGCCTGCCAGCCGGCCGTGGCGGCGAGCGTCGTCAAGACCTACAGCTACTTCACCATCGGCGGCACCACAGTCGACGAGATCGAGAAGGAATTGAAGCGGCGCGGGCCGCAGGTGAAGACGACCGGCCTGCGCCACCCCGGCGCGACGCGCATGGAGTTCACCAGCCGCGTCGGCTACGCCGAGAGCGGTGGGCGCTGCAGCGTGGTCGAGGCGACCGTCACGGTCAAGGCGAACATGATCCTGCCACGCTGGAAGCGCCGCAAGGCGGCCTCGTCCGAGACGCGGCTGATCTGGGACACGCTGGCCGCCGACATCAAGCGCCACGAGGAAAGCCACATCGTCATCGCCAAGAACCACGCCCGCGAGCTGGAGGAGGCGCTGAAGACCGTGCAGCGCGAGCGCAGCTGCGCCAGGGCGCAGGAGAAGGTGAAGGAGGTGACGGCGCGCATCCTCGCCCAGCACGACCGCGAGCAGGACCGCTTCGACATGATCGAGGGAAAGAATTTCGAGAGCCGGCTGATGCGGCTCCTGCAATACCGGATCGAGCGGATCGAATCCGGCCGCCTCGCCTATCCGTGAGCTATCCCTGCTTTTCGGGCACGCGCACGACGAGGCCGTCCAGCTCGTCGCGCACGACGATCTGGCATGAAAGTCGCGAATTCGTCTGCGGCTCCCAGGCGAAGTCGAGCATGTCCTCCTCCATCGGCTCGGGCGGGCCGACCACGTCTGTCCACGCCTCGTCGACATAGACATGGCAGGTGGCGCAGGCGCAGGCGCCGCCGCACTCGGCCTCGATGCCGGGCACGGAGTTGCGGATGGCGTTCTCCATCACGGTCGAGCCGTTCTGCGCCTCCACCTCGTAGCGGGTGCCGTCGAAGGCGATATAGGTGAGCTTTGCCATGGGACTGCCGTGAAGCTTTGCGGGGAGGACTGGGCCTGCCGCGACAGATACAGCCTCGCCCAATCAAGTCAACCAAGGGCTGGCAGGCGCGGGAAGCTCAGCGGCTGACTGCGGCGATGAAGTCGCGCGCGGCGGCGATCAGCTCGACGAGGCGCGAGACCAGCGCCCGGTCGTCGGGCATGTCCTCGATGCGGGCGGCGCAATCGGCGAGCGCGAAGGCCCCGACGGCACGCGCCGAGCCCTTGAGCGCGTGGGCGAGCCGCGCCCTTTCCTTCTCGTCGGCGGCGCCGATCGTGTCGCGGACCACGCCGAGCTGGCGCGAGAACATGGCCAGCACCTCCTGCTCCAGCGCCCGGTCGCCCATGGTCTGGCGCGAAAGGTGCTCGAGGTCGAGCGGCCGGCTTCCCGCCGCGCGGGCGGTCTCGCCGCCCGGCCGCGAAAAGGCCATCGTTGCGTGATTGGTCGATGCCGCCCGGCGGGCGGGCGCTGTCGCGGTCTTTCGTGTCATGGAACCACTGTCGCGCCTCATGGTGGAAAAGGCGTTAACGGCACACCCTTGGCTTAAGGTGGGACAGCGCCGTTTCGCGGGCGAAAAACGCCTTCGGTCGCGTGCTGTTAACCCTATATTTAAAGTTTTATCCATGAGGCGAAAACGCGGTTTCCTTTGCCGGACCGTCCCATTACGATACGCGACGGCCCGCAGAAGGCCTTCATAATACGCGGATACGAGGCGTTTCGAACAAATCCGCGATACGAGTACAGGGTGAGCGGCATGGCGCGTAAAGCAACGACGACGGGCAACCTCGACAGCGAGGTGGCCAGGGAACTCGAGGAAGCCCTCGACATCGACCTCTTCACCACGGACGATCCCGCCGACCTCGACGTCGCCGGGGCGATCGCCGATTTCGAGGCCCAGATATCGAAGGCGGCCGAGGACCTGGCCCGCGACTCGGCCGAGACCGGCCCTGCCGCAGCCGCGCCCAAGCCTGCCGAGTCCAAGCCTGCCGCGCCGAAGCCGGAGACGAAGGCTGCGCCATCGAAGCCCGCGGAGGCCAAGCCTGCCGCCCCGAAGTCCACCGCCAAGCCCGCGCCGCAGCCGGCGGCCAACGATCTGCGCCCCATCGAGCCGCCCGCGGCCGCGCCCTTCACCCATGCCAATGACGACCGCCAGCGCGACTACCGCGCGCTCCAGCAGCAGATGCGCCGGGCCAGCCCCGGCACGATCTACTGGGTGGTCAGCCTGCTTTCCCTCGTCTGGATCGTCGGCGGCGCCGTGGTCGGCAGCCTGCTGTTCCAGCCGCCGCTGTGGGAAGTTCGCTCGCTCGGCGGGCTGATGGCCGCGCCGCACCTCCTCGGCCTTCTCGTTGCCCTCGTCGTCCCCGTCCTCCTGTTCTGGGGCTTCGCCGTGATGGTCCGCCGCGCACAGGAGATGCGCATGGCGGCCCAGTCCATGGCCGAGGTCGCCATGCGGCTGGCCGAGCCCGAGCACCTCGCCACCGACCGGGTGATGATGGTCGGCCAGGCCGTGCGCCGCGAGGTCCAGGCCATGGGCGAAGGCATCGAGCGCACGCTGGCGCGCGCGGTCGAGCTGGAAACGCTCGTCCACACCGAGGTCAACGAGCTGGAGCGGGCCTATAGCGACAACGAGGTCCGCATCCGCGGCCTGATCGACGGCTTGGGCAGCGAGCGCGACGCCGTCGTCACCCATGCCGAGCGCGTGCGCGCCTCGATCTCCGGGGCGCACGAGACGCTGAAGGAGGAGCTGGACCAGGCCAGCGACGTGATCCGGGGCAACATCCTCGGCGTCTCCTCGCGCCTCAGCACCACGATCTCCGAATCCGGCGCCCAGCTCGTCGACCGCCTCAACGAGAGTGGCATGTCGCTCTACGACGCCGTCGACAAGCGCCTCGACACCATCACCGAGCGCATCAGCACCTCGGGCGAAGGCTTCGCCGAGCTTCTCGACACCCGCATCGCCCGGCTGACGCAGGCGTCCGACGACGCCACCCGCACCCTGTCGCAGATGCTGGACGAGCGCGCCACGGGCATGGTCTCGCTGCTGAGCGGCGCGACCTCCTCGCTCAACGCCGAGCTGAACGACCGCCTCGCCGGCATCGAGACGACGCTGCGCGAGCGCGGCCAGGCGCTGATCGACGAGTTCCAGACCCGCGCCGAGGCGCTGGACACCGGCACGCAGAAGCTCAACGCCGCGCTCGAGGCGCGCGCGCGCCAGATCAACGAGACGCTGGTGGAACGCTCGCGCGAGATCGCCCAGACCTTCACCGAGGGCAAGAACGGCCTGTCCAGCCTGATCGACGAGAGCAAGGCGCGCATCGGCTCCGAGCTGGCCGAGCTGGTCCTGTCGACCTCGACCATGCTGGAAGAGCGCGCCGGCGACTTCGCCGCCCGCCTCGCCGGCGGCCGCGACCTGATCGCCGAGGCGCTTCAGGTCGACCTCCAGCGCGTCGCCGACGAGCGCAAGCAGTTCGACGCGACCATGACCAGCCATGTCGAGCGCATCACCAAGGGCCGCGAGCTGATGACGCGGGCGCTAAACGAGGATCTGGCCAAGCTGGCCGATGCCCGCGCCAACATCGATTCCGCCGTCACCGGCCATGTCGAGAAGTTCGCCGAGGGCCGCCGCGAGATCGCGGCGATGCTCGACGCCGACATCGAGCGCATCACCCGCGCCCGCGATAGCCTCGACGGCACCGTCTCGCAGCAGATCGAGGCGCTGGCCCAGCGCCAGAACGACCTGACGACCGCGATCTCGGTCGATATCGCCAAGGTCGGCGAGGCCTTCGACCGCCAGACCAACGTCATCGGCGAGCACACGCTCGAATTGCGCGCCACGCTGGGCCGCAGCGTCGAGGAGGTCAGGAACGCGCTCGGCGGCGAGGTCTCGCGCATCGGCGAGGCCGTCGCCTCGCAGGCGAGCCTGATCGAGGAGCGCGCCAAGGCCATCGAGGCCTCGCTTGCGGCGAATTCCGAGCAGCTTCGCAGCGCGATCGAGGACGACATCGCCCGCATCGACGCCGCGCTCGCCCGCCAGCAGGGCGTGATCGAGGCCCGCGCCCAGACCATCGAGAGCACGCTCCATGCCGGCGCCGACACCATCCGCAACGCGCTCGGCGAGGATCTCGGCAGGATCGAGGATGCCTTCGCCCGCCACGCCGGTGCGATCGAGGAGCGGACGCAGACCATCCAGAGCACGCTCCACGCCGGCGCCGACACCATCCGCAATGCGCTCGGTGAGGACCTCGGCAGGATCGACGACGCCTTCACCCGCCATGCCGGCCTGATCGAGGCCCGCACCCAGGCCATCGCCTCTACCCTCCACGCAGGCGCCGACACCGTCCACAACGCGCTCGGCGAGGACCTTGGCAGGATCGAGGACACTTTCGCCCGCCAAAGCGGGCTGATCGAGGAGCGCACCAGGGCGCTCGAATCGACGCTCCATGCCGGCGCGGAAACCGTGCGCGCGGCGATCGGCGACGACATGGCCGCGCTCGACGCCAGCTTCGCCCAGCAGACCGAGGGCTTCCGCGAGCAGGTCCGCACCCTTGCCGGCACGCTGCATTCCGGCGCCAACGCCGTCAGGAACCTCGTCGACAAGGACATCGCCCGCATCGAGGAGGTGTTCCAGAAGCAGGACGGCGCCATCGAGCAGCGTGTCGGCATGCTGAGCGAGGCGCTGCGCAACGGCGCGGAGGAAGTCCGCAACGCGCTCGGCGACGACCTGTCGCGCATCGAGAACGCCTTCGCAGGCCACTCTGACGCCATCGCCGCCCGCACCACGGCGCTCGAGACCACGCTGGCATCCGGTGTCGAGACCGTGCGCGGCGCGCTCGACCAGGATCTGGCGCGACTGGAGGGTGTCTTCGCCAGCCATTCGGAAGCGGTCGCCACCCACGCGCAGGCGTTCGGCACGACGCTCCAGTCGAGCGTCGAGGACGTGCGCGGCGTGCTCGACGCCGATATCGGCCGGATCGAGGGCACGTTCCTGCGCCAAGGCGACATCATCGCCTCGCACATGCGGGCGCTGGAAACCACGCTCGCCGCCCGCGCCGAGGACGTGCGCGGCGCGCTCGGTCAGGACATCGCCCGCATCGACGATGCCTTCACCCGGCAGGCCGGGGTCATCGAGGAGCGTACCCGCACCATGGAGACCGCGCTCGGCATCGGCGTCGAGCGGGTTCGCGGCGCGCTGGAGAACAGCGCCGTCGCGCTTGCCGGCTCGCTGCGCGAGAAGGTGCTGGAGGTGACGGCCGCGCTCGGCGAGGAAGCCGGCAAGGTCGCCGCCGACGCCGACGCGCGCCTGATCGCCCGCACCGACGAGATCGCCTCGACGCTCGGCGC
>Ga0172382_10003778_pt1 | contig 23750 bp, 21 predicted proteins | sample Leawel138RmetaG_FD_122245 | JGI IMG/M metagenome (GOLD analysis project Ga0172382, IMG submission 122245) | Leachate microbial communities from a municipal landfill in Southern Ontario, Canada - Leachate well 138R metaG | ecosystem: Engineered > Solid waste > Landfill > Unclassified | place... | reverse complement strand
GACAGGTTGTAGGTGGGTGTGCCATCGGTGCGCGCGATGATGAGATCGTCAAGTTCCTGGTTGTCGAACACCACGCGCCCGCGGATCAGGTCATCCACCACCACGTGGCCGTCGGTGGGATTCTTGAATCGGATGACGTAAGGCATACCCTCACGCGGCGCCGTAAGCGCACGACAGCGGCCGTCATAGCGCGGTTTTTCCTTACGCGCCATCTGCTCCTCACGTCGCGCGTCCAGCTCTTCCTTCGTGCAGTAGCAACGGTAGGCATGGCCGGTGTCCAAAAGCTGCTGGACCACTTCCTTGTAACGGTCGAAACGCTTGGTCTGATAGAACGGACCCTCGTCGTACTCCAGGCCGAGCCAGGTCATGCCCTCCAGGATGGCGTTCACCGATTCCGGCGTGGAGCGCTCCAGGTCCGTGTCCTCGATGCGCAGCACGAACACGCCGCCGTGGTGGCGCGCATAGAGGTAGGAGAACAGCGCCGTGCGCGCGCCGCCGATGTGCAGGTAGCCGGTGGGGCTGGGGGCAAAACGGGTTCTGATAGTCATGGGGTCTTCCGAGTCAAACCGGCTTATTTATGGCCGGAACCTTCATAGGGAAAGCGAATGTGGCCGTAGCGCACCACCAACACGGCCAGACCGAGCAACACGATGGCGCCCGAAATGGCGAGGATCTTCTGCTCGGTGAGGTGCGTCATGTCCAGCATCAGATGCCGCGCCAGGGCCACCATGGCGATGTACAGCGGCATGCGCACGGGCAAATGGCCCGCCTGCCAATAGGCGTGCACCATCGCCACTACTTCAAGATAGATGAACATCAACAGCAGGTCGGCGAGGTTCACGGTGCCCCGGCCGACCATGCTCCACACCTCCTGGGCGCCCGCGATCAGCGTGGCCGCCAGGATGATGAGCAGACCGATATCCTCGACGAACTCCACGGCACGCTTGCCGCTGGCGCGCAACTTCTGGTCCGGCATCCGAAAACCCTGGTTCCTGAAAGGGGCGCATTATAGCGGCCCGCCGCCCTCCCGGTGATCGCTGCGTTCGGGTGTTGACGAAGCCGGGGTCCGCGTTTAATATGCGCGGCCTTCAAGGGGCGATTGCCTGCGGGCCGAAACGGCCAGAAACAGTCACCTTCTTGGGCGCGTAGCTCAGCGGGAGAGCACATCCTTCACACGGATGGGGTCACAGGTTCAATCCCTGTCGCGCCCACCAAATACCGCAAGAATCAAAGGGCTGGCAACGTACGTTGCCGGCCTTTTTTCGTTTGGGACATTTTTGGGGCAAGACGTTCCCCAAAACGCCTCATTGCACCGCAGATTTGCCCCCGCGACCGGCTCAGAAGAACTGATCGACCACGCCTCCACTGCGGCTGGCACGAACGGGAGCCATACGTCAGTACGGCCCCACAGAGGTTCTCGGGCTGGACAAAAAAACCTCGACGACCGAAGCAGGGGCGTTGGGCTGCCGCCCCGGTTACGCGACCACTTCCTGTTCCCACCACGAGTCTCAACCAGACGTTAAGGCACATTCCCACGGCCCGCAGTGGCGGTCGGCCGATGGTTCACCTATATCCACTGTCACCCCCGGAAGACGGGATCTCGGCATGCCTGCGGTCTTTCATCCCCACGCGAACCTGCTGGCGTTTCTCGGCTTGCTCGGGGTCATTGCACTCCTCGTCGTCGGCATCGTCCTGTGGCGTCTGGCCACCACCTGGCCCAATGGCATCGGCGAGCCGGTGCAGCAGCCGGTCCCTTTCAGCCATAAACACCACGTGCGTGACGATGGCATCGATTGCCGCTACTGCCACACCTCGGTCGAGACCTCGGCCTTTGCGGGAATGCCGCCCACGGAAACCTGCATGACCTGCCACTCACAGCTGTTCACCGATGCACCGTTGCTGAAGCCGGTGGTCGACAGTCTCGCAAACGGCGAGCCCGTCCGCTGGAACCGGGTCCATCAGCTGCCGGGCTTCGTCTATTTCAACCACAGCATCCACGTGAACAAGGGCGTGGGCTGTGCCACCTGTCATGGCCCCGTGGATCAGATGCCGCTCACCTGGCGCCATGCCCCGCTCACCATGCAATGGTGCCTCGCTTGCCACCGCGCGCCCGAGAAGCATCTCCGCCCGCGGGAACGGGTGTTCGACATGCATTGGCAATCGCCGCCGGACCAGGAGCGCCTGGGAAGGCAACTGATCCACGCCTACCGTGTGCGCGTGGGCGAGATCACCGATTGCTCCACCTGCCATCGCTGAGCCATGGCGGACCAACGGCTGTGGCAATCGCTAGAAGAATGGGAGGGCGCATTCACGCCCGGGGGCACGGACGGTCCCGTCTTCGCCGCCCTGCCCGAGATGCTGCTCAACCGCCGCGACTTCCTGCGGCTCGCGGGCGGCGGCTTGGCCACGGGCGCGCTCGCGGCCTGCAGCGGGCCACCGCAGGAATACATTGTTCCCGCCGTGAACATGCCGCCCGAACTCACGCCGGGCAAGCCGCTTTTTTATGCGAGCGCGTTGTCGCATCAAGGCTACGCGCGCGGCATCCTGGTGGAATGCCACGAAGGTCGTCCCACCAAGATCGAAGGCAATCCCCTGCATCCGGCCAGCCTCGGCGCGACGGACGCGGCCACCCAGGCGGCCATCCGCACACTGTGGGACGCCCACCGTTCACGCACCCCGTTACAAGATGGCCAGCCCGCCACCTGGGACCGCTTCGTCGCCGAGCTCACGAACCAGCGCCTGCGCCACGGCCGCGATCACGGCGCGGGACTGCGCATCCTGCTGGAGCCCACCACCTCGCCGTCGCTGCTCGCGCAATTGGCGGCGTTGCAGCAGACCTTCCCGGAGGCCTGGTTCTTCCATTACCTGCCGGTGGACGACCGCAACGCCCGTGCCGGCGCCGTGCTCGCCTTCGGCGAGGCCGTGGACGTGCACGCCCGGCTCGCCGAGGCCGATGTCATCGTGGCGCTGGACTGCGACTTCCTCGGCGACCATCCCGATGCGCTGCGCCTGGCGGCGGAATTCGCACAGCGGCGAGAACCGGAGCGCAACGGCGGCACCATGAATCGCCTCTACGTCGTGGAGTGCGCACCTTCGCTCACCGGCGCCATGGCCGACCACCGCCTCGCGCTGCGCTCGGCGGAGGTCCACGCTGCGGCTGCCGCGTTGGCACAGGCCCTTGGCGCCACATCGTCCGACAATGTACCGGCGCCCACACCCGCACTGCGCCGCCTCGCGAACGACTTGCGTGCCACGCGCGGCCGCTCGGTCGTTCTGGTCGGCGCGCGCCAGCCCCCTGCCGTGCACGCCCTGGCCCATGCGCTGAACGACCATCTTGGCAATGTGGGCAAGACCATCGACTATCGCGCACCGGTGCGCAGCCCGGCAGATGATCTTTCCCGCCTGGTGGACGACATGGCCGGCGGCGCCGTGCAGACGTTGCTCATTCTCGGCGCCAATCCTGTTTATACGGCGCCGGTGGACCTGGCATTCCACACACACCTCGCGCGCGTGCCCTTCAGTGTGCACCTGGGGCTCTATCAGGACGAGACCGCACAGGTCTGCCGCTGGCACGTCCCGCAAACCCACGCCCTCGAAACCTGGGGCGATCTTCGCGCGCCCGACGGCAGCGTGACCATTTGCCAACCGATGATCGCCCCCTTGTTCGGCGGCCACAGTGAACGCGAACTGCTCGCGCTGCTGGCCGGCGATGCCAACCCAGCGGCATATAAACTGGTGCGCGGTTATTGGGAAAAAACCTGGGGCGGCGTCGCCGCGCCCGATCGCACGGCGCCGCCGCGCGACAACGAAACGGGGCGGGTCGCAAACCCGGACGCCTTCACCGCGCGCTGGCAGAAAGCGCTTCAGGACGGTGTGATCGACGGGACAGCCGCACCTGTTAAAGCGATGAAGTGGCGCGGGCACGCCGTCGCGCCGCCTGCGGTGCCGGAATCGGCCATCGAGCTCAATTTCCTCCCCGACCCCACGGTGGGCGACGGCCGGGACGCGTCCAATCCCTGGTTGCAGGAACTGCCCAAGCCGCTCACCAAGCTGACCTGGGACAACGCGCTGCTGGTGGCGCCGCGCACCGCCGAACGCCTGGGCCTCGCACATACCGGCTTCGCCGACGTCCGCCTCGGCGAACGCCGTCTGCGTGCGCCCGTGTGGATCACGCCGGGTCATGGGGAGGATGCCGTGAGCCTGCATCTCGGTTACGGGCGGCAGGCGGGCAGCCCCGTCGCGCTCGGTCATGGCGTGAATGCCTATGCGCTTCGTCTCCACGCCCCACCCGATTTCGTCAGTGGCGTCGAGGTGTCTGCGGCCGCTGGCCGCTATGCGTTTGCAAGCGGCCAGGGCCACGATCGCATGGAAGGGCGCGACCTCGTGCGCCGCGCCACCCTCGCGGACTACCGGCGCAATCCGCACTTCGCCCGATACGACGCCACGCTGGAACAGGGCTCCGGCTTTTTCGAACCCTTCCCCTACACCGGCTACAAATGGGCCATGTCGGTGAATCTCAACACCTGCACCGGCTGCTCCGCCTGTGTCGTCGCCTGCCAGGCGGAAAACAATATCCCGAGCGTCGGCAAAGACGAAGTGCGCAAGGGCCGCAAGATGCACTGGTTGCGCATCGACCGCTATTACCTTGGCGATCCCGCGGCGCCCCGCACCCTGTTCCAACCCGTGCCGTGCATGCAGTGCGAGAACGCCCCCTGTGAGCCGGTGTGTCCGGTAGCGGCTTCTATTCACGACGACGAAGGCATCAACGTACAGGTATACAACCGCTGCATCGGCACCCGCTTTTGCTCGAACAACTGCCCCTACAAGGTGCGGCGCTTCAACTTCCTGCAATATGCCCAAGATGAGCAGGTCGCCAACCACCAGCGCAATCCCGACGTCACGGTGCGCATGCGCGGGGTGATGGAAAAATGCAATTACTGCCTGCAGCGCATCGCCGCCGCGCGTATCGCCGCGGAGCTGGCAGGCCGGCCCCTGCGCGACGGCGAAGTAGTCACCGCCTGCCAGGCGGTCTGCCCCAGCCGGGCCATCGTCTTCGGCGACCTCAACGACCCGCACAGTGCGGTCAATGCACAGAAGTCACTGCCGCGGAGCTACGCTTTGCTGGCGGAGTTGCACACCAAGCCGCGCACCACCTATCTGGCGAAGCTGGAAAATTCCGCTCCGGGTAGCGAGGCTTGATCAACGAGCCATGCCATGATTCCCCATTACCGCGACCACGCCGCCAACGAACGCACCTACCTGGCCTGGGTGCGCACCGGCATCACCGTCATGATGCTCGGTGTCCTGCTGGAACGCTTCGACCTCTTTCTGTCGCTCATCGCTTATCAGCAGGCGGGTCACACTATCCCGCCACGGATGGCCTATGCCGGTGAACTGAGCTTTTCTCTGGTGGCCCTCGGCATCGTCATGATTTGCGCCGCAACCGTACGCTACCTGCTGGTGAGGCGCGCGCTGGAGGGTGAACAGGCCCTGGCCTTCCGTGGCCTGGGGCTGATGCTCTTTGTTTCGCTTTCCATGGTGGTTTTCGGCATCTCTCTGCTGTTCTATTTCTATCGCTTCGCCTGAAGCGTGCCCATGGATCCGCGTCGCTATCTTCCCCGCACGCTGCCGCCGAGCCTGAAGGGTCTGGACGACCTGGCGGTGGACCTGCGCTGGAACTGGAATCACAGCGCCGACGCACTATGGAACGAAGTGGATCCCGAATTGTGGGCGGGCACGGGCGACCCGTGGCTGATCCTGGAGACAGTGTCCAGTGAGCGCCTCGCCGAGTTGGCCGCGGATCCGGGCTTTTTGGCACGCCTGCACGAACAGTTGACGGAGCGCCAGCGCTACCTGATCCAGCCCACCTGGTTCGCGCAAGCGCACGGCACCGATGATCTCGGGTGCATCGCCTACTTCAGCATGGAGTTCGGTCTCAGCGAGGCATTGCCCATCTATTCCGGCGGCCTCGGCATCCTCGCGGGCGACCATCTCAAGACCTGTTCCGATCTGGGCGTGCCGGTGGTGGGCGTGGGCCTGCTCTACCAGCAGGGCTATTTCCGTCAGGCCCTGGGTGACGACGGCAGTCAGCTGGAGTTCTTCCCGTACAACGCGCCCACCATGCTCCCGGCGCTGCCGGTGCAGGCGCCGGGCGGCGGCTGGCTCTATCTCAACCTGCCGTTGCCCGGGCGTGATCTGCGTCTGCGGGTCTGGCAGGCGCAGGTCGGCCGTCTCACCCTCTATCTGCTCGACAGCAACGATCTTGCCAATGCGCCGCGCGATCGCAGCATCACCGGCGAACTCTACGGCGGCGGACCACGCCTGCGCCTGCTGCAGGAAATGGTGCTTGGCATCGGTGGCTGGCGTCTGCTCAAGGCCCTGGCAATGGATTGTACGGTGTGCCACTTGAACGAAGGTCACGCGGCTTTCGCCGTGCTGGAGCGGGCGCGCCACTTCATGGCGCAACACGACGTTTCGTTCTTCGAAGCGCTTACGGCCACCCGCGCCGGCAATATCTTCACCACCCACACGCCGGTGGCGGCGGGCTTCGACCGCTTTCCACCGGAGCTGATCCGCCGTTACCTCGGCGGCTACGCCGGCGAACTGGGCATCACGCTGGAACAGTTGCTCGCCCTCGGCCGCGCCGCACCCGACGATCTGTTCAACATGGCCTGGCTCGCGGTGCGCGGCAGCGGCCGCGTGAACGGCGTGAGCCGCTTGCATGGTCGCGTCAGCCGCCGCATCTTCCAGCCGCTTTTTCCCCGCTGGCCCGAAATGGGCGTACCTGTGGACCATGTCACCAACGGCGTGCACATGCCCACCTGGGATTCGGCCGCCGCCGACGCGCTGTGGACCGAAGCCTGCGGCAAGGCGCGCTGGCTCGGCGCCCTGGAGACCCTGGAGCAGGATTTCCGCCGCGTCTCTGCCGAGCGGCTGTGGCATTTTCGCAATGCGAGCCGCGCCCATATGGTCGCGTCCCTGCGCGCACGCCTGCAACGCCAATGCGCCACCCACGGCGGCAGCCTGAAGGCGAACAACGAGTGCAGCCGCCTGCTCGATCCCGACACCCTCACCCTCGGTTTCGCCCGTCGCTTTGCGGCCTACAAGCGCCCCACCCTGCTGCTGCACGACCGCGCTCGCCTGCGCCGCCTGCTGGAAGACAAGGCGCGTCCATTGCAGCTGGTCATTGCCGGCAAGGCCCATCCTGCCGATCAGCTCGGCCGCAGCCTGATCCAGGAATGGGTGCAGTTCACGCGTGATCCCGCGCTGCGGGGCACGGTGGTGTTTCTCGAGGACTACGACATGGCGCTCGCGGCCGAACTGGTCCAAGGCGTGGACGTGTGGCTGAACACGCCGCGCCGTCCCTGGGAAGCGAGCGGAACCAGCGGCATGAAGGTGCTGGTGAACGGCGGGCTCAATCTGTCCGAACTGGACGGCTGGTGGGCGGAGGGTTACCAGCACAGCGTGGGTTGGGCGCTGGGCGATGGCGAGGAGCACGGCGACGATCCGGCCTGGGATGCGCACCAGGCCGAGGCGCTCTATCGCCTCCTGGAGGAAACCGTGGTGCCGACCTTCTATCGACGCAACGCCACGGGCATCCCCGAGCAATGGATTGCCCACATGCGGGAGAGCCTGGCCCGGCTCACGCCGCGCTTCTCGGCAAACCGCATGGTGCGCGAATACGTGGAGCACTGCTACCTGCCCGCCGCGCAGGAACTCCGCCGCCGCAGCGCCGAGGGCGCCGCCCTCGCCCGCGACCTGGCGCGCTGGCGGCACAACCTCGATACCCACTGGCAGCAACTGCGCTTTTTATCGGTGCGGATGGACACCCATGGAACGACACATCACTTCGTGGTGGAGATCCAGTTGGGAGCGGTCTTGCCCAGTGAAATCCACGTGGAACTCTATGCCGATGCGCATCCTGGCGGCGCCGGCGAGCGGCACCGGATGTCTGGCAGTGGTGCCGGCCCGCTCGGAGAACGCGCCATCTATCGCCTGTCTTTGCCTGCCCATCGCCCGGTAGCCGACTACACCCCGCGCATCATCCCCTTCCATGCGGCCGCGGCCGTGCCGCTCGAATCGGCACACATTCTGTGGGCCCGGTGAACGCTCATGTCCGCAGCCGCCTCACCCACCACAGCACAGTAGCGGCGAGCAGCGCCAGGGCGATGAGTCCGACCCAGCGCAGGTACTTTGTCAGCCCTGTGACATCGCCGAACAGGTAGACGCCACCGCCCCATAGCCCGACCCACAGCGCGGCGCCCAACGCGTTGTACACCACGAAGCGCCACCAGCGCATGCCACTGGCCGCTGCGACAATACCGTTGATCTGCCGCAAACCTTCGAAGAAGCGCGCGAATAGCACCACGGCGCCGCCATAGCGGTCGAAGAAGTGCTCGGCCCGCTCCCACTCGACACGCAATCCCGGTAGGCGCCGGTCGAGTCGTTCCAGCAGCGCTCGGCCACCGAAATGGCCCAAGGCAAACCCGATGTTGTCGCCGCACACCGCAGCGATCCATGCCACCGCCAGGACAGCCGGGAAGGACATGCCCCCGTGAACTGCCAGCGCCGAAGCCGCCATCACAAGCGTCTGGCCCGGCGCGGGTATGCCGAAGCCCTCGACGAACACCACGAGAAACAGCGCGGCATAACCGTAGCTTTCGAGTAATGGGTGAGATGAGAGGAACGCATCCATCGGTGGCGCTCCCGGTGCGTGTCGAGCCCCTTTCGAGCCGCCGCGAACTCCGTGACGACGCCCATCCAGCAGCGTAGCCCGGATTCCGCTGCGCTTCGTCCAGGCAGCGGCCGCCGCGTTCATTACTGAGCGGCGGTGCGGGTCGAGGGACGTCCGGGTCATCGACAACCACGGAGAAATCCGCCCTGGGCAACGTGCCGCCGAAGGCGGTGCGCACGGCCGTTCTGCCGGATTTTCCTGTGCTTGTTCGAAGGCAGGGTCTATAGCCAATGGCATGTGGCCGCAGAGCGGCATGCCTGGCGACGCGCGAGGAAACGCCATGAACACAGGTTTCAAGGTGGGCGATCACGTAAGTTGGAATTCCGAGGCCGGCCGGGTGAGCGGGACCATCATTCGCGTGCATACGGAGGACGTGGACTACAAGGGCCATATCCATCACGCCAGCGAAGAGATGCCCCAGTACGAGATCAAGAGCGACAAGACTGATCACATCGCCCTGCACAAGGGCGCGGCGCTCACACGGATTCCGAAGCGCAAGGCGCGTCACTGATGGATTCATCGGCGCGACCGCCCGCGCCTGATGCTTTTCGCTTGCACCGCAGCAGCTACGCTTGGGCACATGAATGCGGAGCATTCCCCTGAACCGTTGCCCGTCCTGCGTGGCCGTCACAGCTATGCTTCGGTCTCGGATCAGATCGCGGACGTGGTGCTCACGCGCACGCCGCGCTGGTGGTATCTCGCCTTTTTCGGCACCTTCGCGGGCGCGCTGCTGTTTTTCTATGCGGTGGGTTATCTGTTCGCCGTGGGTGTGGGTATCTGGGGCGTCGACATCCCGGTGGCCTGGGGCTTTGCCATCACCAATTTCGTGTGGTGGATCGGCATCGGCCACGCGGGCACGTTCATCTCGGCCATCCTGCTGTTGTTGCGCCAGGAATGGCGCACCTCCATCAACCGCTTCGCCGAGGCCATGACCATCTTCGCGGCCGGCATTGCGGGACTCTGGCCCATCCTGCATCTGGGTCGCCCATGGTTTTTCTACTGGATCGCGCCTTACCCCAACATCATGGACCTGTGGCCGCAATGGCGCAGCCCACTGGTCTGGGACTTCTTCGCCATCGCCACCTATATCCTGGTCTCGCTGCTGTTCTGGTACATGGGTCTCATCCCCGACCTCGCCACCCTGCGCGATCGCGCTACCGGCCGTTTTCGCCGCCTCATCTACGGCGGGCTCGCGCTCGGGTGGCGGGGCGAGGCCCGGCAGTGGCAGCGTTATGAAACCACCTATCTGCTGCTGGCCGGCCTGGCGACGCCCCTCGTGGTCTCGGTGCACAGCGTGGTCTCCCTCGACTTCGCCGTCGGCAATACACCGGGCTGGCACTCGACGATCTTTCCTCCCTATTTCGTCGCCGGTGCGCTCTTTTCCGGTTTCGCCATGGTGCTCACCCTGGCCATTCCCCTGCGCGGGGCCTTTCGCCTCCATGACTTCATCACCGCGCGCCATCTGGACCTCGCCGCACGCGTGATGCTGGCCACCGGCTTGCTGGTTGCCTACGGTTACACGGTCGAAAATTTCATGGCCTTCTACGGCGGCGATGGTTATGAAATCGCCATGGTGGAAAACCGGCTGGGCGGACCCTATGCGCCCGTGTACTGGACACTGCTCGCCTGCAATGTGCTCATTCCCCAGGCGCTGTGGCTCCGGTGCGTTCGTCTGAACGTCTATGCACTGTTTGCCGTCAGCGTGGTGATCAATCTGGGCATGTGGCTCGAGCGCTTCATGATCGTGGTCACCAGTCAGCACCGGGATTTCCTGCCGTCGTCCTGGGGCATGTTTTATCCCACGTTATGGGATCTGATTCTCCTGTTCGGCAGCATCGCCCTGTTCTTCGCGCTGTTCCTGCTGTTCGTGCGATTCCTGCCAGCGATCTCCATTGCCGAGATGCGCGAGGAGCTCAGACAGGAAGGCCAGGCGCGATGAACTACGGGCTGCTTGCGGAGTTCGCCGGCGCCGACGCCCTGCTCGCCGCCGCGCGCGCGGCCCATGCGCAGGGGTTTCGCGACGTGGAGGCCTACAGCCCGTTTCCCGTGCAAGGCCTGGCAACCGCCCTGGGTCGCCCGCGCGCGCCCATGGCGATGATCACCCTGGTCGGCGGCATCGTCGGCGGGCTCGCGGGCTACGGGATGCAGTTCTATTCCGCGGTGATCGCCTATCCCATCAATTCGGGCGGACGACCATTGCACAGCTGGCCCACTTTCATCCCTGTGACCTTCGAACTCACGGTGCTGGGCGCGGCGCTCGCCGCATTTCTCGGCATGCTCATCATGAACGGCCTGCCGCGCCTCTATCATCCGCTGGGACAGATAAAGGAATTCGATTTCGCCTCGCGCAACCGTTTTTTCCTGTGCATCCGCGCCCACGATCCGCGCTTTGACGGGGCCGCAGCGTTTCTGTCCGGCTTACACCCGCTACGCATCATCGATGTGCCGGGCTGACATGGGAAGCGCGGTGCGCGTGGTCATAGTCGCCGTATTGCTCGCACTCACCGGCTGCGAACGGGCCATGCAGGACATGTACGAACAGCCGCGTTACCGTCCGCTGCAACCGGACACGCTCTTCGCGGACGGCAGTTCGCTGCGTACCCCGCCGCCCGGGACGATCATCGCCCGCGCCGGTCCCTTTGCGGAAAGTTCCAGCGGGCGCGCCGCGACGACGCCGCCCCCTGACGTAGCCCCGGTGGTGACACCACTGCTCAAAGCGCCTGCCGAAGACACAGCGATCCCCACGGATTTGCCGGTGCCAGTCACAGAGGCACTGCTGGCCCGCGGGCGCGAGCGTTTCGAGATCTATTGCTCGCCCTGCCACGGCTACGGCGGCCGCGGCGACGGCATGATTGTGCGACGAGGTTTCCCCCCGCCGCCGAGCTATCACACACCGCGCCTGCGCCAGGCGCCCAGCCCGCATTTCTATGCGGTCATCACCCACGGCTACGGCGCCATGTATTCCTACGCCGCGCGCGTTGCGCCCGCGGATCGCTGGGCCATCGTCGCTTACATCCGCGCCTTGCAGCTCAGCGAGCACACACCGGTTGCGCTGCTCACGCCCGGGGACCACAAGCGCCTGGAGGCAACCGGGAGCGAGGGGCCGTGAATCGTCGCCTGCAACACACTGCGCTGTGGCTGGGTATACCGGCGGCCCTCGCCACCCTGATTGCGCTGGCGCTGCGCGCGCCGGCGGCACCTTCCGCATGGCTGTTCGCCTGGTTCTTTTTTCTGGGTCTGCCGCTCGGTGCCCTGGCGGTGCTGTGCCTGCACGGGCTCACCGGCGGCCGCTGGGGCGCACCGATGCGCCCGGTACTGTGGGCGGCAACGCGCACCTTGCCCTGGCTCGTCCTGCTGGGACTGCCCGTGCTGTTTTCGCTGGACCAGCTCTACCCATGGCTTCACCCGGACAGTGGGAATCCTGCGACCTGGTATCTCAACCGGGGGTTTTTTCTCGTGCGCCTCGTGGTCTATTTCGGTCTCTGGCTGTTTCTCACCTGGGCCGTGCCACGGTCCGGCGGGCGCATGGCCGCCGCGGGCGCCGTCATGCACGCGCTGCTCATCACCTTTGCCGCGGTGGATCTGCTCATGTCGCTGCAACCGGGCTGGTATTCGACCACCTTCGGCCTGCTGGTCGGCACTGCGGAGATCCTTTCCGCGCTGGCCTTGTGCGGCGTGGCGCTGCACTGGCTCGCGCCCGCGGGCACGGCGCAGGACTTTCACGATCTCGGCAACCTGCTGCTCACCTTCGTCATGATCTGGGCCTATATCGCCTTCACCCAGTTCCTCATCATCTGGTACGAAAACCTGCCCCACGAGATCCGCTGGTACCTGCCACGTCTGCAAGGCCCCTGGGCGGCCATCGCGCTCGCGGTGGTGGTGTTCCAGTTCGCCGTGCCATTCCTCCTGCTGCTCGCAAGGCGCAGCAAGCGCCACCTGCCGCGCCTCGCCGCCATCGCTCTGATGCTGCTATTGATACGCATGGCGGACAGCTACTGGACCATCGTGCCCAGCGTGCGCCCGACGCCGTCCTGGCTCGATCCCTTGGCGCTGCTCGGTATCGGTGGGCTCTGGCTCGCCGCCTTCTTGTTCCACCTCGACCGCGGCAAGCCAACGGCCCATGGATAATGGCGCGGAGCAGGATCGGATTGCCGCACGCACCATCACCCGGGTGGCGCTGGCCATCGTCGGCATACTGGTCGCGGCCCTGCTGCTGCTCGGCGGGCTGGCCTATTACGATCGACTGTCCCATCCGGCCGGCGCAGAGGTCTATCCGGTACCACCGCCGCCGCGCATCGACGCCGCCCCGCAATTCGAATTCGAAACCTATCTCGCCGAACAGCGCGCGCGGCTCAACAGTTACGCCTGGGTGGATCGGCAACGCGGCATCGCCCACATCCCCATCGAGCGGGCCATGGCGCTCTATGCACGTGAGGCCGGCGGACAAGGGGCGGCGCCATGAGATGGGCGTGCCTGGCGCTGCTGTTGTTGGCCGCGGCCGGAAGCCGTGGCGACGATCCCGCCGCGCAAGTGAGCCTGACGCCGCGATGGGGCGCCGCCCTGCCCGGCGATACCCGATGGCAAGACCAGGCGGGCCATGCGGTGGTATTGCAGGCACTCACCCGTGGTCATCCCACGCTGATCGTGCTTGCCTACTACCACTGCCCCATGCTGTGCCCGCGACTGCTGCACGTGCTGGCCGGTGCGCTGCGCGCGGCCCGCCTCGGCGAGGATGCAGGTCTGCGTGTGCTGGTCTTGAGCATCGATCCGCGCGACACCCCCGCGGTGGCGCAGCCCGCCCACGGCCAGTTCGTGAACCGCGCGGAATTGCCGGCGGATCGTGTGCACTTTCTCACCGGCCCGGCCGCATCCAGTGAACGCGTTGCCGCAGCGGTCGGCATCCGCTACGCCTATGACGCGGCGCATGGCGAGTACGCCCATCCGGCCGTATACATCGTTGCCGATGAACAAGGACGGGTGGCGCGTTATCTGCCGGCGTTCACCACCGGGGCGCGCGATCTGCGTCTCGCGCTTGCCGATGTCGCGAGCGGCACGCCCCCCGGCCTGTGGACGCAGGCGCTGTTGCTCTGCTACGCCTATGACCCGCACACCGGGCGCTACACGCTGGCGATTCAAAATATCCTGCGCACGGCCGGCCTCCTGACGGTGGCGGCGCTGGTCGGCCTGTTCGTGTGGCAGCGCAAGCGGGGTGGGCCGTGAAGGGGTGGAATTGGTTTCCCGCCGGGGCCTCGCACTGGGCGGGCGGCTACGACACGCTGTTCTTCTTCATGCTGGCGCTCTCGGGTATTGCAGCGGTGGCCGTGATCACCACCGCCGTCGGTTTCATGTTCCGCTACCACCACAGGCGCCGCGTACATCGGCTGGGCACGGCCTCGTTTCAGCGCATCCTCGAATACAGTTGGATCGGCATCCCCCTGCTGCTGTTCATCGTGGTGTTCCTGTGGGCGGCGAACCTCTACGCGGACCTGTTCTTCCCGCCCGCAGGCGCTATGCCCGTCTACATCACGGGCAAGCAATGGATGTGGAAGATTCAGCACGCGAACGGTCGGCGCGAATACGACGAGTTACACGTGCCGGCGGGAAGGCCGGTGGTGCTGGTGCTCACTTCGGAGGACGTGATCCACAGCCTTTCACTGCCCGCACTGCGCATCAAGCGCGACGTGGTGCCGGGGCGCTATACCAAGATCTGGTTTCAGGCCGACAGGCCCGGCAGCTATCACCTGTTCTGTGCCGAGTATTGCGGGGCGAGCCATGCGCGCATGACCGGGCGTCTGGTGGTGCTGCCTCCCGATCGCTTCGCCGCCTGGCTGGGCGAAGGCGAGATCCCGTCGCTGGCGCGCGCCGGCGAGGCGCTGTTTCGTCAGCACGGGTGCAGCGGTTGTCATGGCGCCAATGCGAGCGTGCGCGCGCCGCCGCTCGAAGGCGTTTTCGGCAAACCGGTGGCGCTCAGCGACGGCACCACGGTGGTCGCCGATGAGCGCTATATCCGCGACTCCATCCTGCTGCCGCGCAAGGAAGTGGTGGGCGGCTATGAGCCCATCATGCCCTCCTTCCGGGGCCAATTGAGCGAGGCGGAGATCTTCAAACTCATCGCCTACGTGAAGTCTTTGGGTGAGGTGCCCACACCATGACGGTTACACCCAGTTACCTGGGCGGCGTGCGCCGGCTGCGCGATTGGCTGCTGACCCGCGACCACAAGCGCATTGCCATTCTGTACCTCGTTTCCATCACGGTGTTCTTTTTCGTCGGCGCCCTGGCCATCGCCCTGGTGCGCCTCGAGTTGTTCACGCCTGAAGGCGATGTCCTCACCGCCGAGACCTACAACAAAGCCTTTTCAGTGCACGGCATCCTCATGGTGTGGTTCTTTTTGATCCCGTCCATCCCCGCCACACTCGGCAACTTCCTCATCCCGCTCATGATCGGCGCACGCGATTTGGCCTTCCCGCGCCTCAATCTGCTGTCCTGGTACATCTACACCCTGGGCGGGGCTTTCACGCTTTATGCACTGCTCGCGGGCGGCGTGGACACGGGTTGGACCTTCTACACGCCCTACTCCACCTTCTTTTCCAACTCCCATGTGTTTGCGGCCGCGGCGGGTGTTTTCGTCGTGGGGTTTTCCTCCATTCTCACCGGGCTCAACATCGTGGTGACGGTGCACACCCTGCGCACGCGCGGCATGCACTGGTTCCGCCTGCCGCTGTTCGTCTGGGCGCTCTACGCCACCAGCGCCATCCTGCTGCTCGCCACGCCGGTGCTTGCCATGACCCTCGTGCTCATGGCCTCGGAACGATTGTTCGGGGTAGGAATCTTCGACCCGGCACTGGGCGGGGATCCGCTGCTGTTTCAGCACCTGTTCTGGTTCTATTCACACCCGGCGGTTTACATCATGATCCTGCCCGCCATGGGCGTGGCGAGCGAGGTGATCACCTGTTTTTCGCGCAATCCGATTTTCGGCTACCGCATGATGGCTTACGCCATCCTCGCCATCGCGCTCATCGGTTTCATGGTATGGGGCCACCACATGTTTACCTCCGGCCAGTCCATGTACGCGGGCATGGTGTTCTCCCTGCTCAGCTTTCTCGTGGCGATCCCCTCGGCGATCAAGGTGTTCAACTGGACCGCTACGCTGTACCGCGGCGAGATCCATTTCGATGCGCCCATGATCTACGCCCTCGGCTTCGTAGGCCTGTTCCTCATCGGCGGCCTCACGGGCCTGTTCCTCGCCGCCTTGGCGCTCGACGTACATCTCACCGACACCTATTTCGTCATCTCGCACTTCCACTACATCATGGTGGGCGGCTCGGTGATGGCCTATATCGGCGGCATCCACTTCTGGTGGCCCAAGATCACCGGCCGACGCTATCCGGAGTTCTGGGCGCGCTTTGCCGCCCTCCTCATGTTCTTCGGCTTCAATCTCACGTTCTTTCCCCAGTACATCCTCGGCTACCTGGGCATGCCGCGCCGCGTGCACGAATACGCCCCGGAGTTTTCGGTGCTCAACGTGTTGTCGTCGGCCGGGGCCTCACTGCTGGCCGTGGCCTATATCCTGCCCCTGTTCTATCTCGGCTGGTCGCTGCGCAAGGGGCGGCGTGCGACCGCGAATCCCTGGAATGCCACCGGCCTGGAATGGCGCACGTCCTCGCCGCCGCCTCCGCTCAACTTCGCTGAGCAACTGCCGGAGGTGAGTGAAGGACCCTACGCCTACGACCCGGATCCGCAACGTGGCCACCTCTGAGTCCGAGGTCCGTGATCCGCTGCGCCGGCAGGAGCATGCGGCGGCTTTGGGCATGTGGTTGTTTCTGGCCACGGAGACCTTGTTCGTGGGCGCGTTATTCGCCGCCTATCTGCTGGTGCGCATCACCCACCCGCAGGGATTCATCCTGGGCAGCCGTGAGACCGATATCGTGCTCGGCACCCTCAATACCGCGGTACTGCTCACCAGTAGTCTCACCATGGCGCTTGCCGTCGACCGCCAGCGCGTCGACATGACACGCGCTGCGTCCCGCTGGCTGATGATCACGGCGGTGCTGGGACTCATCTTTCTTGGGATCAAGGGTCTGGAATACACACTCGATTGGCGACACGGGCTGGTGCCAGGACTGCACTTCGAGCCGGTGGGCGGCCAGGCGCGCGGCATGGAGCTGTTTTTCTTTCTTTACTTCATGATGACCGGTGTCCACGCACTGCATCTGTTCCTTGGCATCGGCCTCGTGGGTGCCTTCGCCGCCATGTTGCAACGTGGGCGACTCGGCGCCGGCAACCCGGCCCCCATCGAGAACCTGGGCCTCTACTGGCATTTCGTGGACGTGGTCTGGATCTTCCTGTTTCCGCTGTTGTATCTGGTACACCGCACATGAGCGAGCGCTCCGCCGCGCGCCGGCTGATGGGCGTCTGGGCGCTGTTGATGCTGCTGCTGGCGCTTACCGTGGGTTCGGCGTTTCTCCCGCTCGGTGTGGGAAATACGCTGCTCAGTCTGCTCATCGCCGCTGCCAAGGCATCGCTGGTCGTAGCCTTCTACATGCACCTCCGCACCGGTAGCGCGCCCCTGCGACTGATCGCGAGCACGGGGCTGCTATGGCTGTTGCTGTTGATCATGTTGACCTTGGCCGACACGCTCACCCGTCCCTCGGTGTCGGCACCCTGGTAGAGTGTCGCGTGGTTCGGAACAGTTATTCAGGAATCGGCTGAAGCCTCAGGGCGCAGATAACAGCCCGTAACGCATCCGCAGGAGGTTTTCGGCAATCAACGCCAATGTCCGCCGTGTGAGAGCGCCGTCGGGATGGAAGTGATCGCCGGCCACCACGCCATCGAGCAATCCATGTTCACGCGCGCTTTCCACCGCCTGCCATACGCCGCGGGTACGCGGCACATCCACAAAACTCGGGCGGGCGGTCCGCGGGTCCGGCCAGCCTTCGCTGCGCACGATGGAGGCGATCGCCGCCGCGCGGGTGATGGCATCCTTCGGCCGCGGTCCCGGTTCGATACGATGACGACCTGGACCGAACAGGTGAGCGGCCACGTTCGCGAACTCGGCTTGGGTCACCTCCTCGCCCGGGCGAAAGAGCAGATCGTCGGACCAACCCACCAGGATGCCGGCGGCGCCAAGCATGTGGGCCGCCTCGAACAAGGCCGTGTCGGACGGAGAGATATCAGCCCACCAGAAGAGCGGCATGCGCCGCTCGCGGACCAGAACATTTTGGAGCCGCCGCAAGCGGCGGCCATACAGCAGCGCGCGCGGTTCAACACCTTCGGCGGCGGCCAGCGCAGCGGCGGTGCCCGCGGCCTCCCCGCTGTGCCACTCCACCGGGTGGACGCGATAGGCACCGTTGGTAAGGTGCGTGGTGCCCGCTGCTTTGCCTGTGACGAGGAGCCCGTCCACCTGGTCGGGAATGAGCATGCCGAGCGGGATTTGAAAGGGCCGCGTGTCCCGGTTCCACATGCGGCTCCCGAGGGTGGGCTCACCGGCGGCGCAGCGATGCAGGTCCATCGCATACCAGCCGGTCCCCACGGCATCGGTGAATAGCCGCGCCCGCGCCAGATCCCCTTGCGCGATGATGTCCTGCTCGCGAACGCGGGTTACCGCCACCACGCGGCGCGCCTCGCGGATGTAAGGGACCGGCGCCAGCCCCTGGCTTTCGTCCCCCGGAAACAGTTCGACCGCCAGGCGAAGGTTCGGATAGCCGCGTCCGCGCCCGTCGTCCCGGGGGACGTCGTGCTGCAGCCAGTAGGCGAAACCGAGTGCATGTTCGCGCCCACGCTGAAGCACCGCCGCGACATGTTGCTCATCGGCATCGAGGATGTCGCAGCCGCTGGGCACGCCATTCAGGCAGTGCGAGTTGAAATCGTTGCCCGTCGGTGCCCAGTTGATCTGCGCAAGATCGAAGCGGCACGCACCCCGGACGTTGTCTGCTGCGAAGGCGCGCCGGTAGGTCCAGAAGGTTTGCTGACCGCTTGGGTCGTCGAAGACGAAGAAGCGCCGCTCCATCTCCATCGAGTAGGCGCTCGGATCATAACCGGGGGGCTTGGCGATACCGTGCTCCTCGCCCTCGGGCCGGCGCTCGAGAAAGAAGACGAACGTAAACGGCTGAATGCAGCATGGGGCCGGCTCGCTGCGGGCGTGCACCTCGCCGGTTTCCGCGCGTGCTTCTGCACCCACCCGAAACGGGACCCCGCCGAGCAGGAGCACGTTGCCGAGCTCTGTGGCTTCCACTGTGACTTTGGCCTTGATCGTGAGAGGGCCGGCATTACCAACGAGGCCTACTCCCTTCACGGTGTCGTGGTCCCGCATCACAGACCCAAGCCGATAGCCTTCCATCACCTCCAGCCTGCCCGAGCGGAGGTGCGGTGCGAGCATCGCATCGAGCACGCCGGCGGCCACATCGGGCTCGAACGAAAGCCTGCTGACCCAACAATCACCCGGATCGAGTGCCGGACCCTCGGCCCAATCGGTCGCGTTCCCGACGTCGGCGATCTCGAACTGGTCAAGGTAGTGACGGCGGATGCCGTCGCGAAAGGCGCGATAGCTCGCCGACCAATGAGGAAAGCCGTCGCCAGGGGTTTCTTCGTCGAGGTTGCTCACCCCTTGCGAGGTCGCCTGCCCCCCCAGCCAGCGTTGGAATTTCACCAGGACGGTGCGCGCACCGAGTGAGGCCGCCGCCAATGCCGCCGCCGTTCCAGCCAGCCCCTCGCCCACCACGAGCACGTCGCACTCGCGATCCGCTTGGGTAAGTCCTGCAGAGTTATCGGTCACGCGGTTCGCTCCCTCGGCTTCGGTGGCCGCGTTTCCCTCGCTGCGAAATCCGAACAGCTATTTTTCAAAAGTACATCATTTCAGGCACGCTCGGATGAGCACCGTTCATCTGCTCAGTACTCACTCCGAAAGCTAGCCGGCCTTGCGAAAAAGTGCGTTGGCGAGACGCCTGTTTAGACCAGCGAGTACCGACGAAAGAACCAGCGCTTCACGAACTCCACCGCGAGGAGATAGGTAACGACCAGCGGCACGAGGATCGCGAAGAACACGGGCGGGAGCGGTTCGAACCCCAGCAAGGTGCCCAGCGGCGTGAAGGGCAGCAACACCGCCGTCGCGACCACCGCGAGCGCGGTGAGCGCGAGCGGGCGGCTCGGGCGCGAACGCAGCGGGTTGCCCTGGGTGCGGATGACGAAGATGACGAGCACCTGCGTCGCGAGGGATTCGACGAACCAGCCGGTGTGGAACAGGCGTTCGCCCCCGGCGCACAGGTGCAGCAGGATGAAGAACGTGGCGAAGTCGAACAGCGAGCTCACCGGGCCGATCACCATCATGAAGCGACGGATGAACTGCATATCCCAGCGGTGCGGGCGCGCCGTGAAGGCTTTGTCCACCGCGTCCGTGGGGATGGGCACCTCCGAGAGGTCATAGAGGAAGTTGTTGACGAGGATCTGCATCGGCCGCATCGGCAGAAACGGCAGGAACACCGAGGCGGCGGCCATGCTGAACATGTTGCCGAAATTCGAGCTGGTGCCCATCAGGATGTACTTGATAATGTTACCGAGCGTGCGTCGGCCCTCGATGATGCCGTCGTTGATCACCGCGAGATCACGCTCGAGAAGGATGAGATCCGCGGCGTCCTTCGCCACGTCCACCGCGCTGTCCACGGAGAGACCCACATCCGCTGCGTGCAGCGAAGGGGCGTCGTTTATCCCGTCGCCCAGGTAGCCGACGACGTGGCCGCGCCGCTTGAGTGCGAGGATGATCCGGTTTTTCTGCGCCGGGGTCATGCGGCAGAACAGGTTGACGCTTTCGACCCGCGCTTCGAGGGCATGGTCATCGAGTGCATGGAGTTCTGCGCGGGTCAAAACGCCGCGCACCGGCACATCCACCTGCCCGCACACGTGCCTGGCCACGAGCTCGTTGTCGCCCGTCACGATGATCACGCCGACTCCGGCCTTTTCGAGGGCGCGCATTACCGGACCTGCACTTTCCTTGGCGGGGTCCTCGAAGGCCGCGAAGCCGGCGAACACGAGCTCGGTCTCGTCATTGATGAGCACGTGCTGCTGCGCGGGCGCCTCGGCCTTCCAGGCGATGCCGAGCACCCGGTGGCCCTCACGCCCGAGCGCATCGAAACGCTCGAGCATCGCGCCTCGCGCAGTTTCGTCGAGGGGGCGGACATCGGCCGGACCGTTCGCCTCGTAGTGGGTCGACAACCCGAGGATGTCCTCGAGCGCGCCCTTCACCACCAGGAGACGGGAGTCTCCGTTCCGGACCAGGACCGAAATCCGCCGCCGTTCGAAATCGAACGGCACCTCATCCAGTTTCTCCCAGCCCCGCACATCGACCTCCTCGTGGCGCAGGATGGCCTCGTCCAGAGGGCTCTTGAGCCCCGATTCGAAGTGGCTGTTCAGGTAGGCGAGTTCGAGCACGCGCGCGCTGTCCTCGCCACGCGGGTCGAGGTGTTGATCGAGCCGGATGCGCGCCTCGGTGAGCGTTCCGGTCTTGTCGGTGCACAGAATGTCCATGCTGCCCAGGTCGTGAATGGCGGCCAGGCGCTTGACCAGCACCTTCTTCTTCGACATGCGCAGCGCGCCGCGCGCCAGCGTGACGGAGACCACCATGGGCAGGAGTTCGGGCGTGAGGCCCACGGCGAGCGCGATGGCGAACAGGAACGCCTCAATCAACGCTCGATCGCGTATGACGTTGACGAACAGCACGAACACCACCAGGAGCAGGGTGAGGCGCAGGATGAGCAGGCCGAAATTGCGCGTGCCGACCTCGAACGCCGTAGGGGGCGGCCGCTTCACAAGCGACAGCCCGATCTGCCCGAGCATGGTCGCCGCACCGGTCCGGGTGATGACCGCCCTGCCGCTGCCGCTCACTACCGACGTCCCCTTGAACACCGTCCCGACGGCAGCGCTGAGGTCACCGAGGGCCCCGCCGGGTCCTGGTCGCTTCTCGACCGGATAGGGCTCGCCGGTCAGGACCGCCTGATTGAGGAAAAGGTCGCATGCCTCCACCAGTTCGCCGTCGGCGGGCACCAGGTCGCCCGCGGTGAGCAGGACCACGTCGCCCGCGACGATCTCCTCCGCCGGAACATCCCGCGGCCTCCCCTCGCGGATGACGGTGGCCCGCACGCCAGCCGCCTGGCGGAGCCTGTCGGCCGCGCGTCCGGCGCGGTGCTCCTGCACGAAATCCAGGCTGACGCTGAACGCCACCAGGAGCATGACGATGGTCGCGCTGATGGTGTCTCCCGTGGCGGCCTCGAGCGCGCTGGCCGCGAGAAGAAGGATGACGAGGGGGTTCTTGAAGCGGGAGAGAAACTGAACAACGAGTGCGCGACGGCGCCCGGCCTCGAGAACATTCCGCCCGTGAGCGGCCAGACGTTCGGCCGCCTCCGCCTCAGAAAGCCCCGTGTGGCCATCGGCTGGCAAGACAGGCGGCGTCAAGATTTGGTCCCCCCGGAAGCCGAGGAGTTCGGCGTCGAAAGGTCTCCACGGGCGAGCAGCAGCCCCGGCAACAGCGGCAGCCACAATGTCAAACCGCGCAACATGAGCGTGCCGGTGAGCGCCGCCTCCACGGGGACACCGAGCAACGCCAAGGTCGCGGTACAGCCGGCCTCGAAACTCCCGATGCCGCCGGGCAGGAAGGAAATCGTCCCGGCGATACTAGCGATCGCCACGGCGACGAAGGTCGTGAGCGGATGGACAGGCATGCCGAGGGCGTGGAGCATGGCCCAGAGCGTTGCGGCATCGAGGGTCACGATGGCGACCTGGAGTCCGGTCGCAGCCCCCAGGAGGCCACGGTTCCAGACCCGGCGCACGGAGACGTTCTCGAGTGCCGCGAGCACACGGCCGAGCAACCGGACGCGCGCGAGGCGCGCGCCCGGTTCCCAGTCACGGTGCCTGAGCAGCCAGGCAATGGCGAGCGGAACCCCGGCGATGACCAGCGCGAAGGCCGCGAGCAGTGTGAGGACCACGGGGGTAACGCCGTGGTGGAGCCACAGGATGAAGACGGAAACCGCCGCGACGCCGGCAAAGGCGGCATAGTGCGACAGGATGTCGATAAGAAGCGCCTCGGTCGCGACCGCCGCGGGCAGGCCCATGCGCCGCATGGCGTTGATGACGACCAGGTTGCCGGACAGGCCGCCGGCAGGCAGGAACTGGTCGACGCTGAGCTTCTCGACGGCGAGGCGGGCCAAATGAGCGTTCGGCAGGTGATGTCCGGCCGCGGTCGCAACGCGGCCCCAGATGGCCCCTGCGCAGAAATAGGTGCCGACCTGAAAGACCACGGCGGCCAGCAGCCACAGCGGCTCTGCTCGCTCGGCGAGTCGCGCGAAGCGGCGTGCTTCGCCCACATGCAGCAGCGTGAAGACGACCAGTGCCGCAAGCAGGAGGAGCGAGACGAGGATCCCGATCCTGGAGATCCGTGGTGGCTCCCGGTCTGTCATCCCGGGTCTCCCATCGGCAGCGCGGCCTCACGAAATCGGCCGGCGGCGCCATCGGTGCGCCACATCGGGCGGTCGAGCCCCGGTGTTCGCAATGGCAGCCCGTCACCGACGCCGAAGATGATCGCCTGCTGCAAGGCACACTTCTTCTCTGCAACGGCAGGCTGGTGGGGACCTGTGAAAATGCATGTCACACCAAAATCGGACGGGATCACGGGTGCACTCCTGTTGCGCCCACCAAGTCGAAACCCGTCTTCCCGGTTCTTCTTCATTTCACGTACGCAATTCCGATCATGCGCGGTACACCGGTCCTGAGTTGCCCCTCCGAACCCGTTCAACCTTCGCGCCGCAGGGCGATGCCCGCGCTGGTATAGGGATAGCCGTGGAAGCGACGCAGGATCTCGCGAGTTTCCGGCCAGTCCACCGTCAGGTCGACCTCACCGTCTACGCGAAAGCCCTCGGCATTCAGGAAATACTTTCGTAACAAGGGCTCGTCGAAGAACCCCCAGTCCACCGGGAAGGACTCACCCGGACCCTCGTACCACAAGGTGGCATCGGCGCGTTCGTAATAGTCGGTG